>Ga0210124_1000053_pt1 | contig 70063 bp, 57 predicted proteins | sample Muzzi_PWC_D2_FD_185554 | JGI IMG/M metagenome (GOLD analysis project Ga0210124, IMG submission 185554) | Wetland microbial communities from San Francisco Bay, California, USA, that impact long-term carbon sequestration - Muzzi_PWC_D2 (SPAdes) | ecosystem: Environmental > Aquatic > Marine >...
GGTCATGCAGGCCTTGGCCCAGGGCGCGCGCGACGCCTTCCTGGCGGTCGAGGCGGAGACCCGCGAGTGCGCCGGTCTGCCGCCGTTCGGCCGCCTGGCGGCGCTGATTCTGTCGGGTGCGGATGCGCCGGCGGTCGAGGCGGCGGGGACCGCCCTGGCCCGCCAGGCGCCCCGCGGCGACGGCATCGCCGTCCTCGGGCCGGCGCCGGCGCCCCTCGCGGTGCTGCGCGGGCGGCACCGCCGGCGGTTCCTGGTCAAGACGCGCCGCGACATCGCGCCGCAACGCCTGATTCAGGCCTGGCTGGCGCGGGTCGAGCTGCCGCGCGGCGTACGGCTGCAGATCGACATCGATCCCTACAGCTTCCTGTAGGCCGCGCCGCGGGCCGCGCCACGGCCCGCGGAGGCGCCGCAAGGGACCGCCGAGGCCGCGGGAAACCCTGCGGAATTGCGCGGTTTTGGGGCGTCCGACTCGGCTTGCCACCATACAGCGACTGTGATACCTAACCGCCGCGTTGCGGCCGGAGGCCCCTTTTTCGGGTCTGCGGCGCACGCGGTTTTTTTCGCTTTCCGCAGGCCTGCCGTGGGTGCGGACTCCGCGAAATCTGGGGGCATCGAGAATTTGGCAGCCGCAGACACCAGCTTGACCGGCTTGGCGGGGCGATATGCCTTGGCCCTCATCGACCTGGCCGACGAGAAGAAGGAGCTCGACGCTGTCGCCGAGGACCTGCGCGGGTTGAAAGCGGCCGTCGTGGAAAGCGAGGATCTGCGGCGCCTGATGCGCAGCCCGCTGTTCACGCGCGTCCAGCAGCGCCAGGCCATGGAGGCGCTGCTCGAGAAGTTCGGTGTCGGCGGGCTCACCCGGAAATTTGTCCTGCTGGTGACGCAGAACCGCCGGCTTTTCGCACTGCCGGGCATGATCGACGCCTACCTGCAGGAACTGGCTCGGCGGCGCGGCGAGGTCACCGCGCAGGTGACCAGTGCATACGAGCTGTCGGAGGCGCAGAAAGCCGCCCTGAACGATGCCCTCAAGGGCGTGGTTGGCGCCAAGGTGCAGATCGACCTCACGGTCGACCCCGGGTTGATCGGCGGGTTGATCGTCAAGGTCGGCAGCCGGATGATCGATAACTCGTTGCGCAGCAAGCTGCAGCGGCTTCAAATTGTCATGAAAGGGGTTGGGTGATGGACATCCGCGCCGCGGAAATCTCCGCAATTCTCAAGGACCAGATCGAGAATTTCGGCGCCGAGGCGGACGTCGCGGAGGTCGGCCAGGTGCTGTCGGTCGGCGACAACGTGGCCCGCGTCTACGGCCTCGACAACGTCCAGGCCGGCGAGCTGGTCGAGTTTCCCGGCGGCGTCATGGGTATGGCGCTCAACCTCGAGACCGACAACGTCGGCGTCGTGCTGTTCGGCGAGGACCGCGGCATCAAGGAAGGCGATGTCGTCAAGCGGACCGGGTCGATCGTCGACGTCCCGGTCGGCAAGAACCTGCTGGGCCGCGTGGTCGACGCGCTGGGCAATCCGATCGACGGCAAGGGGCCGATCGGGGACGTCGAGCGCAAGCGCGTCGAGGTCAAGGCGCCGGGCATCATCCCGCGGCGCTCGGTGCACGAGCCGGTGCAGACCGGCCTCAAGGCGATCGACAGCCTGATCCCCGTGGGCCGCGGGCAGCGCGAGCTGATCATCGGCGACCGCCAGACTGGCAAGACGGCGATCGCCCTCGACACCATCCTGAACCAGCGCGACGTCAACAAGGGCGACGACGAGTCCAAGAAGCTCTACTGCATCTACGTGGCCGTCGGCCAGAAGCGCTCCAGCGTGGCGCAGTTCGTCAAGGCGCTGGAGGACCGCGGCGCGCTCGAGTATTCGATCATCGTCGCGGCTACCGCGTCCGAGCCCGCCCCGCTGCAGTTCCTCGCCCCTTATACCGGCTGCACCATGGGCGAGTTCTTCCGCGACAACGGCATGCACGCGGTCATCTTCTACGACGACCTGTCCAAGCAGGCCGTCTCCTACCGCCAGATGTCGCTCCTGCTGCGCCGCCCGCCGGGCCGCGAGGCCTATCCGGGCGACGTGTTCTATCTGCATTCCCGCCTGCTCGAGCGCGCGGCGAAGATGAACGACGACAACGGCGCCGGGTCGCTGACCGCGCTGCCGGTCATCGAGACCCAGGCCGGCGACGTCTCCGCCTACATTCCGACCAACGTGATCTCCATCACCGACGGCCAGATCTTCCTCGAGACCGACCTGTTCTATAAGGGCGTGCGTCCGGCCGTGAACGTCGGCCTGTCGGTCAGCCGCGTCGGCTCGGCCGCGCAGATCAAGGCGATGAAGCAGGTCGCCGGCCGCATCAAGCTGGAGCTGGCGCAGTACCGCGAGATGGAGGCCTTCTCGCAGTTCGCCTCCGACCTCGACGCGGCGACGCAGCGCCTGCTGGCGCGCGGCGCCCGCCTGACCGAGCTTCTCAAGCAGGACCAGTACTCGCCGCTGCCGGTCGAGGAGCAGGTCGCGGTGATCTTCGCCGGCGTGCGCGGCTATCTCGATCCCGTTCCCGTGCGGAAGGTGACCGAGTTCGAGCGCAAGCTGCGCGAGGAGTTGCGGTCGAACGGGCAGGACATCCTCGAGTCGATCCGCACCGAAAGGGAGCTGTCGGACGCGATCGATGAGAAGCTGAAGGCCTTCATCGAGAAGTTCAGCAAGACCTTCGTCTGACCGCGCTGCCCGGGAGGGCGCCGCCGAGCGGCCGGGACGGCGTTCCGGTCTGCCGCGGGGAACTTGGAGCAACGAGCTAGACCGGAATGCCGAGTCTCAAAAGCCTTCGCGTTCGGATCGCCAGCGTCAAGTCGACGCAGAAGATCACCTCGGCCATGAAGATGGTCGCGGCGGCCAAGCTGCGCCGCGCGCAGGAGCACGCCGAAGCCTCGCGGCCCTACGCCGAGCGCATGGAACGAATGCTGGGCTCGCTCGCCGAGAGCGTCGCGGGGCGCGACGGGGCGCCGCCGCTACTGGTCGGCAACGGCCGGGACGACGTGCACCTGCTCGTCGTCGCGACCGCGGACCGCGGGCTGTGCGGCGGCTTCAACTCCAACATCGTGCGCGAGGCGCGGCGCCGCATCGCGACGCTGCAGAACGACGGCAAGGCCGTGAAGATCCTCTGCGTCGGGCGCAAGGGGCGCGACCAGCTGCGCCGCGAGTACGGCAAGCTGATCGTCGATACGATCGAGGAGATCGGCCGGCCGGTGCTGCGCTTCGAGGGCGCCGAGAGCGTCGCGGAGCGAATCGCCGGCATGTTCGCCGAGGGCGAGTTCGACGTCTGCACGCTTTTCTTCGCGCGCTTCAAATCGGCGATCACCCAGATCGTCACGGCCCAGCAGCTCATTCCCTTCGTGGCGCTGGGCAGCGACGAAAACGGCGAGTCCGAAGACGCGGCCAACGGCAGCATGCCGGAGAACGCGGTCTACGAGTACGAGCCGGAGGAGGAGGATATCCTGCGCGACCTGCTGCCGCGCAACCTGGCGATCCAGGTTTTCCGCGCCTTGCTGGAGAACAATGCCAGCGAGCAGGGCGCACGCATGACCGCGATGGACAACGCGACCCGCAACGCGGGCGACATGATCGACCGCCTGACGCTGACCTACAACCGGACGCGTCAGGCCGTGATCACCAAGGAACTGATCGAAATCATCTCCGGCGCCGAGGCGCTGTAGCGCGCGGCAGAGGCCGCCGGAGCGGGATAGGGGCGAGGGAGCGAGAGCAATGGCAAAGAACCTTGTCGGCCGGGTCACCCAGGTGTTGGGCGCGGTCGTCGACGTCCACTTCGATGGCGACCTGCCGAATATTCTCAATGCGCTGGAGACCGACAACCAGGGCAACCGCCTGGTCCTCGAGGTGGCGCAGCACCTGGGCGAGAAGACGGTCCGCACCATCGCCATGGACGGGACCGACGGCCTGGTGCGCGGCCGGGAGGTGACCGACACCGGCGGGCCGATCTCGATGCCGGTCGGACCCGAGACCCTGGGCCGCATCCTCAACGTGATCGGCGAGCCGATCGATCAGCGCGGCCCGGTCGAGACCAAGATGCGGCTGCCGATCCATCGCGGGGCGCCGGAGTACGTCGATCAGTCGACCGAGGCCGAGATCCTGGTCACCGGCATCAAGGTGGTCGACCTCCTGGCGCCTTACGCCCGCGGCGGCAAGATCGGCCTGTTCGGCGGCGCCGGCGTCGGCAAGACCGTCATCATCATGGAGCTGATCAACAACATCGCCAAGGCGCACGGCGGCTATTCGGTTTTCGCCGGCGTGGGCGAGCGGACCCGCGAGGGCAACGACCTGTACCACGAGATGATCGAGTCGGGCGTCATCGACCTGGAGGGCGAGGGCTCGAAGGCGGCGCTAGTCTACGGCCAGATGAACGAGCCGCCGGGCGCGCGCGCCCGCGTCGGCCTGTCCGGCCTGACCCTGGCGGAATACTTCCGCGACGAGGAGGGGCAGGACGTGCTGCTCTTTATCGACAACATCTTCCGCTTCACCCAGGCCGGGTCCGAGGTCTCGGCGCTGCTCGGCCGCATTCCCTCGGCGGTGGGCTACCAGCCGACGCTGGCGACCGACATGGGCGCGCTGCAGGAGCGCATCACCTCGACCAAGAAGGGCTCGATCACCTCGGTGCAGGCCATCTACGTGCCGGCCGACGACCTGACCGACCCGGCGCCGGCGACCTCGTTCTCGCACTTGGACGCGACGACCGTACTGTCGCGCCAGATCGCGGAGCTCGGCATCTACCCTGCGGTCGACCCGCTCGACTCGACCAGCCGGATTCTCGATCCGCGGGTGGTCGGCGACGAGCACTACGCGGTCGCGCGCGAGGTGCAGCGGGTGCTGCAGCAATACAAGGCGCTGCAGGACATCATCGCGATTCTCGGCATGGACGAGCTGTCGGAAGAGGACAAGCTGACCGTGGCGCGGGCGCGCAAGATCCAGCGCTTCCTGTCGCAGCCGTTCCACGTCGCCGAGGTGTTCACCGGCTCGCCCGGCGTGCTGGTGTCGCTGGAGGATACCATCCGCGGCTTCAAGGGCATCGTCGACGGCGAGTACGATCATCTGCCGGAGTCGGCCTTCTACATGGTCGGCACCATCGAGGACGCCGTGGAGAAGGCCCGCAAGATGGCCGCCGAGGCGGCCTGAGGCGCGGGGCGCAAGGCTGATCGCGCCGGCGCGGCGTGGGGATTGGAAGCATGGCCGAAGACAAGGTGGCATTCGAGCTCGTTTCGCCGGAGGCGCTGGTCCTGTCGCGCGACGTCGAGATGGTCGTCGTTCCCGGGTCCGAGGGCGATTTCGGCGTGCTGCCGCGCCACACGCCGATGATCTCGAACGTGCGGCCCGGGGTGCTCCGGGTCTACGAGAAGGGCCAGGTCACGGACCGCATCTTCGTGGCCGGCGGCTTCGCCGAGGTCACGCTGGCGCGCTGCACCGTCCTGGCCGATGCGACCACGCCGGTCGACGAGATCGACCGGGCCGCGGCGGAGAAGGCGCTGGGCGACGCCCGGGACGATCTGAAGGACGCCAAGACCGACGAGGAGCGGCGCGACGCCGAGCGTCGTGCGGCGGTCAGCGAGGCCATGCTGCAGGCTTCGGAATCCTGAATAATTTGTAATATTCCTTTGTTTTCCACGGTTTCCGGCACGTAAGCCCTTCAAGCCGCGGCGACAATTCCTACATAGCACCGGACGGCGCCGCTCCGCCGCGGCCGGTTTCGGCGTCCCCGATGCCATGCTAGGTTTGCGGTGACGTTCTTGTCGGACGGGGGCGGGCCGGCGGCGCAGCGACGACGCCGCGGCGTGAACACAGGGACGGATGGTCGTAATGACGGTGGGGAAGCACTGGACGCTCGATGACATCCCGTGGGATCGATTCGAACGCTCGAAGGTCGATCCCGAACTCCTCAAAGTGATCAAGGCGGCCGCCATGGTGGAATACAATGGCGGCGATTACGCCACCTACCTTTGCAACGTCTTTCCGGACGACTTGGAGTTCAAGGCCGCCGCCAAGCAGTGGGCGGGCGAGGAGGTGCAGCACGGGCTGGCGCTCGGACGCTGGGCCGAAATGGCGGACCCCGATTTCGGCTTCCAGGCCAGCTTCAAGCGGTTCACCGAGGGCTATCGGCTGCCGCTCGACGCCCGGGAATCGGTCCGCGGCTCGCGCTCCGGCGAGCTGGTGGCCCGCTGCATCGTCGAGGTCGGCACCTCGTCCTATTATTCCGCGCTCGGCGAGGCGACCGAGGAGCCGGTGCTGCGCGCGATCTGCAAGAACATCGCGGCCGACGAGTTCCGTCACTACAGGCTGTTCTACAAGCACCTGAAGCGCTATCTCGACAAGGAGGGCGTCGGCCGCCTACAGCGGGTCCTGGTGGCGCTGCGGCGCATCGGCGAGAGCGAGGACGACGAACTCGCCTATGCCTATTATGCGGCGAACGGCGGCGACGAGCCCTACGACCGCAAGCGCTGGTCGCACGCCTACGCCTACCGCGCCTTCGGCTACTACCGGCCGAAGCATGTCGAGCGCGGCATCGCCATGACCTTCAAGGCGGCCGGGCTCAACCCGCGGGGGAACCTGGCGCGCTGGACCTCGCGCGGGGCCTATCGCTTCCTGAAGTACCGGCGGCAACGCCTGGCGGCGACGGCCGCCTAGGCCGCGCGACTCCCGAAGCAAAGAAAGGGCCGACCCTTTGGGGCCGGCCCGGCAGTTTGCCCCTGGCCGTTGCGGCACAGGGGGGCGGGTAAGGTCTGTACCGTGGGCCGCGCCCGTGTCTCCACGGCCTGAGCAACGCCGTCCGCAAGTGATAGCCGAGCCGCGTGACAGGGCGATGGTGCGCCGCTGACGGTTTCGTGACTCCGGGCGTTCCGTCCACGGATGCGACCGCGTTTCGGACACGGGAAACGGAGCCGGCTCCTGCAATCCGTTGCGGTCCATCTGCGCATCGGACGGGGCATCGGCGGCGGCATCGCTGCCGGATCGGCGGTGACACGGCGGTTGTGTTCGTCTGACTCTTTGGTTTTCTTTTCTTGACGGTTGTGGATAACGAATGACGTGCGGCGGCACGTCACAACGCACGGCCGATTTGCCGCCGAGGCGTACGCAGAAATCTTGCGGTGCACGCATATGAATATCGGGACTTATCGGCATGGTTGAATCCGGCGCGCCGCGGCACACGCCGGAAGGCGAAGCGCTGTACGATCTCGTACTGGAGATCGCCGCAACCTTCTTTCGCCTGCGCGCCGCCGGCAAGTCGGTCGGTGCCGTGACGCCCTGGGGCGGCGGGACGCTGGGCCTGCTGCGGTCGCTGAAGCGCGAGGGCCCGCAGACCGTGCCGCAGCTCGCGCGGGCGCGGCCGGTCGCCCGGCAGCGCATCCAAAAGCTGGCCGACGAACTGGCCGCCGACGGTCTCGTCGAGTTCGTCGACAACCCGGCGCACAAGCGCTCGAAGCTGCTGCGCCTGACCGCCAAGGGCGCCGCCGCGTACGACGACCTCGCGGAGCGCATGCTGACGATCTGCGACGGTCTTGCCGAGGGCATGGCCGATGCGGAACTGCTCGGCGCCGCGGAAACGCTGCGCGACCTGCGCGGCAAGCTTTAAGCCACTCCGGTACCTCCGGGGCCCGGCGGCGGCCGCCCGGGAGGTTGCCGCGCCGGGGCGGAGCGCCGAATTCTTATTGACAATCGAGTTGTCAATAATGGCAATGAGATTGCCGATAGCGAGGGGGCGCAGATGTCCTGGATTCAGGTCGTTTTGATTTCCTTTGCCACCAGCCTGCTGGCGATCGCGGTGGTCGTCCTTGGTTTGGGCGGGGCCCGGGCGCATTTCGGGGCGCATTTCGGGGAGCGCTGGTCGGCCGGAGCGCGGCACGAGCACTGGACGGCCTGGCAAGGCACGTCGGGGCGTCACGCGTACGGCTGGGGCCGGATCTGCGCGGCGGATTGGCACGAGCATCTCGAACCCGTGCTACGGCATGCCGCGGCGGAGCTCCGGCTGACGCCGGCCCAGCGCCCGGCTTGGGCGGCGCTTACGGAGGCCCTGCGATCCTCCGGCGCGTCGCTCGACGCCGCTTGCGGCACCACGGCCGACGCGGGCGATTCCCTGGAGCGCTTGCGCCGCGGCGAGGTGCTCCTGCAGGCGGCGCACAGGGCGCTCGTCAAGCTGCGCCCGCGCTACGCGGACTTCGTCGCCGTGCTGGACCCGGCGCAACGGGCCAGGCTGGAGGCCTGGCTCGATCCGGGGCACGCCGCGTTCCGCCGCGCCGAGGGCTGACAGGATGCCCCCGGCCGCTGTACACCCCTCCGGGACCATGCCAGAGGATCCGACCCAGACGCCCGTCCAGCCGGAGCGGCCGCCCGAAACCGCCGGTGTGGTGGCGCGGCCGCCCCTGATCTTCCTGGGGTTCCTGGCGTTGGGCGGGGCTTTGAGCCTGGTTTGGCCCTGGGCCCTGCTGCCCGAGGCCCTGGCCGGGCTGCGCTATCCCGGCGGCGGCGCGCTGGCCCTCCTCGGGCTGTCGTTGGTCGTCGCCTCGGCGCGTCGCTTTCGGCGCCGGGGCACCAACGTGGAGACCTGGAAACCGACCATGGCCCTGGTGACCGATGGCCTCTATCGGATCACGCGCAACCCGATCTACCTCGGCCTTTTCACGATCTATCTCGGGATCGCCGTCCTGGCGGACGCGCTGTGGGTCGTCGTGCTCGCCGTGCCGCTCTATCTCGTTATGCGCTACGGCGTGGTGGCGCGCGAGGAAGCCTATCTCGCGCGCCGCTTCGGCGGCGACTACCGCCGCTATCGGGATCGTGTGCGGCGCTGGCTGTAGCTGCGCTCCGGCACGAAACCGGCGCTCAGGTGCCGCGCAGGCGCTCGGCCAGGGGCCGGAACTCCTCGACCAACCGGCGGTAGATGGCCCGCTTGAACGGGACGATCAGCTCGGGCAGCTCCTCGAAGTCGGCCCAACGCCAAGCGCTGAACTCGGGCTCCTCGGTGTCGATGTCGATGTCGCCGTCGGTGCCGAGAAAGCGCAGCGCGAACCATTTCTGCGCCTGGCCGCGAAACCGGCCGCGCCAGAGCTTGGGCACCAGGTCGAGCGGTAGGTCGTAGCGGATCCAGTCGGGGCGCTCGGCGACGATCTCGGCCTTATCGGTGCCGATCTCCTCGCGCAGCTCGCGGAACGCCGCCTGACGCGGGGCTTCGCCCTTGTCGATGCCGCCCTGCGGCATCTGCCAGGCCGCGCTGCGCATGTCCAGGCGCTGGGCGACGAAGACCCGGCCCGCCGCGTTGAACAGCATGAGGCCGACGCCCGGCCGGTAGGGCAGGCGGGCAACCTCCTCCGGCGTCATGCGACGGCCCGGGTTGGGGTCGTAGGCGCCGCTCATTCGCCGGCGGCCCGATCGGCGGCCTGCTGATGCTGCTTCTGCCGGTTGGCGACAGCGGTGATCGGCGCCAGCACGAAGCCGCGCTGGCCGATGTCCTTGCTCCACACGCGCAGCCGCTCGATCGTGACCGGGTAGGGCTCTCCGATGGCGACGGCGGAGCCCTCGGCCGCGGCGATGTTCTCGAGCTGGACGAGGCGTGCGTCGATCGCCACGTGGCTGGCCTGCGCCTGATCCAGCGTGCGGTCGTTGACGGCGACCGGCAGGCCGATCTTCATCGCCAGCGCGCCCGCGACGCTGTCGTCGCTGGCGTGGTTGTCGAGGAACATGAAGCCGCGCGCCTTCAGTTCCTCCAGCACCGGCTCCAGGTCGTCCGGCGAGGCGGCGAAGCGCGAGCCCATGACCGCGACGACGCCGACGAAGCCGCTGCCGCGCGACAGGGTCCAGTCGAGCCGCTCCAGGTTCTGCCGCGCCGACAAGGCGGTGAGCAGTGCCTGCGGTCCGGGATCGTCGTTGGGATAGCTGGTCGGCTCCATCGGCAGGTCGAGCATGACCTCGTGGCCGCTGGCCCGGGCGAGCGCGATCCATTGGTTGAGCCGCCGGGCGTAGGGCGTGAAGGACAGCGTGATCTCGGGCGGAAGCTGCTTGATCGCCGCTTCGGTGGCGGCGCTCGACAGACCGAGGCTGGTCAGCACCACGGCGATGCGCGGGCGCGTGTCGTCCGCCGCGAAGGCCCGGCTGTTGCGCCGCCAGGGCGCGGTTTCGTCGGCCGGGGCCGCGGCGCTCGGCGCCTCGGCTTCGGCGGGGGCGGGCAGGGCCGCCTGCTGCTGCGGCGTTTCGGGCGCCGCGGACTCCGCCGGCGCCGGCGGCGGCTCGGCCGGCGCGGCCGCTTCGGGCTCGGGCTGCGACGCCACCATGGGCTCCGTTTGCGGCTGTGCCGCCGCTTCGCTTTGCGGCTCGGGCGCTGCGGCGGCCGCCGGCTCCGCGGCGGGCGTCGTCGCCTCGGGTGTGGTTGCCTCGGGTGTGGTCGCCTTGGGGGCCGTCTCGGGGGCGGTCTGCGGCGCGGCCGCCGCCTGCTCTTCGGCCGTAGTCCGATCCGCCGTCGCGGCGTCGTTCACCGGCAGCGCCATCGCCAGTTCGCGCTCACCGGCCTGCTCCGCCGGCGGCGGCGCCGACACCAGCACGTAGCCCGTGGCGGCGGCCACCACGATGAGCAGACCCATCCACGCCCCGATCAACGCTCGCGCGGCGAAGCTCCGGTTCGGTTTCTGCTCGGACGGGGCACTCACAGGCGGCTACACGCTCGTCGGGCCGAGGGGCATGCCCCTCGGTCCATTCAGTTCATGGCACGGCGCTCGAAGAACGCCAGCCCGCGCAGCAGGTCGAGCGCGCGCGCCAGCTGGTAATCGTCCGCGACCGCCGGGCCCTTGGGCGCCGCGGCGTCCGGAGATTTCGGCGACTCCGGCGACGCCGCGTCTTCCGGCGTCTTGGCCGGGGCTCCGTTGCCGCCGCCGTTCTCAAGCGCGCCGGGCAGATCGGCCTCGCGCCGGCGCGGCGAGGCATCCACTTTCTCGAGGTGGCCCTGCTCGACGCGGATGTCGGGCGTGATGCCGATGCCCTGGATGGACCGGCCGGACGGCGTGTAGTAGCGCGCCGTGGTCAGGCGCATGGCGCCGTTGCCGCTCAAGGGAATGATCGTCTGCACCGAGCCCTTGCCGAAGCTGGTCGTTCCCATCACCACGGCCCGGCGGTGATCCTGCAGGGCCCCGGCCACGATCTCCGACGCGGAGGCCGAGCCGCCGTTGACGAGGACGACGATCGGCAGACCGTCGGCCATGTCGCCCGGGCGGGCGTTATAGCGCTGCGCGTCGTCGGGATGGCGGCCGCGGGTGGAGACAATCTCGCCCTGGTCCAGAAAGGCGTCGGACACGGCGATGGCCTCGTCCAGCAGGCCGCCGGGATTGTTCCGCAGGTCGAGCACGTAACCGGCCAACTTGTCGCCGATTTCGCCCTTGAGGTCCTCTATCGCCTTCTTCAGGCCCGGCGAGGTCTGCTCGTTGAAGGCGGTGATGCGGATGTACCCGATGTTGCCTTCGGGGTGGCTGCGCACCGAGGTGATGTGGATCACGTCGCGCTTGATGGTGACGTCGAACGGCTCCTGGCCTTCGCGGCGCACCGTCAGCGTGATGGCGCTGTCCACCGGCCCGCGCATCTTCTCGACCGCGTCGTTGAGCGTGAGCCCCAGCACCGGCTGCGAATCGAGGTGCGTGATGAGGTCGCCCGGCTGCAGGCCCGCGCGGAACGCCGGTGTGTCGTCGATCGGCGACACCACCTTGACGAAGCCGTTCTCCATGGTGACCTCGATGCCGAGGCCGCCGAACTCGCCCTTGGTCTGGACCCGCATGTCGCGGAACGATTCGGCGTTGAGGTAGCTGGAGTGCGGATCGAGCGACGACAGCATGCCCTGGATCGCCGCCTCGATGAGCTGCTGATCGGTGACCTCCTCGACGTAGTCGGCGCGCACGCGCTCGAAGACGTCGCCGAACAGCTTGAGCTGCCGGTAGGTCTCGGAACGGTTCTCCTGGGCCGGGATGGCCTGGGGAACCAAGAGAACGAAGACGGCCAACAGGGCCGCAAACTGTACTTTGCGCATCATCCTTGCACCTTATCGCCGGTTGTCGCCAGCCAGGGAAGCGGGTTGATCGGCTGTCCCGCACGCCGGAGTTCGAGATAGAGTTCGGCCATACCGTTCTGTGACGGGCCGAGCACACCGACCGGCTCTCCGGCAAGTACCCATTGACCCACCACGGCGTCGATCCGGTCAAGGCCGGCGAGCAGCGTATGATATCGCCCACCGTGCTCAATGATCAAGATGAGCCCATAGCTGCGGAACGGGCCGGCGTAGACCACCTGTCCGTCATAGGGCGCCACCACCTGCGCGAGCGGCCGCGCGGCGATGACGATCCCTTTGGAGGTGTCGGCGTCGCCGCTCGCTTGGCCGTAGCGTCCGATGATGCGGCCGACGGCCGGCATGCGCAGGCTGGCGCGGTTGTGCGGGAAGGCGCGGATATTGTCCGGTCGCGCCAGGGCGACCTGGGTCTGTGCCGGTTCCGATTCCGCCGTGCCGGCGTCCGGCGCCTCGGCCTCGGCGGCCGTGCCGGAGGTCGGCGCTTCGGCCGGCGTCTCGGCGGGAGATTCGGCGGGCGGCTCGGGAATCGCGGCGCGGGCGGCCTCGGCGTCGCGGGCGTGCTTCTCGAAGCTCTGCATCAGCTCGCGCAGGGTCTGCGCCTGTCCGGCCAGCTTCGCCGCGCGGGCCCGCAGCGCCTCCGATTCGGCGGTCGCCTTCTCGCGCAGCGCCGCCTTGCGGTCCAGGAGCCCACGCAAGCGGTCCCGCTCGCCCGCCAGGGTCGCCGTTGCGTCGCGCAGTTCGTCGTGGCGCCGCTCGATGTCGGCGCGGATCGCGTGCAGCGACACGAGTTCCTCGCGGAGCGTGGCGGCGCGCGCCTCGACCTCGGGGATCGCGACCCTGAGCAGCAGGGCGCTGCGCGCGGTATCGACGGCGTTGCCGGGCGCCAGGGCTAGCGTCTCGGTCGGACGCAGCGCGAGCCGCTGCAGCGCCGCCACGACGCCGGTCAGCTGCCGGCGCCGGCCTTCTAGCTGTGCGACGAGATCCGCCTCGCGCGCCTCCAGGTCGCTCAGCCGGCCCTCCAGTGTGGTAATCTCCGATTCCTGGCGCTGCGCCGACCGGGCCGCGGAGATCGACTCGGCGGTGAGCGCCTGGATCTCGAGCCTGAGATCGTCCGCCTGGCGCTCGAGTTCGCTGGCGCGGCCGCGATCTTTCTGCAACTCGTGTTCGATCTGCTTGAGGTCGGCGCTTTCGGCCGCGGCGGCGCCCGGCCACAGCATCGCGGCGGCCGTCATCAAGGCGGCCGCGCAGGCGCCGCCCGACACGATCGGCAGGGCGCCGGCCCGACTCACCCGTCCACCGTCGCGCCCTGACGCGCGTCCCACGCCGCCGCCGCGGCGCCGTCCCGTGCCGCCCGGGCCGGCCGGATCAGACTGCGGCCCGTCATCTCCCGGGCCGCCGGCAGGCCCATGAGTTCGAGCACCGTGGGGGCGATATCGGCCAGCCGCCCGTTGGCCAGCGCGGCGATCCCGGCCGGCGCGTTGCCGAGCAGGATCGGCACGCGGTTCATGGTGTGCGCGGTGTGCGGCTGGCCGGTCCCGGCGTCGCTCATCTGCTCGGCGTTGCCGTGATCGGCGGTGACGAGAAGCACGCCGCCGCTGCGCTCCACCGCCGGCAGTACGCGGCCGAGGCAGGCGTCCACCGCCTCCGCGGCGGCGATGGCGGCCGCCAGCTTGCCCGTGTGCCCCACCATGTCGCCGTTGGCATAGTTCACCACGATCAGGTCGAAGCGCCCGCCGTCGATTGCCGCGATCAGGCGGTCGGTCAGTTCGTAGGCCGACATCTCCGGCTTGAGGTCGTAGGTCGCGACCTTGGGCGAGGGCACCAGCACGCGTTCCTCGCCGGGGAATTCCGCCTCGCGCCCGCCGTTCAGGAAGAAGGTGACGTGAGCGTATTTCTCGGTTTCGGCGATGCGCAGCTGCCGGAGGCCGGCCTCGGCGACCACCTCGCCCAGCGTGTCGCGCAGCGCGAGCGGCTCGAAGATCGCGTCGAGCAGCGGGACGAGCTCGGCGCTGTATTCGACCATGCCGGCCGCCGCGGCGAAGCGCACGACGCGCGCGCGGGCAAAGCCGTCGAAGTCCGGATCGAGCAGGGCGCCGAGGATCTGGCGCGCCCGATCGGCCCGGAAGTTCGCCATCAGCAGGCCGTCGCCGTCGGCCATGCCGGCGTAGTCGTCGAGCGCCGTCGGGGTCACGAATTCGTCGGTCTCCCCGGCGTCGTAGGCGCGTGTCACCGCCGCCGCGGCCGTCGCCGCCCGCGGGCCGTCCGCCGCGACCAGGGTCTCGTAGGCCTTGGCCGTGCGCTCCCAGCGCTTGTCCCGGTCCATGGTGTAATAGCGCCCGGAAACGGTCGCGAGCGTCGCCTCGGGCGCCGCCTTCGCGAAGGCCTCGAGGTAGCCGAGCGCGCTCTTGGGCGGCGTGTCGCGGCCGTCGAGGACGGCGTGGACGACGACCGGGATGCCGGCGTCCCGCAGCACCCTGGCCAGGGCGGCGATGTGGTCCTGGTGCGAATGGACGCCGCCGGGCGACAGCAGGCCCAGGACGTGCGCCGTGCCGCCGCGCGCCTCGAGGCGCGCGATAAAGCGGGCGAGCGCCGGCCGCTCGACCAGGGCCCCCTCGGCGATCGCCGCGTCGATGCGCGGCAGATCCTGCATCACGATGCGGCCGGCGCCGATGTTCATGTGGCCGACCTCGGAGTTGCCCATCTGCGCCGCCGGCAGGCCGACCTCCTGCGCCGAGGCGTCGATCAGGGCGTGCGGGGCCTCGGCCGACAGCCGGTCGAGGACCGGCGTATGCGCCAGGCGGATCGCGTTGTCGTCGCGGGCTTCGCGGTGGCCCCAGCCGTCCAGGATGCAGAGGACGACGGGACGGGGGCGGGCGCGGTCGGTCATGCGGCTCTATATAAGCCCTTTGCAGCGGAGTCGACAGGGTTTTCCCAGGCGTTGCCCGGCCCCTAAGCGGCCCGATTCCTGCCGCAATTCGGGGTCGGAATCGCCGCGGCCTCGGGGTCGGCCGGGGACGCCGGAGCGATCATAGGAGAGCAGCCCTGGAGACTTCCTTAAAGCCTTCGCGCGTTGCGGTCCGCACCGGCGGCCGCCCACTTGCACCGGCCGGGAGCATCGGCTTGCCGCGTACGAGGCGAAGTGTCGCCGTGCCGAGCCGGGCGCGGTTCAGGCGGGCAACCGCTGTCTCGAAAGCCACTTATCAATATCATTCGCCACAGGTGGATAAATTTAGGGTCAATACTTGACACACAATAGTATGTGTTAAGCAGTGTAAATATATTTTCGCTTATTATAGATATATTGTTTGACTCGAAGTCGCCATCGTCTTGTGTTTTACTATTGGTCTCCAGGCCGCCGAGGCCGACGCATCGATAACAAAGCACAGCGAGGTTGGCGCCATGGCCAAGCCGAACCCCACCATCGTGGTGCCCGGAATCACGGCGAGCTATCTGCGGGACTACTACCCGGTGTCGCCGGAGACCATCTGGGCCGTGCTGCACAAGGATTACGAGCGGGCCGTCCTGCATCCCGACAACCTCGACTACGAGGCGCGCGAGCCGGCGCGTATCCTGCCCGATCAGGTCTACGAGATCGCCTACAGAGAGCTGATCGAGGAGCTGCGCCACAACCTGCGGCGCGCCGAGGACGACACCGTTCCGGTCTATCCCTTTCCCTACGACTGGCGCTTGCCACTCGAGGCGATCGAGGAGCAGTTCGCGGAGTTCGTCGAGGAGGTCATCGATCGCACCAAGCTGATGCGCAACTACCACCCCGACTACGCCGCCGATCCGAAGGTCAACCTGGTCGGCCATTCGATGGGCGGGCTCGTCATCGCCGGCTACGTCGATGCCTACGGCACGCGCGGGCGGATCGACAAGGTCGTCAGCCTGGCGAGCCCCTTCCGGGGCTCCTTCGAGGCGGTGATCAAGGTGACCACGGGGACGGCCAATCTCGGCACCGAGCCGCCCGGCTCGCGCGAGCGCGAGGCGGCCCGCCTGACCCCGGCGCTCTATCACCTGATGCCGAGCTTTCGCCACGGCCTGGTGGTCGACGGCGGCCTGCCGAACAGCCTGTTCGACCCCGGCCTCTGGCAGCCCTCGATCGTCGATACCATCGGCGAGTTCATCCGCCTGCACGGCGTCGACCCGGGCAAGAGCAAGGGCCGAATCCGGCAGCAGGCGGCGGCGCTCTTCGCGGGCCTCCTGGACGAGGCGAAGAAGCACCGACGCCGGCTCGACCGGCTCGACCCGGCGCACGCCGGGCTATCCGCGCGGGACTGGCTCTGCGTACTCGGCGTCCACGCGACGACGCGCGTCCGCCTGCATGTCAGGAACGTGGCCGGCAAACCCGATTTCGCCTTTCACACCAAGGACCGCGACGATTCCTGGGAGACGGGCGACACGCCGGAGACGCGCCGCCTGACCGGCGACGGCACGGTGCCCTTCGAGGGCGCGCTGCCCAGGTTCCTGCCCTACGAAAGCCTGGTCTGCGTGACGCCCGACGACTACGGCTACTGGGAGATCGCCGACAAGGCGGCGACCCGCTTCGGCGGCTTCCACGGCATCCTGCCGAACATGAACATGCTGCACCGCCTGATCGTGCGTCACCTGACCGGCCGGCCGGACAGGCACGGCAACACCTGGGGACGTCTGCCGCCGGGCGTCGGCAAGGCGGACTGGGATCCGCCGGTGCCGAACCTGACGCCGAAGGGCTGAGCGCGCCTTTACGCCTTGAGCCGCGCGTTCTTCGGGTCGTAGGGCGGGCGCGCGAGCACGCGGGCCGCACGGGTCTTACCCAGCATGGCGACCTCGAGGGCGCTGTCCGGCGCGGCATGCTCGGGCGCGACGTAGGCGAAGGCGAGCGTCTGTCCGACGGCGTGGCCATAGCCGCCCGAGGTCGTGATGCCGACCGCCGTCCCGTTCGCGGAAACCGGCTCGTTGCCCAGCGGGTCGGTGTCGTCGCTGTCGACCGCGAGCAGCACCAGCTTCATGTCGACCCCTTCCTCGCGCCTTTTCAGGAGCGCCGCGCGGCCCACGAAATCCTCCTTGTCGAAGGCGACGAAGCGTTCCATGTCGGCCTCGATCATGGTGATCTCGTTGGTCAGTTCCGCGCCCCAGCCCTTGTAGCCCTTCTCCATGCGCAGGCTGTTCATGGCATAGGTGCCGAAGTTGGCGATGCCGTGCGCCTTGCCGGCGTCCATCACCGCGTCGTAGACGGTCTCCATCTCCGCCATCGGCAGGTGCAGTTCCCAGCCGAGCTCGCCGACGTAGGACACGCGCAGCGCGCGCAGCGGCACGCCCGCGACCGTGATCTCCTTGCCGGTCAGCCAGGGGAACGCGTCGTTGCCGAGGTCGGCGTCGGTCAGCTGCCCGAGCACGTCGCGCGCGCGCGGGCCCGACAGCACCAGCACGCCGATATCGAGGGTCACGTTGCGGATCGCGACGTCTTCGCCGGCGCGCTTCGCATCGTTGAGCACGTCGAGGTCGTGCAGCTCGGCGACCGCGCCGGACAGCAGATAGAAGCGCTCGGCGCCGAGGCGCGTCACCGTCATCTCGCTCTTGATGCGGCCGGCCTCGGTCAGGGCGTGCGCCAGCACGATGCCGCCGTCGCGCCGCGGCATACGGTTGGCCAGCAGGCGATCGAGGAAGCCTTCGGCGTCCTTTCCCGTGACCTCGTACTTGGCGAAGGTGGACAGGTCGAGCAGGCCGACCCGCTCGCGCACCGCGCGGCATTCCTTGCCGACCGGGCCGAACCAGTTGCTGCGGCGGAAGCTGTATTGCTCCGGCGCGCGGTCGGGCGAGAACCACTTGGCGCGCTCCCAGCCGTAGACGTCCGCGAAGATCGCGCCCTGGTCCTTCAGCTTGCCGTAGATCGGCGTGGTCTTGACCGGGCGGCCGGGATCGCGGTGCTCACCGGGGAAGTGCGTCGCGTACATGTGCTGGTACTCGTCGATTGCCTTGGCGACCGCGTCATCGCCCGATGCATAGGGACCGAAGCGGCGCGGGTCGAACTCGCGCTCGTTGACGTCGCACTGGCCGTGCACCATCCACTGCGCCAGGTACTTGCCGCAGCCGGGGCCCTGCGTGATGCCGATCGAGGCGCCGCAGCACATCCAGAAATTGCGCAGGCCCGGCGCCGGCCCGAGCAGGAAGTTGCCGTCCGGGGTATGCGTGATCGGGCCGTTGACGACGCGTTTTATGCCGGCCTCGGCGAACACGGGGATGCGCTCCATGGCCGATTCGAGGTTCGGTTGCAGCCGGTCGAGGTCCGGCGGCAGCAGTTCCATGTCGAAGCTCCAGTCGACGCCGTCGAGCGCCCAGGCCTGCGCGCCCGAGGTCTCGTAGGGACCGATGATCAGGCCCTTTTGCTCCTGCCGGTAATAGCACGAGGCGCGCGGGTCGCGCGTCACCGGCAGCTCGCGATCGAGGGCGGCAACCTCGGGGATGTTCTCGGTGACGAGGTACTGGTGCAGCATGTTCACGCTCGGCACCGCGAGGCCGACCATGGCGCCGATCCGGTCGCAGAACGAGCCGGCGGCGTTGACCACGTGCTCGGCGACGATGCTGCCCTGTTCCGTCACCACCTCCCACTCGCCGCCCGGGCGCCGGCGGATCTCGGTGACCCGGTTGCGGCGATAGATCTCGGCGCCGCCTTGGCGCGCGCCGATCGCCATGGCGTTGGTGCTGCTCGCCGGGTCGGTATGGCCATCGTTCGGCGTGTAGGCGCCGAGCAGCACGTCGGAGACGTCGAGCAGCGGATGGAGCTTGCGGATCTCGTCGGGGCCGACCAGGTGGCATTCGCTGCCGGCCGCTGAGAGCACGCCCTGGACGTAGTGGAACCAGTCGACGTCATCCTGGTTGAGCGCCAGGCGCAGCGAGCCGCAGCCGTGCCAGCCGGTCGCCTGTCCGGTCTCCTCTTCCAGGCTGCGATAGAGGTCGGGCGCCACGGCGTGGATCTTGGCCATGGTCAGGCTGCCGATGAAATGCGGGATCAGGCCGGCGGCGTGCCAGGTCGAGCCGGAGGTGAGCTCGCCCTTCTCGACCAGCACCACGTCGCTCCAGCCTTCCTTGGTCAGGTAGTAGAGCAGGCCGACGCCGAGCGCGCCGCCGCCGATGACCACCACGCGCGCATGCGATTTCATGTCTCCGGTCCTCCCGCATTCAAAGTGCTTCGTCTTGGGCGGCGCGCCGGCCGCCGTGCGCGGGTCCGAACGCCGCCGTCCGCGCCCGGCGCCATCATCCCGGACGCTCGGCAAAGGTCAATGCATCCTGCGCCACTTTGCGCACTCCGGCCGCCATTGCGCGACGCTTCCGCGTCTGGCCGCCGGACGTTCTACGCGCGGTGGTAGGGATGGCCCGAGAGGATGCTCGCGGCGCGGAACAGCTGCTCGGCGAGCAGGGCGCGGACCAGCAGGTGCGGCCAGGTCAGGGGTCCGAGTGACAGCACCAGGTCGGCCGCCGCCCGCACGGCGGGATCGAGGCCTTCGGCGCCGCCGATTGCGAAGGCGACCTCGCCGATCCCCTGGTCGCGCCAGCGTCCCAGGCGCGCGGCGAAGGCCGCGCTGTCCAGCACCTCGCCGCCTTCGTCGAGGGCGACGAGGCGGGCGTCGGCCGGCACGGCGGCCAGCAGGCGCTCGCCCTCGCGCCGCCGCGTCTCGGCCGGCGGCAGCGTGCCGCGCAGGTGGATTTCCGTGAGGACGAGGGGGCCGAGCGCACCGCGCTTCAGCCGCGCGGCGTAGCGCTCGAAGAGCGCCTGCGCCGGGTCGTCCTTGCCGCGGCCCACGGCGGCGATGGTGATGCGCATGCGGCCTCGGTTGCCCGCGGTATCGGAGGAACGGCGCCGGCCCGGGGTGCGGGGCCCCCGCGGCCGAATTTCAGGCCCTCGGCCGGCGACGGCTGCGGCGCTCAAACTGGGGCGCTCAGACCGTGGCGCTCAAACCGGGGCGCTCAGACCGTGGCGCTGAGACCGGGGCGCTCAGACCGTAGCGCTGGCCGGGGTCGCCCTAGCGGTCCGGGTCAGGTCGACGCCCCACATCTTTTCCAGCCCGTAGAAGCTGCGGACCTCCGGGCGGAACAGATGGACGATGACATCGCCGCCGTCGATCAGCACCCAGTCGGCTCGCGCCGCGCCTTCGACCGGCACGCGCTCGACGCCGGCCCGCTTGAGGGCCTCCTGGATGTGCTCGGCCATGGCGCCGACGTGGCGCTGCGAGCGCCCGCTGGCGATCACCATGAAGTCGGCAATGGTCGATTTTCCCGAGAGTTCGATGACGACGACGTCGTCGGCCTGATCGTCGTCGAGGATGCTCCGCACCGTCTCCAGCAGCTTGCGAGCGAAGCTCGACGTGTCCTGGGTCTTGGGCGATGCGGGCGTAGCGGCCGCTGGGGCCTTGGTTTGGCGTGCTATGGCCGTTGCTCTCCGTTTCCTGTCTGCGCCAGTCGCTCCGGGTGGGGCGCGCCATGCGCCGTCCGGATGCGGGTCGAGGACTGGGGGTTCAGGCGTTGATGCAGGAACACCCAGGCCGGCGGTCTCCGCTCCGGCAGCCCGCGCGCCCTAGCCTCGGGCAGGCGGTAGCGGGCGAAGCGCCGCGCCGCCGTGGCGGCGACCGCCTGCAAAGAATAGGAAGGCCGGTCGAAAACCGCAACGGGGACGATATGAAATATGGATGTCCAATCATGCCATCGCGAGACCTGCACCAGGTTGTCGGCGCCCATCAGCCAGACGAAGCGCACGCCCGGGAAGCGGGCCGTCAGCGCCCGCAGCGTCTCGGCCGTGTAGCGGGTGCCGAGGGCCGTCTCCAGGGCACAGGCGCGGATGCGGGGGTGCGCCGCCCAGGCCCGCGCCCCGGCCAGGCGGGCCGCGAGCGGGGCCATGCCGGCGACCGGCTTGAGCGGGTTCTGCGGCGACACCAGCCACCAGACCTCGTCCAGGCGCAGCCGCCGCAGCGCCTCGAGGCTGAGGTCCAGGTGCCCCTCGTGGGCCGGGTTGAAGGAACCGCCGAGCAGGCCGACGCGCCGCCCGGGCGTCGGCAGGTGCCCGTCCAGCGCGGCGGCGATGACCGTGGCCGTCTGCCTTGGGCCGTTCAGGGCCGCACCTGCCCCGTGCCGCGCACCACGTACTTGTAGCTGGTCAGCTGCTCGGCGCCGACCGGGCCGCGGGCGTGCAGCCGGCCGGTCGAGATGCCGATCTCGGCCCCCATGCCGAACTCGCCGCCATCGGCGAACTGGGTCGAGGCATTGTGCATGACGATGGCCGCGTCGACGCGCTCGAGGAAGGCCTCCGCCGCCGCGTGGTCCTCGGTGACGATGGCCTCGGTATGCTGCGAGCCGTGCCGGGCGATGTGCGCGATCGCCTCGTCGAGCCCGGCCACGGTCTTCACCGCCAGCACCGCGTCGAGAAACTCGGTGTCCCAGTCGGCCGGCGCCGCCGGCCGGGCGCGCGGCTCGATCCGGCACACGGTTTCGTCGCCGCGAATCTCGCAGCCGGCCGCGATCAGGTCGTCGAGCACGACGGGGAGGATGGTATTCGCCAGGGCGCGGTCGACCAGCAGGGTCTCGGTGGCGCCGCAGACGCCGGTGCGCCGCATCTTGGCGTTGACGACGATATGCCGCGCCATGTCCACGTCGGCGGCCTCGTGCAGATAGGTATGGCAGTTGCCTTCCAGGTGCGCGATCACCGGGATGCGGCTTTCCGCCTGGACCCGCTCGATCAGGCCGCGCCCGCCGCGCGGCACGATGATGTCGACCCACCGGTTCATGGTCAGCAGGATGCCGACGGCGGCGCGGTCGGTGGTCGGCACGCGCTGGATCGCCGTGTGCGGCAGGCCGGCCTCGCGCAGTCCCGCCTGCAGGCAGGCGTGGATCGCGGCGGAGGAATGGAAGCTCTCCGACCCGCCGCGCAGGATGGCGGCGTTGCCCGCCTTGAGGCAGAGCCCGCCGGCGTCGGCCGTCACGTTGGGGCGGCTTTCGTAGATGATGCCGATGACGCCGAGCGGCACCGACACGCGGGCGATCTTTAGGCCGTTCGGGCGGTCCCACTCGGCCAGCACGCGGCCCACCGGGTCGGGCGCGCGGGCGATGGTCTCCAGCCCCTCGGCCATGGCCTCGATGCGCTTGCCGTCGAGCGCCAGGCGGTCGAGCAGGGCCGGGGTCAGCCCCTTGCCGCGCGCCGCGTCCATGTCGGCGGCGTTGGCGGCCAGGATGTCCTTGCCGTTGTGGCGCAGCATTTCGGCCGCCGCGGTCAGGGCGAGCGACTTCACGCCGGCATCGGCTTCGGCCAGGCGGCGCGCCGCGGCGCGGGCCTCGCGGCCGATTTCCTCCATCTCGCGGCGCAGATCGGCCGAGCCTGCGCTTTGCGGACGGGCGATCGCTTCGGCTTCCATGGCGGCTCCTTCCCGCGCGGACCGGGGGTCTCGACCCCTCCTAGACGTTGGGACCGGTGAGCACGAGGTCGTCCCTGTGGATCAATTCCTCGCGGCCACGGTAGCCCAGAATGGCCTCTATTTCACGGCTCTTGTGGCCCATGATGCGGCGCGCGTCGGCGGCCGAATAGGCCGCCAGGCCGCGGCCCAGCTCGGCGCCCTCGGCGGTCCGCACGACCACCGCGTCGCCGCGCTGGAAGCTGCCCTCGACCGCCGTCACGCCGGCCGGCAGCAGGCTCTTGCCCGCCTTGAGCGCGGCCGCGGCGCCGGCGTCAAGGACCAGGCTGCCGAGCGGCTTGAGCGAGCCGGCGATGTACAGCTTGCGTGCCGTGCGCGGCTCGACCTGCGACAGGAACCAGGTCGCCCGCCCGCCGCCGTCGATCGCCGCCAGCGGGTTGAGGATCCGCCCGTCGGCGATCGCCATGCGGCAGCCGGCGCCGACCGCGATGCGCGCGGCGGTCAGCTTGGTCACCATGCCGCCTGAGCTGTAGCCGGGCGGGGCCTTGCCGGCCATGGCCTCGATCTCCGGAGTGATCGCCGGCACCTCGGCCACGAAGCGCGCCTGCGCATCGCTGCGCGGGTCGGCGGTGTAGAGCCCGTCGATGTCGGACAGCAGCACCAGCGCGTCGGCGTTCATCATCGCCGCCACGCGCGCCGCCAGGCGGTCGTTGTCGCCGAAGCGGATCTCGCTGGTGGCGACGGTGTCGTTCTCGTTGATCACCGGCACCGTGCGGAAGCGCAGCAGGGTGCTCAGCGTGTTGCGGGCGTTCAGGTGCCGGCGGCGCTCCTCGGTGTCGTCGAGGGTCAGCAGCACCTGCGACACGGTGATGTCGTGCCGCGCCAGCGCCTCCTGATAGGCGTGCGCAAGGCGGATCTGCCCGGTCGCGGCGGCGGCCTGGTTTTCCTCCAGCCGCAGCGGCCCGGACCGGGTCAGACCGAGGTGGCGGCGACCGACCGCGATTGCGCCCGACGACACCAGGACGACCTCGGTGCCGCGCCGGACCAGCGCCGCCACGTCGTCGGCCAGGGCATTGAGCCAGGTGCGGTGGATCGTGCCGCTGTCCTGCTCGACCAGCAGCACCGAGCCGATCTTGACGACCACCCGGCGGGCGCCGGCGAGCCCGCGCTTGCCGCTCATGGCCGCCAGCCCTCCGCCGTTTCGGCCTCGCGCTCCTGCACTGCCGCCGCGCGCGCCGCGCGCATGGCGCGCACCGGGCCGAGCAGGTCGTGCAGCAGCGCCGCCATGCCGGCGCCGCTCACGCCGGAGATGCGCCGCACCGTGCCGGCATCGGCCAGCCGGGCCGCGACGGCCAGGGCCCGGGCGCGCGCTTCCACGGTCTCGGCGTCGAGCGCGTCGATCTTGTTGAGGGCCACGACCTCCGGCTTCTCCGCCAGCCCGTGCCCGTAGGCCGCGAGCTCGTCGCGCACGCAGCGGTACGCCGCGGCGACGTCCTCCGTGGTGCCGTCGACCAGGTGCAGCAGCACGGCGCAGCGCTCGACGTGGCCGAGAAAGCGGTCGCCCAGCCCGGCGCCGGCGTGGGCGCCCTCGATCAGGCCGGGGATGTCGGCCATGACGAACTCGGTGCCCTCGGCCTGCACGACGCCGAGCGCGGGACGCAGCGTGGTGAAGGGGTAGTCGGCGATCTTGGGCCGGGCGCGCGAGACCGCCGAGAGCAGCGTCGACTTGCCGGCGTTGGGCAGGCCCACCAGGCCGACGTCGGCGATCAGCTTGAGGCGCAGCCAGACCCAGCGCTCCTCGCCGGGCCAGCCGGGCTCGGCGCGGCGCGGCGCGCGGTTGGTCGCGCTCTTGAACTGCGCGTTGCCGCGCCCGCCGTCGCCGCCGCGCGCCAGGACGACGCGCTGCCCGGCCTCGGTCAGGTCGGCGATCACGGTCTCCTTGTCCTCGTCGAGGATCTGGGTGCCGGCCGGCACCTTGATCCGCACCGGCTCGGCGGCGGCGCCGGTCATGTTGCGGCCGCGGCCGTGGTCGCCGCGCGCCGCCTTGAAGTGCTGCCGATAGCGGAAGTCGATCAGCGTATTGAGGCCGTCGACCGACTCGACCACGACGTCGCCGCCGCGCCCGCCGTCGCCGCCGTCGGGGCCGCCGAACTCGATGTACTTCTCGCGCCGGAAGCTGACGCAGCCCGCGCCGCCATCGCCGCTCTTCACGTAGATCTTGGCCTCGTCGAGAAACTTCATGGCTCGAGACACGTCATGGCCCGCGCTGCCGCTCGCTCCGCACCGCTTGGCGGGACCGGCGGCGCGCAAAGAAAAAGGGGGAATGGCTGGCCATTCCCCCGGGTAACAGATCGCACCCCGATGTTGCGGTCGGGGCCCGGGCCGCCGTCAACTCGGCGGCAGAACCGAAATGTAGGTGCGCCCGCGCGCCTTGCGCTCGAAGCTGACGGTGCCGTCGCTGAGCGCGAAGAGCGTGTGGTCGCGGCCGATGCCGACGTTGGCGCCGGGATGGAACTTGGTGCCGCGCTGGCGCACCAGGATGTTGCCGGCGGTCGCCCGTTCGCCGCCGAACAGCTTGACGCCGAGCCGGCGCCCGGCCGAGTCGCGGCCGTTGCGCGAGCTGCCGCCCGCCTTCTTGTGAGCCATGGCGCGTTACTCCTTCTTCTTGGCCGGCTTCTTCGCCGCCGCCTTCTTGGCGGGCGCCTTTTTCGCCGCCGTCTTCTTCGCCGCCGCTTTCTTCGCGGGGGCCTTCTTCGCCGCCGCTTTCTTCGCGGGGGCCTTCTTCGCCGCCGTCTTCGGCGCTGCCGCCTTCTTCGCCGGCCCCTTCTTCTTCGGCGCGGCCGCCTTGGCCGGGGCCGCCGGCCGTTCGACCTTGGTGCGGCTTGGCTTCTTGCCGTCGGTCAGGATCTCGGCGATGCGCAGCACCGTCTCCTCCTGGCGATGGCCGTGGCGCCGCCGGTAGTACTTCCGGCGCTGCTTCTTGAAGACGACGATCTTGTCGCCGCGCGTCTGCTCGACCACCTCGGCGGCGACCGTCGCGCCGGCGACCAGCGGCGTCCCCAGCGTGGTGCCCGACTCGCCGCCCAGCATGAGGACCGCGTCGAGCTCGACGATGTCGCCCGGCTCGCCGGCCAGCTTCTCGACCCGCAGGACGTCCTCGGGGGCCACCTTGTATTGCTTACCGCCGGTTTTGATGACTGCGAACATTCTGATTTTTCTGGATGATTCGTGAACAATGGGGCCGCGGACCCGGGGGTCGCGGCCGACGGCGCGGACTATAGCCGGGCGCGCCGGCCTGTCAACGCTTTTCCGGGCCGAACCGGCCGCCTGGACCGCCGATTCGAGCCGCGGCGCCCGGGCCCCAGGTCGGGCGAGACGGGGTCGGGCGAGACGGGGCCGAATGACGCCGCCGGCGACGCGCGGCTTGCTTGCGGCGGCGCGCGGCTTTGCGCTAGGTTCGCGCCGGCCGCGGCTCAGGTTTTGCGCGCCCCGCCGGCCGGTCGGGGCCGGGGCGCGCCTCTCGGCGGAGGGGTGCCGGAGCGGTCGAACGGGGCGGTCTCGAAAACCGTTGTGCGCGCAAGCGCACCGAGGGTTCGAATCCCTCCCCCTCCGCCACCAAGTCCTTGATTTCGCATAATCTCGAGTCGAGATTCAAACTCTCGGTACGCTTCGCGGCAGTCTGCGCGCTTGTGGACGCGCCGAGGCTAAAGCGGGACGGAGAGAGCGGGTGCCCGCTGCAATTGTCGGCGGCTTCACGCGCATATTCTCTGCGGACCAATTTGAAAGTCCGGTTCAGAGTTATGTTCGTCCCAACTGCAATTAATCTGATCATTCACGGAATAATATTGGTGGGTTATGCGAGGCCGGTTGCTTGGATTCTTTCGGCTACGAGTAGAATTCCACATCGGCTGATCATAAAGTCCCAACAGCGGCCAGAGCGCGAGTGATTTCGTCGCTTCATCTCTACACAAAGTCAAAGATTTCTCTAGCCCGCATCTTTCGCCGGACTCAGTTCGCGATGAACTGGACAATACGGGTTAACTTCTAAATGGGACTGACTTGGTTGCCGACTCGCTTGTAGAGGTGCGAACCACGTCAATTGACGATCCTGCGATATATCGCCAAGGGCAATTCGCTCTTCCAACATTGCTGCCATCATCAATCCACCAAAAAAGGAGACAAATGCGACAGTTGGGATTGGTCCATCGGGGTCGGAGTGTTCTGAATGAGCGCAGCCAGCGCATGCTAGGCCCTCTTTGTGAAAGGTTGTCATCACCTCGAAACTTTGGGTGGCTGCGATCGCCATCCATTCCGGATTGTCTCGTTGTATGGCCCATCGCGAGGGAATGTCGTCGACACCAACCAGGACGTTGGGCGCAAGCCTTCCTATTGTGTTTCTTGTTGTGGCGGCATAACGCAGTGGGATCCCCTCGATCTCGAGTCCACCTAGGGCTTGGGTTTCAAGATCGCGCGCCTTTGATATTTCGCACCGGGATCGCCTCATCAACATATAACGCTGCAGGTTGGTTAAATCGCCATCTTGTGGCTCAATGACACGGCGGCGCCCTGTTACATTTTGAATGCGGGCTAAAGTGAAGAGCGCTGCGTTGGTCAAGGCACCGCCACTGATGCAGTCGACCCGACCAAGCTGGCTTGCGCACTGGCATGGCCTCACCGGTCAGTAGGGACTCGTCCACCTGCAGGTCATCACCGCTGACTATTAAACCGTCAGCCGGGAAAGAGGCTCCCTCGGTCACGATAACAAGATCGCCAGGCACGAGATCAATGGCTGCGACCTGGACGCGAGTACCATCTCGCACCACGTCTGCGCGTGACGCCAATCGGCCGCTAAGCCCTTCGGTTGTCGCCTGCGTGCGCCGATGCAAATAAGCGTCCATGCCCGCAATTGGCAAAAGAGCGACAGAAAGGACAGCGGCCTCCGCGTAATCGCCAAGCCAGGCGAAAAGTAAAGCCGTGGCAAAAAGGAACCAAACCATCGGGTCGCGCGAAGTGTTGCGCACTACGTTCCGCCAACCCGATGGCGGCGCTTCCAGGATGGCGTTACTTCCGTATTGTCGCTGCCTTGGTTCTATTTCGGAATATGTCAACCCGCGCTCGGCGCCACCGAGATTCGCTAACCGAGAGAGGGGAACCATGCGTCGCATACCGGACCCTCAGAAGCCGCCCGACCGCCAGAGGATCATATCCCAGCAATCCCTTCTCCGAGATCTCCACTACTCGTTGGAGGTCCGGTGTTGGCTATTTCCGGACATCCTGGCGACTGGCCCAGCACGTCCATGCTACCCCGGAAACCGGACATTGCGGGCGCCTCCCGGGCGCGTCCGGAAATGACCCCAATCAGACCTCGCTCAATCGTGTTCGACCGCGCCCGAGACGAAGCTGCGCCGGCCCGTTCGACGCTCATTCCGGCAGGCCGGCCTTGCGAAGAGCGCTTATCAGGCGTTCCAGGTATTTCGGATGGTAGTGCGTGAGGATTTGCCCTATCACCGACAGCGATAGATCTGATTTCACGCGGCGCGCTTCTTCTATCGCGACCCGAGCCTCATCCAGTCGACCTTGGCCCACGAGAGCAACCGCAAGATGGATATGGGTCCAGAACCGATCGGGACGAGAATTAACGGCTTTGCGCGCCCATTCCACGGCCTCGTCGTAATTCCCAAGGTTGTAGCAACAAGACGCCCTTGCTGCTTGCATGCCCCAGAGCATCCGATCGTGCGGACTCAGTCGCATGGCCATATCCACCTCAGGCAAAGCGTCCGCAGCCCGGCCATACCAGTTCAAGGCCTGTCCGAGACTGTGGTGGGCGAGGGCTAAACTCGGATTGAGGACGACGGATTTTTCCAGTTCGGCGATGGCGCGGTCGCCTTGGCCCGCCAATCCGAGCACCCGACCGAGCGCGAAATGGGTGAAACCGTCCATATCGTCCAAGACGACGGCTTGTTCGCCAGCAGCGAGGCCCTGCGCCAGCCATTCCGCCGGATTGTCACCGAAGCGATGAAACACTTCCAGGTAGCAGGTGTACGCGATACCCGCGTGCGCTGCCGCAAAATTTGGATCGCGTTCGATCGCCTTGAGGAAGAAATTGCGAGCTTCTTCGCTGTCCTTCTTTGTCGTTCTGTTGAGGTACCATAAGCCACGCTGATAAAGCTCCCAGGCATCCAGGTTGGCGGGCGGCTTGCGCCGGGCGCGGTCCATTTCGCTGGCTCGAACCTCAGTATCTATGCGGCCGACAATAGTTTCGGTAATCTCGTCCTGAAGGGCGAAGACGTCGGCGAGCTCGCGGTCGTAGCGGTCAGCCCAGACATGATTTCCGGTCAGCGCGTCGATCAGCTGCGCGGTGATCCGGATCCGATTTCCCGCCTTGCGCACACTGCCTTCCAGAACATAGCGGACGCCAAGCGCCGCACCCACTTCCGTGATGTCCGGCGCAGCCCCTTTGTAGCAGAACGTGGAATTTCGCGCGGTTACGAAGAGCGAGCGAAAACGGGAAAGGCCGGTGATGATATCTTCCGAAATGCCGTCGGAAAAAATCTCCTGCTCTGGATCACCCGACTTGTTGTCAAAGGGAAGCACGGCGATGGATGGTTTGTCCGGAAGTATCAGCGGCGCATCGGCTGCAACAGTAGCAGCTGCTGACACCGGCGATCCGTCTGCTCGCCAGCGCCAGACATGCACGGGGCGGGCAATGTTCTTCAAGCTTTTCTCACCCAGATCTTCGAACGCCGTTCCAAGACGGTCTTGCACATCTTCATGGACGCGACGGGATATGCAGATACCACCTGGCTCGGCGATTTCCTGAAGACGTGCAGCCACATTGACACCATCGCCGAGCAGGTCGCCGCCTTCGGCGATCACGTCGCCGACATTGATGCCAATACGGAAGCGGATCTGGCGGTCTGTTTCGACATTTCGATTGCGTTCGGACATGCCAATTTGAAAAGAGAGAGCGCACCGCACGGCATTGACGGCGCTGGGGAATTCGAGCAGCAAGCTGTCGCCGGCGGTGTTGGCGATGCGGCCGCCGCGTTCGTCGATCAGCTGATCGATCAGTTCCTTTCGATGAGCGCGCAGGGCGCGGAGCGTTCCTTCCTCGTCCTGACCAATCAGACGGGAGTAGCCCGCAATATCTGCGGCCACGATTGCTGCCAGCTTCCGGTTCTCGCGTTCCACCGGCGCCTCCCGTTATGGTGGTGATTGTAACGTGAGCGAGAGGGCGGAGAATAGACTTTGTGGATGGTGTCTGTATGTCGTGTTTTGGCTATTTCCGGACATCCTGGCGACTGGCCCAGCACGTCTGCTTTATCCCCAAAACCGGACGTGGGAGGTAATTCCTGCGGACGTCCGGAAATGACCCAAAGCGGACATTGTGGAGGCTGCCAGCCTACGTCCGCTGTTTACGCTGAGTGGAAACTGACGTTACGCGACGGGGGTAAAGTTCATGCTTTCGCCTCTTTGTACTTTCGCGGCCTGATTAGAGTCAGGCTAATCAATATGAATGCCAGAGAAAGCCAGACCCAAATGGAGTGGTGCTCATCGAAGATTATGATGCCCCAGGCGACGCCGGAAATAGTCACTAGATAGGCTACCTGGGTGGCGAACACTGCCCCCGCATAGGCAATTAGATATATGAACAAGCCATATCCCACGGCATTGATGACGGCCATTCCAGCGATCGACCATTCCACCTCGCCCCAGGGCCAGGCCATAGAGACATAACTGTCGGTCGTCACCACCACACACATCAAGACGATCGACGATACCAGGTAATTACCGCAAGTTATCATGAAGGGGCTCGTGCCATCGGGTAGGTGGAAGGTCAGGATCATGTTCTCTAACGCGTAGTAGAGGCCAGGGACGCAGGCCAGCAACACCCAAGGAACGGCGGACGGGTCCGGCAAGCTGGTCTTGGGCACCACGAGAAGGGCCACGGCCAGGACGCCGAAGAGGACGCCCAGCACCCGGACTGAGGCGAAACTTTCAAGGCCGAAGAAAGCCGAGAACAAAAAGGTCAGGATCGGGCCTACGGTTACAGTGATGGAAAGCACGCCGGCAGGCAGTCGGAACGCTGCATAGTAAAACGAGATCGCAGGAATGACCACGCCCAGTAGGCCGCAGACAACGTATAGCCATACTACGTCGCGCTCGAAGGAAATGGGGCGCCGCCGCGCGGCGCTAATGGCGAGCAGGAACCCAGCGGCCAGCGCACTCGTCCACACGGCGACGCCAAATGGGTAGGCCCCGCCAGCCATGATCACCTTGGCCAGGATAGTGGTGTACCCAAAGGCAACACCTATGAACAATAGGATGATCCAGGCCCAGGCCCGCTTGGCGAAACCGGTCGGCGGGGTATCGGCGTTGCCGGCAGTTTAGGTGGATGGCTCAGATTTTTCCAAGGAACATTCCTCTGCCAGATGAGCGACTGACGCCGATTTCGTTACAGGCCGCTCCAATCTAGTTTAGCCGCGTTAGAGCTCAAGAAAGGCCAGAGATTTCGCACAACAAGTGGATGTCTCTTGTTGGCTATTGCCGGACATACTAGTTGCGAAGTCGGCGCGTCCGCTTTGCCCCCGAAACCAGACATTGAGGGAGCTGCTGGCGCACGGCGGGAAATGACCCTGAGCGGACATTGTGTGCGCCAATCCCTCGCACCCGATTTATTTGGGAAATGGACATTGGCAGGACATGTGACGACAACCATCAGGGTTCGGTGCATGTCAGGTGCTTATGCCGGTGATGCAGATCGGGATAATGTGGGTGGCGGTGGATCAGCGGCGGGTGACGGTGCCAATGTGTATGTGGCTCACCCGGAGGCACGCTAGGTGCATGCTTATGTTGATGGTGCTCGTCGTGACGGTGGCGATGTTCGTGTTCCATCGCATCGTGCAAGTGCTCGTGCACGTGCCGTTCCGAGATGTGCACCCACAATCCGAGGCCCATCAAGGCTCCGGTAACCAACAACTTGATCGACAGTGGCTCGCCGAGCAACGCGATCGCGAGAACAGCCCCGACAAACGGTGCAAGCGAAAAATAGGCTCCGGTGCGGGCAGTGCCGAGATGGCGCAAGCCCAATACGAAAAGGACGAGGCTTACGCCATATCCCAGAAAACCCACGAGGGTCACTGCCAAGATGGTACCGAAATTCGGCAAGTTCGCGCCATTCGCCGTAGCCAGAAGCAGATTGGCCGAACCCGCCACCAGTCCTTTGAGCATGGAAATCTGTACCGGATCGGCGGACGAGAGCTTGCGGGTCAGGTTATTGTCGATGCCCCAGCACAGGCAAGCGCCCGCAATCGAGACGGCACCCCACTGAAAGGAGGCTTCCCCTTGCCAGGAGAGCATAGCTGCTCCGGCCAGGATTGCAAATGCACCTAACAATAGGCGGCGATCAACATTTTCCCGGAATACAACCCAGGCGATACCCATGGTCGCCAAGCCTTCAAGATTGAGCAAGAGCGAGGCGCCGGCAGCGTCGGTTTCGGCTAGGCCGAACATCAGCAACACGGGCCCAACGACACCGCCCGCCCCAATCACCAGCGCCAGCCAGGGAAGGTCAGCGTGTCGTAAAGGCGCCTCGACAGCAGGCAGCCGAAGCCCCCGTCGCGAAATGTGGACGGCGGCAAGCCCGACCCCCGCTCCGATATAGAGCAGCCCGGCCATCATCCAGGGATCGACCGATCCCAAGAGAAGCTTGGCAAAGGGAGTGCTTGCGCCGAACAGGGCGGCGGAAAGTACGGCGAGCAGGATACCTTTCCGAAGCATGAGGGATATTAACGCGCCCGATTACCTTCGTCCGGAATTGCGTGATCAGGGTCGGCTAGCGGGTCAATGAGCCTAGAAATGGCGTCGGGTGCGGAGGCCGTTTTTGGCTATTTCCGGACATCCAGGTGGTAAGATCAGTACGTCCGCTTTGCCTCCGAAACCGGACATCACGGGTGGTCATGGCGGATGTCCGGAAATGACCCAAAGCAGTCATTCGCACGACAAAAGTAAATGTCTGTGTTTGGCCAGAGCGAACGTTGATCAACGCGTTCTGAGCCGTCGTGATTGCGCCAGCGGCGAACCTTTCCAGAGCGTCGTGAAGGGTTATTGACTCCTAGTTTGGTTGGTCTCATCATAAAAACGTCGGGCCACATCGCAGTCGCCCGGCGTTTCCAAGGCATTTCGCCCAAGTACTGCGGTTCGGCTGTTTGCCGAGCCGAATGCTGTTGGCGGAATGTCTATTTTCCATATTCTTGGTCCGACAACGGCATTGGAGAAGCCAATGCCCAACGTGGCCGTGAATTCCCCGCTCGGCTTGCCACATGGTCGACTTTCACAACCATTTTGTTGGCGCGTCTTTCAAGTTAGCAACACTCGTCGGTGCGCCACGGATGCGGGGAGGCGTTGAAGAGCATGGCGAGCACGCATTACCGAGTGGCAATCCTGTTTTCGGCTGAGGCCGACCCGAGGCATTTGATCAAGATAGAAAATACCCGCCTCGCGGGCATCGCCGCCGCGCTGCGCGGGATCGGTATTGAGGTCGAGGCCGCGCCCTATGCGGATGAGGCCGTTGAGGATGTGCGCACACAGCTTCTCCGCGCGGATGGCGTGCTGGTCTGGGTCAATCCGATCGAGCGAGACCGCGATCGATCAGTGCTTGATGCGCTGCTTGAGGAAGTCGCCGGTGCGAGCGTGTTCGTCAGCGCTCATCCCGAGGTAATCCGCAAGATGGGCACCAAGGAAGTCCTCTATCGCACACGATCGATGGACTGGGGCTGCGACACGCGTCTTTATCCGACGTTGCAGGCGCTGCAGGCAGAGCTGCCGCGTTGTTTGGCGGCCGGACAGCCACGCGTGCTCAAACAGGATCGTGGAAACGGCGGCAACGGCGTATGGAAGGTGGAGGCTGCGGAGCCAATCGCCAAGGGCACCTCGGCGCTAGCGCCCGACACGCGCGTGCGCGTCAGGCATGCAAAGCGCGGGAGTATCGAGGAAGAGATTTCACTTGGCCAGTTTCTGCAACGGTGCGAACCCTATTTTTTGCGCAATGGCCGGCTGATAGACCAAGTCTATCAGCCGCGATTGACCGACGGCATGGTCCGTTGCTATCTCGTCGGTGGCCGCGTTGCAGGCTTCGGAGAGCAGCTTGTCAATGCACTCTTCCCTGCCGCGCCCGGTGCCAATCCGCGCTTGGCGCCGGAGCCGGGGCCGCGTCTCTACTATCCTCCCACGCGGCCGGAATTCCAGTCGTTGAAGGACAGGATGGAGAACGAGTGGTTGGCAGAGCTATGCCGGACGCTTGCGCTCGATGCGATGCAGTTGCCGATCCTCTGGGATGCGGACTTTTTGTACGGACAAAAGAATCCGGCGGGCACCGATACCTACGTGCTGTGCGAGATCAACGTAAGCTCGGTTTATCCGTTCCCCGACGAAGCGCTCGCGCCGCTCGCCGCCGCAACGCTCGCGCAACTCAAAGCGAGGCGCTGATCGCGGGCACTCATCGGTATTGGTCCTGTCCTAAAGTGAGAGGTCCTTCGAGCATTCCGCTCGGCTTGCCGTCGTGTGTGTCAGGGGAATGCGGACTAGACGTTGGGCCGGGCCACTACTTGCTCGTCGGGCTCAGCGTAATCGAGGTCGAGAACCCGGCTGGGTCATTACCACCGTGCACGACCGAGGCTCAGAGAGTTTACTGAGGTCGGAACTCGGACATCCGCGGCAGCCCTTCAAGAGTCCGGTCTTGGCTATTTCCGGACCTTCTCAGGGTCGGGTCAGGACGTCCGCTTTACCCCCAAAACCAGACATCGCAGGCGCTCTTGGCGGACGTCTGGAAATGACCCAATTCGGACATTTCCGGGGGTTGTCCATCTCAGCGGAATCTGGCCCATATCGGTCGAACACGCTTGGCCCAATTGGCCTGCCCCCCTTACCTTTCGCTTGGCGGCCGCAAGTGCGTCTTTCTCTGGTGAAAGCTTTCCAGATCAACCTTATAGAGTTGGATTCTCTTCTGCCGTTTTCTTGGCCTCGCTACTCTCAGAACGCGGATCGAGTGGCAAGACTGCTTGTGTCGTCCTAGGTATGCCGACGAATGTAGTCTTTTCCGAAGGTGGAACCGGCCGTTGTTGGCGAATCCGGAGAGCAGCAAAACACGCCAGCGTCAGATGCACGGTACCGGTAAAGGCGAAGATCCCGCCGTGACCGATGGCCGTCATGAGAAGCGCCGCCAGATAAGGACCGAACATCGCGCCAATGCCAAACATCATGAGGAGATCTCCACTAACCTCAACGAATGAGTCATTCGGGGCCTGATCGTTGGCGTGTGCCACGCAAAGACCATAAAGCGGAAGAGCAGATGCCCCGAAGAGAAAGGCCAGAAGCAATACGACATTTTCATCGGAAGCATCGCGAGTTACCAGAGCGCCCGCAGCGACTGCGGCAACTAGGCAAGCCAATACAATAATATGGCGGCGATCGGTTCGGTCCGACCACTTGCCAAGCGGCCACTGCGTTAGGGCACCCCCAAGAACTGCTGCGCTCATGAATAGTCCAATGTGTATGTTTGACATACCGCGTTCTCCCGCGTAAAGCGGCGCCAAAGACCAAAAGGCCCCGTTCGCGACTCCGACGCCAAGACAGCCAACGAGGCCGACCGGCGAAATGGCATAAAGGCCCTTGAGCCTCAGCCGGCTTCGCGGCGCAGGAGCGGGCGCAGAACCGGTCGTAAATGCGACTGGCACAACCGCGAAGCAGATCCCAATGCTGACAAGGGCAAACGGAAGAAACTCCCGTGGATCGGACCACGCGAAGATCAGTTTACCGCCAATTACGGCGACCCAACCAATCACCATGTAGGAGGCGAGGATACGGCCCCGTGTCTCTGTGCTTGCTTGGTCGTTCAGCCAGCTTTCGACTGCCATATAAAGGCCAGCGAAGCAAAATCCGATAGCGATGCGCAGGCCCAGCCAAATTATGACCAATAGCACCATGCCCTGGACGAGAAAGGCCGCTGCCGCAAGTGCCGCAAATCCAGCAAATGCCCTGATATGTCCTACGCGCCGCACCAGGGCTGGAACCATGAAGCAGCCGAAGACTAAGCCAACATAGTATGCCGTTCCTAGCAGGCCTATAGCCTGAGTCGAAAAACCCTCAAGCTGAGCGCGAATGGGAATGAGAACGCCCTGAAGACCGCTGCCAATCTCCAGAAATGCGGTGGCGAGCAAGAGATGCCCAATCGAAAGCAAGGATTTCTGCATGATTCCCAATCTCGGAAGCCTATGGCTTTTCAGGCGTGTGGTACTTCCCCGCCCTGTCAAGAATGGCACTCTGGACGCACGCTATCGCTCTGGGAAATTCACACTGCCCCGACGACAGCAAAAAGTCGATATCATCATGAGGAACCGACCAGACAACCACAGAAGCGGCCGGATGCGCTCAGATCTGGCTACGTCGCGGCCAATATACACTTGGCAGTTTTCGGGCAAGCAGGATCGGAAGCTCTTATTGGGGGCACACTGAATAGCGGTCGTGTTGGCGTCAATTGGCGCCCTGGGCCTTTGGCTTCTTGGCCCTAGCTACGCCCGTCTTAATTGTCATCCACCTTGACGAAATCAAGAACTTTGCAGACTTGGCACGGGCGGCACGGACAGCAATGGCCGCTGCTCGCCTGCGCCGCTCAAACGGGGACCTATATTTGCGCGGCCCCGTCCGGCAACAGACCTTGAGCTAGGCGGGGCATCCCAGGAGGCTGGTGTCACTCGTTCCACTGGGTCTGACAAAGCAATTCACCGACCAGGCCGTCCCGAGTGGCGGCATCAATGGCACAATGCTGGTGCTGCGCGGCTTACAAGGGTGGTAAATTTCTAGGCATGTGGCAATCGCGGCACTCCTCGTCGGCACGGCTTTATATTACAGGGCTTATTTGACAGCGGCGCTCACAAGCCGCGTTATCCTCTGGTTTCATCATCATGCTGGGCCGGCGCTTCTCGCCGTTGCCATCCTCATTTCGGCCATCGCTACAGTGGTCCCGATCGCGGTTCTTTGGTTGCGGCGCTGGAGCAATCGCCCATTGTATTCCTGGCTCAAACGTCTTCCTGCGCTATCCGCGTTGCCTGACGCCGTTGCTTGTGGATTGCAGCCGGCGCAGGGCATCGAGATTGGGTGAAAATATAAGGCCTGTTGGGCCGAGAGCTTCACCAACCGCATTTCCTGCGCCACAACCCCGCATGAGGGTCGGGTGGCGCCCGTGGTCGAGTAGACGATCTTCGATACAATGGTTCGAGCCGAGCTACGCCGCGCTGCGCGTGGCCTCGGAATCCTTGCTCAACGGTGTTCAGCTTGCCACGGACCGGGTGCGCAAGCTGTCGAGTTCACCAGAACCGGCTGACCAAGTAGGAGCGCGGTCAGTGAACGGGGCCGGCTCCTAGAGGGCTTCGGTCCCGGGTTCCGCGAGGGCCGCACCGAGATTCAACACATCGACGGCCTGACCGCCGTCGAAATCCGGTTGATCCGCATCAATGCTTTTGACCTCGCACCATGCCATTGGACATAAATAGCTGGTGTAAGTCATGGCCAGGAGTGTGTAACGATGGCTCATAAGCAGATCCTATTTCATTCCGCGGCCCGCGAGAAGGTTCTGCGCGGGACTGCAGCATTGGCTGATGCGGTGCGCGTGACGCTTGGACCGAAATCCAAGTCAGTTCTCATACAGAAGAAATGGGGGCGCCGATCGTCTGCAACGACGGCGTGACCATAGCGAAGGAGGTCGATCTCAAGGATCCGGAGGAGAACCTGGGGGCGCAGATGCTCCGGCAGGCGGCCGAGAAAACCGGCGAAGCGGTCGGAGATGGTACCAGCACGGCGACATTGTTGGCTCACGCTATCTTTGCAGATGGGACGCGCAACGTTGTTGCGGGTGCTAGCGCCATTGACATAAAACGCGGTCTTGATCGTGGCCTTAATGTCGCTGTCGAAGCACTCCGGACAATGTCCAAGCCGGTAAAGACGCGCAAAGAAAAGGCGCAGGTAGCCACCATTTCAGCACATAATGACCCTTACATTGGCGAACTTGTTGCCGATGCGACCGAGAAGGTTGGTGACGACGGGGTAATCACAGTCGAGGAATCAAAGACGACCGAGACCGTGCTCGACGTCGTCGAGGGCATGCAATTCGATCGTGGATTCATTTCCCCGTATTTCATAACGGACCCCGAGAAGATGGAGGCGGTCGTTGAGGACGCATATGTCTTCCTTTGTGACCGGAAGCTTGGGAACCTGAAGGATCTTATCCCCCTTCTGGAGCAAGTAGCCAAGAGCAGTAAACCGATTCTCTTTGTTGCCGAGGATATCGAGGGCGAAGCGCTCGCCACGCTTGTCGTCAATCAACTCCGTGGCACCTTTCGCAGTGTTGCAGTCAAGGCACCGGGGTTTGGCGATAGGCGCAAATCTATGCTGGAAGATATGGCCGTCCTGACGGGTGGTGAGCTCGTCTCCGAAGATCTTGGCATCAAGCTGGAGAGCGTCCAGCTCAGCCAGCTTGGCCGTGCAAAGCGTGTCGTTTCCGATCGCGAGAAGACGACGATCATCGGGGGATTGGGTGAAAAGGCAGCGATCGATGGCCGCATACGGCAAATTCGAGCCCAAATCGATAAAACCACGAGCGATTACGATCGGGAGAAATTAGAGGAGCGGCTCGCAAAACTGTCCGGCGGCGTAGCGGTGATTCGCGTGGGTGCTCCTTCTGAAGCCGAGATGAAAAGCAAGAAGGAAGCGCTTGATGATGCCATAAATGCAACCAAGGCAGCGGTAGCTGAAGGCATAGTGCCCGGCGGCGGTCTCGCCCTCTTGCGCTGCACAAAGAAGATTGCAGAAGAAGAAGCAAAGGTTTCTGGTGATGAGAAAACGGGCCTGGAGATCCTCCGTCGTGCGTTGAGCACACCAACACGTCAGATTGCTGAGAACTCTGCTGTCGATGGCGGGGTCGTTGTCGCGCGAATGCTGGAAAGCGCAGGTAACCTCGGCTATGACGCGGCGCGGCAGGAGTACGTAGACTTAGTGGAGGCGGGTATCGTAGATCCAACCAAAGTCGTCCGGGTCGCTCAGGAAAACGCCGTCTCGGTCGCCAGCATCCTGCTATTGACCGAGGCGACCATGACCGAGATTCCAGAACAGGAAAAACGTCAAACGCCTGGAGCCGAAATGGGCCTGTGACGAATTGCCGCACTTGCCTCGGAGGCAGTGAGAATCCAATCTTTGATTGGAAGGCTTAGCTGATTGCAATAGATCATATAAGAGTCTTTGGGGCTCACTCAAATATTCCGGCCAATATTGAGCTTTGCAAATTTTGCCGGACGTCTGGATTTGGGTACCCCGGGCCGCTGATAGGGCTCTATGTGTGCTGCCAATAGAACCTCCGGTGCGTCAGCGTTAACATAGGCAGCCTAAATGAGCGAATTCTCTCCAAATGGAAATTGACGATTATCCTCTGCTCAACGAGCCCAGCTTGATGCTGGCGGCGCTCAAGAGCACCTCAAGTGGCTCCGCCAATGTAGATAAATGCCTGCAAAGACTTGAAATGGGATTTACACAAGCTGGAATCGAGCCACTTGTCGATTGGGAACCTGTACGGTGGCGCGTAACGACCCTCTTCCGGTATCTCGAAATTGGCGACCTCATCGCTGAGAATGAGGATGGCCAATTCGTCATTACCGAACGCGGGTATGACACATTGCGGGATCGTCCGGCAGGCGTGGACAGCTCGGTACTCGTAAAGTTTTCCGAGTTCCGCGCATTCATCTCATCACGTGAGAAAAGGTCGCCTCGAGGCGGAGATTTGGTCGCATCTGCGGAACCGACAAATGAATATGATGAGGGCTATTTGGCTCGCCTTGAGAGTTGTTCGCTAATCGACAACCCTTATGACCTGGATACCATCGCGCATCTCGAATGGGAGAACGGCTGGTGCGAGGCTTCTGACGAAGCCTGATTCGCGTCAATGCCTATGCGAGATGACCGAAGAGGCGCTAATTATTAGTAATTTCCCTTAGGTTCTGCTCGCTCCTATGCGCATGGATCTAGGTTGACGTTCTTTCATTTGGCTTGTCAATGTCTTCCACATTGTCTGGCATGTTCATTGGCCACGGGGCCCCCGCAGTGCCTTATCATGACACGACGCCAGATTCGACGGCTTTCATGTCATCCCAAGCTCGGTGGTCGCCCAGCTTAGTTTGCAGTAAGAGCCCACCACGGACCTGTTTATGCCGGCCATCAGTTTGACTGGCATAGAGCATTGTGATGGGCTTGGTCACCGAATTTATAACGATCGGATCCGCCGGAGGGGCATAGCGAGGCTCAGTAGAAAGCCAATGATCCGACCGTCACGAAGGCCAAGGACCATCTGATTCGATAGGTAACAGAACCCAGCGTAGCAACTTTATCAATCGCGCAAATACCCAGAACATCAGCCGCTTGAATTTGATGCGAGCCCTTTTTATCACCTGCTCGATAATTCCATTAAGATCCAAAATGAAATCATTTACGGCGATGAACATTTTATGCAGGGGCGTTTTATACTCTACTCATACTATAAAGCGGGTACGGCCTTTCGGGGCTTGCCTTTAACGAAAGGTTCCAGGTTGGGAGTGAGGGATGGTTGATCGCAACCGCACTGCAACGAGCCGCATCCACCGCGCTGAATTTTGCCAAATCTGCAAACAATCCAAGCCAGCGCGCGATATGCTACCGGCGAGCCTGGTGCGCGAGCACGTTGTTACGCTTATACGCAATAAAGTGCCTGACTGGTCACCAGATGGGTTCATTTGTGCATCATGTCTGAACCGCTTCCGGTCAGAGTATGTGCAGGCACAGATGGCCGAGGAGCGCGGCGAGCTTAGTGACCTTGAACAGGAAGTGATGCGTAGCCTGCGTGAAAGCGAGCTGATTGCCGACAACTTGAATCAACAATATGCAGCACAATTGACCCTGGGAGACCGCATTGCTGATCGAGTCGCCGAATTCGGCGGCAGTTGGCGGTTTATCGCCTTATTCTTCGCTGTCATGGCCGTCTGGATAGCGATCAATTCAGCTGTTTTAGCATTACACCCATTCGATCCATATCCTTACATCCTGCTGAATTTGATACTGTCTCTACTTGCAGCGATCCAGGCTCCCGTAATCATGATGAGCCAGAATCGACAGGAAGATCGTGATCGCCTGAGGGCTGAAAATGATTACAAGGTCAACCTCAAGGCCGAATTAGAGGTGCGTGCGATCAGCGAGAAGCTGGATCAGCTTATCCATCATCAGTGGACACGCCTCATCGAAATCCAGCAGATCCAAATGGAAATGATTGAAGACCTCGCGGTCCGCCGCGGGCGATAGCAGACGGTTCGCGTGACAACAATGAAGCAATGACTTGCTTGGAGTGCCTCGCCATGACGCGCCATTACGGAATGGGAAGCATAGCTCATGACGCTTCTCGGATGGCAGGGGGCATAACTCATCACGTTTCTCGACCATGCACAGCGATCAAATCAACGTTGGCGATTTCGGTATGGCTATGCGGGTTCGAGATAGCCTGGAGGCCATGCAAGCGGTGGCTGCGTGTCGCAATGCGCCTGATTTATTGCCTAACGATTTCCTCGCGCTGAGGGCATTAATGGGAAGACCGATGGTCTGATTCGAACTACATTCTCGTAGTCGGGGAGAATTTAGGTAGAGTATATGCAACCCATTGTTAGACTTCAAAGAAAGCTAGAATGAGCTGTCGGCAACTCAAAAGCATAATCACGATGCTCACCAAGATCATAAGCGAACGATCGGGCATGCGACGCGTAGCGTAGGCGGCAAAGGGTGCGGCCAGAACCCCGCCAATAATCAAGCCAACAATCACCGGCCATAGCTCCAAACCGATGGTGGCTATAAAGGTGGCAGACACGGCCGTGGTGACGAAGAACTCGGCCGCGTTCGACGAGCCGATCGCTAGGCGAGGCGTCATCCCCCGACCGATCAACGTGGAGGTGACGATTGGGCCCCACCCACCGCCGCCGATGGCGTCCAGAAAACCCCCAGAAAGTCCAAGTATGGGCGCATATCGTGCGGGCGATTGCTGACGTGGGCGCTTCCAGAAAACCTTCCAGAGGATCACGCTGCCCATCGCTAAGAGGTAGAGGCTGATGCCGATGCGGATAATCTCGGCCGGCGATATGATCAGGAGATAGGCACCGGCCACTCCGCCAAGCATGCCTGCAATGGCCAACCGCCATATAATGCGTCGATCAATATTCCCGAAGAACCAGTGGGACAAGCCCGAGGCGCCCGTGGTGAAGACCTCGGCCGCATGGATGCTGGCGCTCGCAATTACCGGCAGAATGCCGAAATTCAGCAAGATGGTCATAGCCGTCAGCCCATAGGCCATGCCAATGGCACCGTCGATGAGTTGAGCAGCAAAGCCAATGGCGACGAAAAGCAGAAAGTCGTCCACGGTGAATATGGGCCGTGCCAGTGATGCCGCTTACTTATAGAGACACCGTGTTCTACTGCCAATATACGACAATGCACGGTCTATCAGGCTACGTCCTTCGCATTAATTTCCGGATCGTCGGTATGCCTGTCTAGCGTGGGCGTAGTCGGGCCGCAGCCGACGGTACCGTAGACTTTTCGTGGCACCCTGAGTACGACTGCCTGATTTGGAGGAAATGGTATAGAGCATTTCTCCTGCGCCTGCGCAGCTCCAACGCTACCGGCTGTACGACTTGCCAAGAGGGTGCCTGCTCAATTTCGCATTGCAGCTTCTGGTAGTCCGCCAGCACCGCGGAGGTCTGCAGCTCTTCCGGCGTCAGGAAGAGACCCTTGGCGCGCGCCCAGAGGCCGATGTCGCGACGGCTCCCCAGGACGGTCAGCGGCATGGCGAGTACGAGGCCGGCGATGATCGGGGACAACCACCAGATCAGGCCCGGAGCGAGGATCGCGGCTGAAAGCGCCAGCGCGGTGCCGGCAGCAAGATGCGGCAGGTGCCAGGCCAGCGACTCGCGCCAGCCCACGCGATTGTCGCTGCGCCGCTGAGACGCCCAACCGCGCGCCCGGCCCAGCACGATTTCCGCCACCATGTGAACATGGAAGAGCATCATGACCGGCGCCGTCAGGGCCGAAAAGACGGATTCTATGACGAAGCCGGCGAGCAGCGCGCCCCGTCCGCCGAATGCCTGTGCAGTCCGGGCATGCACAAGCGCGAAGGCCAGCGACAGCAATTTCGGCAGGAACAGGACCGTGACCGTCGCTGCGGCCAGAATGCCGATCGGAAGATAGGTGCCCGTGAACCCGGCAGCGGGCTGCAACTGCCCTGCGCCGGCGCCTGTCGCCGCTGCCCCAAGCCCCAGGAGCAAGAACAGCAGCCACAGAACCGACGAGAGATACGCCATCGCCCCCATGGCCAAATAGAGGCGGCTGGACGCCTTGAGATTGCGCGCCGTGAGCAGGCGCAGGTGTTGCAGGTTGCCCTGACACCAGCGCCGGTCGCGCTTGACATGATCGAGCAGGGTCGGCGGCGTCTCCTCGTAGCTGCCGGCCAATGTCGGCTCGACCCATACGCCCCGGCCTGCCCGGCGCAGGAGCGCCGCCTCGACGAAGTCGTGACTCAGGATAAGGCCGCCGAAGGGCGGCCTGCCCGGCAGGTGCGGCAGACCGCAGTGCCGCGCGAAAGCCTCGATCCGGATGATCGCATTGTGCCCCCAGTAGGTGGCATCGGAGAGCTGACAGTAGCGCAACCCGGCGCTGAGGAGCGGCCGGTACAGGCGGCTCGAGAACTGCTGTATCCGCCCGAACAGCGTCCGCCGGTTCACGGCGCAGGGCACGGTCTGGATCAAGCCGGCCGTCGGGTTGCCGTCCATGAGATCGACCAGGCGCACCATGGTATCCCCGGCCATGAGGCTATCGGCATCGAGCACGATCATGTACTTGTAGCCGGCGCCCCAACGCCGGACGAAGTCCTCGATGTTGCCGCTCTTGCGGTCCGTATTGACCTCCCGGTGCCGGTAGAAAATGCGGTTCTGCGCCCGCAGCCGCGTTACCAGCACCCGCCAGGCCCACTCCTCGGCCCGCCAGTGGCCGTGGCGAGTTGAATCGCTCAGCACAAAGAGGTCGAAAGGCTCATCCCGGCCAGTCGGGAGCAGCGAGCGCCACATCGCGTCGATACGGGCAAAGACGCGTGCCGTGTCCTCATTGCAGACGGGGACCACAATGGCCGTTCGTGACGGCCGCACCGGCTCGCCAGAATTCCCCGGCACCGGCGTTCTTGTGCGTGCAGATACCAAACCGAAGCGGTCGCGGCCGGACAGCATGCTGTAAAGTCCGAGTGCCACGATCGATAGCGTCGTCGCGATCCATGCGAAGTTGGCCGCGAACAGGACGGCAAGCCCGACCTCGATCGGCCGCAGGCCGTCACGGCCCAGGAATACGATGAGGCCGGATGTCGCCAATGCCGTCATTATCGCCGTCACAACGACCAGCGCGGCGCGGCGGCGCGAGGCGGCCGACTCGATGCGCCGCCTGCGGCGATGCCCGTTACGACCCCGCGCCACGCCAGATGCGCCGACCTTGCGCAGGCTCCGGGTGCGCCATAGCCCCGGAATACGACGGCGCAGATCGGCCAATGGAAACTCGAAGCGCTGCTTGGGCATGGCCAGGGGACGCTCGGGCGGCGTCGGGCACGGCAGAGCGGCGCGCATCGCCAGGCAGAAGTCCTCCGGGGGATTGTCCTGCAACAGTACAATGGGCCAGCGCAGCGGCGCGTTCGAAAGCAGAAATGCGGCGCGCCCGAGCGTCTCCAACGCCGCAGGATCGCCACCGCTTTGCCCAAGGACCTGCGCCGACCAGGCCGCTACGCGTTGACTCGCCAGGGTGAGCAAGGAATCCGCCAGATTGGGCTGGCCGCCAGCGGCGCTCCGCAGGCCAAATTCGGATACGATCCTTCGCGCCAACACGTCGAGCTGCGCTTCGTCGTCCAGGCCGAAGCTGCGGAAATACTCCCGTAGCCTGGTAAGCGCCGCGGCATCGGCCGGCAGCAAGGACTCGGCCCCCGGCTGCCCGGCGGGCAGGGTTTCGGTGTCGTCCTTCAGGACGTGAGCGGCTGCCATAGATAGCTCCAGGTTTCGCTGAGGGCGCCGCCGTCGGCGCCGCGCAGGAAGCAGCGCAATTCGACCGGCCGACGGTCTGCCGGCAGGACGTCGAACACGGCACGCCAATGACCCTCGCCCGGCAAGGCTTCGGCATGGGCCTCGAGTAGCGTGCCGCGCGATACGTTGACCACCGGTATGACGGCTGCCTCGACGGAGGCGGCCGGCAGCCCGCCGCCCGAAAACTCCACCACGAATTTGCGGGCGCCGGGCGGCGCCGGCCGGTCGGGCACGCCGGCTCGGCCGTTGCGGGTCTGAACCACCCGCGCGACTGCCGGCCCGCCGGACGCCAGCAGGCCGCTGGTCAGGCGGTAGCCGTAATGAAGCGAAGCGCCGGCGGTCACCGGCGCATCCGGCGCCCAGAAGGCCACAATATTGTCCACGGTTTCCCGGTCCGCGGGTATCTCCACCAGTTCGACCGCACCGGCCCCCCAATTGCCTCGCGGCTCGACCCACAGGCTGGGGCGCAGTTCGTAACGCGCCTCCAGGTCCTCGTAGCTGCGGAAGGAGCGGTCGCGCTGCAGCAGGCCAAAGCCACGTGGCGACACATCACCGAGCGCCGTTACCCGGGTTTCGCGAGGATTGACCAGCGGCCGCCACAGCCACTCGCCGGTTCCAAAGGCCACCTGAAGGCCGTCCGAGTCGTGGACCTCGGGGCGATAGTCGCCCTCGCCCAGTTGCTCTCCCTCGGTCAGAAAGCACATGCTATTTAGCGGCGCGAGGCCCAGGCGATCGACGGAGCGGCGAAAGAACAGACGGGCATCGATGTCCAATACCGTTGGATCGCCGGGCTGGAGCACGAAGCGGTAGGCGCCGACAACGCTCGGCCCCTCGAGCAAGGCGAAGATTTCGAGGCTGCTCGCCCCGACGGCCGGCTCGACCAGCCAGAATTCCCGGAAATCCGGAAACTCCTCGCGGCTGGGACCGCCGGTGTCGATCGCAATAGCGCGGGCCGAAGCGCCATAACGGGTAGCCCGACCGAGCACGCGGAAGTAGCTGGCGCCGAGAAAGACAGCCAGCTCATCCGATATCGCGGGGTCGTTCAGCGGGTAATGAATGCGAAATCCGGCAAAGCCGGGCAGACCACGAGACCGCTCGGCAAGGCCCGGTTCGCCGTAACTGAACAAGTCAGGCGAGAACGCGATGGGCTCTACCCCCCGCGGCGAGACGACGTTGATCCGCACCGGCTTGGTGAAGAGGTAGCCGAGGTGGAAGAACTGTGCCTCGAACGGCGGCCTGGCATCGCGCCACAGAGCCCGGTCGGGGCGATAACGGATGCTCCGGTATGCATCGTAGCCGAGCCCTTGCAGACTAACCGGAAGCGGCTCCGGCGCCTCGTAGGGCCGTCTGGCGAGCTCGCGCGCCCGCGCCGCCAGGTCCTCGAATCCGGACCACGCACCAGCCTGCGCGCTACGACCGGCCCCGAGGGATGAGGCCGATATCAACCAGGGCGCGAGGGCAAGCGAAAGACCGGCACGCAGCAGGAACGGCCGGCGGCCAAGGCCATTGGCTTGGCTGCTCTTCGGGTCGAGAAATTGAAGGCGTTTTGACATTTTGATAGTCGCGCCGACCGCCGGTGGGCACTCGCTCGCCGTGTCCGCACCTGTTCACGGCCCGGAGATGGCCCCCGACGGTGTCGCACTGCCGACGGGGCGCAATTCTTCGCTGTTTTGTGTCGGTCCGACTCTGGCTTCGGGGCGACGCACAGCGCGGGCGCTCCGCGTCCATTCTCGTCGGCGTCAGGAGGTCTTTCCAGGGGGCCTGCTGACAGCGGACCCTTCCCCTGTCGACGCCGGCTTCTCGGGCATGATACTTGGTCCGAATTCAGCCTAATTTCAATCTTCGCGTGTTAGGTGCCTTTTCCCATCTGACATAATGCTCGACGAGCCGAAGGGGACATTCTGAAATGGGCGCAGCAGCACACCTTCCCTGAGTGGCAAATCAACGCACAGAAGTGAAACTTCTATCGCGACTAAGGGATACCTATCGGCAGGAGACTTGCCCCGTTTAGTGGGCTTTGTATTGAGCATTGCAGGGTCGCCGGGAGATTGTCCGATGCCCTATTCTGGCGATGTCCATTTGCTCACTTGACGACGCAGCTCAGGCCATGTCTGAGTTCCGCTCCGAGCCAGCAAACCACGTCAATCTATGGCATTCCTTGGTCGCCGACGTTCCCTTTCGCTGTGACCTGCGCTCTTGTTCGGGCATGGACGTGGACATTCAACGCATAGTCCGGCAAGCCCTCGAGGAAACCCGGGCGGCGGGCAAGGACCATCCGGGCAGACGGAGGCCGCAGTTCGTGCCGTACGGAGTGCCCGGCCGGAGACACCGCTCCCGAAGCGTTGGCAATCGTTGACCTAGTGTAGCGGTCGCGAGCCGGTGTCTCAGAGGTGCGACATCGCGATCGTCTCTTGCTCAGCTGGCCTCTCAAGGCGGGAGATTCGAAGGATTCTCTCGTAGGGTGCTTAATTCGATTGGTTTATCTTAACGGTGCTCCGTTGCTGAACAGCAGATTTGGGCCACCGCCGCCACCCGGAAAGTTCGGCTTCGTCGTCGCTACAAAACAACTTCTCGCCTCGGGATTGATCGATCTCGATGGCTTCATAATCCGGATCAATTGGTACCAGGTAAACTTTTTCGCCCTTGTCGCTCACAATACCCTTGATGTCGCAGAGCTGACCTGGTTCGCCGCTACGGGCCTGCAGCCGTTGTCCTGCCCGCCAGTCAGAAGGTAGAATAAATTCACCGCGCCAGATTCCTAGCCTGCCCTGCTTGGCATCCTGTTCTACCTTGCGATACACGGTGAGCGCGTTAGGCTGAGCAACAGCATAACCACGCCGTAGCATTGCCTCGGCCAAATCGACCAGTCCGACTGAGCAAATCTGGCCAGCATCCTCGGAGTCCGCTGGAGTAGGTCGGCAACTTACCAATCCGTTACCCACCAGCTTCTTCAACATGAGGGCGGCCTCATAACCGCAGCGATACCGGTTGCTCCCGTTCAGACATAACTGGCCCAGTTCAGGGGCGTCAATGCCATAGAGCCGGACGGTTCGTCCTCCCATTTCAAGAGTATCACCGTCGACAACGGTCACAAGTGAGGGCGCATCCTCTGCCGCGGCGCTTTCACTGACGACGTGTGTCCCAAACATTATTGCAGCGACGATGACCCAACGCAAAGTTTTCCTCCCAGAGCCATTTTCTATCGTGCAGCAGGTGCGCCTCGATTGTGGCGAATTTTTGGTTACCGCGGGAGCCTCGGGAAAACCAGGTGCCTGGGTCCGAAGATATTGCCCTCGAATAATGCTCGCGGGCCGCACGCCATCACCGTCACCGGGCCGTCCAACATGAAGCGTGTTGAGGCAACCTTGGCTACGGTCGTGGCCTGTCATCGGACACCATCTCCTTCGAGTTCGGCCTCGCCTGGCTGGGCGTTCTGGATAAACCGCGTGTCTTCGTCGGTCGGGATTCCTTCGTCCACGGAATGGAGGGGACGTCAGACGACATTTGGTTAGGGTCGTAATGCTCGGCGCACCGATCGCGCAGCCTTTCGAGGCCCCTTGGTCTGTGCGGTCGACGGCCAGCTCGTTTGGAAGTTTATGGTTGCCCTCTACCCACCCGGCTTGCGGCGCAAACCCGGTTAGGCCATGTTGGCGGTCGAGCACATGGAACTTGGCACGCGGCTGGGCTTGGCCGCGTTTTAGGGTGGAGCCGAGGCGATTGTGATGCTCTAGCCCTTCCACGGCGAAAAGCGCCGTCGGCGCGCGAGACGCTGAGGCCAACCAAATACGGTTTGGCTGCCACGTTGGTATCTCAAGGGTTGCGGTACGGGTCTTCTTCGAGGGTCAAGGCACTTGTACTCGACGCGAACCTCTATCGCCATCCTGTTGTTCGGTGCCGCGGCCCTTTATCTGGGCGTGGGCCAGCAGATCACCGTTCTGCCGATCCGTGCCGAGCTCGAAGGCTTCGGCGAGTTCTGGATCGGTATCATGGGCGCGGCTTATTTTACGGGCTTCGCACTCGGCTGCTTGATCGGCCCCATGGCGGTCAAGCAAGTTGGGCATATTCGCTGCTTTGCCGGTTTTGCCGCCTTGGCAGCGATTAGCGTCCTGGCTTTTCCTCTGCTCGTCGCGCCGGTCGCCTGGACCGTGCTGCGGGCATTCTCCGGTCTCTGCCTGGCGATCCTCTACATGGTCGTGGAAAGCTGGCTCAACGAGCAGGCGGAGAACAAAATCCGCGGCGCTGTGCTGTCGATCTACATCGTGGTCGCCAATGTCGTAACTATTGGTGGGCAGCAGCTAGTCAACGTCTTCGACGTGCGTTCGGTGGCTCAATTCGTGGTAATCGCCATGCTGATCTGCCTTTCGCTGGTGCCGATGTCTCTGGCGCCGACCAAGGCGCCCAAGCCCATAGCCTCGGCCAAGCTGCGGCTGGGCGCACTGATTCGACTCTCCAAATCGGGGGTTATCGGCTGCGCCGCGATCGGCCTGGTCGAGGGCACGTTCTGGACCTTCGGGCCCGTCTTCGCACAGGGACAGGGTCTTTCGGTCTCACAGATCACGCTGTTCATGAGCATGTTCATGATTGGCGGTACGATTTCGCAATGGCCGCTGGGCCACCTGTCCGACCGGGTCGATCGGCGGTACGTGGTGATCACTTGCTGCGCGGGGGCCGTCGCAACCAGTTTAGTATTTGCTTTGATCCCGCTCGACAGCATAGTGTCAAATTCGGCCGTCGCCGCCCTGCATGGTGCCTTCATGATCCCGCTCTACGCGCTGTTATTAGCGCATACCAATGACTATGCGCCGACCGAGGCGCTGGTCGAGGTGAGCAGCGGGCTGCTTCTCGTCTATGCGCTGGGCGCGGCCGTAGGACCGTTGCTGGTCGGGCCGCTGATGCAGGAGGTCGGACGCGGCGGCCTGTTCTTGGCGATTGCCGGGGTACTGACAGCGTTTACGGTATTTGTGCTGTTCCGGCTTCTGGTCCGGGCCCGCGCCGGAGAGGAGACGCGGGTCGAGTTCGTGCCGGTACCCAAGACGACCCAGTCGGTGTATGCGCTGGAGGAGCCGGAGCTCGAAACCGCTGATCGCAAGGAATGAAGCAATACCAGAGCGCTATTGGCCCTGTTCGAGAGGAAAGGCCTCTATGGCTCCGGAGACGCCGGCGCCCACTCAAAGCTGGGGAGAGTGCTGCCCTGCGATAGGACTCCGTATTTCATATCCCGCGAGGAAATCGCGCCGGCGATAGGCTCGGCAACAAATGTCATGAGAAGAATTCGGACAACTATTGACCATACAACCTGACCGACGGTGGGCAACAATGCCATGACACTTCGATAGACAGTTGCGTTGAGGGTTTCTCTGGAAACCGGGAATGACGACCCAAAGATGATAAAACCGGTTTAGGTCGCCTGCCATGTAAGAAGGGCTGACCGCTGTGCGAGGCATGCTCGCCCGTCCGGTCCAGACGCATTCTGGGCCAGCTCAGGACGGCACCCAACAAACCGAAACAAACATCGGAAAATGCGCATCTTAAATCGCGTCTCTGAGTGCAGTCGGGTGCTGACACTCTTTTCAAATCTTGAGACCTCGCGATAGGACTCCACGTTGCATGAGCGGGAGCAGGATCGCGAACGAGCCGGCGAATATCCCACCCAACGCGGCAACAATCCAATCAACAAAATGGAGTGGGCTCATATGCAGTAGATAGGAGACCAGAGGCAGCTGCACCATGACAATAGCCGAGGCAATTGCCGCCGCAACGACGATAATGGCACTGCGGGAGCGCAGTCCGCTAAGGGCCGAAGTCATGGTCGCGCTCCCGATGATTAATGCGACCATCGCCATTGATCTGGCATGAAGAATGTCCTGGTTGGCACCGAGACTGTAATCGTAGCCTAGCAGGATCAAGTTAGTCACGAGCGCGCCGACAAGGCCGATTACCGCCCACTCCTTCCAATCAAAGAAACGCAGCCTGGCTCTCCGACTCACAGGCTCAAGGTCCTGTGATGAGGGAAGCTGCTGAAACACCAGAAGAGCGGTCGGATGGATGATCAGCTCAAGCCAGACAATGTGTACCGGCAAGTAAAGGAGAGGAAAGCCGGACAGAGGAACGAGGGCTGCTGTCGCAACGAGAGGGGCATGGATCATCAGAAGATAGGCGAAACTGAGCTTGAGATTCAGAAAGAGCTGCCGACCTTCTGCAATGGCCCGCACAATAGTCTGAAAATTATCGTCGAGTAGTACAATTGACGCCACCTCCCTTGCGGTACGGGTCCCTCTCTCGCCCATTGCAATGCCGATGTCCGCTCCCTGCAACGCGGGCACGTCGTTGACGCCGTCCCCGGTTACCGCGACGATCTCGCCCAAACGCTGTAATGCGCGGACCAGATCGAGTTTCTGCGCGGGGATGGCTCGGGCGATGACATCGATATCTTGCAGGCCATCTGTTTCGTCGCGGTCCAGGTATTTGGCCAGATCGGCCCCCTCAATCATGCGTGAACGGTTGGAGCTGATACCAAGCTCTTGTGCTATGGCAGTGGCCGTAATGGGATGATCACCGGTCACCATGATGACGCGGATGCCTGCTGCCCGAGCGCGCGCCACGGCGTCAGGAACGCCGTCCCGAATGGGGTCTTCGAACGCCAAGAGCCCGACTAGGTCGTACTCGCGGTCCGGCTCGCCGCCGGGCCACTTGTCTAGTCGGCGCAAGGCGCAGGCAATGACCTTATGTCCTGTGGCCGCTAGTTCTCGCGTTCTGACAAGCCATGACTCTCGGTCGGCTTCCGCCAACCGCGTCATGGCGAGGATCGTTTCTGGCGCGCCCTTTGTCGCGGCGACCAGTGCTCCGGTTTCGTCCCGCATTACGGCGACTTCCCGGCGTCGATCCTCGGTGAAGGGGAAAGTCGCCAATCGCGACCCTTCCAGTGGGGCTGCCGCTTCAAGCAGGAGAGTGTCCAGAGGGTCGCCACTCTCCGGTCGCGCAGCTGTCGATGCGACCTTCAAGAGTAAATCTCGACGGACGCCCTCAGCGGGCATGTCATGTGCGAGACGAAGCCGGCCCTCGGTCAGTGTGCCAGTCTTGTCAGTGCAGATGCACGTAATGCGCCCGATGTTCTCGACCACCACGGCTCGGCGCACCAGCGCCTGGCGCTGCGCGAGCCGATAGACACCGACACCGAGAAAGAAGGTAAAGACCACGGGGAACTCTTCCGGCAGAGCTGCGACTGCGAGGGTCACGGCGCTCAAAATGGCGTCAAGAACCCCGTATCCCTGGTAATAGCGAATTGCTGCCAAGGCGATGCACAAGATAACCGCGACGACGACGAGAACTGCCACAAGTGCGTTGATGGCGAGTTGGAGCGGAGTCCGCTCCTGCTTGCCAGCTAGTGCCAAGCGAACGATCTGGCCGTAGAGCGTTTCGCCGCCTGTGTAGACGACACGAAGCCTGGCCTCTCCGGTAAGTATCCGGGTTCCGGCGGCGCCCCAGTGAATGGCATCCACAGAGATATTGCCGCTTCCAGACAGGTGGTGGTCGAGCATCTGCTTCCGCACCGGCATAGCCTCGCCAGTCAGTAGAGATTCATCTACCTGCAGACCATCACCGCTGACGATCACACCGTCAGCTGGAAAAGAGATTCCCTCCGTCACGATGACAAGATCGCCGGGCACGAGATCAACGGCCGCAACCTGGACGCGGGTACCGTCACGCACCACATCTGCGCGTGACGCCAGGCGGCCGCTTAGCCCCTCAGTTGTAGCCTGCGTACGCCGATGCAAATAAGCGTCCATGCCTGCAATCGGTAAGAGGGCGACCGAAAGGACGGCGGCCTCCGCGTAATCGCCAAGCCAGGCGAAGAGCAAAGCAGTGGCAAAAAGGAACCAGACCATCGGGTCACGAGAAGTATTGCGCACTACATCTCGCCAACCGGATGCGTGCGCTTCTACGATGGCGTTACTTCCGTAACGGTTCTGCCGTCGCTCGACCTCGCCATATGTCAATCCGCGCTCGGCGCCGCCGAGATTCTCTATCCGAGAGAGGGGAACCATGCGTCGCACAGCGAATCCTCAGGGGGTCAGATGCCGCCTCTCATTTGGCGAGCCTTGCGCTAGGACCGAGTCGCGCCGATACATGCGCACGACGTGAGCGGCACCGAAATGCGCTGGGGCACGCCTCAGGGTTACGTCTCGCACCCACTGCTCGAAGACCTCGATCGAGCCGAAGTCAAAGACCCACAGGGTCACCACGACGCATAATACGGCATAGATTATCTCGAGTCAGTCGCGCACCGCCTCCGACAAGTGCTTCGTGAAAGTTAGTATGCCCGCAATCTTCATCAACTGGAAATTGTGGTAGCCGGGCTGGGCGATCGGGGCGATTTTCCTGAGCAACCGGGGGTGCGCCGAAACTCGCCCGGGCTCGAATGTGACCGCTACGTTCCAGCCGGGGATAACCGCGACCGAGCACCCTCCGGGCGCCATTACATGTTCCCTTCTATCCGCCACCACCCCAGTTCCGGATCAACGGGGCGAGATGAGCTGGCGCCTAGCTTTCCCCGTTGTCGCGGGACCAACGGACCCGCAGGAAGTACTTCTCCGCCTCATAGTGAAAATCGAGCTCACCGCGATAGGCATTATGCAATGCCTCGCCGATCCGCCGCGGCAGGTGGACGTCGGTCGTAGTGATCTCGATCTCGTCTGCCTGATCCTGGATGCCCATGATTCGGTTCAGCGGGTGCTCCTGCTTCTCCAATTCTTCCTGGTGGTGCGCCAAGTGGAGGATCTCCTCCCTATGTTGCATCAGGAAGGAGCCAGCCAGCGTTAGAACACCTGCGGGATATTTGTCTTTAATTCGGCGGCAGGCAGGACAGAGCGCCTGGGCCGCACCCGCCGGTGCCGAGCCCCAGGTCCATCGGCCCTGGTGGAAAACCGCTCGGCAGTCGGCACAGACGGTCGGCTCATGCGGCTTCCACTGCCTCTGGTAAGGGTCAATGACGTGATCTTCCTGGGCGTGGCCGGCGATCCGCCGCCCTGGAGGTTGACTTCTCTGCGCTGCTCTCTTCTGTTTCATCTTCTTCGCTCCTGATCGTTATGACTGCCTGACAGCCGATCTGCTACCCACCGCCATGCTGCCACTGTAGCCTCGAGCCGCGGGTCGATTGGCCGGGCCTTGCCCTTTCTCTCAGCCTCGGCTCCTACAGTACCCTTCCGGCCCATAATCGCCTTGTGCCAGACGTTAGCGTTTTGAAGAGCACCGTCGAACGACCTGAACTCCCCAGCTCGACATAGCCAGCCTTCTTTTCGAGACGGCGCTGCCGCCATGACAGGTCGGCGGCCGCCAGGGAGCCATGATCCAGATCAAGCTCTAGTCGACGCTGCGTGAGCTGCGCATGGGGCCGATGAGCCATCGTACGATTCCTGGCCTCTCATGCGTGGGTCAACTATCTGGGAATCGCCAATGTCACCTTCGTAGCGCTGTCCATGAACTACGAGGGCGGAAATTAGGTTTTTGCTGCGATCAGAAGCGCTTATGTCTACTGATCAGCTGTCCAACCTGCTGATTGCGCTGGCGAGCGACGAAAACGTGCAGCGTCGCACGCTCAACGATATCTCAAGCGGTCTGGGCGACCGCACTTATGGCGTTCTCTTGTTGGTTCTCGCTCTGATAAATTTTATCCCCTCGATACCGGGATTCTCCGGCTTCGTCGGTGTCGCGCTCATCATCGTGACAAGCCAGCTGGTCGTCGTCGGCGGGCGACCTGGGTCTCGGCTTTCGCTCGCCGCCGACGAAGCTCCAGGAATAAGCCTGCCGGCGCGTTTCGCGAAGGTCCTACGCCCGGTGCGCTGGTTTGAGAGGGTCTGTAAGCCGCGCCTGGAGATCTTGACATCCATTCGTATTGAGCGACTGCTCAGCGTACTGTTTCTCTATCTAGCAGCAGCGATCATGTCGTCGATCTTGGTGATCGGAGAGATTCCGCCGGCCATTGCGATTGCTATCCTTGCGCCACAGTCTCGTTTGGGCTTCGATATCCTTCATCGTCCCTGTTCCGTTATGGCTTCGATACCCCAGGGGTGTCCGGGCGAGACTTAGCGCAAGGTAAGGCCGCTGCGCCGGATTCCGCGTTGACCTGCGTCAATGAGTGTAGGCAGAGTGCTCCCTAGCGTGGAAACTCGGTAGGCACGCCATGTCGCACCCGTGTCCTCGTTGCGAACAGCGCTCGCGCGTTATAGCTGCGGTCGGGCGAAAAGGGCGTAGTTTGAAGCCCTTGGCTGAGTTTGCAGGCGCCGGCCGGAGAAAGGGGAGGCCCGCTGATGACCGCTTGGAACGTCGTGGTCAGCGTCCGGGAACACGGCTATACGCAGGCCCGCAAAATCCTGAAGGAGCGCGGAAAGGTCCACAAGACCGACTATTACAACGTCCTCACCCTACAGGTTCCCGGCGTCGGCGAATTCCTCGACGAACTGGCCGCGTTTTGCAAGATCAACCCCGCCGTTACGGATGCTATCTCGCGGGCAATCCCGGCGCAGAAGACCTTCTCGTTCCAGACCGCCGCGGACTTCGAGACCAAGGCACGCGAGGCGGTTCTGGACTGGGTACCGAACTTGGCTGGAAGATCGTTTTACGTCCGCCTCTATCGCCGCGGGTTCAAGGGGCGGCTCTCGTCCCCCGCCGAGGAGCGCTTTCTGGACGACACACTGCTGGCGGCCCTTGATGCCGGAGGAACGCCCGGACGCATCGACTTTGAGGACCCCGACGCCGTCATCGATATCGAGACACTGGACAACCGTGCGGGGCTGTCGCTCTGGACCCGAGAAGACCTCGAAGGTCACCCATGGCGGTGTCAAAGCAAACTGGGTTGATGCGGAACGGCGTGGTCCGTAGCTTCTGCGGATGAGAAATCCGTTCCGCTATTTCAACAGTTCGCCTGAAGTGATCCGCCTGACGGTGATGCTGTACATCCGCTACCCGCTGTCGCTGCGCCAGGTCGAGGACATCCTGTTCGAGCGTGGCATTGACATCTGCCACGAGACGGTACGGCTGTGGTGGAACCGGTTTGGCCCGATGTTTGCCGCCGAGATCCGCAAGCGCCGAGTTCATCACCGGTCATATTCGAACTGGCGCTGGCACCTGGACGAGGTGTTCGTGAGGATCAACGGGGTGACGCATTACCTGTGGCGCGCTGTCGATCATGAAGGCGAAGTGCTCGAAGTTTTTGCGACGAAGCGCCGGGATAACAAGGCTGCGCTCAAGTTTCTGAAGCGAGCGATGAAACGATGCGGTCGCCCCGAGGCGATAGTAACGGACCGGCTCCGATCATACCGGGCGGCGATGAAAGTCATCGGCGTTTCGGGTCGCCAGAAATGCGGGCGATGGCTCAATAATCGGGCCGAGAATTCGCACCAGCCGTTCAGGAGACGCGAGGGAGCGATGGCACGTTTCAGGGACATCAAAACACTGCAGAAATTCGCCGCCATTCACGCTTCGATTCACAACCACTTCAACCTTGACCGCCAGCTCACCGCCCGAGACGATTTCAAGAAGAACCGCTCCGCCGCACTGGCCGTGTGGCATCAATTAGTGGCATGAACCTGACGTTGTCCGTCAATTCGGAGACTGGTTCGCATTAGACTGACAGCACCCGGCGGTCGGCTTCACCGCCCGGTGGCGGCGCAACGATGGCGCGACTCTGTCGAACCGAAAAGCCCAGGCTAGGGAGCCGCGAGGAGCGCGGCGCATGCGCGGTGGCAAACGCTTGTCGGGCGGGCTATCGCCCGGACAGGCACCGGAAGACAGCGCGGAGGCACCGGCACAGGGCCAGGAGGGCCGCTGCACAGGCTCATGGGGCAGGACCGCCAGGCTCACGGCGCGGAGATGTCAGGCTCACGACCCGCAGGTCGCAGGTTCAAACCCTATCCTCGATGCGATCTCTCAACGCCAGGGCGCGCCCGAGCGGCCCCGCGGCAAGGCGGCCATGGCAGTCGCCGACCCAATCTGCCCGGGATTCGGCACGTCCATGTTTCTCCTTCGTCGGCTCACTTCAGAATGAAGCCTCGCGCCAACGGATCGCGATCGTCGATAAAGATCGTATTCAAGCCATGGATGCGCGCCCAACCTTCGATGGACGGGATGATGCCGTCGTATTCGCCCACTTTCGCTTTGGCTTCGACACGGCCGGTGAAGAGTGTGCCGATGATGCTCTCATGAACGAAATCCTGGCCAATCTGCAGCTGCCCCTTCGCGACGCGCTGAGCCATACGGGCCGACGTTCCGGTCCCGCATGGCGACCGGTCGATCGCCTTGTCCCCGTAAAAAACGGCATTGCGCGCAGTCGCCTCCCGCTTCGTCGGCCGCCCGGTCCACATGACATGCGAAAGGCCGTGGACCGCCGGTTCCTCCGGATGAACGAAGCGATAGCTCTCGTTCAGGGCCTGGCGAAGAATCGGGCTGAGGTACTGGATGTTCGCCGGCGTGAGCTCGGACATGTCCTTGAAGTGCTCCTGAGGTTCAACGATTGCATAGAAGTTGCCGCCGTACGCGACGTCGACTTCAAGCCGCCCGAGCTCGGGAAGCGTGACCTCGAGGCTCTCGGAATGGAGAAAGGAAGGAACATTGACGATCCGCACCGCCTCCACGTGACCGCCCGCCTCGCGGTAATGGGCCACGACGAGCCCGGCCGGCGTATCGAGGCGAAGCAGGCCCGGCGTCCTTGGGCTGACCAGCCCGTGCTCGACGGCGGCCGTCACGGTCCCGATGGTTCCGTGACCGCACATCGGTAAACACCCCGATACCTCTATGAAGAGGACCGCCAGGTCGCAATCGTCCCGCGTCGGCGGGTAAAGGATGGAGCCCGACATAACCTCATGGCCGCGGGGCTCGAACATCAACCCGGTGCGTATCCAATCGAATTCCTCGAGAAAGTGCCGGCGCTTTTCGATCATCGTCGCGCCGTCAAGCCGGGGCGCGCCACCGACCACGACGCGAACCGGATTTCCGCAGGTATGGGCATCGATACAAAAGAACGAGTTGCTGGCCATGCCGCCCTCCTCAGCGGAAACGGTCGATCCGGTAGGGGCGCAGATCGAGGCCCGGTTCCTCATCCCGGATCAGCGCCGTGACGATACGGCCCGTCGAAGGCCCCCCCGTAAGGCCGAGATGGCCGTGGCCGAAGGCATAGAAGACATTGGCATGGCGTCGAGAGCGATCGATCACCGGTACGGTGTCCGGAGACTGCGGGCGGTGTCCCATCCACCGGGTCCCGCCGTCCGTCCGCAGATCGGGAAGGTATCGTTTCGCCAGCTTGAGCAAAGCATCCGATCGCGCAAAATTCGGCGGCGCCTCCGTGCCGGCAAGCTCGGCGGCCCCGCCGATACGCAGCCCACCCGTCATGGGCGTTAGAACGAAATGCTCCTGGGCAAAGGTCATGTAATTTTGCACGTCGATCCCGGGATCCGGCAACATGGTATTGTAGCCGCGTTCGCTTTCGAGCGGGAAGGGGTCGCCGAGCTGGCTTGAGAACTCGGCCGACCAGGCGCCGGCGGCGATGACGAAACGGCCGCCGGGGACGCGCTGTCCGTGATCGGTCATGACGCATGCGGGGCGATCGGCAGAGAAGCCGAGGCCGAGGGCGTGCGCCTGGACGAATTCCACGCCCTGCGCTCGCAGGCGGTCGGCGATTCCCGCAAGAAGTGCCTTCGGATCCACGAAATGTGCCCAGTGAGGGTCGAAGAGGCCGCAGCGCGCGGCAGCGCCGAGCGTCGGCTCGCGCTGTCTGAGTTCTGGACCGGATAAGAATTCGAAGCTGTAGCCGAATCGCCCGCAAAGCTCCCAGTCCCCTAATTCGCGTTTGAGGGCGGATTCCGATCCGTAGACGACCAACTGGCCTTGTTTGCGGAGCAAGTGCGCAAGGCCGGTGTCGGCCAGCATGCAATCGAAATCTTCGAAGGCGTTCCTGTGAAGTGCCGCCAGGGCCGCCGCGGCCGCTTGCCTCTTCCTATCGCTCGCCGAACGAAGAAAATGCCAGAGCCAAGGGCACAGGTGTGGAAGATGCGACCATCGTATGGCCAGAGGCCCCAAGGGGTCGAACAGCCATTTCGGAACTTTCAGCAGCATACCGGCGGCAGCGTGGGGCAGCACGGCCGAGGCGGCGATGGCGCCGGCGCTTCCGCATGCGGTGCTTTCGTCCAGCGGAGCATCGTGGACCAGAACGACGTCGAGGCCGGAGCGGTGGAGAAAGAAGGCGATACTGAGCCCGATGATGCCGGCCCCGACGACGACCACGCGATCCTGGCCCTCGGCCTGACTCATAGCTGTCCGACCGCGCCTGCGGGGCTCTTTGCGGGGCAGGGCCGGCCCGCCGGGACCCCCGCCGGATCGCAGAGCGAAGCGGGACGCGGTTCCGTCAAGGTGTCCGACCGACCGACCAAGCCTACCGATGCCGGCCCTTGCCGGCCGCCATCCGGACGGTGCGGAACGACGGCGGGCGTGCGCCGGAACGACGCCCGGGGCTCATCGCGCGCAACCGATTGACCGGCGTCTTTGCCGCCCGCCGCGGCGCGCCGCAGCCAGGGCGTCGGCGCGTGGAGGCGCCTCTTCCAGGTCCCTGCATCCCGATGCCGGAACGCCCTCTCATTCCGCACCACGCTCCGGATCACAATTTGTCCGGCCAGGTGTCGGTCAGCTTGTAGCCCTCCGGCCAGGGATCGTCCGGATCGAGCATGTGCTGATGAATGCCCGTGATGTAGGCGCGCCCCGCGACGATGGGAACGATTGCCGGCTTTTCGGCAATCGTGAGCGTCTCCGCAATTTCGCATTCGAATTCAGAGTCTATGATGGAGATTCCGATGAAGGGCTCGCCCACGGCCAGCTGGCCTCTCGCATGAAGCACGGCCATCCTCGCCGAACACCCCGTGCCGGTGGGCGACCGATCGATCTTGCCGGGTTGGACGACCACCGCGTTACGGCCGCGCTTGACGCCTCCTTGCACGGCGACGGGCGCTGCGATCTGACAAAAGGAAATATGATTCCAGCCCGGGTTCTCCGGGTGCGTAAAGCCGATCTGTTCGTTAGCGGCCCGTGTAATCCGAACGCCCATCTTGGCCAGATCCGAGGCCTCGTCCGACGTCAAGGAGAATCCCAGATCGTCCGCGTTCGCGATCGCAAAGCTGTCGCCGCCATACGCTGTATCCACCGTTATTGTGCCGATCCCCGCTATTTCCAGAACGGCGTCGAGCTTGTCCGCGAAGGAGGGCACATTCCGGATTCTTACCTTCTCGACCTTGCCTCCCGCGCAAGCCGCCGTAGCTTCGACCAGGCCGCCCGGCGCCTCCAGCGTCAAGGTCGTCTCGGGCTCCTCCATTGGCAGGATGCCGGTCTCGAGCAGCACGGTCGCGACGCACATGCTGTTCGAGCCGGACATGGGGGGCGTGTCCTCCGGCTCCATGATGATGAATCCCATCTGCGCGCGCGGGTCTTTCGGCGGCACCAGGAGATTGACATGACGAAAGACGCCGCCGCGCGGTTCGTTCAGGACGAATGCGCGTAGACGCCCGTCCTCGGCTATGAAGCGCGACTGCTCCCAAAGCGTTTCGCCGGGCGGTGGCGCGACCCCGCCGACGATCACATCGCCGACCTCGCCTTCGGCGTGACAGGACACAACATGGACGACGCTGGGGCTACGCATGTCGATCGGTGCGCCGCTATGCCCGGTATAGCGCCACGGGCTCACCGAGGGCGGCGGTGATGGGCTCTATACCCAGTCCCGCCTCCTGGCTGGCCTGCATGCGCCCCTCGATACGTTGGGGTGCGCCCTCCGCGATCTGAACCGTCACGTAGCTGTTGAAGTCCGTGGAGGAGAAGCGATAGCGCTCCGGCGTCGAATGGGCGAGGTGGGCAATGGCCGCCGTGATGATATCGCCGCCCCACGAGTCCTCGATCGTCATCGGTATGCCAAGCGTGACGCAGAGATCCCGGATTTGCCGGGCCTTGGACAATCCTCCGACCTTGGATATCTTGATGTTTACGGCATCCATGGCGCGGTCCGCGTAAGCTCGCAACAGGGTGTCCACGCCATCGATGTTTTCATCCAGGATGAACGGAAGGCTGATGTGCTCGCGAACGGCGAGGCAGTTCGCGTAAGCGACACAGGGCTGCTCTATGAAGACGTCCAAATTCTCTACGGCGTTCGCGACCCGGAGCGCATCGGCCGCTAGCCATCCGGTATTGGCATCGGCCACCAAGATGTCGCCCGGACCCAGGCGGTCGGCGACCGCCCGAATCCGCTCGATGTCGTCGGCAACGCGGCCGCCGACCTTGAGCTGGAACTTGCGATATCCTTCCTCCCGATAGCCTGCAACGTTCTTGGCCATCTCTGCGGCCGGCTGTTGACTGATGGCGCGATAAAGCTCTACGGATTCGCCGAAGCGGCCCCCCATCAGTTGGGCGACCGACTGCTTCGTGACCTTTCCGAGGATGTCCCAGCACGCCATGTCCAGTGGCGATTTGACATAGGGATGGCCGAGGAGCGCACGGTCCATGACGGCGTTGATCCGTGCAATCGCCGTTGGATCCTCGCCAAAGAGATGCGGCGCCAGCTCGCCGATCCCCGCCCGCGCGCCCGGCCCGTAGGCGGGCAGATAGAAGGGGCCGAGGGGGCAAACTTCGCCGTAGCCAGTGATACCTTCGTCCGTCGAGATCGCGACGACGGTCGAATCGAATACCTCGACAAATTTTCCGTCCGCCCACGCGTATCGGCCTTCTTTGAGCGGCAGATCCACTTGGTAGACCCGGATCTCCGTGATTTTCATTTTCTCGCTCCTGGACGTAGATGTCCCGCCGTTCCGTCTTATTCCCGCTGTTCCTTGAGGAACGTAAGCAGGTCATCCTCGGCTGCCTTGATATGCTCGCGAAGCAATCTGCACGCCATCTTGATTTCGCCCTGCCTGGAATATTCGATTAAATTCCGGTGATCGTCGCTGGCGCGTTGTCTGCCGTGGGCCAATATGACGTGAAGGCGAGTATGGCGTTCAGCGTGGTAGTGCAGCGTTTGCAGGAATTGCATGGTCCGTTCGCGGTTCGCCGGCCTGTAAAGAGCCGCGTGAAGCGCCCAGTTGTATCGGCCAAGCTCACCGACGTCCTTGCCGCTCCCGTGGAGGGCCCGGTCGAAGGCCCGCGCATTTTTCTCCGCAGCCGCGATGTCGGCTTTCGTCAGGTGCGGAATCGCCAGGCGAAGGACATCCGGCTCGATCAAGGCGCGAAGGTCGAAAACCTCCGCGATAGCATCTGGCGACAAGGATGTGACTTCGGCCCCTCGGTACGGGCTGAACACCACGAGCCCCTCGGCTTCGAGCTGCTTGAGGGCCTCGCGCACGGGCATTCGGCTGACGTCGTATTCGGCGGCCAGCGTTTCCTGGCGCAACTGTTCGCCTCCGGGAATGTCGCCCCCGAGGATTCGCTTGCGGAGGTCGTCCGCGACGGCACTGGATACGCTGATTCTCTCGATCGGTCGGGCGGCCATGATACTACGTGCGGTTGCTGTCTCGTGTGGCGCGGGAATTGGCTCGTGCGCAGCGGCCGAACATCCCCTGTCTCCGGGGCTGAAATGGCGCTCCTGGAATGGTCTCACCGCGCAATTATCGCTGGCGATAATAAGGGATATTGGATACAAGATACAAACACCAAACGGGGCGGATCGCCCGATTCATGCGCTTCTTTTGCCGGCGGAGATGCCCGATCGGGGCGGCATTCCGAGGCGAGGGGCTCGGCGGGGCGCTGTCCGCCGGTTGATTTCGATCTACGGAGGTTCCATGGAATTCGAAGGCGTACATACGCCCATTATCACGCCGTTCGACGGCGCGGACGCCATCGATTTGGGCGCCCTCGAGCGCCTCATCGAATTTCAACTCGATGCCGGCGTCGCCGGGCTCATTCCGGCCGGCTCGACCGGCGAATTTTATGCCCTCACCGAACATGAGAGACTTAACCTGTTGCGCTTTGTCGCCGAGCGGGCGAAGGGGCGATGCGTGCTGACCGCCGGGGCGAACGCGGCGACTACGTCTGAGGTGATCCGCTTCGCCAGGGCTGCGGGCGAGTATGGCTACGACGCCATCATGCTCGCACCGCCCTACTATTCGCTGCCGGCGCAGGACGAGCTTCTGGCGCATTTTCGGGCGGTGCTCAAATCGGTCGATATCCCGATCGTGCTCTACAATTTCCCGGCCCGGGCCGGCGTGGAGATTGGCTACCAGGTTCTCGACGGCCTTGCCGAGGAGAAGAATATCGTCGCCATCAAGGAGAGCAGCGGGGACATCAACCGTCTCTATGCCATCCGCCAGCGCTACCAGGGCAGGATTCAGCTCGTGTGCGGAGGCGACGATCAGGCGTTCGACTACGTGGCCTGGGGAACGAAGGCCTGGATCTGTGGCGCAGCCAACGTGGCCCCGGCGCAGCATGTTTCGCTGTGGAACGATGGTTGCCGGGGCGATTTCGAGGCGTCCCGGCGCACGATGGAACGCGTCATGCCGCTGGTCCAAAGCATGGAGGGCGGCAAGTATATTCAAAAGGCGAAATACGGCGTCGAGCTTGCGGGACTGCCCGCCGGTCATGCAAGAGCACCGCTGCTGCCGTTGTCGCGGCAGGAGAAAGCGGAATTCGCTGCCGTGTTCGAGATAGCGACGGCGAACTGCACTTAGCGACAGGACCGCCGCGCGCTTAAGTTCGGTCTCGGTCGCCGAAAGGCCGCATTCGATCGCGGAGGAAAAATTGCGGAGCCGAGAGGACCCGGCTCCGCATCATTGGACCCCGGCCCAGGTTATTTATTGCTGGGCGCTCGTCTCGTGGATCATCTCGTAGTAGATCGGGATATGGGTCTTCGAGACGAAGTAGTTGTCCTGGCCGGCCACGCGCTTCGAGTGCATGGTATAAAAATCCTCGTTGAATACGGGGACCCAGGGCGCGTCCTTCATGATGTCGAGGTAGATCGCGCGCCACTTGTCGATGCGCTCCTTGGCCCGATTCGGCGCCACGATCCTGTCCGCCGCCACGGCGCGCGCCTCGATGTCTTTGTTGCAGTATTGCGACCAATTCCAACCGGTAGGCCCGGTGCTGCCACAGCCCAGAATCGGCCAATAGAAGCCTGAAGGGTCCGGGAAGTCCGCAATCCAGGCCATTCCTCCCGACCATACCATAGGCGCCTCGTCCTCCTTGCCGCCGGCCGCGATGACGGTCGAGGCGGCAAGCGTCTTGAGTTCGACCTTGATGCCGACCTCGGAGAGGTCCTGCTGGATCGCCTGGGCGATACGAGGATTGGGATCCGTATTCATCGCGTAAAGCTCGGTCGTGAAACCGTCGCCGTACCCGGCCTCCTTCAGGAGGGCCTTCGCCTCCGCGGGATCGTAGGCATAGCCCTTATAGCCCTTGTCGTAACCGGGCATCGAGGGCGGCAGGGGTTGATTCGCCGGGCTGCCGCGGCCGTTGATGATCCGGACGATTCTTTCCTTATTAATGGCCATGTTTACGGCTTGGCGAACCTTCAGGCTGTCGAAGGGCTTCATCTTGACGTTCAGGGCGATGTAGCTGGTATTCAGCTGCTTGCCGGGCACCACCTGGTCCTTCAGTTTCGGATCGGTGGTCACGCTCTCGAACTGAGAAGGCGGGATTCCGTCGCCAAGCAGGTCGACCTCTCCGCGCTTAAGGCGCAGCAGCGCCACCGTCGGATCCTGGCCGACCTCCACCACGATGCGGTCGAGATGGGGTTGGTCGTTCCGGAAGTAGTCCTTATTGCGCTCGAACACGAGCCGCTGACCAAGGGTCCACTCCGTGAGGCGATATGCGCCGGATCCAAGTGGGTGCTTACCGAAGTCCTTGCCCCACTTTTCGACCTCCTCCTTGGGCACGATCGAGCCGAAATGCATCGCCAGGACGTTCAGGAAGGGCGCATAGGGCTCGGTGAGCTCCACTTCGACCGTGTATTTATCGATGACGCGCACGCCGGACAAGCTGCTCGCCTTTCCGGCCAGCATCTCGTCACTTCCCTTGATCTTAGTGAAATACGATGATCCCGGGCTTTGGGTCTCCGGATTGACGAGGCGCTCGAGCGTGTATTTAACATCCTCGGCCGTCAGTTCTCGTCCATTCTGGAATTTGACGCCGTGGTGCAGTTTGAAGGTGTATGTCTTGCCGTCCTCGGAAATCTCGTAGCTTTTCGCCAGCCAGGGCGTCAGCTCCGTCGTCCCGGGCTTGTAGTCCATGAGTCCGTCGAATATCGCCTGCATCATCGCCGGATTCTGCCAGTCGTAACCAATGGCTGGGTCCAGCGTCGCGATGTTTTCCTGATATGTGACGGTCATGTTTCCGCCCTTCGGCGCGTCGTCTGCATACGCCGGGGCGGCAGCCACTACGGCGAATGCGGCCGTCGCCATGTAAAGCGTTCGCAAAGCTCTCATCCTTGCCTCCCGGTTGCCTCTGGTCACTTGATTGAGCCGAACGATTGTATCCAATATACAAAGCGGGTGTCCATAAAAACACCGCGCGAGGACCCGTTGGCGAAACCAGGCGTATTATTTCTAGCGGCGCGCGTGACACTTGCGGTGCGGTCGTTCGCCGGCAACCTGACCAAAGGATTAGTCGAAAAACCCTGCCTTATGGGTAGGGAATTGCGGGCTGTGACTGGCCGCGGACGCGGCATGACCCCCCGACACCTCACGATTGCCTCCCTACGATCTTGGGCTGGCTGCCCGACCTCGCTTGCAAGGCGTCGCTTGCGCGGCCGGGATTCACGGGGCCAAGTCACCGCGCCGGTCGGCGAGATATAAGCCGCAAGCAAGACCGCCGCAGGTTCAAGAGGAAGGAAATCGGATCTCAGGCATGCCGCTTGATCTCATCGCCCCGGCCATTCACGGACTCACCGCGGCGATTTCTCAAGGATGCAGCCAATCAGCGATTTGCCCGCATTGCGGACATGGTCCGACAACAGGCGGCAAGCGCTGTCCAGATCGTTCCGTCGGCAAAGCGCAACGATGGTCTTATGCTCGCTTTGAGCCCGTGAGAGCGCGCCCGTAAACGCCAACTGCATGTGGGTGTAACGCTCGGAGTTCCGCAACAGAGATTTCACGAAGGCGATGGTGCGCGGCTGCGCCGCGTGCTGATACAGCATCGCATGCAGTTCAGTGTTCAACTCGCCCGACGCCCCGATCCTGCCGGACGCAAAAACCTCGCGGAATTCAGCGAGGATCCGGTCGATTCGCGCATAATCCGCGTTTGTCAATTTCGGCGCGGACAGGCGAAGCAGGCGCGGCTCGAGAAGCTCCCGCAGGCTAAACAGCTCCTCGATGTCCGCCGGCGAGAACGACGCCACAACCGCACCCCGATGCGGCGTGATCTTGACGAGGCCTTCGGACTCCAATTGAACCAGGGCTTCACGAATGGGGCTGCGGCTCACGCCCAAATCGCTGGACAGCGCATCCTGGCGCAGCTGCGTCCCTTCGGGAAATTCTCCTTCGAGAATACGCCGACGGATATCCTGCGCGGCTGCGGCCGCCATCGTCTTGTGGCGTATACCCGGTCTTGCGCTCAACACATCGGTCAAAATCTTTGTTCCTCTCCACCGTCTGAAATGGGGCCGGACTTGCGCGGGCACGATTGGCGCGGCCGGTCGCGGAGCGTGACCCGGCCCGAAACATCGCAGCAGGCCACGCCGGCTATCCTCCCATCCTGGCCGACTCGTCCTTCCTCCTCTCGTGACGCGCCGGTTCGAATCGCGAAAATCCCAATCTTCGTCAGCCGACCCAAGCGCGGCGGCACTGGTTGCACCGGCAACCTGTCTCAGGAATTGGCGCGTCCGTGCTTTCCGCGGACGATCAAATATTCCAGAAGGCGGCCCTACCTCGCAAAAGGACCCTCGACCATATACACGATTCGATCGGCCATTTCGCGTGCGAAACGCATCTCATGGGTAACGCGAATCAGGGCCATTCCAATGGGCCGCGGCACGCGCAGGGCATCGAGAACCTCTTCCGCAAGCTCGAAGTCGAGGCCGGAGGTAATTTCGTCGAACGGCAGGTAATTCGATTGCATGGCCAGAGCGCACGCGATCGCGAGGCGCTGCTGTCGCCCGCCCGACGGGCGCCCTGGCCGCTCGTTCATCTTATCGGTCAAACCGACACGTTTGAGTTGCTTCTTTGCCCTAGCCTCGGCTTCCCGGCGCGGCAACTTGCGCACGATGCGAGTGGCAAGAGAGACGTACTCCAACGCGGCGAGATGAGGAAAGTCGTAAATTGCTGGGAACCGATCCCGATCTTGTGGCGCAGCTTGTTCCGATTCGTGCCGCGCCCATGCACCTCGCATCATCGACCTTTATAATGCCCGAGTTGATCGGCTCCAGTCCGTTTATGCATTGAAGCAGGATAGATTTCCCGGAGCCGCTCGGCCCGATGACGACAACCGACCCGCCATTCTGCACGTCCATAGAGACGCTCCGTAGGACTTCAACGACTTGGTGCGCCCTGTCGTTGGTCCGCAGCACGATCGCCGGCGGCATCCATGCCGTCGGCGGTGGCGTCTAGATCGCCGCAGTCTTGGCCGATTTTAGGTCATTGAAGGCCGGCGTCACGGTCGTCGCGGCCTCACGGACGCCATGATCGGTCCGGGCGGTGCCGCTTTGACCCTCTGGGCGCCGCGGTCCGCCCGATCGGCTTCCGCCCCCGCGCTTGGCGGCCGGGCGGTCGAAAGAGGAACGTGCCGTTCCTTGCTTGGATAGCCTGTTCCCTCTGAAATATGTCCCGTTCCCATTTTAGGCAATTCCGGGAAAGATTGCATGATTCCCGTTGGTTAGCCCCTGCCAGACAGCAAGGCCAGACAGCAAGGCCAGACAGCAAGGCCAGACAGCAAGGAACGGGCTGCCGCCGAGCGGGAGCCCTGTATTTCCCTGTTAAACAGGGAATCTCCGCAGAAGCGGGTTCGGTTCCCCCCTCCGCCAGCAAGCCCTTGAATTTCCCAGCTCTCCGGTTCGGTTGCGCCGCCGCGTGCACGGCCGCGCGGCAGACCGGCAAGATCGCCGGTTACACCGCCGCCGGAGCGCTCTAAACTGGCGAATCCTTCCGAGTCGGGGGCGAATCGGCGGTGGATGGCAGGCGGGCTTCTTAGCGCACGGTAAAGGAGGCCGCACAGGCGCATCGGCTTGATTTTCCTGCCGGCAAGACCACCTGCAAGGGGCCTCGGCGTCTCTCCGCCGCCGGATGCCGTTGGGTCAGCGAACAGACCGCCGCCGCTCCCGACCCCGGAGCGGTCAAGGGAAAAGCAATGGCAGACTGGTTGCCTCTTTTCGAGAGCTATCTTAATCCCTCGATGAGCGCCTGGATCGTGGCGCTGGCGATCGTCGTCGGGACCTTCATTCTCGAGGATGCGACGACGGTCCTCTGCGCCCTGGCAGCCGCCGACGGTCACCTCTACGTTCCGCTCGCCGTGGGCAGCCTCTTCGTCGGCATCGCGCTCGGCGACATGGGGCTCTTCGGGCTTGGCCGCCTGGCCGCGCGCCATCGCTGGGCGCGACGGGTGATCGCGATGGACAAGGTCAAGGCGATCCAGGCGTGGATGGGGTCTCAGCTGATCTCGGCCGTCATCTCGACCCGGTTCCTGCCGGGCGCCCGCCTGCCCACGTACTCGGCCTGCGGCTTTCTCGGCCTGTCGTTTTATCGCTTCGCGCTCGCCGTGGTTTTCGGCACGGCGGTTTGGACACTGTTGCTGTTCACGATCACGCTGGGCGTCGGTGGCGTCGTCATGACGTATCTCGACGCGTGGCGCTGGCCGGCCGGGATCGCGCTGGCCGTCCTGATTCTGGGCGGCGGCCGCTATCTGGCGCGTCGCGCCGGCAGCGCTGGAAATGGAGAGTCAATGAGATGATAGGCGCCGCCATCGCGAACAAGCTGAGGCAACGGCCGTTCCGGCGTGCGTCCTCGAATACGCCCGAGCCGGCCGATCGCGTCTTCTCGGCCTTCGAATTGTGGCCGTGGTTCCTGTTCTACCTTCCGCTCGCGATTCAGTGGATCGCGCTGGCGTTGCGCCACCGCAGCCTGACGCTGCCGATGCTCGCCAACCCCGGCATGCAGGCCGGCGGCCTGGTCGGCGAATCAAAGTCCGAGATCCTCTCGCAACTCGGGCGCGAGGGACGGAAGTGGGTTGCGCCCTACACCTGCTTTACCGTCGGCCTCGCCGCCGGTGCGCCGGCGACGGACCTTCCCCAGGCGCTCGCGGCGCTGGAAACGGCCGGAATCGAATTTCCCTTCGTCGCCAAGCCCGACATCGGCTGCCGCGGCGCGGGCGTCTGCGTCATCGCCGATCCGGACGAGCTGTCGCGCTACCTCGCCGATTTTCCGCGTCGTGAGCGGATCATCTTCCAGAAGCTGATCGACCTGGACGGCGAGGCCGGCATCTTCTACGTGCGGGCGCCGGGGACCGACCGGGGCCGAATCGTCTCGGTCACCTTGAAGTTCTTTCCCAAGGTGGTGGGCGACGGGCGCGCGACTCTGGAGCAGCTCGTCATGGCCGATAATCGCGCCCGGCGCCTCAAGGACGTCTATCTGCGCAGGCACGCCGCGCAGTGGGACCGCGTTCTCGCCCCCGGCGAGGTCTTTCCGCTGGTCTTCGCCGGCAACCACTGCCGTGGCGCCGTCTTCTGCGACGGCAACGCGCACATAACGGCGGCTATGGAGGAACGCTTCGAGTCCATCGCGCGCGGGATGCCCGAATTCTATTTCGGCCGCTTCGACGTGCGCTATGCCTCGCTCGACGACCTGAAGCGGGGCGAGAGCTTCGTGCTGATCGAGGTGAACGGCGCAGGAAGCGAGGCCACGCATATCTGGGACCGGAACACTCGGCTGCGCGACGCGTACAAGGCGTTGTTCGAGCAGCAACGAATGCTGTTCGAGTTCGGTGCCGCCAACCGCGCGCGGGGGTTCTCGGCCATAAGGCTGATTCCGTGCCTCCGGCTCTGGCTGCGCCAGTTCTGGCTGACCCGGTCGTATCGCGAAAGCAGCTGAGCCGCCGAAACGGCATGGCCGGCAATCGTCGCGCCCCGTCGAACTCGTCGTAGCATCCCCCGGATCATGGGCGGTCGAGGTCCGATTGCCCGTGGCGGATTGGAAGCGGCCGACATCCGCACGCATCGCGGGCAAGGCTTCGCAAAATCGACCTGGAATTTCCCCGGCGATCTCGGGCAGGGTAGCGCCCGGGAGAGGCGCGACCGTCGCGCGGTGCCGGCGGGCGCCGCAGGGAACAGGACGCGACGGCCGCTTGCAGGGAGCGGAGGGAGGCCATGGCCGGGGACGACGCGCTCAGCCGCTATTGCGCGGCCCTCGAATCGGGGGACGCCGAGACGATCGTGGCGCTGTTCGGCCCGAACGGGCTCTACGAGTTTCCGCTGCTCGGCCAGCGGCTCGTCGGGCCGG
>Ga0210124_1000055_pt1 | contig 67097 bp, 69 predicted proteins | sample Muzzi_PWC_D2_FD_185554 | JGI IMG/M metagenome (GOLD analysis project Ga0210124, IMG submission 185554) | Wetland microbial communities from San Francisco Bay, California, USA, that impact long-term carbon sequestration - Muzzi_PWC_D2 (SPAdes) | ecosystem: Environmental > Aquatic > Marine >...
CCCCCCGGGTTGGCCCGGCGACCGCCTGCATGGGGCTTTATAGTGGCCGGTGCCGGCAAAGACAATCGGCCGGAGGGCCGGCGCAGGGGCGCCGTTGCGCCCCCGGGGCGCCCCCGGGGCGCCCGCTTGACCGCCCCGGACCCGGGCTCTATATCTCGCCGGCCCGCGCGTCCGGACGCTGCCTCGGACGGCGCCCCGGCCCGGTGGCAGAGTGGCTATGCAGGGGACTGCAAATCCCCGTACGTCGGTTCGATTCCGGCCCGGGCCTCCAAGACATTGCAGATGCGTCTCCGCCCAGGCTCAGGGAGCCGGGGACTCCCTCCGTCTTGCCGCGCGAACTGCCCGGCCCCAGTACCCGTAAAAAATGTGCGGATATTTTGATCCAGGTCAAAGCGGCCGCCGGGCCGCGCCTTTCACGCTGTCGCCCTGCGAACCGTCCAGGGGAAAGGGAGCAAGCGCAGGATGACCCATGGTGAAACCCTCTATCTGATCGGCGTGATCGTGGGCTTCGTCGCCTTCATCGCCGTGCTGGCCTATAGCTCGAAGCATTCGCCGGGTCCGAAGCGCTAGACCGCGCCCGCAGCGGGCCGGCCCGCCCGGCACGGCGGACGCCGGCCTTCAGGACAGGATGCCCGAGACGAGGCCGGCATCCGGTATGCGCACGCCGGCGCCCGCGGCCTGGCGGAAGCGGTCCATGGCCGCCGCGTCCCGCGGCCGCAGCCGCCCGGCGTAGAACGGGTCGGTGAGTCGCCGCGAATCCGCCGCGGCGAGAAACGCCGCGCCGCCGATGTTCCCGATGCCGCGCAGGAACGCGTCGGTCAGGACCCGCCCGGTCGGCAGCAGCCCGTCGTCGTCGCGGGCGATCTGCGCCAGGTGGTCGAGCGTCATATGGTCGTAGACGCGCAGGCGCCAGGCGGCGCGGAACCACTGGTCGAAGGCGGCGCGGGTCGCCGCGGCCATGGCATCGCCACGGGCGCCGCCCGCCCCCGCCCCCTCGAGGGCAGCGCCGAAGGCCCGGGCCACGTCGCGGTAGGCCGAGTGCAGCTTGGCCCGCCAGGCCGCCGGATAGCCGGCCCGGCGCAGTTCCCAGGCGACCCGCGTGCTCAGCGCCTCGGCCGCGGCCTCGCGCAGGCGGCGCAGCAGCATGAGGTCGCGCGGCGCCAGGCGGCGGTCGTCGGAAAAGGCCGGGTGCTGCGGCACGTGGGCCAGCTCGTGCGCCAGGAAGACGAGGCGCGCGCCCTCCGGCAGCGCGGCGCTGACGCCGACCGTCCGGCGGTCGGCATAATAGTAGGCGAGCAGCTGCGTCGCCCCGTCGAGGCAGACCCGGACGCCGCGCCGGGCAGCCTCGGCCAGCAGGGTGCGCCCGGTCGGGCTGTGCCGCAGGGTGGCCAGGAGCCGATCCGGGTCGCCGCGGCCGCCGGCCGGCGGCGCCGCCGCGGCGCGGGCGGTGTCCGGGGCCGCGCAGTCGCTCAGCGCGCCCGTGCCGGACAGCACCGCGTCGTCCGGCCCGAAGCCGCCGCGCCCGAAGCCGTCGTGCCCGAAGCCGTCGTGCGATGCCCCGACCCCGGCCTCGTTGCCGTGCCCCAGCACCGGCCCGGTCGCACCGAGAACGCCGGCCAGGCCGGCGACCAGGAGCAGCCCGGCCAGGGCGGCGGCGCAGGGGCGACTCCAGCGCCCTGAGGCGCCAAGTCGCCCGCCGCCGGGCCGTCCGCGCAAAACCGCCAATCGGGAAAGATCCATGCCGCCGCCCGCCATCTGCGTTCCGCCGCTTCGCACGCCCTGCTCCGAAATCCGGGTTCCGTCGGCAGGGCCTCCGCCCGCGGACCGTCCCCTCAGGTACGCCCCAAAAACCGGCCCGCAGGGGCCGAGCGCCGGGGATACCCGCCGGGCCGGCCGCCCGAGGACCAAGCCCGGGACCAAGCCCGGGACCAAGCCCGGGACCAAGCCCGGGACCAAGCCCGGGACCAAGCCCCAGGACCAGCCCCAGGACCGGTCCCCTGGGCCCGGCCCGGGGCCAATGCGCGAGTCTAAGGCCAAAACCTTGCCCTTTCCCTTCCCGCCGAGGGCGGCGGCAGCGGCAAGGGAGTGCGCTTGGCGGCCGCCGGCCGACTCAGATATGGTTAAGGCAGATGGGATAAGGTCTGGGAACCGGATTGGAGGCCGCGTGCCGCCGGAACCGACAGTTGTGATCGCCGCCTTGCCCAAGGCCATCGTCGCGTGCCTGCCGGAGCATCTGCACCCGGTCAGCCGCCTCTTCCTCGAGCATTGGCTGTCCGGCGAGATGTCGACCGCCGAGTTCCTGCGCTGGTTCCACATGCCGAACTCGGACTACCTGCCGGTGGCGCAGTGCATCCTCTCCGCCATGAGCGGCTGACCGTCCGGGGCGGGCCGCCGCGGGGCCCAACCTCGGGGCCAGGCCTCGGGGCCAACTCCCGGGGCCAAGTCTCGGGGCCAAGGCCCGGCGCGGCATCGCGGAGCGCCGTAGCCCGCCGTCCGGCCAGGCATGCCTCATCATCATCTGACCGGCATCGCGGCGCGAGGTCGCCCTCGTTCCGGCGTGGCGGGTCCCGACCATCGGCTCGGCGGGTCCCGAGCAACGGCGCGGCGGTAAAGAAATTGCGGGCCGGCGGGGGCTTTGATATAACCGCGCCGCCTCGCGCCCGCCGCGCCGGCCGGCTCGGCCGCCACGGGGGCGAGTTCGAGGAAGAGCACGGGGCGCACAGAGCGCGATCGCCACTGATCCGCGGTAGCTCAGTTGGTAGAGCAGGTGGCTGTTAACCACCGGGTCGCAGGTTCGAGTCCTGCCCGCGGAGCCAATTAAAACAGGGGGTTAGGTGGGCGCACCAGCTCCCTGTTTTATTTCAAGTCACCATAAAGTCACCTAACGACCTTGAAATTTGGGCCCGGGAAAGCCTCGGCGTCAAGAGCTTGCACCCCAAATGCGCGGCCTCCGCGGCAGAATGCTGGGTTGTCGAGTGCTTCAGCCGTAAGGTCCGAGAGCGGCACATCAAGGCCGACCACGCCGGCGACGTCGCACCCGCTAATGAATCCTTATTTGGGTCACGATGGTCGTGACGATGGCCCCTTCGTAGATTGCATCGATTGTCCTTCGCGGCTCGAGACGCGGCGTTCTCAGCCCTCACCGAGACCCGGCAGACTCAAGATTGACTCGAGCCTCGATAAGATCCGGGTTACCTCGCCTACGTCGTTAACACCGAAGCCCGACCGACGTTTGAGCATTGCCGTGCCACGATCACCACGGCTTCGAAGAGTTGTGGTACGGAATTCCGCAGCTATCCCGCTTTGTATCCCAGCGAACTACTCCTTCAGCGGGTTCAGCTACCACTCCGAGGTCGCCAACTCCTCCAGACCTTTCGTGGCACGAAGTAGTCGATGACGTTCTAGCGGCCCAAAACTGCCACAGATATTCTGACAACCGGCCGTCTTAGGATGTTCGAGTGCTCAGATGCGCTGGAAGAGATCCGACAACAGCGACTTGTTCCTCATCATCCCAGAAATAATATAACCTAAAGCATCGTTTCGGGTCCCGCGTGTTACCTCTATTCTTGAGGTGAAAATTGAGTAGCTGCCGCTGACCCTTGTGCAAAACCACAAACTCGTCACCTTTTTCCAGCAGCCGTGTTTCGTCTCCGGTTCTCGAATTCTCGAGGCCCAATTCACGGCATTTATTTTCGAATGCCTGGACTCGGTCTTCTCCGCCGTCGATCTTCATATTCCGGTATTCATTACTAAGCAGGAGCAAACTCCGATAAGCCAAACTTGGATCTTCAAATAGGGCGTTCTTCGCCGACCGGGCGGCTCGCGATGTCAAGATCAAGCGACCAGCAAGATTTTCATCTGCCCACTCTCTAATCCTATCGAAGGTTTTAGGAACATCCAACGCGACATCTGGGTCACCCTTTGTTGCCTCGCGAATCCGCTCCTCAAGCGTTACAATTCTGCTGTTTAGTGCAAATATCCGGCTTTCGGCTATCGTCGCTCTTTCAACAGTTAGCTTGGCATTGGCCTCCTCGTCATAGGCCATCCTTTCCCAATCATCCCGCTCGCCTTTCAGAGCATTAATTTCCAACTCAGCGAGTTCGAGTTTTTCGCGATCGCTTGTCGACTTTGAAATACCCGCTTCACGCTGGCGCTGCACAGATAAAAGTTTGACAGTCGAAAACGATGGGACTTCTCGCTCAGCCTCGCCCCTTTCGAGGCTCGCTTCGGCGGCTTTGAACACGAGGAAATCGAGAAACCTTGAGGGCCCACCTCCTTGGGCCCATTGGTTGATCGCATTCGGAAGTGCAATTGGGTGATCACTTGGAGAATCGCTATCAAAATCCAGGTTGGGCTGGTAGGTGCGTACGGCGCCGTTGAATACAGAGAACTCTTTTCCTACTTCAGTTGTCAAAATATATCCGGCTTCATGGCCGAGCCGAAAGACGTGAGCTAGGCCGACGGTGCGGGCGGCAACTCGATTGGGGTTGATAAGTGTCTGAGCGTCTGGGGTTTCTGAGACAACGAATACTGGCCGCCGCCGAGTTGGAGCACGCAGCACATCCAGCATCTCTTCGATTTCCTCCTCAGTCCGCACCCGCATTGCGGTCGATCTGAACTTGCTCGATCGGCCAATAAGCCCTGGATTGTCTGCGAGATTGCGAATTACCCGCGGAACGGCGGGCGCCAACCCGAAAATTGGAGCCTTACCAGCAACACGCTGTCTAAGAGCGAATGTTGCGGTTCCCTCGTGCACAACGACAGAAATCTCGTTCGACCATACACGCCCGGGATTCGGGCCCGGCGCGGCATTCTCGGGGTGGTCCAAACGGATAATCCAGTAATCACCTTTATCCAAGATGAGGCGTAGGAAAGACACTGGTGTTCCTGGCAAATCGGATTCGTAGCTATCCTGGGTCCAAGCTTCTTTTGGAATGGAATACCCATGGGCTTCAATCCACTCCAAAACTAACTGCCGGGCTGTTGTCGCCGATGCGTCTGCGTCATCTCCTCCAAGAGTCGCAGTCAATCTCATGACCGGCATCTCTCGGGCAAATTTTGCCATTGAATCAGCGAGTGGGCGCAGTTCATCTGAAAGGGACGATGGTGGGCTCATATTTCGACACTCCTAATATACACTTCGCCAAAAATCGGATTTAATTTACGCGCCCTAACCCTGTTCTAACCTCTATGAACCTCATGCTGTCGCCAACCGGGGACGTGGATGGTCATTAATGCCTTAAATAGTTTGCCATGATTCGGCACGCGAAGGTGGAGAAGTTCGTGCGCGATCACGAAATCCCGGAAACCCGGGGCTTGGTCAGCCAGATCGTCGGCCAAGGTGACGATTCCGGAGGTCGAGCACGAGCCCCATTTCCGCGTCATGCGCTGAACCCGTACGCGTCGAGGTTCAACCTTCAGCCGGCCGGCCCAATACCAGCCCTGGCGATGCCACCCTTCCGCGGCCGATCGCAGAGCTCGCACCCGAACCGCCTCGGATCGAGACAGGGTCGACTCCCACCGGGACCTAGCTACTCTGAACCCGTCGAAGTGGACTTCTGGCAAGGTGTTGTCCGGCCATGGCTAGACGAAGTTCAAAGTCTCCCAGGCTTCAGGTCGCGGCGATTGATGTCGGGTCACCGCGAAATGATGGGATCGGCTGGGGCTTTGCCGGTGAGCCCCTTCACGAAAAGCCCACCGGAGAGACCTTGGACGATTTCCTGGGTTGTGTTGCGCGGGTCCTCAAGCGAGGTCCATTGGCTTTCGGTTTTGAGTCTCCCCAATTCGTCCCCGTGCGCGCGAACCTGAAAGATCTGACGCGCGGCCGGGAGGGCGAAAGTACCTACCCGTGGTCGGGCGCCGTTGGCGCCATGGTCCTCACCCAGGGCATAGCCCTCGGCGCCTATACGCTGCGCCGTCTACGTGGCCTGCTGGACACCCCTGCTCCTGCGCCCTTTCTCGCGTGGGACGATTTCGCGAAACAGCGGAGCGGCCTGTTCCTTTGGGAGGCATTCGTGACGAAGGAGGCCAAGCCCGGCGACCCATACGGTCACCACGCGGATGCCAGAGTTGCAGCCAACGAGTTCAAGCGTCGCGTCGGCACGAAATGGCGGCCGCCGGCCAGCGATCTCGAGGGTTATGGCTCGAGTGGCTCATGCTCGATCCCGTACTTCTCCGTATTGGGCGCCAGCCTTTTGTGGTCCGGCTGGAGCACGAACCACGAACTTCTCCGGTCGCCAGTCCTCGTCGTTCGCGCTCCGCATCTCGGGCCACCCGAGTGAGTATGATCGGTTGGTAATCGTGGCGGCTCTGTTTCGATAGGCGAAAGGAGCGATATGTCATGGCCGAGATTGGAAAGGGCTACGGCAGCGAATGGCACCTGCTGCGCTATCTCGAGCGCAACCGGGCGGCGCTGAGCACGGCCGTCCGCGAGGCGATCGGCTGCGATGCGGTCGAGTGGCTCGACGGACCCATCGCGTCGGGCAAGACCCGCGAGCGCGCCGAGTGGACCGGCCTCGACTTCCTGCCCGCCGACAGCCCGGCCCGCACCGCTTGGACCGACTTCTGGCCGCAGCGCGGCAACCCGCCCAACTGGGACGCCGTCGGACGCGCGACGGCGGCCTGGCAGTCCGAGTGGCTTCTGGTGGAAGCCAAGGCCCACCTCGGCGAGATCCAGTCGAGCTGCGGCGCCAAGACCTCCGGCGGCCGGCCGTTGATCGAGCGTGCCCTGGCGGAGACCAAGGCGGCCCTGGGCGTGCCCGCCGAGCGCGACTGGCTCTCCGGCTACTACCAGTACTGCAACCGGGTCGCAGTGCTGCAATTCCTGACACGGCAGGGCGTCCCGGCGCGCCTGCTCTTCCTCTATTTCACAGGCGACCGCTTCCCGGACGGCGCCGCCGACTGCCCGGCGGACGCCAAGGGCTGGAAGCCGGCGCTGGCGGCGCAAGCCGCCCACGTCGGCCTGCCCGAAGGCCACCCGCTGTCGGACCGCATCCACACGCTGTTCCTGCCGGTCGGTCCCTGACGCCGCCATGCCGGGACGGCATTCGAACAGAACCGATACGACGTGAACAGCCAAATGAAGGATCTCTTGGCCCAGGCCCTCCGCCGCGCACGGTCGCGCGCTCGCAAGCGCCGGCTTCCCTTCGATTTGGGACTCGCCGACCTCGAGGACCTGTGGCTGGCACAAGAGGGGCGCTGTGCGATCAGCGGGATCGCGTTTCACGACCTTCGCTTCGGCGAGGCGTTCGTGAAGTACCCCTTCGCACCAAGCCTCGATCGGGTCGCGCCGGCGAAGGGCTATGTCACGAGTAATGTGCGTCTCGTCTGCACAGCGGCCAACTTCGCACGCAACGAATGGGGCGACGACGTCCTACGTCAGATTGCCCATGGCATCGTTGCGACCGAGCGAGTCCAGGAACGAGACTGGTACCGCAAACAACGACTCGAGATCCGCCGGGCGGAGCGGGCGATGGAAAGTATGACAGGCGAAGACTTGAGACGTCAGAAGCGGATCATCGCGGGTTTGAAGGCAACACTGAAAAAGGGTCCGGCGCGCCTCCGGGGTGCCGGTGGCCGCGCACGGCATACTCGGTCCAAGAAGCACAATTGAACCTGCCGTCAAGCGGTTGAATCACTGCAGCCTGGACCCCGTTCGCTTGCAACGAAGGCATAAGCTGGATACCGAAGCCTTGCAGTCGCAGGTTTCGATCAGCGCATCGCGATCATCGGCGTCGCCACGCCCCGGCTAAACGGACGCGCCGCCCAAGCCCGAACCCTGCAAATCCGCTTCCGCAATCACGCGCTCAACGCGGCGACCAGCGCCCAGCCCGTCATGAAGACGAGGATGAGCGAGCCCACGGTCCACAGCGTGGCGCGCGTATCGTGGGTCTGCGCCGTGAAGTACGCGGCAAAGTGCAGGAGCCGCGACACCACGTAGCCGTAGAGCAGGACGCGCGCGAGCAGCAGCGACGGGTCGGTCAGGACGAAGAGAAACCCGGCGACCAGGAAGAACGGCAGGTTCTCCAGGTCGTTCATCTGAATGCGCCGGATGCGCTCGACGCGCTCGTCGGGCTCGAGCTGCTTCGGATCGGGCGCGGGATTGAGCGGCGTCTTCCTGAGGTCCTCCGGAGCGCGGAAGCCGCCCTTGACCTGCATCATGCGCACGACGGTCAGCCAGGACATGCTCACGGCCTTGAGGATCATGAGCGTGGCGGCGATGACGTAGGTGGCGAATAGCGGGTTTTGCAGGCTCAGCGTGTCCACGGTCGTTACCTCCTCCTCGGGGCGCCGAAGCATCGGCGCGCCCGGCGATCCGCCGCGCGCCGTCCTCGCCGGCCGCCTTGCCTAACACGCCCGCCGGGCGCCGGGCACCATTACCTTTCGTCCATGTCGCCGCGCGCCCCGATCCGGCCCCTCAGGGCCCACGCGGCGGCCCGGCCGCGCCCGGCCGCCAGCCGGGCGGCGCGAGCTCGAAGCCGTCGAACGTGAAAGCCGGACTGACCGTGCAGCCGACCAGGCTCCACGCGCCGGCGCTGCGCGCGGTCTGCCAGGCATCGGGCGGCACGATCGCCTGCGGCCGCTGCCCGGCCGCCAGGTCCGGGCCCAGGCGATGCGCGGCGACGGCGTGCCCGTCGGGCGACACCGTGAGCTCGACCGGGTCGCCGGCGTACCAGTGCCAGATCTCGGTCGCGTCGACCCGGTGCCAATGGGAAACCTCGCCGGCGCGCAGCAGATAGTAGATCGCCGTGCCGGCGCCCCGCCCCGCGCCCGCGGGCCGGTCGCGCCAGGTCTCGGCGTAATGGCCGCCCTCGGGATGCGGCGTCAGGCCGAGCTGTTCGATGATGCCGTCCGGCTCGGACGAGGCTGGGGTCGAGGTCATGACGGGGCTGCCTCCGCTCGTTGCGGCTGGGAAGCGCGGATCGCCGTCCGCGGCGCCATTATAGGCACGACGCACGGCACGGCGCCCGGACCGGGTTGTGACGCGCGTCACTGCTTTCCCCGCGACAGGGGCGTACAACGCGCAGGCTTCATGAACCTCGAAAAGACGGAGAGAGAAATGTCCACCCAAACCTACGTGATGCCGGGCCGCGCGCGGGCTGCCGTCCGCCCGGGCTATCGCACCGCCGTTCAGCGCTTCGTCCAGGCCGCGGCCGACACGGTCGTCACCTGGCAGGCGCGGGCCGACATGCGCCTTGCGCTCGAAGACCTCGATGACCGCATGCTGCGCGACATCGGCCTGAGCCGCATCGAGGCCGAGCGCGAGATGCGCAAGCCGTTCTGGCGGGCATGACGCGCATCGCACGGCCATACCGGCCGGCTCTCGCCCGGACCCCGAGGCAACCGCAGGCGCGGCGCACAGTGATCCCCGCGCCTGCGGTGCCTCGGGCGTGCAGCGCGCAGCAAGTCTCCCGCTCTCGGCCCGACACGGGCCAATTCGAACCCGCGTCCGCCAACGCGATTCGCGCCGGGCTATCGCGGCGCCGCGTCATTCAAGCCGATATCTTCGAACCCGCCTACCGCGCGGCCAGGAGGCTTTGCGCGTCCCGCGCCAGAGCGCGAACCAGCTCGCCGGCCGGCAGTTCGCGGTTGAGCGCGGCGGCCTGCCCGTAGAGCAAGAACTGAAAGTCCTCCGTGCCGGCGGCAACGCTCGCCTGGCGCAGCGGCTCGTTCAACTCGTACATCAGCGGAAAGTCGGGCAGCCGATCCCGAGTCCGTGACATGGCGTCGATGTAGCGGTTGTTCTTGGCGCGCGCCGGCCGCCCGGAAAACGCCAGCGAGAGCCGCGTGTCGTCGTCGCGCGCCTGCCGCAGGGCCGCCCGGTGCATGTCGCTGACGCTCGCCTCGGGGCAGGACAGGAAGGCCGTGCCCATCTGCACGCCGCTCGCCCCCAGGGCGAAGGCCGCCGCGATGCCGCGCCCGTCGGCGATGCCGCCCGCGGCGATCACCGGCACGCCGACCGCATCGACGACCTGCGGCACGAGCGCCATGGTGCCGACCCCGACGTCGTCGGCGGACGCCTCGAAAGCGCCGCGGTGTCCGCCCGCCTCCCAGCCTTGCGCGATGATCGCATCGACGCCCGCCGCGTCGAGCCGCCTCGCTTCGGCAACGCTGGTCGCGGAGCTGAGTACGCGGCAGCCCGCGTCCCGCAGCGCCCGGACCGATTCGGGTGCGGGCAGGCCGAAATGAAAGCTTATGACGGCCGGCCTGATCGCCAGGACGGCCGACAGGGTGTCGTCATCGAAGGGTCCGGTCGGCGCGCGGTCCTGCGGCGGCGGCTCGGCCACGCCCAACTCGCTGTAGAACGGCCGCAGCCGGTCCCGCGTTGCGGCGTCGATGCGCGCATCGAAGGCCGGCGGCGAATGCGCGAAGAAATTCAGGTTGAACGGGCGGTTCGTCGCCGCGCGGAGCGCCGCCACGGTGTCGCCCAGGTCGTCGAGCGACATGGAGCCGCATCCCAGCGATCCCAGGCCGCCCGCGTTGCTCACCGCGGCGGCCAGCGCCGGCGTCGTCGAGCCCGCCATGGGGGCTTGGACGATCGGATGTTCGAGTCCGAGAAGCTCGGTCAGGTCGGTCCGCGGCCACACGGTGCGATCTCCTCGCGGTCTCGCCGATGTTAGATCGGCCGGCGCCGCCTGTCATCGGCATCGACGTCGAGTCCGCGGCCGACGCGCCCAGCCGTTCGATTTTCGCGCGCCGATCGCACGCTTCGGCGGCGTGACGGCCTCCGCCGCATCTTAGCGGTTGCAGATTTCCAGATAGCGCGTGACGGCCCCCGCCATGCCGTAGACCAGCGCATCGGCGGTCAGGCAGTGGCCGATCGAGACCTCGAGCAGGTTCGGCAGGGCGGCGACCAGCTGCGGCAGGTTGTCGAGCGTCAGATCGTGCCCGGCATTGAGGCCGAGGCCTTCCGCCTCCGCGGCCCGCCCGGTCGCCACGACCCGCGCCAGCTCGCGCTGCTGCACGTCCGCGTCCAGGGCGCCGCCGTAGGGACCGGTGAAGATCTCGATGCGGTCCGCGCCGACCGCGCGGGCCAGCGCCGCCACGGCGGGCTCGGGATCGACGAACACGGAGACCCGCATGCCGCCCGCCTTCAGCCGGGCGATGATGTCCGTCAGAAAGCCGCTATGATGCGCGATGTCCCAGCCGTGGTCGGAGGTCGCCTGGCGGATGTCGTCGGGCACCAGCGTGACCTGATTGGGGCGGACGCGTTCCACCAGCTCGATGAAGCGGGCGTCCGGGTTGCCTTCGATATTGAACTCCCGGTCGGGGAATTCGGCGGCGATCATCTCCGCGATCTGCGTCACGTCGGACGGCCGGATGTGCCGCTCGTCCGGCCGCGGGTGAACCGTGATCCCGGCCGCACCCGCGGCGAGCGCGATGCGCGACAGGCGCACGACGGAGGGCCAGGGCAGGTTCCGCCGGTTGCGCAGCTCGGCGATCGCGTTGACGTTGGCGGACAGGCTTACCGGCATCGTTGGTCTCCGGCCTTTCTCTCGTATTGGTCGCGCATTTTACGGGACGGGAACACGGCCGTATTTATCCGCCCCGGGCCGCCCCGGCGCAACCTCCGGCGACCGCGCGGCACGTCGCGCGGCGGACCGGCCGGTGCGGCGAAAGGCCGGCCTTTCCCTTGACACTGACATCCCTCTGACATGCCACGGGATTGCTGCCATATTAAAGGCGAACCAAAGATCGGATTGAGCCATGTTCGGACTAGAACGAAACGTCGCAGCCTTCGTCTATCTCTCGGGCCTCTGCGGCTTCGGCCTTTACGGCCTGCTGGTCAATTCGGACTGGAGCCTGATCCACGCCGTGCAGTACGGCGCGCAGTGGCCGCTGGTCATGTTCCGGATGGTCTGACGGCCGGCCTCGGCGACGCCGAGGCCACCGTCGCGGACCGTGACCATTCGGTTCATGGGCAAGCGGCCGCCGCGCCGGGCGCGATCCACAGGGCGAGCCGCCTGCCGCGGTAATCCAGGATCCGGTCGGGCGCCGGCAGATCGGTCCCCGTCGACGGATCGAAGCGCTTGGCGATCGCGATGCCGCCCGGGTGCGCCGCAAGCCATCTTGCCAACAGGTCGATAGGGAGCGACTCGACCGGCCGGGTCACCCGGGCCACGAAGCCGATCTCGCCGGCATAGTCGCCGACCCAGGCCACACCGCAGGCCTGGTGCGCCCGTATCGCGGGGGCCAGCCGCGACCAGTCGTAAATCGAGAACGCCGGAGCTGCGACGAGGTGGACCGCGACCAGCGTGGCCGCCCAGGCGGCGGCAAGGCCGGCGGCCTGCGCCTTCACGCGCGGCGCGACGCCCAGCACGAGCGCCGCCAGGACGACGAGCAGGCCCCAGGACGGCCAGTCGAGCCGCAGGCGGTCGAGCACCGCCGCGGCATGGGACAAATGGGCCGACAGGCCGAGCGCATCGCCGATCTCGTAGAGCGGCGCGATCAATCCCACCGCCAGCATCGGCAGGACCGGCACGACGAGATCGCGACGGCGCGCCGCGACTCCGTCGTCCACGATCCCGCGCGCCGCGATCAGCGCCAGGCTGGGCAGGACCGGCAGCAGGTAGTGGATCTGCTTACCGGAAATCGCCGAGAAGGCGACGAACAGCACGACGAACCACAGAACGCAGAAACGCAATGCCGGCCCGTCGCCGGACCCGCCGCGCCGCCTCGCCCAGCGCCACAGCGGCGGCCACCAGCCCCAGGGAAAGACGACGACGGGCAGCAACGCGAGAAAGAACCACCACGGCCGGGCATGGGCGAAGGCGTGCTCGACCCGCCCCGCCGTCTGGCCCCAGAGAATCATATGCCGGTACTCCGCCCCGCCGGCGATCGCCGCGGGAACCGCCCAGGCCAAGGCGAGCACCGCACCGCCGGCGACCGCGGCGGCGAGCCCGAGGTACCAGCGGCGCCGGCCGCCCGGCGCCCCGCCGGCGATCCAGAACGACGCCACGCCGCCGACGGCCAGCAGGTGCAGCAACGCGACCGGCCCCTTGGCGAGGACGCCGAGCCCGAGGCCGAAGGCGACCAGCGCCCACCAGGCGGCGCGCCCGCGGCGCCAGACCAGCAGCATGCCCAGGACAGACAGCAGCACGCTCAGCGTGAGCAGGCCGTCGAACATCACCAGGCTCGAGAACAGGCTGAACAGGCCGGTCGCGGCCAGGGCCGCCGTCGCCCACGGACCGACGCCGCGCAGGCCCGGCCACAGCTGCCGGGCGATGAGGCCGGTCAGCAGGCAGGACCCCGCCCCGGCGGCGAGCGCGATCAGCCGCGCGGCAAGGGCGCTCGGGCCGGTCGCGCTCCAGGCCAGGTTGATCAGCCAGAACAGCAGCGGCGGCTTGTCGGAATAGGGCTGCCCGTCGAGGTGCGGCACCAGCCAGTTGCCCGACAGCCACATCTCCCAGGCAACGGTCAGGTAGCGCGTCTCGTCGATCGGCAGGATCGGCCGCAGCGAGAACGCCGCCGCCTGCGCCGCCCAAATCAGCAGCGCGAGGGAAATCGGCAGGATGCAGGTCTGGAGGGAAACCCGAGGGGACCGGCGGGCGACCGACTCACGCGCGGGCTCAGGCAGGGCGCTCCTCCTCCCGCCGCTCGCGCAAGCGGAATTGCAGGTTGCGCAGATAGATCACCAATCCGGCGCCCTGTCCGACGATGAACACCGGGTCCTGCCGCCAGATCGCGTAGGACAGCAGCACGGCGCCGCCGGCGAGGCTGAAATACCAGAAGGCGACCGGGACCACGCTGCGCCGCTGCCGCTCGCTCGTAATCCATTGCACCAGGAAGCGCAGGCTGAACAGCGCCTGTCCGAGAAACCCGACGCCCAGCCACAGGGTGTTCGCACTGAGGGAGAAGAAATGAATCATTGATCGCTGTCCGTCACAACTGTCCGATTGCGCCGCTTCATGAGCCACATCACTCCGAGGAGATCGACGATCCCGACCCACAGCCGGTCCAACGTGCCGTATTTCGAACGGCCCGCGGTCCGCGGCCGGTGGTTCACGGGAACGGAAATCACGGTATAGCCCTCGCGCCGCAGCAAGGCCGGCACGAAGCGATGCAGATGATCGAAGTACGGCAGGCGAAGGAGGGCCTCGCGCGTCACCAGGCGGATGCCGCAGCCGCTGTCGACCGCGTCGTCCCCGAGACAGCGCCGCCGCACGGCATTGGCGATTCGCGAGCCGAAGCGCTTGGCGATGCCGTCGTGCCGCCTGGCCCGCACGCCGGTGACGGCCTGCACCTTCGCCGGACCCCCGGCCTGCACGAGCGCTTCGATTAAACGCGGAATGTCGGCCGGATCGTTTTGCCCGTCACCGTCGAGCGTGGCGATCAGCGGCGACCGGGCGGCGAGCACGCCGGTCAGCACGGCGGCGCTTTGCCCGACGCTCTCGGCATGGCGCAGGCAGCGCAATTCCGGGACCCGTTCCGCGACGCCCGCGAGAATCGCCGGCGTGCCGTCGCGGCTGCCGTCGTCGACGTAGAGGATCTCGTATCGCATCCGGCCGTCGAGCGCCGCGCGTATCTCGTCGACGAGTCCGGCAACGTTGTCCGCCTCGTCGCGCACCGGCACGACGACCGACAGCTCGAGCGGCACTGCTGTCTGCGCCCCTGCGGGAAACGCCGTCGTCGTCGCGGCGCCCTCGGTTCCGGAAATGATCATGCCCGCCGACCATCCTTGAACGCTATCGGCCCAATCTCTGCAATCAGCGCAGAGGCTCACGAGGTCCCGACGAACCGCGACGGAACCGCGCGGGCTCGGCGTCTTGGCGGGCAAGGGCCTCCCAAGACACCTGGTGTCAGGGTCGAATCCGGATCCTGGCGCTCCAGGTACCGCCGGGCAGGCAACTCGCTAACGACCTGGATCCGAATCGCAAAATAGTCTCGCCCGCGCCCGATGGCAATATACATGCAATTATAGGCATTTATCTTGCGCGGCCCGACCAGGAAGATCGCGCCCGGCACGCAGCTTTGTGACCGCCGTCACAGACCGCCGCGGCGCGCCGCTCTAGGTTGTAGACAGGAGCCGGAGCGGATCCCGGGGCTGCCACCGCAGCCGAAACCGAAAGCGCCGGAGCGGACCCATGTTGCAGACAACAGTCACGACGCCCACAAGCGGAACCCCCCATTCGGCGACGGAAGCACAGCTTCTTTCGCTGAGCCGCCGCGACCGGCCGATCCCGCGCAGCCCGCGCGAGCGGCCCGCGAGAATCGCCGGCGCGCCGCAATCGGCACGGCAACCCACCGCGCGCTGGATCCTCGCGGCGCCGAGCATCGGGCAGAACAGCTATACCGAATTCGTCATCACCGGCGGCGCCACGGCGACGCTGCGATCGGACCTGCTGCGCACATTGGCGCGACTGGGGCCGTTCCCCTTCTCGCTTCGGTTGCAGGCGGCGGGCGACGACGGGCCGGCCCTGGAGGTGCGGATCGGGGGTCTCGACCAGGAAGCGGCCGACCGCATCGCCCAGGCCGTCGCGAAAGCGCCCGGCGTACGGCGGGTCTGCTATCGCGGCTCCGCATTCGGCGGGCAGATCTCGGCACGGCTCAGCGGCCCGGGCGCGCTTCGGACCGAGCCGCCCCTGGCAAAAAGCGCCTGAGGACGTCGGCGTCACCCGGACCCGGCGTTCAGTCCGGCTTGTCCCACTCGCAGACCAGGATCACGCAGCCCGTCTCGGTCCAGGAGTTGTGCCGCGTGCCGGGCCGGTAGCTGATGAAGTCGCCCGGACCGAAAACCACACCGTCGTCGTCGATCAGTTCGCCTTCCAGGATCATGAAGTCCTCCATGCCGCGATGCACGTGCGGCCGGGTCACGGCGCCGGGATCCATGCGCATGAGATAGCAGCCGTTGCCCTGGTTGTGCTCGAGCGTGAGGCGGATCAGGGCGATATCGTCCTGGACCGCCCCCTCCAAGTCGTAGGGCCCGAACGCCCGGTCGCGCTGCCGCAGAATTTTGCGCCCTTCGCGTTCTTTCTCTTGTTTCATGCGCGTCGCTTTCCCTCCGCGTCGTCGAGTGTGTCGGATGTGCCGTTAGCGTGCCGTTTTCACGCCTGCCTGCAACAGATAGCGCGCCAGGTCGTCCTTGCGGAACGGCTTGGCCAGGACCGGGATGCTCGCCACGTCGTCATCCGGGTCGACCGGCAGGGCGTCGGCATTGCCGGAGCAGAACAGGATTCCCAAGTCGGGCCGCAGCCGCCGTACCTCCCGCGCCAGGGCGCGGCCGTCCATCGAGCCCGGCAAGGACAGGTCGCTCAGCATGAAGTCGATCCGCCGCTCGGCGTTCAGCGCGCTCAGCGCGCCGGCGGCATCCGCGACGTCCACGACCGGATAGCCGAGCCGGCGCAGCATGCCGCCGATGATGCCGCGCACCTCGGCGTCGTCCTCGACCAGCAGGACGACCGGATTGTCTTCGTGCCCCTCCGCCGTCTCCCGCGATTCGACGCGCGGCAGATACATCGTCACCTCAGTGCCGTCGTTCGGGCGGCTCCGGATGCAGACGCCGCCGCCCGACTGCTTGGCGAAGCCGTAGACCATGCTGAGGCCCAGACCGCTCCCCTCGCCGACTTCCTTGGTCGTGAAGAACGGCTGGAAGACCTTGTCGATCTGCGACGCCGGTATGCCGATGCCGGTATCCCGCACGGTCACCGAAACGTAGTCCCCGGCGGGGATGCCATCCGGCGACTCCGCTTCCCCGTCGAGGCGGCGATTGGCCGTGGCGATCGTCAGGCAGCCGCCCGACGGCATGGCATCGCGCGCGTTGATCGCCAGGTTGAGCACGGCGTTCTCGACCTGCGCCGGATCGGCCAGCGTCTGCCAGAGCCCGGAGATCAGCTCGGTGTCCAGACGGATGTTTTCCGGCAGCGTGCGTTGCAGGAGCGCCACGACATTCCCGACCGAGGCGTTCAAGTCGATGATCGAGGGCGACAGGTGCTGCTTCCGGGCAAAGGCCAGGAGGTGCTGCGTCAGCTCCGCGCCGCGGTTGGCCGCCTGCAGGACGGCCCGGATGGATGGGTCCTCGGCGCCGATGCGGTCGCTCAGCAGCTCGGCGTGCCCGGTGATGATCGACAGGAGATTGTTGAAATCGTGGGCGACGCCGCCGGTCAATTGCCCCACGGCCTCGATGCGCTGAGCGTACAGCAGCTGGGCTTCGGTCTCCTTGGCGGCGGTTATGTCCTGAATCGTGCCGTGCTCCTGCACGACACGTCCCCGGTCGTCGAAGATCGGCGCGGCGATCTCCCGGACGTATCGGGTTTCGCCCGTCGGCCTCACGATCCGGTACTCGGCCTCGAAGCTTTTGCCGAGCCGGAGCTGCCGCACGAGATCCTTGTAGCGCTCGTGGTCGTCGGGATGGGTCAAGCTGAAGACCCGGTCGAGGCTGGCGCTCCGCGCGAGATACTCGGCAACGCTCAGGCCGTGGATACCGGCATGCTCTTCGGAGCAGTAGTGACAGCGGTCGGCGATGGAGTCCCAGAGCCAATACCCAAGCCCGGCAAGACGGGTCGCCTGGCGCAGCCTCTCTTCGCTCTCTCGTTGGTGCCGCTCGCTTTCCTTGTATCGGGTGATCGGCAAGTGAGCGACGACGGCGCCGCGCCCGCCGTCGAGCGAGGTCGGGAGCGCAATCATGCGGAACCAGTCACGCTGCGAGCCGTGACCGCAGTAATACTCCATGGAAAAGACATCGGCGTCGCCGGCCAAGACATGGGAAATTCCCTCGGCCGCCCGGTGCGCCTCCCGCCGATCCGGCCCCTCGGCCGCCCGGCAGACATCCAAATAGCTGAGCCCGACGCCGAAATCGGGGCAGCGAAGCCTGCGGGCCGCCGCGAAGGCACTCCAGGGTTGATTGACCGAGACGATCACGCCGTCTGCGTTCAAGACCGCGACGTGGGCGATGTCTGGATCCAGCGCCGTACCCATAGCGCCATTATCCGGCATGGTCTCCGCTCCGCGTTGACGACGCGCTCCTTGGGCCGGAGATGGGCCGGAGCGGCCGGGCACCATGCCCTCGGCGGCGCCACGCGGTCAAGAGTGCTGCCGAGACGCCGCCTTGAAACTCGGCTCTATATCATTGATCGAGGATGTTTTCCGCCGACCGCGCTGCCAGCCGGGCGAGCGACTGGCGGGCCAGCTGACGGACTTTCGGGTCGAGATCCTGCAGCGCCGCCTCGAGCGCGCCGCCCGCCTCCGCGCCCCCGGTTCGGCCCAGCATGCGCGCGGCCAGGGCGCGCGCTTCGGCGTCCGGGTCGTTGGCCAGCGTTCCCGCCAGGGCGCCGCCGGCCTCCGGGCCCCAACGCTGCGCCAGGGAGATGATGGCCTGCCGCCGGACGCGGGCGTCCGAATCGTCCAGCGCCGCCGTGAGGGCGTCGCGCGCCTCGAGGCCGCCCTGACGGGCCAGTCCGCCCGCCGCGATGCGGCGCACAACGGCGCTCTCGTCCCGCCGGAGGTACAGGGACAGCTCCTGGGTTACGTCGCTTCCGGTCTTGCCGCGCAGGCGGCGCACGCGATCGAGGCGCTCGGCCTCGGACGCGTCCAAGCGCGCCGCCATCGCGGGGGTCGGCTCGAACCGCGGCGGCTTGCGGACAACCACCGTCGAAACCGGCGCTCGCGCGCCGGACGCCGCGCCGATGACCCGCAGTTCCGCCAGGACCGATCGCCCTCCGAGCGAATCGTAAGTCCGCATGTACGATATGCCGTCGAGCAGGCGTTCCAGCCCACGGTCGAGGGAAACCTTCGCCAGGCTCCTTGTCACCGGGCGATCCAGGCCGCCTTCGACGACAAGCCGGAAGTCGGCCGCCCGGGCGATCGCGGCAAGGACGCGCGAGAGCGGCACGTCCGCGGCCCGTACGGTCAGCAGGCCGCCGGCGTAGCCGACCTCCAGGCCGTCCTGCGCGACGGCGGCGGCCGCCGCGTCGGCCGCATCGGCCGAACCGAGCCCCGCCGCGCCGCCGGCCAACAGCGCGAGCGACAGCGCGACGGCCGCCGGGCGCAGGCGCCGCCCGATCACCGCACGTGCGCCCGGTTGCGGACGACCTGCTCATCGTCGAGCACGACGTTGTCGTCGATGACGGCGCTCATGCCGACCTGCGCGTCGATGCCGACCCAAACGTCGACCCCGATCCAGGCGCCGCGGCGGATCACGGCGCCGTCCTCGATATGCGCACCGTCGCCGATCACCACGCCCTCCTCGATCCAGACGCCTTGGCCGATCGTGACGCCAGACCCGATCGTGACGCCAATGCCGACGACTGTGTCGGCAGCGATGTCGACGTCGTCGCCAATGACCGTGTCCTTGTCGATCCGGACGCCCGATTCCAGCGTGACGCGGTCACCGATGGTCACGTCCTTGGCGATCTGCACGTCGTCGCCGGCCGCGAAGCCGTCGCCGGCCACGGTGTTCCTGTGGATCATGGTGCCGGAGCCGATCGTCGCACCGGTCCCGATCGTCACGTTCTGCAGCAGCCGGCTACCCGAGCCGACGCTGCTGCCAAGGCCGAGACTCGCGCCGCCGGCCAGGGCGCCCGGCGAGACGCAGGCATCGCCGATGCCGTCGTGATTCCTGTCGAGCTGGTCCGGATTGTAGACGAGCGGGCAGTTGTCGATCGCATCCGCCACCTGGTCGCCGTCGTCGTCCGGATCGCAGGCGTCGCCCACGCCGTCGGAATCGGTATCGATCTGCTGCGGATTGGCCGTGCCGATGCAGTTGTCCTGGTCGTCCATGACGCCGTCCAGGTCGGAGTCGACCGCGGCGGCGGCGAGCACGAATTCGACGAAGAGGCCATAGGGCCGGACCGCGCTCGCGGTCGCGGCGGTTTCGGTGCCGGGGCCGCCCCAAACGACGGCCTGTGCCGTGTTCCCGGTCAACCAGATGCCGTCGAACTTTCGGTTCAGCAGGGTGTTGCGGACGCGAATCTCCATGAGCAGGTTGCCGAGCGAACTGTCGAACACGAAGGAATCGTCGAGATCGAGCTCGAAGTCAGGGGCATAGGGGCAATCGGAACCGCTCGCCAGGCTCGACAGCTCCAGGGCGGATTCGTCCAGGACCACCGTCTCGTCGCTGCCGACGTTCGCATTCATGTCAGGGCTCAGGGCATCCGCCGGCGCCGTCGTATTTGACAGGCGAACCTGCAGATCGAAGGGGATCGGATCGAAGGGCGCCGTGCCGCAGGCCCGGCGGAAGCGGACCTTGTCAACCACGACGGGCTGGTCGCCGAACTGCGCGCCGGCGAAGACCTGCTGGAAGCGGACGCTGCTCGCGCCGTTCTGGCATTGGGCGCCGAACGGCAGGCAGTTGGCGCTCTCCGGCCCGCCCGAGGCCGCGTCCGGCAGCATGACCGTCGTGCTCTGACCGTTGGCCACCGAGGCCAGGCCGGCCAGGATGCAGGCCGTCGCCATCAGGGTCCCAATGGCCCGACGAATAGAAGCGGCGCGGCGGACGCGCCGGCGTCTCGATCTGAACATGGCGAACCACCCTCCCGGGCCCGCGGCCCGTTGTCGCAGCGTTGCTCCACGTCGCGGCGCCCTTCCCGCCCGTCGGGCGGCCGAGGCCGTCATTACATCAATTAGACAGTGTCTCGGTTAAGCTTTTCTCAATACATAAAATACGCATGCGGATAAATCGAGACAAACGAAGTATATCTCTCTGCTTTCTTGCAAATATATTTAGGCATTATTTCTGTAAAGATATACGGAATTGCCCGCTTTCTTTCCCGACATGGCAGCAGGCGGGCCCGACCGGCCCACCCTCATCACCGCTTTTTTAAGACTTTTGCGGTAAATCCCGACGTGACCGTTTCCCGCAGGAACGGTCCATTGTTGCAATCGAAGGGGAAGCTGGGAGATGGCAATGCCTGAGCGCATGCGGGAGTTCAGCGCCGAACGACAATTGCGGCTGCGCGCCCCTGGCGACGCCGAGGGCGCCTCGAGCCCAGAGCTGATGGCCGCCATTCAGGAACTGCGCAACGAAGTGCGCGAGCTGCGCCAAGAGCTCGGCAACGGGGCCGACCCGGCCCCCTGCGCGGCCGCGAGTGTCGACAGCAAGGAATCCCTCGAAGCGCGGGTCGAGATCGCGCAGATGGTCCGCATGCTGGGCCGCGCGAAGCTCGAGATCGCCTCGATCAAGCATCCCATGGCGGAAGACGACCGGATCAAGTCGGCCGCCAACGAGCTCGACGCGATCGTCGCGGCCACGGAGGCCTCGACCCAGGACGTGCTGGCGGCCAGCGAGCAGATCGAGGGTTTGACCCGCAAGATCGCCGGCCTGCATCACGGCGACGAGGACGTCGTGACGCTGACCGATCAGATTGCGGCGGAGATCATCAAGATCTTCGAGGCCTGCAACTTCCAGGACATCACCGGCCAGCGGATCGACAAGGTCGTCCGCACCATCCGCTTCATCGAGGAGCGCGTCCTCGCAATGATCGCCATTTGGGGTGCGGAGGCCTTCGCCGAGCTGCCCATGCCGGAGACCGAGACGACCGGCGGCGACGAGGGCCTGATGAACGGCCCGGCCCTCGGCAACCAGGGGATCAGCCAGGAAGAGATCAACGCGCTGTTCGATTGAGACCGCTTCGCGGTCAATCGCGCGTTCCCCGGTCCGGCGCAATCCGAGGACCATGACGCGGCCGGAAAGCCGGCGGCGTCACGGCCGCTACGGCTTCGCCCGCCAGGCCTCGACCAGCGCCTCGGCCTTCTCGATCTGTGCGTCCGTCATCGCCGACGCGGCGTTCTCGCGGTTGCGGAATGCGGCATCGCGGTACTCGCCCGGAGGATAGGCGCGGAAGGCGAGCGCGAACCACTTGTAGGCCTCGACGTAGTCCTGCCGTAGCCCCTCTCCCTGGGCATAGAGGAGCCCGAGATTGAGCTGAGCGTCCGGATCGCCGCGCTCGGCCGCATTGCGGTACCAGTGCGCCGCCATGCCGAGATCGCGCAGCACGCCTTCGCCCTGCTGATAGAGGATCCCGAGACTGTATTGCGCCGCCGTGTTGCCCCGCTCCGCCAGGGGCTTCCAGATCCGGAACGCAACTCCCGGGTCGCCCCGGTGGTAGGCCAGGAGGCCGTCCTGAAAGCTCGGCGGATCGGGGGGGCGAACCGGCAGCGGCGGGACGGCGGGCTCCGCCGGCGCAGCGTCCTGCTCGGCCGCCGGTTGGTCGCTGGCACCGCTCTGCGCGAGCGCCGCCCCGGCGGACAGCCCGAGCAGCGCGCCGAAGGCAAGGATTACAATAAGCGGTTTCATGATCCGGCCGCGGTCCCCCGTTCGACGTAGCCACCGCCAGCACCACTACCGGCGCGCAACGCAGTCTCCGACCAAAATCAACCGGCGGACGCGCACAGGTCAAGCGGCCAGATCGTTCGGCCCCGGCCGGCCGGCAGCCGACGGCCGGGCCGAACGTTTGGCATCAGGCGGGCGAGCCCGGCAGGGCGCCGATATCCGTCGGCGAAGCCTTCGGCCGTCGCCCGCGCAGAGCCCGCCGCTCCAGATGACAAATCAGGATCAAACCGCCCGCAGCCAGGCAAATCGTCACCGCCCCGGTCAGGAAATAAATTGGATCCATAACGTGCCGCCTTCATGCTTCGAACCCAAAGGGATCAAAGCACAAACTTATTAAAGTCACCTAAATGCCTCAAATACATACAATTTGATGGAGTGCTTCCGGCCGGCCCAAATGCCTCCGCGCGACTACTCGACGGCCCCGCCGCGGCCGCAGGCCCAGGCGGTGTATTCCATCAAGGACTCGATGGCCGCGCTCGGCGGACCGATATGGCTGAGGCCGAATACGAGGTCGTCGTCGGTCCCGGCGAGCGGCCCGCGCCCGTCGACATAATCGAGGTTGCCCCGATGATAGCTGCGCGGCGCCTCCGGAATGACCGTGAGCGGCGCTTTGTCCGTCCGGATCTGTCCGGTGCCGCGGTCCAGTTCATAGAGCGGGACGGGGTTGCCCGGCGCCCAGCGCGGCGCGCCTTTCGTCACCAACAGCAGTTCGCCGCTCAGGTAGGTGCCGCTCTGCGGATCGACGCGATAGCCCCAGCCCCGCCAACATTCCGTTGGCGCGGCCGTCGCCGCCGCCGGGCCGAGCAACAGGGCCGCCAGAACGGCGAGAACGGCCGGAAGGATGGGCCTGCGAGGCCGGATGACGGACCTGCGGAGCATGTCGCCAGTCTAACGCAGGCCCGACACCATAGGGTAAACGCCGCTACAGGCGACGGGCGGCGATCGGGCGATCGCGTCGCGCCGCCGCCTACTCGGCCGCCTTGGTCTTCTTTGTCTGCACGATGACCGGCTCGACCGCACGCAGCTCTTCCATCGGAATATGGCAGAAGATCGTGTGTCCGGGACCGGCCTCGGCGTTCGGCGGCGTTTCCGTCTCACAGATCTTGCCGATCTTGCGCGGGCAGCGCGTGTGGAACGGGCAGCCCTTGGGCGGGTTGAGCACGCTGGGCAGGTTGCCCTCGAGGATGATCCGCTTCTTTTCGATCGAGGTGTCGGCGATCGGAACCGCCGACAGCAGCGCCTCGGTGTAAGGATGGTACGGCGGCGCGAAGACCTCGTCCGTGGTACCCTGCTCCATGATGCTGCCGAGGTACATCACCACGACGCGGTCGGCCAGATAGCGCACCAGGCTGAGATCGTGGCTGATGAACAGCAGCGTGGTGCGGTAGGTCCGCTGAATGTCCATCAGCAGGCCGGTCACGGCCGCCTGTACCGAGACGTCGAGCGCGGACACCGGCTCGTCCGCCACCACCATGGCCGGCCGGCCGGCGAAGGCGCGTGCGATGCCGACGCGCTGCTTCTGTCCGCCGGATAGCTGGCGGGGACGCCGGCGCGCGAAATCGCGCGGCAGCTTGACCAGGTCGAGCAGCTCGAGGACACGCTGATGGACCTTCTCCCTCTCGGTCTCCACCCCGAACTTCTTGATCACGCGCGCCAGCTGCGCCCCGACGGAATGGCTCGGGTTGAGCGTGTCGAAGGGGTTCTGGAAGATCATCTGCATCGAGCCGACCTGCTCCGGCGAGCGCTTCTGCACCGGTAGCTCGCCGACGTCCTGGCCGTTGAAGATCACCTTGCCGTCGGTCGCCGTCTCCAGTCCCATCAGCACCTTGGCGAAGGTCGACTTGCCGCAGCCGGACTCGCCGACGATGGCGACGGTTTCGCATTCGTGGGCATTGAAGCTCAGGCTCTCGTTCGCCTTGACGTAGCGGACGCGGCTGCCCTTGATCATCGCGGCGATGGAGTTGTCGCGCAGCTCGTAGTACTTGCGCATATGATCGAGCGCCAGGACCTCCCGGCCGCGTTCCATTGGCTCGCCGGAGAGGCCCTCGGGGCGGTAGGACTCCCAGTCGATCTCCTGCCAGCGCACGCAGCGCACCTCGTGTCCCGCTTCGCCGCCCACGTTGGACATGGGCACCGTGCCGCGCTCGATCGCCCGGTCGCACTTGCCCTCGACGAAGAAATCGCAGCGCGGCCCGAAGTAGCAGCCCGCCGGCCTTTCATGCGGCAAGGGAAGCTGACCGCGAATCGGCACCAGGGGACGCTCCGTCTTGTTCGCCCCCGGCAGCGGAATCGCGCTGAACAGGCCTTTGGTGTAGGGGTGGCGCATGTGGTCGAAGACTTCATCGACCGTGCCCTGCTCGACGACGACGCCGGAATACATCACGTTGACCCGGTCGCAGGTCGCCAGAATCAACCCCAGGTTATGGGAGATGTAGATCATCGACGTGTCGAACCGGCCCGCGATCTCGCCGATCAGCTCGATGATGCCGGCCTCGACCGTGACGTCGAGCGCCGTTGTCGGCTCGTCGAGCAGCAGGAGCGACGGGTTGGAGAGCAGCGCCATGGCAATCACGACGCGCTGCTGCTGACCGCCCGAGATCTGGTGCGGGTAGGAGTCCATGACCCGCTCGGGGTCCGGAAGCTTCACGTCGGCCAGTATCTGAATCGCCCGGTCGTAGGCCTCTTTCTCGGTGATGCTCTCGTGGCACAGCGGCACTTCCATGAGCTGCCGGCCGAGGCGCATGCTGGGATTCAACGAGGCCATGGGCTCCTGGTAGACCATGGAAATCTCGTTGCCGCGCAGCTGCCGCAGCTCCTCCTCGCTCATCTTGCCGAGGTCTTGCCCCTTGTAGATGACCTCGCCGCCGACGATACCGCCGTTGTTGCCGAGGTATTGCATGACGGCCATGGCGACGGTCGACTTGCCGCAGCCCGACTCGCCGACAAGGCCGACGCTGTCGCCCTTGTTAAGGGTCAGGTTGAAGTCGACCACGGCCGGAATCTCGCCGGCACGCGTGAAGTAGGAAATGCAGAGATTTCGGCACTCCAGGATCGGGCCGTCGTAGTCCTGCTTGACACCCATTGCCGTCTCCTCAATCCCGCAGCGACACTTCGCGCAGCCCGTCGGCCAGGAGATTGAAGCCGAGGACCAGCGAGGAAATCGCGATGCAGGGGAACACCGTCATGTGCGGAAAGCTCATCGCCATCTGACGGGTCTCGTTGATCATGCCGCCCCAATCCGGGTCTGGCGGCGGCAAGCCGAGGCCGAGGAAACCGAGCACGCCGATGGTAATGATGACGTAGCCGAGTCGCAGGCAGGCGTCGACGATCAGCGGACCGCGGGCGTTCGGCAGGATTTCCACGAACATGATTCGCGCCGGCGATTCGCCGCGCGTCTCCGCCGCGAAGACGTACTCCCGGCTGCGCAGGTCCAGGGCCAGCCCACGCACGATGCGGAAGATGCCCGGCGCCGAGGCGAAGGTCACGGCGACGACGATGTTGGCCGCCGATGCGCCGATGGTGGCAATGATGATCACGTAGAGCACCAGCACCGGGAACGACAGGATCACGTTGGCGATGAACGAGAGGATGTCGTCCGTCGTCCCGCGCCGGTAGCCGGCCGCCAATCCCATGGGGATGCCGACGGCATAGGCGCAGAACGTCGCCAACGGCCCGTAAAGCAGGACCGTCCGCGAGCCGTGGATGATCCGCGACAGGATGTCTCGCCCGATGTGGTCGGTCCCGAGCCAGAAGACGCCGCCGTCCGGCGCGGCCGTCCCCGGCGCGGCCAAGGGGAAGATCGTCGCGTTCGGGGGAAATGGCGACAGCACGTCCGCGAAGATCGCCATCAAGACCCAGAAAACGATCAATCCGAGACCGATCATGCCCACGACGCTTTCGCGCAGGAGGGCAACGGCCTTGAAGAATCTCAGGATCCTGGACTCGCGGCGGACGACGACGATTGCCTGATCTGTCATAGCGCCGCTCCTCAGCCGAACCTGATGCGTGGGTTGAGATAAGTGTAGCCGACGTCGGCCAGCGTCTGGGTGCCGACCGCGACGAAGACCGCCACCATGGCGCAGGCCTCGATCAGGAAGATATCCTTATTGAGCGAGGCCTCCAGAAGCAGGGCGCCGAACCCCTTGTAGGCGAAGAAGAACTCCACGACGATCACGCCGGAAAGCAGCCAGTTGATCTGCAGCATGATCACCGTGAAGGGCGCGATCAAAGCATTGCGCAGGGCATGTCGTCTGATGACTTCGTTGTAGGGCAGCCCTTTCAGAACGGCCGTGCGTATGTAGTGGGTCGTCATGACCTCCGCCATGGACGCCCTGGTCATGCGCGTCACGTAGCCGAAGTCATAGAGGACGAGGACCATTGCCGGCAGTATGAGCTGCCTTACGCTGAAGCCGTCGCTCATGCTGCTCGTGCCCGGCAAGATGTCGAGGTAGAAGACGAAGACCGCCGAGAGCAGCACGGCGCTGGCAAACTCCGGCACCGAGGTCGTCACGATGGAGCCGACCGAGATCGTCCGGTCGAGCCGCGAACCTTCGCGCATTCCGGCAAGCACGCCGAGCAGAAGCGACAGCGGCACGACGACGAGCATGGTGGCCAGCCCGAGAATGCCGGTATTGCCCAGGCGCGGCCAAAGTACGTTTGCGACAGGGGTCTTGAAGCGCACGGATTCGCCGAAATTACCGGCGATGAAATGGCCGAGCCACTCGATATAACGGATGTATATGGGGCGGAAATACCCGTGGTGCTCGAGCCAGATGGTGCGTTGTTCCTCCGAGCTGTAGGGTCCCAAAACCTTGATCGCCACGGAGCCGGGATTGATTTCCAGCAACAGGAACAACAGGATCGACACCACCACCATGGTCAGAATCATGGTGCCAAAGCGCCGAACGACGAAAATGAGCATGGGCTGTTTGTCTCCCCTTCCCCCTCAGGGTTGCCGGGTGCCGCCCCGACCCGTCTCATGAAGTCGGCCGCGGAGCCCTACACCCCGCGGCCGAAATCAAAAGTTACGTATCCAGCCAGACGTCCTGGAACTGGTGGTAGAAGGTCGGGTGCGTCTTGTAGCCGTGGACCTTCTTGGTCGTCGCCGTAAAGACCGCACGCCACAGCGGCTGCGATATCACCGCGTCGCCCTGGAGAATGCTCTCCACCTTCACCATCTTCTTGCGGCGCTCGTTGACATCCAGCGTCGCGCTGGCTTCGTCAAGGGCAGCATCGAACTCGGGATTGTTGTAGTGGCTCTCGTTCCACGGCACGCCGGAGCGATAGCCGAGGTTCAGGACCATGACGCCCAGGGGACGGTGGGTCCACGCGGTGAAGCCGAAGGGGGTCTTGTCCCAGATTTCCCAGAACTGCGCGCCCGGCATCACGTTGAGCTCGAGATCGATGCCGGCCGGCTTGAGCTGCTCCTTGAAGGCCTGCATGGCCGCCAGTTCCCAGGCCGGGGTCGCCTTGAGGTCGATCTTGAGCTTGATGCCGTCCTTGTAGCCGGCGTCCGCCAGAAGCTTCTTGGCCAGCTCGTAGTCCTGCTTCTGCTTGGCAAGCTGCGCGTATTCGGGATGGATCGGCGAGACATGGTGATCCTCGCCCGGCGCGCCGCGGCCGCGGTGAGCCAGTTCGAGGATCTTGGCATGATCGACGCAGACCTGAACCGCCTGACGCACGCGCTTGTCGGTGAAGGGCTTCTTATCGACCTGCATGCGTGCGACGCCGGTCTGCGCGGTGATCGCCTCGTTCAGGACGGCATCGGGCAGACGCGAGATGATATCGATCTGCGACACGTCCAGCTCATAGATGTGATCCACCTGCCCCGACGCGAGCGCCGCGACGCCGGCCGACGGGTCGTCGCCGTGGTCGATGTAGCGGATGCCGTCGAGATACGGCTCTCTGGTCCAATAGCCTTCGCGGCGCTTGAGCTCGGCAACCTCGCCGACGCGGAACGTCGCCAGGCTGAACGGCCCGGTGCCGACCGGGTTCTTGGACAGGTCGCCGCCCTCTTCGTCGAAGCGACGATGCACGATGGCCGTCGGATAGTTGTAGAGGTTCTCGGGGATCGCCAGCTCGGCGCGCGTGAGATGGAGCCGCACGGTGTGATCGTCGACCTTTTCTATCGCACCGTCGATCATGCGCTTGCCCATGACCGCGTTGCCGTTGTCGTCCTTCTTGCCGGTGTCGACCTCCTCGACCATGCCGCCGAACAGACCGACGTTTGACGATCCGGTGTTCGGATCGAGCCAGCGCGTGAAGTTGTAGACGACGTCGTCGGCCGTGAACATGTCGCCGTTCGACCACTTGACGCCCTTTTGCAGATTGAACGTCCAGGTCTTGAGATCGTCCGAGGCTTCCCAGCTCTCGGCCAGGTAGGGCCGCGTGATGTTGTCGGCCCCGGTTCGCGTAATGTACTCGACGATGCCACGGGCGACGTTCGACTTCTGCGTCCAGTCGAAGGTCGCGGGATCGCTCATCTCTTGGACCTGCATCGAGGAGCGCAACACGCCGCCCTTCTTGGGCATCTCCTCGGCCCATGCCGGGCGGGCGAGCTCGCCATCGCCGAGAATCTTGCCGGCCATCGCATAGGCCGCCGGCGCAGCGACGCCGAGCAGCGTCACGGTACGCAGGAACTCGCGGCGGTTGACCTCGCCTTTCCGCAATTGCTCGCAAATTTCCGGCACGTAGGGATGGACCCGCTTGCCGGTCTCGTCTTTCAACTCTTTGGCCATCAGTTAAGCCTCCACTGTTCGGCGTTTGTCAGTCATGTCGGAATCGGAAACTCCGTCCTCACGGTATTGCCCGGCGTCCGCGAAATCCGAAGGATTTCCACGCAACGCTCCCATGCGAATACACGAATGTCTTATTGAAATTCGATCGTCTGCCTGCGCCACCCGGCAAACCGCTATATCGCGACGGATTCCGCCGCACGGCGCCCTTTCGCAGGCATTTTTTCTACCTCCCTCGTTAGTTGCCGCGGCCCCGGTATTGCCCGGTTGTTCCGCGAATTCTTAAGCTTTTGCTTAAGCTTGCTGACCCAAGCCTAGCAGACTTTATCGATGACCGACACCCGCTAGTTGCGAGTCAGCGACCGCCACCGGCCCGGAAGCGACCCTCGACAACACCGTCGTCCCTCGATTCAACCGCCGACGAGCTCGGTCCGGATCTTGATCTCGCCGGTCAAGGTTCGATGAACGGGACAGCGGTCGGCGATCTCCAGCAGGCGTCGCCGCTGTTCGCCGTCGAGATCGCCGTCCAGCGCGATCCGGCGAGAGATTTCGTCGATCCGGCCCTCCCGCGTCTCGCAGTCGGCGCAATCACTGGCGTGAATCTTATTATGCTGTAGATAAACGCTTACGCCGGTCAGCGGCCATTCCTTGCGCGTCGCATAGAGCCGCAGCGTCATCGCGGTGCAGGCGCCCAGGCTGGCCAGGAGGAACCCGTAGGGGTCCGGCCCGCTGTCCTCGCCGCCGGCCGATTCCGGTTCGTCGGCGCGCAGTCGATGCCGGCCCGCCGTTATGTCCTGCGCCAGGCCGGTGGGCCCGGCCGTCCGCACCGCCACTGCGCCGGGTTGCGCGTCGGCGGGCGCCTGCGACGGCCCCTTTGCCGCTGTATCCAGGTAGCGACCGGCCCAGGCGGCCAGCACCTCCGCGACGTAGCGCGCGTCCGCGCGGCGCGTGAGAAGGTGATCCGCGTCGTCCAGAGAGACGAAGCTCTTCGGGTGGCGGGCCGCGGCAAAGATGCGGCTGGCATTGTCGATTCCGACCGTTTCGTCGCGCGGCGCATGAAAGATGAGCAGCGCGCGGTGCAGGCCGCGGATCGCCTCCTCCAGGTTCTGCGCCGAGATGTCCTCGAGGAACTGCCGCCGGATGCGGAAGGTCCGGCCGCCGAGCAGGACCTCCGCCTCGCCGCGCGCCTCGATGTCCGGCCGGGTCTCCTTGAAGTGCGCGGCGACGTGGGCGGGATCCGCCGGCGCGCCGATGGTCGCGACGGCCACGGCCTCGGGGATGCGGTCGGCCGCCGCAAGGATCGCCGCCCCGCCCAGGCTGTGCCCGACCAGCAGCGCCGGTGCGGCATGGCGCTCGCGCAGCGCGTCGGCGGCGCACACGACATCGTCGACATTGGAAGAGAAGCTGGTATTGGCGAATTCACCCTCGCTGTGGCCGAGGCCGGTGAAATCGAAGCGTAGGACCGCGATGCCGCGCTGTGCCAGGTCGCCCGCGATTCGCGCGGCGGCAAAGATGTCCTTGCCGCAGGTGAAGCAGTGCGCGAACAGCGCATAAGCGGCGGGATCGCCGTCGGGGAGGTCCAGCAGGGCCGACAACGATTCGCCGGTCGAGCCGGTAAAGCGGAACGCCTCCTGACGCCGTGCCATGGCCGTCATCCTTTCCACGCTTCGTATGCCAGCGGATCACCCCAGCACAGGCGGCCCCAAGCGACAACCCGGGTGCCGCCCAAGACCGGACGTCGCTGGTAGACGGCGGCGCGCAATCTGCCGGCCTGGTAACAGCGTCGGCAGTGACGACGACCGCGGAGGCCGGCCGGCGAATCAGGGTGACGCCGGCAGCGGCGGCGGACACGCGTCCAATATCCCGTCGTCGTCGCCCAGGCAGGCGACGATCAGCCCGAACTCGTGATCCACCGCAAATCCATAGTTGAGGTCGCCGATCCGGGCGACTTCAACGGCCCAGGCGCCATCGCGAGGATCTTCGGGCGAACCCGTCCTCGCCTGGTGGAACACCGCGGCGGTGCGCGGCTCCGCGTCGACGCGGTCGAACCCGCTTGCCTCGAAATCCCAGCCCTCCAGTCCCAGGTGGTACCAGCCGACGGTCAGGCGGTTTTCCAGCGGACTCGCGGGCTCCGCGCTCAAGACGCCGAAAACAAGGTCGTGGGGCGGAAACGCCGGGATATCGACGCCTGCCGCCAAGCCGTCGAGAAGGCCATCACTGCCGACGATATCCCAAGCCTGCACCGCCATGTCGCCCGGTGCGAAGCTGGCTTCGTCGCGCAGGAACGCCGTCGTGCCGGCCGCGTCGGGAACGGCCTGGTAGACGACGAAGGGCACCCCCGAGGCGTGCGGCCCCGGGGTCAGGTTCACGACCGCGCCGTCTGCGTTGACGCTCGTTTGGTCTGCGGAAAGCGGTGGCGCTCCCGGGTCGGCATCGTCGTCCCGCACCAGACTGGCAGGAAAGATATCGAGGCCGGCGGCCATATAGGCGACATAGACCGTGGGAACGGACGAGTCCGAACCTTGACCGGTGGCCGACAGGCCGTCGGCAACGAAAACATCGTTGACGAGTTTGTCGTCGAACGGCCCGTCGGGATCGTTCCGGCCGCGCGCGTTCCCGTTACTGTCCTGGCCGAGCGTGACATCGGTTCGCCGATAGCGCCCGACCTCGGTCGCCGCCGATCGCGCGATATCGCGGATGTCGAAAACCCGCAGATCGAAAGTCTCGCTTGCCGCGACATAGAGAAAGGCGCCATCGCCGGCGCCATCGTTCTCGACGAAAAGGCCGTTCACGTTGCACCAGGAGTCGCCGGCATCGGCGTCCAAACCGTCGATCGTCCGCAGGATGAAGCCCTCCGGCCTGGCGATCTTCACGCCGCACAGGCCCTGCTTCGAGTCGCGGCTCACCCCCAACGCGAACAAGGTGTCGGCGCTCCCGCCGTGCGGGTGGAACGCCTGCACCTTGTCCGCCGAAGTGCCGCGAAATCCCGACTTCGGCCAGAGGAATTGCCGTTGCAAGGTCGGGTCGGCGGGATCGGTTACGTCAACGACGGTGAAGACCGCCTCTTCGCCCCCGGTGACGACGGCGAGAAGACGGTCGTCCGACCGATAGAGACCGAGATCCGTGTTGCTGCAAATCCCGGTGTCGTAGACTGCGACGATCCGCGCACTGCGAATCTCGCTGTCGAGGTCGAGCGTCTTGTCGCACTGTCCCTTCTTCATGCCGCCCTTGGCCTTGCCGTGGCCGGGACTGTGGTCGGCCACGGCCGCCGCCGACCAGAGCATCGCCATCAGGACGAGCGCGACGGTCAGGGTGAGGCCACGGAACAGCCGGGCGCACGCCCCCGCCCCATCGCGCGGGGACATACCAACGTCTGCCGCTATTTGCCGTGGCGCCCCTGTCATGCGGGCCATCTCCGCCTGCGATAATCGCCGGGGTTGCCGGGGGTATGGCTGCACTCAATTTATATTAACTAATATTTCTATCAGGATGCAACCGGCTGTCGCAGTGCCACCATCGCGGCCTACGCGAGCATGCAGCAAAGCGTTCATATGAAGAGGAATTCCCGAATGACGAAGCCGCACCGCGACGCCCCTCCCGCCAACGACCCCCGTGTCGAGGTCCGCGAGCGGTCGTCGCCCTACCGGGGCTACTTCCGGGTCGACCGCTACCGCCTGCGCCACCGGCGGTTCGACGGCGGCTGGACCGGGGAGATGGCCCGCGAGGTCTTCGAGCGCGGCCACGCCGCGGTCGTCCTGCCCTACGATCCGGGCCGCGACGCGGTCGTGCTGATCGAGCAGTTCCGCATCGGCGCCTTCGCCGCCGGCCTGGAGCCCTGGCTGATCGAGACCGTCGCAGGCATCGTCGAGCCGGGCGAAACGGCCGAGGACGTGGTGCGGCGCGAGGCGCGCGAAGAGGCCGGCTGCGAAATCCTCGCCCTGGAGCGCATCGGCGCCGTGATGCCGAGCCCGGGCGGGTGCTCGGAGATCCTCGAGCTGTTCTGCGGCCGGGTGGCCGCCGGAGAGGTCGGCGGGCTGCATGGCCTGGACGAAGAGCACGAGGACATCCGCGCCTTCGCGGTCCCCTTGGCCGAAGCCCTCGAGCGCCTGGCGCGCGGCGAGATCGTCAACGCCAACGCGGTGATGACGCTGCAGTGGCTGGCCCTCAACCGGACGCGGCTGCGCAACAGATGGCCGTGACCGGACCGGCCCCGGCCTTGAAGCGCCCCCGCCGTGGCGGCTAGTCTGCCGGGCTTTCCTCGGCCTCCGGCTCCGGACATCGACAAGGACGAAAGGGCATAGCCCGCTCATGGATATTTGCGACGGCTTTGTCGGCACCATCGGCAACACGCCGCTCGTCCGCCTGCGGCGCCTGTCGGAGCGCACCGGCTGCGAGATTCTCGGCAAGGCCGAATTCCTCAATCCCGGCAGCTCGGTCAAGGACCGCGCGGCTTGGGCGATCATCAAGGACGCGGAGGAACGGGGCCGCCTGCGTCCGGGCGGCGTGATCGTCGAGGGCACGGCGGGCAATACCGGGATCGGATTGGCGCTGGTCGCACGGGACCGCGGCTATCGCACCGTCATCGTCATCCCGGAAACCCAGTCGCAGGAGAAGAAGGACATGCTGCGACTGTGCGGGGCCGATCTGCGCGAGGTGCCGGCGGTGCCCTACAAGGACCCGAACAATTACGTGCACGTCTCCCGCCGCCTGGCGGAGGAGCTCGATGCCGAGACCCCGGCGGGCGCGATCTGGGCAAACCAATTCGACAACGTCGCGAACCGGCAGGGCCACTTCGAGACCACCGGCCCGGAGATCTGGCGCCAGACCGAGGGCAAGGTGGACGGCTTCATCTGCGCCGTCGGCACCGGCGGCACGCTGGCCGGTGTCGGCCTGTATCTCAAGCAGCAGAAGCCCGAGGCGGTGATCGGGCTGGCCGACGTGCCGGGCGCGGCGCTCTACAATTATTACAAGCATGGCGAGCTGAAGGCCGAAGGCAGCTCGATCACCGAGGGCATTGGCCAGGGCCGCATCACGGCGAACCTGGAGGGCGCGCCGGTCGACGAGGCCTACTTCATCCCCGACGCGGAATCGGTCCAGTACGTCTTCGATACCTTCGAACACGAAGGCCTGTGCCTGGGGACCTCGAGCGGCGTCAACCTGGCCGGCGCGGTCCACCTGGCCGAAGCCCTCGGCCCCGGCCATGTCATCGTCACCGTCCTGTGCGACTACGGGACCCGCTATCAGAGCCGCCTGTTCAATGCCGCGTTTCTGCGCGAGAAGGACCTGCCGGTGCCGGCCTGGGTCGAGCGGCTCGGGTTCGGCGGCTGAAACGGGGAGAACCAGCGATGGAACAGTTGTTTCGCGACGACGCCTATTGCCGGAGCTGCGAGGCCACGGTCGTCGGCGCGGACGAGACCGGAATCCGCCTCGACCGCACCGTCTTCTACCCCATGGGGGGCGGGCAGCCCGGGGACACAGGCGTGCTGCGCCGGGCGGACGGCGATGAAATCCGCATCCAGGACACGCGCAAGGGCGCGGCGCACGACGACGTGGTCCATGTCCCGGACGCCGGGGCCGCTCTGCCGAAGGTCGGCGAGCGCGTGACCGCCGAGATCGACTGGGAGCGGCGCTATCGCCTGATGCGCATGCACTCCTGCCTGCATGTGCTGTGCGCCGCCGTGACCGGCGATGTGACCGGCGGCCAGGTCGGCGACGGCAAGGGCCGCCTCGACTTCAACCTGCCGGACACCCGGCTCGACAAGGACGCGATCACGGCGACGCTGAACCGCATCATCGCCGAAGACCACGCGGTCGCGCCGCGCTGGATCACGGACGACGAGCTCGCCGCCAACCCGCAACTCGTCCGCACCATGTCGGTCAAGCCGCCGAGCGGCAGCGGCCGCGTGCGCCTTCTCGAGATCGAGGGCGTCGACCTCCAGCCCTGCGGCGGCACCCACGTGCGGCGCACCGGCGAGATCGGCCCCGTCCGTGTGACCAAGATCGAGAACAAGGGCCGGCAGAATCGGCGCATCAATATCGCCTTCGCCGATTGAGCGCGGACGCGACGCAAGGACTATCTGGGAGAGCCCGAGCCATGGCAGCCTTCGACAGCCCCGCACTGGTCAGCACCGACTGGCTGGCCGAGCACATTCACGCGCCGGACGTGCGCGTGGTGGATGCGAGCTACTACCTGCCGCACGAAGGGCTCGACCCGCGGGCCGAGTACGAGGCGCATCACATTCCCGGCGCCGTGTTCTTCGATATCGACGAGATCGCCGACAGGGCCTCGCCGCTGCCGCATATGCTGCCGCCGCCGGAGAAGTTTTCCTCGCGGGTCCGCAAGCTCGGCCTCGGCGACGGCGTGCGCATCGTGGTCTACGATCAGCGCGGCATCATGAGCGCGCCGCGGGTGTGGTGGACATTCCAGGTCTTCGGGCACGACGACGTGGCGGTGCTCGACGGCGGCCTGCCGAAGTGGATGCAGGAGGGCCGCCCCGTCGAGGAGGGTGCCGTCAAGGCCGGCGAGCGCCATTTCACCGCACGGGTCAACAGCCTGATGGTGCGCGATCGCGATCAGGTCCTGGCCAACGTCAAGAGCGGCCGCGAACAGCTGCTCGACGCGCGCGCCAGCGGCCGCTTCGAGGGGACCGCGCCGGAGCCGCGCGAGGGGCTGCGCTCCGGCCATGTCCCGGGCAGCCTCAACCTGCCGTTCACGGAGCTGCTCGATCCCGCCACGCAGACCGTCCTGCCGCCCGATCGGCTGCGCGCCAAGTTCCAGGCCGCCGGGATCGACCTGCAGCGCCCGGTGGTGACAACCTGCGGGTCCGGCATCACCGCGGCGGTTCTCACCCTCGGCCTGCACCTGCTGGGGCACAAGGACCTCGCGCTCTATGACGGCTCCTGGGCCGAGTGGGGCGACCCCGAGGGCGACACCCCGGTGGAAACCGGGCCGGCGCAGGCCGCCGCGGCCGGTTGAGCGCCGTGCCGGCGACGGAGGAGACCGGGAGCGATCTCCGGATACGCTCCTATGCGCCGGCCGACTACGACGCCGTCGTGGCGCTGTGGGAGCGCTGCGGCCTGCGGGTTTCCTACAACGACCCAAAGCGCGACATCGCACTGTGGCGTGCCTCCGCCAATGCCGAGATCTTTCTCGGTGTCGCGCAGGGCCGCATCGTCGCCAGCGTCTGCGTCGGGCACGACGGGCACCGCGGCAACCCCTATTACGTGGCGGTCGATCCCGAGGCGCGCGGCCGCGGCTACGGGCGGGAGATGATGCGCCACGCCGAGGCCTGGCTCGCGCGCCTGGGCATTCCGAAGATGAACGTGATGATCCGGGACACCAACAAGCCGGTGCGCGCATTCTACGCGGCCATCGGCTATCAGGACACGCCCCGGCTGGTCATGGGCCGCTGGCTGACGCCGGACGGCGAGCCGCCGGCGGCGGATGCCGAGGCCGGCATGCTGCGCTGTACGGTGACCTCGCTGGAGATGACGGCGCGCCCCAAGCTGCCGCCCCACCCCGCGCCGCACGGCATCCACAGCGCCCTGCTGCGCGCCCACCGGCCGACCGTCGCCTTCTACCGCTTTCTCTACGATACGGTCGGCGCGCCCTGGCTGTGGTACGAGCGCCGGGAGATGGACGACGAGACCCTGGCCGAGATCGTGCAGGACGACCGGGTCGAGATCTACGTGCTCTACGTCGAAGGGGTCCCGGCCGGCTACGCCGAGCTCGATCGCCGTCAGGAGCCCGACATCGAGCTGGCCTATTTCGGATTGATGCCGGACTTTATCGGCCGCGGCCTCGGCCGCTATCTCCTGGCGACGGCGATCGACATCGCCTGGAGCTACGAGCCCAAGCGCCTCTGGGTCCACACCAACACGCTCGATCACCCGAGCGCCCTGACGCTCTATCAGCGCGCCGGATTCGTACCCTACCGCCGGCAGGACAAGCTGGTTCCCGACCCGCGGCTGACCGGGGTGATTCCCGCCGAGCCGTGAGCGGCCGTCCGGCGGGCTACGGCGCGGCGGCCGCGGCCTCCGCCTGCGCGATCTTGAGAATGTGGGCGCTGAACGCGTCGTCCTCGCCCTCGAGCAGGTCCGGCAGGGCGGTGCGGAACTCCCGCTTGCGGCACCATTCGCGCATGTCGTCCTCCCAGGACAGCCAGCGCCGCCGGGCGTCGCGGCTCATGTCGTCGTTGTAGAGGATGATGTAGGCCTTCTCGAAGAGCGACACCAGCATCATGAAGATGATGTGGCGCCGTTCCCGCTGCTCGTCGGTCAGGGTCGCCGGCACGCCGGTCCGGCCCAACAGCAGCAGGTCGGCGTTGTCCATCGCCAGGCGCAGGAAGTTGTCGTACTCCTCCGACAGGTTGCGGTGGAGCTCGTTTTCTTCGTTTTCCAATCGCCGGCGCTGCTCGTAGACGAACACGAAGATCGCCGCCGGAAACCCCAGAATGGTGACGACGTAGCTCAACCCCTCCAGCCACACCATGGCCACCTCCGTTTGCCCGCGAGTCTGTCGTTACCACAGATGCCGCCGAAGCGCCGCGGCAATCCCGCGCGCGCCCCGTCCCGCCAAAGCTAGAGGGCCGAACCGTAGAGGAGAGTCTATCGCAATCCCCGCGCGACGGGGATCGCCCGGAGGTCCCGGTGCCCTTCCGGCAACAGGAAGGCCCCGCGCGCGGTGACGCGCGGGGCCTTGCCGACCGTTCACAAGCCTGGGCTTGCGTCAGGCCCGGATATCGACGCTGTGGTCGCTGTCGTGGACCTGAGTCGAACCGTCGTGATCGCCGTCGGCGTCGACTCCGGAGCTTCGGGCCGCTTGCGGCTGTGGCCCCGCCGGCGCGGCGGCCTTCGGCAGCTGCTGTACGGCCGCCGCCCCTAGTGCAGAGATGGTACTCATGGGACCTCCTTTGCCCTGTAGGTGTCCCCCATCATTGATCGTGCCGATTAAGTTTTCCGGAAAATGCCTGGTTAAATTCATGTATAGGACGCGAATTACTTGTCATTTTAAAGTGAAACTCGATCAGTTCGCTGCGCCGCCCCGTAATATACAAGGCCGGGTTGCAATAGCCGACTCGGTAATGCGGAGAATGCGGCCCCCGCCGGACCGAACCGGGCGCAGCGTCCGGCGGGCGCCGGTGAGCCTGGCGGGCCGTGAGAACAGGGCAGCCTCGGCGACGGTCGCCTGCCCCGGCACGCAAGCCAGTACGGCAACCGTCGGTCACAACGATGACACGGCGCCGCGCCGCGGTTGCCGCGGGCGGCTTCGATCGAGCCCCGGATTCGCCGGCAAAAGCCCGCTTCGCGAGGCCGAGCGTGGCTCGGGAACCGGCGATTTGCGGCATTCGATCTATCAAGCCGGCGTTAAGCCCGCCATGCCATGCTCGGTCCTCATAATCGTGTCGGCTGCGATAGGAAAGAAACCATGGGGCACTCTGTCTTCGGCTTCCTCGCCGACGAGGGCGGTGCGACCGCCGTCGAATACGGGTTGATCGCCGCGTTGATCTCGGTCGCCGGCGTGACGGCGCTCACCGCGGTGGGCACCTCGCTGACGACGATCTGGACCAGCATTTCGACGCAAATGGCGAACGCGGCGAACGGCTGAATCGCGCAGGCCCGTTCACGCCGCCCCTGCGCTCGGTTGAGCGGCGCGCCAGTCAGTAGCCGTCCGGATTGTCGGGGTACCAGCCCAGCAGCCGGCCATGGCCCTGATAGCCCATCAGACGGCGGACCTCCTCCGGATAGCGCTCGGCTACGTCCTGCGGGATCGTCAGATATTGATTCTCCTCCTGACGAAGCCAGCCGAGGCTGTAGGTATTGACCAGCCCCATGCGCGGCCGGTCGCTCCGGTTCGCCCCGCCGCCGTGCCACACCGATCCCAGGTAGAACAGGACGGAGCCCTGCGGCATGACCGCCCGCACCTGCTCCGCCTCGTTCGGATCGCGCGGCTCCGTCCACAGATGGCTGCCCAGCACGACATGGGTCGCACCGTTTTCCTCGGTAAAGTCCTCGATCGCCCAGTTCGCGCTGATCTGCCATTCCGTCCCCGGGACGCGGAGCGGATAGATCGCATCGTCGCGGTGCAGCCGCTGTTGCGCCTCGCCGGGCCAGATCTCGATGCCCGTCGTGCTGCCGATCCGGTAGTTGATGCAGTGCGGCAGGAGAGCGGCGTCGGCCACCTTCATGACCAGGGGATGCGCGATCAACCCGGCCGCGCTGCGCGAGCGGGCCAGAATGCCGCTCACGCGCAGCGTCCTATAGCCGTTGAAGTCGCTTTGCGGGCGTTCGCCTTCGGAATCGAAGAAGGGGCGCAGCTCGGCGGCGACCGCCGCCATCGTCGCCCGGTCGACCAGACGACGCACGACGGCGGCGCCGACCTCACGCAACGCCTGCACGATGTCATCGGACGACGCATCGCGCTCGAAGCTCGGTAGAATCATCGACATTCCGTTGGCCTGACCGAAGCATGACCCCGAAGGGTCCCGAATCTATCAGGCGGGCAACCGAAACGCCAAGCGGCAAAGCTCGGCGTTCGGTCGGCGGACCCGGCGGATCGGCACGCGCCGCCGCCCAAGCTATCTCCGGATCAGTGATGTAGAATCTGGCTGAGGAACAGCTTGGTGCGGTCCGACTGCGGGTTGTGGAAGAATTCCTCGGGCTCGTTCTGCTCGATGATCTCGCCGCCATCCATGAAAATCACGCGGTTGGCGACCTTGCGGGCGAACCCCATCTCGTGCGTGACGCAGATCATCGTCATGCCGGACTCGGCCAAATTCACCATCACGTCGAGCACCTCGGCGATCATCTCGGGATCGAGCGCGGAGGTCGGCTCGTCGAACAGCATGATCTTCGGGTTCATGCACAGCGACCGGGCGATCGCGACGCGTTGCTGCTGGCCGCCGGAAAGCTGCCCGGGGAATTTCGCCGCCTGCTCGGGAATTTTGACGCGCTCGAGGTACTTCATGGCGCTCGCCTCCGCCTTGGCCTTCGGCGTCCTGCGTACCCAGATCGGCGCCAGGGTGCAGTTCTCGAGGACGGTCAAATGCGGGAACAGGTTGAAGTGCTGGAACACCATGCCGACTTCGCGCCGGATCTGTTCGATATGCTTGAGGTCGCCCGAAAGCTCGATGCCCTCGACGATGATCTTGCCGCGCTGGTGCTCCTCGAGACGATTGATACAGCGAATCAGCGTCGACTTGCCGGACCCGGATGGCCCACAGATCACGATCCGCTCGCCCTTGTTCACGGTCAGGTTGATGTCCTTGAGGACGTGGAACTGGCCGTACCACTTGTGCAGGCTGACCATCTGAATGGCGACCTCGTCCGAGACCGTCATCTTGGCCGTCGGCGCGCGGACGTCGTGCTCTTGCAGGCTATCGGACATTTTCTTCTCCCTTGCCGCCGGCGCCGGAACGCCGCGACGGAAACGTTCCTACCTCTTGTGACCGGTCGCCAGCTTCTTCTCGAGATGCTGGCTATAGCGCGACATGCTGAAACAGAAGACCCAGAACCCGAAGGCCGCGAAGACATACCCCTCGACCGCGAAGCCCAGCCAGTCGGGGTTCGTGCCGGCCAGCTGAATCATTCCGAGGAAATCGAACAGGCCGATGATCAGCACCAGAGTGGTGTCCTTGAACAGGCCGATGAAGGTGTTGACGATGCCCGGGATGACCATCTTGAGCGCCTGCGGCAGGATCACCAGCGCCATCATCTTCCAGTAGTTGAGTCCCAGCGCCTGGGCCGCTTCGTACTGCCCCTTGGGCAGGGCCTGCAGGCCGCCGCGGACGACCTCGGCCATGTAGGCCGAGGAAAAGAACATGACGCCGAGAAGCGCGCGGATCAGCTTGTCGAAGTTCATGCCCTCGGGCAGGAACAGCGGAAACATCACCGACGCCATGAACAGCACGGTGATGAGCGGCACGCCGCGCCAGAATTCGATGAAGGTGATACAGCACGCTTTCACCACCGGCATGGAGGAGCGCCGGCCGAGGGCCAGGACAACCCCGATCGGCAGGGAGGCGACGATCCCCACGGCCCCGATCACCAGAGTCAGGAACAGGCCGCCCCACAGCGGCGTCTCGACCGTCGGCAGGCCGAACGCGCCGCCCACGAACAGGAAGTAGGCGATGATCGGGAAGCCGACCAGCAGGAAGACGGCGACCCAGTGCTTCTTGCGAAAACCCGGCACGAACAGCAGCGCGCCGGCCGCCACTGCGATGACGTAGGCGGTGTCGATGCGCCAGATCTGGTCGGCCGGATAGCGGCCGTACATCAGCTGGCGAAACCAAACCTTGATGAAGACCCAACAGGCCCCGCTCCGGTCGGTACAGGCCTCCCGCGTGTCGCCGGCCCAATGGGCCTTGATGATGGCCCATTCGATCAGCGGCGGAATGAGCCATAGCACGAAGAGCAAACCGACTATGGTCATCAGGCCGTTGAGCCAGGACGAAAACAGGTTGGCGCGCAGCCAGCCGAGCAGGCCGACGGTGGTCACCGGCGGCGGCAAGTCCGGATGATGCCCGGTCTCGTAGGTGGGTGCCGTATCGCTCATCGTCAGCGTTCCTTCCTACCGCTCCACCAGCGCCATCTTCTTGTTGTACCAGTTCATGAAGGCCGAGATCAGCAGGCTCAGCGTCAGGTAGCACGCCATGGTCATGCCGATGATCTCGACCGCCTGGCCGGTCTGCATCAGCACCGTCCCGGCGAACACCAGGACGATGTCGGGGTAGGCGATGGCAGCCGCCAGCGACGAATTCTTGGTCAGGTTGAGGTACTGGCTGGTCAGCGGCGGAATGATGACGCGCAGCGCCTGCGGAATGACCACCAGCCGCAGGGTCGGACCCGGGCGCAGGCCCAGGGCGTAGGCGGCCTCGGTCTGGCCGTGGCTGACCGCCAGTATGCCGGAGCGGACGATCTCGGCGATGAACGTCGCCGTATAGGTCGAAAGCGCCACGACGAGGGCGACGAATTCCGGGATCAGGACGACGCCGCCGACGAAGTTGAATCCCTTGAGCTCCGGGTAGTCCCACTTCAGCGGAAATCCGGTGACGATCGCGGCCAGCAGCGGCAGGCCGAGGATCAGCCCCAGCGCGGTGAAAAAGACCGGGAACTGCTGGCCGGTGGCCTCCTGCCGCTTTTTCGCCCAGCGCCGCACGGCGATGGTCGCGACGATGCCCACAACGAAAGCGACCCAGACCAGGGTGAATCCAGCCTGCGGCACCGGCGACGGCGAAGAGAGCCCGCGGTTGTTCAGGAAGAAGCTGCCGAAGAGCTGGACGCTGTTGCGCGGAGACGGCAAGGCGCGCAGTACCGCGAAGTACCAGAAGAAGAGCTGCAGGAGCAGCGGAATGTTGCGCAATACCTCGACGTAGGCGGCGGCAATCTTCGAGAGCAGCCAGTTCGGAGAGAGTCGCGCGACGCCGATCAGGAAGCCGAGGATCGTGGCCAAGAACACGCCGATCGCGGAGACCAGAATGGTGTTGATCACCCCGACGACAAAAGCGCGGCCGTAGGTCGACTGCTGGCTGTAGTCGATGAGGCTCATCGAGATACTGAAGCCGGCCGTAGTGTTCAGGAAATCGAAGCCCGAGGCGATCCCCTGGCTTTCCAGGTTCCTGATCGTGTTGTGGACCAGATACAGGCTGCCCAGGAGGACGGCACCAAGGACCACCGCCTGGAAGAAGATCGCCCGGATTCGCGGGTCGTTATAGAATGGCGGTCGCGCCCGCGGTGCGGCGTCCGTTAATTCGACGGCCACGGCTGCCTCCCCGACTGTGAGTCGATGCCAGACGACTGCGCGGGCACGCGCCCGGGAGTGGTCCCGGACGCGTGCCGCATCGCAATCATGTCGCGCCGATCAGCGGATCGGCATGGCGTACTGGAGACCGCCGTCCTTCCACAGCGCGTTGAGCCCGCGTTCCAGGCCGAGCGCGGTCTGCGGGCCGACGTAGCGGGCGAAGCTCTCGCCGTAGTTGCCGACCTGCGTAACGATATTGTACGCCCAGTCGTCGTTCAGGCCGAGGTTCTTGCCCATGTCGCCTTCGACGCCCAGCAGGCGGCGAACGTTCGGGTTCTCGGAGCTCGCCTTCATTTCGGCGGCGTTCTTGGACGTGACGCCGTCCTCCTCGGCCTCGACCATGGCGTAGAGCGACCACTTCACGACGTCGAACCACTGGTCGTCGCCGTGGCGCACCACCGGCCCGAGCGGCTCCTTGGAGATGATCTCGGGCAGAATGACGTGCGCCGAGGGATCCTTCAGCTTGATGCGCTGCGCCGCCAGGCCCGACTGGTCCGTGGTGTAGACGTCGCAACGGCCGGCGTCGTAAGCGGCCACGACTTCGTCGGCCTTTTCGAACACCACCGGGTTGAATTTCATGCCGTTGGCCCGGAAGTAGTCGCTCAGGTTGAGCTCGGTCGTCGTGCCGATGTTGACGCAAACGCTGGCGCCGTTGAGCTCCAGCGCGCTCTTCACGCCGAGGTCCTTACGGACCATGAAGCCCTGGCCGTCGTAATAGTTGACGCCCGCGAAGTTCAGGCCGAGCGCGGTATCACGCACCAGGGTCCAGGTGGTGTTGCGCGACAGCATGTCCACTTCGCCGGACTGCAGCGCGGTGAAGCGCTCTTTCGCCGACAGCGGGGTGAACTTCACCTTGCTGGCGTCGCCCAGCACGGCCGCGGCCACCGCACGGCAGACGTCGACGTCGATGCCGGTCCAGTTGCCTTGCTGGTCCGGATTGGAGAAGCCCGGCAGCCCCTGGCTCACGCCGCACTGCACGAAGCCCTTGCTCTGCACGTCGTCCAGCGTGCCGGCCATCGCGGCAGTCGAGATGACGGTCACCGCTGCCGCGGCGAGCAGACCTTTCAGTACCTTCATGGAAAAGACCTTCCCTGTTTGTCCGGTTTGAGTCCGTTCATTAGCCCCCAATCGCAATACCCGATGGAATACGGCGGCATTTATAACCGTCCGTACCGATTGAGGGTTATGCGACCACGGTGACAAACCATGTAACATAAGGTTCTTAAACGCAACAACGCTTGCTTGCCCGCTCATTCGTTGTGGTCTTGCTTACAGCCAGGAAAGAATGTTGAACCTGTTTTTCAGCGCCGGGTCGCCGAGAGGGTCTTGATATTCATTTCTTTTTATATGTTATGTTGCGCTGCGGAAGGAGCGAAGAATGACCGCGGATAGATCGCAGGGCGCGGCGAGGCGCCTGCCGAAGGCGCTGCAGGATGCCTTGAAATTCGATGCCGAAGGGCTGATTCCCGCTATTGCGCAGCAGCATGACAGCGGCGAGGTGCTGATGCTGGCGTGGATGACACGCGAGGCCCTCTCCGAAACGCTGGCCACCGGGCGGGTCTGCTATTGGTCGCGCTCGCGCGCGCAACTCTGGCGCAAGGGCGAGACCTCGGGCCAGACCCAGCGGCTCGTCGAGCTGCGGCCCGACTGCGACGGCGATGCCGTTCTCCTGCGCGTCGATCAGCACGGCGTCGCCTGCCACACCGGCCGCCGCAGCTGTTTCTACCGCGCCCTCGACGCCGACGGCACGCTGAACGAAGTCTTGCCGGTGCAGATCGATCCGAAGGAACTGTACGAACCATGAGGGTTCGCGCCGCCAGCGTCTTGGCGCGCCTCTGCGGCCTTGCCCTGGCCGGCGTGCTCTGCCTCGCCGCCGGCCCTGCGCCCGCCGCCGCCGAGGTGACGCTGTTCGCCGCCGCGAGCACGACCGAGGCGGCCGAGGCGGTGGCCGGCGCCGCGGAGCGCCACGGCCTGGGACCGGTGCGTGTGGTTGTCGCCGCGTCCTCAACCCTGGCCCGCCAGATCGCCCATGGCGCGCCGGCCGACCTGTTCCTCTCGGCCAACGTCGACTGGATGGATGACCTGGACAAGCGCGGCCTGCTGGCACCGGGGACCCGCGCGCCCCTGCTCGGCAATTCCCTGGTCCTGCTGACCCAGCACGGCAATCCGCGCGGCCTGTCGCTGACCGGCAGCGGCCCACGGTCTCTGGCGCCGGCGCTGGGCGACGGCCGCTTGGCGCTCGGCGACCCGGACCACGTGCCGGCCGGCATCTACGCCAAGGCGGCGCTCCAGCACCTCGGCCTGTGGCAGGCCCTGCTGCCCAAGTGCGCCTTCGGGGGCAGCGTGCGCGCGGCCCTCGCGCTGGTCCAGCGGGGCGAGGCGGCCGCCGGCATCGTGTACGCGACCGACGCCCGTCTGGTCCCGGATCTCGAAGTCGCCGCCGTCTTCCCGCCGAACAGCCACCCGCCGATCACCTACCCGGTGGCGGTGATTGCCGGCCGGGACCGGCCCGAGGTCATGGCGTTCTATCGCTTCCTGACGGGCCCCGACGCGCTGGCGATCTTCCGCGACTACGGCTTCGTCGTCCCGGCGGACGCGGCCGGATGATGCCGATCAGCGACCTGGAGCGCGAGGCGCTCGCTCTCAGCCTGCGTGTCGCTTTCTGGAGCGTGACCTGCAGCCTGCCGGCCGGGCTGGCGGTCGCCTGGCTGCTGGCGCGCCGCGACTTTCCGGGCAAGACCCTGGTCAACGGCCTGGTGCACCTGCCGCTCGTTCTGCCGCCGGTCGCGGTCGGCTACCTGCTGCTCCTGCTGCTCGGCCGCAACGGGCCGCTCGGCCGGGCGCTTTACGACGCCTTCGGAATCACGCTGCCGTTCACCTGGCAAGGCGCCGCGCTCGCCGCCGCGGTCATGGCCTTTCCGCTGATGGTGCGGGCGATACGGCTGTCGCTCGACGCGGTCGACCGCCGGCTCGAGGCCGCCGCGCGCACCCTCGGCGCCACGCCGCTCTCCGTCTTCCTGACCGTGACCCTGCCGTTGACCACGCCGGGCATCCTGGTCGGCGCCCTGCTCGCCTTCGCGCGCAGCCTGGGCGAGTTCGGCGCCACGATCACCTTCGCGGCCAACATCCCCGGCGAGACGCGCACCCTGCCCTTGGCGTTGTACAGCCTGACCCAGACGCCGGGCGGCGAGGCGGCTGCGCTGCGCCTGGCGCTGCTGTCGGTGCTGCTGTCGCTGGCGGCCCTGGCGTTATCAGAGATCGCGGCGCGCCGCCTGCGCGCCCGGATCGGAGGCTGAGCCGTGCTCGAGGTCGCGGTCGAGAAGTCGATGGGCGGATTTCGGCTCGACGCGTCGCTAAGCTGCGAGACGAGCGGCGTCGTCGCCCTGTTCGGGCGGTCCGGCGCGGGCAAGACGTCGCTGGTCAACATGATCGCCGGCCTGCTCTCGCCCGATCGCGGGCGCATCGCGATCAATGGGACCGTGCTCTACGATGCGGCGCGCGGCATCGACCTGAAGCCGGAGCGCCGGCGGCTCGGCTACGTCTTCCAGGAGGGCCGGCTGTTTCCCCATCTCAGCGTGCGCAGCAATCTGCTGTACGGCTATCGGCGCATCGCCGCCGATGAGCGCCGCGTCGTGCCCGATCAGGTGATCGCCCTGCTCGGCCTCGAGCGGCTGCTCGACCGCCGGCCCCACGACCTGTCGGGCGGCGAGAAGCAGCGCGTCGCCCTCGGCCGCGCCCTGCTCGCCAACCCGCGGCTGCTGCTGATGGACGAGCCCCTCGCCGCGCTCGACGGCGCGCGCAAGGACGAAGTGCTCAGCTTCATCGAGCGCCTGCGCGACGATCTCGCCGTCCCGATCGTCTACGTCACCCATGCAATGCCGGAGATCGTCCGCCTGGCCGACACCATGGTGCTGGTCTCGGACGGCCGCGTCGAGGCGGTCGGCACGGTCGACGAATTGACCAGCCGGCTCGACCTGCGTCCGCTGACCGGCCGCTACGAGGCCGGCGCGGCGCTGACCGCCCACGTCGCCGGGCAGGACGAGGCCTTCGGCCTGACTCTGCTCGACATTCCCGGCGCCCGGCTGACGGTCTCCCGGCTCGACCTGCCGACGGGAACCGAGCTCCGGGTCAGGGTGCGCGCCCGCGACGTCGGGCTGGCCCTGACCCCGCCGGCCGATACGAGCTTTCTGAACGTCGTGCCCTGCATCGTGCGGGACATCGGCCAAGAGGACGGCCCGCAGGTCGACTTGCGCCTCGAGACCGACGGCGGGGCGGCCATCTGGGCCCGCATCACGCGCCGCTCGCTGGAAAACCTGGGGCTTGCGCCCGGCGTCAGGGTGCACGCCCTGATCAAGGCCGTCGCCATCGACCGCTACAGCCTGGGCCGCGCCACCACCGGCGCCCGCTTGCTGGCCCACGACCAGTAACCGGCTGGTGGCCGGCTACCCGGCCCGCACCAGGCAATCCTGGCCGCGCGCCCGCAAGGCGGCGCACAGCCGGCGCGCCGCCGCGGCGTCCGGCAACGGCCCGGTCAGGAGGCGATAGTACAGGCCGCGGTCGCCGAGATCGACGCGCCAGACCACGGACGAAAGACCCGACAGGAGATCCGGAAACGCCCGGCGTTTCTCCGCCCAGGTGGCGTCGGCGGCCGCTTGCGAGTGAAGCGCGGCGAGCTGCACGAAAGCGGCGCCCTGGGCCAGGGCCGCGGGAACGGCGGCCGTCCCGGCCTTCGGCGCCGGCGCGGCGGAGGGCTCGGACGAGGCTTCGTCCGGGACTTCGTTCGGGGCTTGGTTCGGGGCTTCGTTCAGGGCTTCCGCAACGGGCTCGATGGGAACCGCCGCCGCGGATTGAGGCGCCGGCGCCGTAGCCGTGGTCGCATCCTGCGCCGCCGGTGCAGCGGGCGCGGCGGCCGGGGCGGCCGGGGCGGCTTTCGGCATTTCCGGCTCGGCGGCCAAGGCGCGCGGCGTGGGTCCCGTCGGTTCCGCGACTTTTTCCGGCGGCGGCGGCGGGAGGTCCAGCGTTCCCGCCGGGGCGCCCCCGTCGGGGACCTGCTGCCCCGCAGCCTCCGGCGTCAGGCGCCCGCTGCCGTAGTCGACGTGCCGCGTGTCGCCGAGCAGCGCCGCGGGGGCGTTGCGGCCCGGCTCGACGGGTTCGATGCGCTGCCGGGGCGCCGTCCCGGTCACTAGCGCGGTATCGCGCGGTGCCGCCTCTTCGGACGGCGCCGGCGCAGGCTCGGACGCCGCAGGCTCGGAAGTCGCAGGCTCGGAAGTCGCAGGCTCGGAAGTCGCAGGCTCGGAAGTCGCAGGCTCGGAAGTCGCAGGCTCGGGGGCGGGTGGCTCCGGCGAGCCGCTCGTCCCCAGCACGTCCATCGAGCAGGCGGCCAGCCAGGACGCGACGAACACGGTGCACAGGCTTCTAAACGGGCGTCTTTCTCGGTCCGGTCTCATCTGCTAGGCATCATCCTCGCCGCGCCGTGGATAGCTCGTTCGGCCGTCCTGCGGCCTTCGCTCTCCGCAATCGTTTAGCACTCGCAGCGGCCAGGGAAAACGGACGAGAGACGTGAAGCAGATCGGATCCGTTGCCGCATTGCTGTTGAGCGTGGCGATCCTGCTGGCCGGAAGCGGGCTGCAGGGCACCCTGCTGCCGCTCCGCGGCCAGCTCGAGAACTTTTCGACCGTCGACATCGGCGTGCTCGGCTCGGCCTATTTCCTCGGGTTCGCGGCCGGTTGCCTGCTGGGCCCGGCGCTGGTCCGGCCGGTCGGACACATCCGCGCCTTCACGGCCCTGGTCTCGATCGCCTCGACCACTGCGCTGGGCCACGCGCTGCTGCCCGACGCCATCGTCTGGTGGGGCCTGCGCGCAGTCACCGGCTTCTGCTTCGCGGCGCTCTACATGATCATCGAGAGCTGGCTCAACGAGCGCGCGACCAACGAGAACCGCGGCGCGATCTTCTCGATCTACACCATCATCAACCTGACCGTTCTGACGGCCGGCCAGATGATGATCACGCTCGACACGCCGGCGTCGTTCGTGCTCTTCGCGCTCGCCTCGATTCTGGTCTCCCTGGCGGCGGTGCCCGTCGCCATGACCACCGCGCCCGCGCCGGCGCCGATCGCCAGCGTGCACATCCGCGTGCGCCACCTCTATCGCATCTCGCCGGTCGGCTTCGTCGGCGGGTTGATCGTCGGCCTCGCCAACGGCTCGTTCTGGTCGCTCGGCCCGCTTTACGCCCAGGCCATCGGGCTCAACACCACGGGGATCGCCATCTTCATGAGCGCCGTGGTGCTGGCCGGTGCGATCGGCCAATGGCCCTTCGGCTACGTCTCGGACCGCCGTGACCGCCGGCTGGTCATCATCTTCGGGGGCACCGGGGCCATGGCGGCGGCGATCGCCCTGGCTCTTCTGCCGCACGACGAGACGCTCGTCGTCCTGGGCCTGGCCGCGCTGTTCGGCTGCTTCGCCATGCCGATCTATGCCCTCAGCGCCGCCCACATGAACGATTTCGTCGAGCCCGGCGGCTTCGTCGAGGCGGCCAGCGGCCTGCTGCTGGTCTATGCCGGCGGCGCCGTGGTCGGGCCCATGATCGCCTCGACCCTGATGCGCGGGATCGGCCCCATGGGCCTGTTCCTCTTCACCGCCGCGAGCCACGCCCTGCTGGTCTGCTTCGCGATCTATCGCATGACGCGGCGGGCCCGGGCGCCGGAGCAGGACCGCGTCAAGTTCGTCGATTCGCTGCGCGTGGCCCAGGTCGTCGCCGCCGTCGATCCGCTGGCGGACACCGTCGAAGCCGCGCCGGCGCAAGAGACGCAAGAGACCTAGTCAGATCCAGCGCAGCCGGCGAAAAAGCCAGACCTCGAAAACGCCGAGCAGCGCCAGCAGCACCACGACGCCGATGAATCCGTAACTGCTGTTGGCGGCGGGCATGCCGCCCACGTTGATGCCGAGCAGCCCGGTGACGAAGCTGAGCGGCAGGAAGATTCCGGCGATCACCGAAAGTAGGTAGAGGCGCTCGTTCGTCTCCTCGGCGAGCCGGTTGGTCAACTCGTCCTGCATCACCGCCGCGCGTTCCCAGGCGGCATTCAGCAGCTCGACGTAGCGGGTGATGTCGTCGGCCGTTTCCCGCAGGCGATGGCGCTGGTACGCCGCCATCCAGGAGATCTCCTCGATGGTGAAACGCGCCAGAGCGTCGCGTTGCGGCGCGATGTAGCGCCGCAGGATGGCCGCCTTGCGCCGGATCTGCCTGAGGCGCGTTCGCAGCTTGCGGCTCGCCTGATCGAACTCGAGCGCCTCCAGCTCGTCGAGCTCGTCGTCCAAGGTTTCGATAACCGGCTCCATGCGCTCGGCGAGCCGTTCGGCCAGGCCGACCAGGAAGTCGGGCGGCGTCTTGGGGCCCGCGCCGCTCTCGATGCGCTGCCGAACGTCCTCCACCGCCATGAGGCGGCGGCGCCGAACGGTGACGATGCGGTGTTCCTCGATCCAGATCCGCAGCGACACCATGTCTTCCGGCGCCGCGCCCGGATTCAGGTTGACGCCGCGCAGGTTGACGATGAAGCCGGAGCCCACCGGCGTACACCGCGGCCGCGTCTCCTCGGCGAGCAGCGCGTCCTGGACCAGCGGGTCGACCCCGCTCTCCTCGCTCAGCCATCGCTCGGTGTGCGCGCCCTCGCGATCGAGATGGATCCATAGATAGCCGCCCGCCGCGGGCGCCGCGGCCGGAAGGTCGTCCCAGCCGAGCGGCATCGCCTGTCCGTCCGCGTTGACCCGGTAGGCATAGATCAATCCGTTCGCATCGCTCATTCGCTCTTCCCCTTGCGGCCGCCCCCCGAACCGCCGCCTACCCGCCGGTTACGGCGATTCGAAGCGCCAAGGGATCGCGGGCCTGCGCGAAGGGCCCCAATTCCACGTTGAGCCGGACTTCGTTGTCGCCATCGCGCAGCACCGCATCGTCGCGGCCGTGGCCGCCGCCGATGCGCTGTCCGTTGACGCGCAGGCCCAATCGGCTGCCGCGGTCGCGCAGGATGACGCCCCCCGGTCCCAGGTCCAGGGCGAAGTGGTTGAGGGACACCCGGTAGGGCGCCGTGTCGGCAAGCGACAGATCGTTGAACGCCCGGGCCGCCTCGGCCTCGCTCGCCGGCACGCGCCCGACCCGGTAGGGGAACCGGCTCACCGCCACGCCTTCCGCCACGTCGGCCTCATGGCCCAGCGCTTCGGCCGGTGCGAAGATCGTGACCCGTGGTGCGCTTCCGGTGAAGGCCGCCGCCAAGTCGCCGCCGTGTGCGCTCTCGGCCAGCAGCCGGTTGGCGCTGCGCAGGCGCTCGAACAGCGCATGCAGCAGGCCCATGGCTTCCTTCGGCTCATGCAGCAGCAGATGCAGGAACTCGTCGCGGCCGACCGATTGCGCGATGACCGGCTCGATCGCACGGATCGTCGCCGAACGCGGCCGCTCGTCGAGCAGACCCATCTCGCCGAACACGTCGCCCGGTCCGAGCACCGCCAGGCGCAACCCGCTGTCGGGCGGCCCCTTGAGGACCTCGACCCGGCCTCGCGTGATGACGAAGGCCTCCTCGCTGCCGTCGCCCTCATTGAAGATCGTCTCGCCGCTCGCGAAATGCCGCTCCTGCATCGCCGCACCCCCCTGGCTGAACCCTGCCCGTCCGTCGCGTTTTCTCGTGAAGGCAGCGCCGAGACCGCTAGCCTCGCACAGTCGGCTGCGCACCGCGAGCCTCCGAATGCCCGCACGCAGGATCAGCGCTTCGGGCGGGACGGTCCGGCGCGGAAGGTCTGCCAACGGCTGCGCAGGCGCGACCAGGTGCGCTTCACCACCGGAGAATCGATGAAGATGACGGCCAGCCCCAGGGGGATCATCCAGAAGCCCAGGATCGGCAGGAAACCGAAGACGCCGCCGATGACGAGCAGGCTGCCGATGGCGATGCGCAGCGCGCGGGGCGCCCGTCGCAGGCGCTGGTAGCGGCCGTTGGGTGGGTGCATTGCCGGTAGGCGGCCTTGCCGCCGTCCTCGCTTCGCAGCACCCGCGCGCCGACGCGACGCCGGCGCCCGGACATGCCGCTTCGTTGAGGTGTGGCCGCCGGAGGCCGGCCGCAAGCCGAGGGTCAGGCGCAAGGGACCGCGGCTTCGACCGGGGCTCAGCGCTTGGCCAATAGAACTGGTGACATTTTCGTGGCTTACTAGTATTCCGCAATATTCGTGGTTAACAAATATAATTAACGCTCTGATAACGATTGACAAATCTTTAAAATTTTATTAAAGAAGGGTTGAGTTCCGCTCGCTGGGGAGCGCGGAGTTCGATATCCTCGAAAGAGGAAACGCACGCTCTGGGGTAATGGTCTTGCGGCTCGTCGTCTGGGGACACGGGTCGTTATCTGGGGAAGGGTTATGGTTCTGGTGAAATCGCTGGCCTTCGGGTATCTGGGCGCGATCCTCGCGGGACTGCTCGTCGCCGTCTTCGGCCTGGCCGTCGGCCTGTCGCAGGAGACGATCGTGGCGGCGGCGGCACCGACGGGCATCGTCTTCGGCACCCTGGGCCTCAGCTTGGTCTGGCTGCGGCCGATCGCGGCGCGCGTACGCGGCCGGCGCTAGCCTTCCAGCGATCCGGTTCGAACGCCGGCGCCGCGGCTGTTCAGGTGCGCCGCGCCAGCGCGAGCCATGCGCCCGCGGCGATCAGGAATGTGCCGATGATGCGGTCGCACACCCTCATGCGGCGGCGATCGCGCAGCCACCCCCGCGCACGGCCCGCCAGCATCGCGTAGGAACTGTCGAACAGCGTCGCCACCACCAGGAACGTCCCGCAAAGCATCGTCAGCTGGAGCGCCGGCGGCAGCGCCGGGTCGACGAACTGCGGAAAGAAGGCGGCGTAGAAGAACAGCGTCTTGGGGTTGGTGATCGCCACCAGGAAGCCCTGCCAGAACAGCCGCCGGCCGGAGACCGCGAGCACCGCCGGATCGGCTGCGACGGCCGAGCCGGGGCGCCAGCGCTGCACGCCGAGCCAGACGAGGTAGCCGACGCCGAGCCAGCGCAGCCATTCGAAGCCCTCGGCCATGACGTGCATGAGCGAGGTCATGCCGGCGGCGACGACCAGCAGCAGCAGGAAATGGCCGCTCTGCGCGCCGGCGACGGTGGCGAGCGCGGAGCGCGTGCCGTAGGTCACCGAATTGGCGACCACCAGGGTCACGATCGGCCCCGGCATGACGACCAGCACGGCGGTGGCGGCCACGAAGGCGAGATAGAGGTCGAGGTTCATCGGTTGGGGCTCCCTCCCCGGCCGCGCGCAGAAGGAACCCTGTCCCGGCGCAAGCGTTTGCCACGATGATCGAATGTCGGTTCTCGAGCAAGCGGCGGCGGTCCCGCCAAGGCGGCGGGCCACGGGCGAGGTCCGGCCGCCGATCACCCCGTCCGCGGCGCCGTTGCGGGCGCGGCGCCGCCTGGCTCCGGGAGCCGACCGGACCCGCCGGGCGGGCGGTCCCCTATTGATCTAAATCAGCGACGGGCCAGGGCCCCGCTCAATAGGGTCTTCGCTCCGGTCGACGACCGTCCCCCGGGCCGTACCGCGCCGGGAACGCCGGGACGCTCGGGGAGAGTTCGGCATGCAATCGACACGCCGCAGGAGGAGAACGACCATGGCTGCTGAAGCCGACTACGAGGCGTTGCGCAAGGAACTGGACCAGCTGCGCGCCGACATTGCAGCGCTCACAAACACCTTGAAGGACGTCGCGGCGGACCGGACGGGTGCCGCCTACGACAAGGTGCGCCGCTCCACGCAGCGGGCGCAGGAGCAGGCCGCGCAGGCGATGGACTCGGTCGGTCACGAGATCGGCGAAAGGCCGTTCACCAGCGTGCTCGGCGCCTTCTTCCTGGGCATCCTGATCGGCATGCTGTCCGGCCGCCGTTCCTAGACGGCCGGGCCGGTGCCGCGTAGAGCCCCCGAGAGCCGCGCATGAGGGCCCTCAGCCGATGGTTCGCCCGCGCCGGCGCGACGCTGACGCTGCTCGGCGTGGCCGCAGCGATGGGCGTTCTCGCCGTCGTCTTCCTGAGTCTCGCGCTGTATTTCGCGCTCGTCGCACCGCTCGGCGCGCCGCTGGCGGCGCTGGTCACGGGCGGCGTGCTGCTCGCCGTCGCGGGCCTCGTCGTCCTGGTCGCCAGGCTGCTGATCTCGCCGCCGCGCCGGCCGCCGGAAAAGTCCGGCGAGCCCGACGGACGGGCCGCGGCAGCCCGGCTCGGGGAAATGCTCGGCGAGGAGACCGGGAACTGGACCAAGCGCCATCCCGGCAGCGCCATGCTCGCGGCGCTGGCGGCCGGCTTCGCCGTCGGCAGCAGCCCGAAGTTGCGCGACCTGGTGTGGCGCCTGCTGCGCTGAGGGTCCGGCAGCCAGCACTCCACCTGGAAACAACGGATTCTTTTTGAATCTTCATCACGCGATAACGCGCGTGCCATACGGCCGTGCTAAGAATAAGCACGCTGGTTATCGGGCGGCGCACCAAGGGAGGCTAGGCATGGCAGACGAGCGGGACGCGCAGTTGTACGGAGAGCCGAGCGCCCATGAACTGCTCGACGATCCCATCGCCGGCCTGTTGATGCGCTATGACGGAATCACCCCTGAGCAGGTCTGGGCCGCGATTCGGCAAGCGCAGGCGCGCCTCGGTCTCGCTCTGCCGGAAACCAGCAAGGCCGCCTGACGATCGCGACTGGCGCGACTGGCGCGGCTGGCGCGGCCGGCCCGGCCTGGTTGGCGCCGGCGACCGCCCTTCAACGACGGGAATTTACGTAGTCTTGGCGCCCGACCGCGAGTCGCCCGCGCTCGGCCGCCTGGGTCCGCCGGACAGGGCCGCGATCAGCACCGCCAGGATGCCGGTCAGAAAGATGCCGTCGAAGGTGCCGGCGCCGCCGATCGAGGCGACCGGCGCGCCCAGTCCCTGCAGGCTGCCGAGGTTGAGCAGGTCGGCGCCGATCAGGGTGCCCATGCTGCCGCAGATATAGGCCAAGGGGGCCGCGTAGCGCCGCGACAGCAGCACGGCGACGACGGCGGCGACGATGGCGGGCACGAACACGGGGATCGCGATGCCAAGGCCCGGTACGGGATGCGCCAGCCAGTGGCACACCACGGTCACGCAGAGGATCGCCAGGGCGCCCCGGACCCAGAGGCCGTTCTTGGCCAGCAGATAGAGCGACATCAGCCCCGGGATCAGCGCGCCGCCGACGTTCACCGCGATCACCGTGCCCGGCCATTCGACCATGACCGGCACGACGTAGTGCATGCCGTAGAACGTGATCTCGCGTCCCGAGACGATCTGCTCGGCCGGAAGCTGGGCCACCGGGATGTTGAAGTAGCTGCCGGCCAGCGAGGCGAGCAGCAGAAGCAGGGCGCCGCCGCGGCTGATCCCGATGCGCAGGTATGCATAGCGCAGGATCCCCAGCTGGATGAGGATCACCAGCAGCACGAACAGCCCGACCAGGATGGAGAAGAAGGCCGGGCTGAGAGGTAGATACTGGAGCTGGCTCAAGTGCATCGGCGTGGCGCGGCTGAGGGAGGGGTCGGCGGATCGGTCCGGTGCGTCGCGTCGGGATTCGAGCGTCTCGCCGGGTCGCGGGCGCGTCGCCGCGCCGCGCCTATCACGTAGCGACGATCGCGCGAATTTCCAGCGGGTTGTCGCTGCGGCCCGCGGCTTATCGGCCGCTTGTCGATAGAATTGGTGCGCCCGGCAGGATTCGAACCTGCGACCCCAAGCTTAGAAGGCTCGTGCTCTATCCAACTGAGCTACGGGCGCACGGAAGGCGGTCCGGCCCGCCGTGCGGCGGGCCGCGTCTCAGTGGGTCCAGCGCAGGACCCGGTCGTAGCGGAAATTGTCGGCATAGGCCTTGGGCCGCACCCGGCGTTCGTGCGGCGTCTCCTGGGTGTACATGAACCCATTGCGCTGCGCGAAGGCGACGGCCTCGGCCTCGCTGTCGAAGTAAAGGCGTACCTGCCCGCGGGTGTCCTGCGAGCTGGTCCAGCCCATCAGCGGCTCGAGCTCGCGCCGGCTCTCCGGCTCGAACTCCGCCACCCAGCGGCGCGTGTTGCCGCGGCCCGACTGCATGGCGGTCTTGGCCTGACGGTAGATGCGAACCTGGCTGGTCATGCGACGCCCCGCTGCTCCTGTTCGATGGCCCCGACCCGGTCTCCAAGGGGCCCCGCGTGCGGCAGACCGAATATCAGGGCCGGCGCCCCGATTCAACGCCCGCCGTGCTGCCGGCCCCTGCCGCCCGGGGCCGCGTTTGCCGCCCGCGCCGCGGCGCGACGGACTGGTCGGGGCGACTGGATTCGAACCAGCGACATCCTGCTCCCAAAGCAGGCACTCTACCAGGCTGAGCTACGCCCCGAGTCCCGCAAGCTTCCCGCGAGCCCGTCCCCGCACGGCCGGCGGCCCGGCCGGATCACGTCGGCGGGAAATCTAGGGAGTCGCGGGCGCGATGGCAAACCCGCCGCAGCCGCAGCCGGGCCGCCCCCGGCCGGCGCGCCGCCGGGCCTAGCGCCCGATCTCGGCGCGGTTCGCGCGCTCGCAGCGGTAGGTCTGCCGCGCCATCCACCAGCCGACGGCGGCCGCCACGGCCAATCCGACGGCGCCGAGCCCCTCGCCGGCCAGCACCGGCAGGTGGAACACGCCGATCGCCGCCCAGTCCATGGCCAGCGCGAAGGTGCCGACCTCGCTGCCGAGCAGCAGGCCGGACAGCAGCGCCACCACCGCGGCCGCCACGTGCAGGCGCCGCGAGCGGAGGATGGGGGGCGTCGTCTCTTTCTTCTTCTTGGACATCTCGCCTCTTCGGAAAACGCGATCGCCCCTTGCGGACCGCCGGGGCTCACGCCAAATGTGGCAGCGGTTCGGCCCGCCCGCCCATGCAAATTTTGCATGGCTATGGGGCGAGTTATGCGCCCACCGCATAGCCAGTCGCCCGGCGCCCGAGGGGCGCGGCCGTCCCCTGGGCAAGCCGGCGCCCATCGGATAGGGTCCGCGCGGCCGCCGGTCCGGTCCCCTGGCGCCGCGGCGGCGCACCCGAGTTTGAGGAGCCTTCCTTCGTGTCCAGCGCAGCGCCCTTGGCGAGCCCGGCCGGGTCCGCCGCCAGCAGCGTCGCCGCCGCCGCCGGCCGGCGCCGGACCTTCGCCATCATCTCGCATCCCGACGCCGGCAAGACGACGCTGACCGAGAAGCTTCTGCTGCTCGGCGGCGCGATCCACCTGGCCGGCGCGGTCAAGGCGCGCGGCCAGGCGCGCCGGGCGCGCTCCGACTGGATGAAGATCGAGCAGGCGCGCGGCATCTCGGTCACCACCTCGGTCATGACCTTCGAGTACGGCGGGGTGACCTTCAACCTGCTCGACACGCCGGGCCACGAGGACTTCAGCGAGGACACCTACCGCACCCTCACCGCGGTCGATTCGGCCGTTATGGTGCTCGACGCGGCCAAGGGCATCGAGGCGCAGACGCGCAAGCTGTTCGAGGTCTGCCGGCTGCGCGACGTGCCGATCCTGACCTTCGTCAACAAGCTCGACCGCGAGACGCGCGACCCCTTCGAGCTGCTCGACGAGATCGCCGAGACCCTGGCGCTGGACACCGCGCCGATCACCTGGCCGGCCGGCACCGGGGCGGACTTCCGGGGCTGCTACGACCTGCTGCGCAACCGCATGCTGCTGATCGAAGGCGCCGGCAAGGAGCGCGCCGGGACCGAGATCGCCTGTCAGGGGCTCGACGACCCGCGCCTCGCCGAGGCGCTGCCGGCGGCGCAGCTCGCGCGCCTGCGCGACGAGGCGGAGCTGGCCCGCGAGGGCTACCCGGCGTTCGACCGCGAAAGCTACCGCGGCGGGCACCTGACGCCGGTCTACTTCGGTTCGGCGCTCAGGAACTTCGGCGTGCGCGAGATCCTCGACGGACTGGCCGCCTACGCCCCGCCGCCCCGGCCGCAGCCCGGCGAGCCGCGCGCCGTGGACCCGGCCGAGGACAAGGTCAGCGGCTTCGTCTTCAAGGTGCAGGCCAACATGGACCCGAAGCACCGCGACCGCGTCGCCTTCCTGCGGCTGTGCTCCGGCCGCTTCCGGCGCGGCATGAAGCTGCATCAGGTGCGCAGCGGCAAGCCCATGGCGGTGAACAATCCGATCCTGTTCTTCGCCCAGGACCGCGAGCTGGCCGAGGAAGCCTGGCCGGGCGATATCATCGGCGTGCCGAATCACGGTACCCTGCGGGTCGGCGACACGCTCACCGAAGGCGAGGCGCTACGGTTCACCGGCATTCCCAACTTCGCGCCCGAGATCCTGCGCCGCGTGCGCCTGGACGACCCGATGCGGGCCAAGCACCTCAACCGCGCCCTGACCGACCTGGCCGAGGAGGGCGTCACCCAGGTGTTCAGGCCGAGCGACGGCTCCGGCTGGGTGGTCGGCGTCGTCGGGCCGCTGCAGCTCGACGTGCTGGCGACGCGGATCGAGGGCGAGTACGGCATCCGGGTCGGCCTCGAGGCCGCCCCCTTCGAGACGGCGCGCTGGCTGACCGCGGACGACCCGAGCGAGCTCAAGCGTTTCGCCGAGGGGCACCGCTCCACCCTGGCCGCCGACCGCGACGGCGACCCGGTGTTCCTGGCGCGCAACCACTGGGAGCTGAACCGCACGCGCGAGGAGTGGCCTAAGATCGCCTTTCATGCCACCAAGGAGCGGGCCTGATCCCGACCGACCGGGTGGCGGCCGGTCGCGTCACGCCTCCGGGGCGCCGCGGCCGACCCAACCGGAGGTTGCGGCATCGGCGCCGCCCGCCTAGAAATGTCCGCCCAGTATTGCCGGTCCGGAAATGCCCACCTGGAAATGCGCGCCCGTAAAATGATCGAGAACGCATGATGTCCGTCGACCTCTCGCCGTCCCGCCTGAAATCGATCTCATCCGGCCTTCCGGAATTTCTCCTGTCCCGCTGCCGCGCGCCGGGTCTGCTCGCGGCATACGCCTTCGTCGGCTTCACCGTCGTCCGGCTGATCCTCGCCACGCTGATCGGCAGCACCGACTTCGCCGCCGCGCCCGGCGCCTACCTCACCGCCTTCGCCGTCGGCATAGTCAACGACGCCGTGGTGGCGATCATCCTGGCCATGCTGCTGCGCGCGCCCTTCGCCCTGTTCTCGCGGCTTGGCCGGCGCAGCTGGGTTCGCGCGCTCGGCCATCTCTTCTTCATGGGCATGGCCGGCGTCATCGCCTTCGGCTGGGTCGCGGAGATCTTCTTCTGGAACGAGTTCGATGCGCGCTTCAACGGCATCGCCGTCTTCTACCTGATCTTCCCGCGCGAGGTGATCGGCAACCTCGAAGAATCCTTTCACGTGTCGTATTACCTGCCGCTCTTCGCGCTCGGCGCGCTTGCCTTCTGGTGGCTGGTCCGGCGCCAGGTGGCCGACGCCCTGGCCTACCGCAACGGCAAGGGGACGCGGCTGAAGCGCAGCGGCGCGACCTTGGCGATCGCCGTGATCGGCGTGCTCGCGCTCAGGGCCGAGCCCAACGTCCTCTTGCAGAACCGCGAGCTCGACCAGCTGGCCCGCAACGGCCTGCAGACGATGGTCGCCGCCGCGGTCACCAACGACGCCGAGTACGACGGGGTCTATCCCGGCATGCCGCGCGAGGAGGCGATTCCGGTCCTGCATTCCCTGGTCGCGCAGGACAACACCACCTTCATCGACGCGCCGAACGGCTCGCCGGTCATGCGGCATGTCGTCAACGGCCCCGTGGAAAAGCATCTCAACATCGTCCTGGTGACCGAGGAGTCCTACGGCTCGGGCTTCGTCGACAGCCTCGACAACAATCTGGGCATCCCGCTGTCGCCCGACCTCGACCGCCTGGCGTCCGAAGGGCTGTTCTTCACCAACATCTACGCCCAGGGCGACCGCACCGTGCGCGGCCTCGAGGCCACCGAAACCGGCTTCGCGGCCATCCCGGGCATCTCGACCGCGCGCCGTCCCGATTCCGACGGCATGCTGTCGCTCGCGCACCTCCTGAACCAGCGCGGCTACGAGACCGGGGTGCTCTACGGCGGGCTCAATACCTTCGACAACATGGGCGCGTTCTGGGAAGGCATCGACTACACGCACGTCTGGGACCAGCGCGACATCCGCCACGACGCCTTCTCGACCATCTGGGGCGTCTCGGACGAGGACCTGTTCACCGAGGCGCTGCTGCGTCTCGACGAAATGACCGCCGATGGCAAGCCGGCCTTTCTGACCATGATGACGGTGTCCAACCACCGGCCCTACGAGTTCCCGCAGACCCATGTGAAGTGGGACGACCGGGTGGGGCACATTCAGAACACGGCGCGCTACGCGCAGTGGGCCTTCGCCGACTTCGTCGAGCGGGCGCGCAGCAAGCCCTGGTTCAAGGATACCGTCTTCGTCTTCGTCGCCGACCACAACGTCAAAGTGAACGGCGCCGCGCGCATCCCGGTGAACTCGTTCCGGATTCCGATGCTGTTCTATTCGCCGGCGCACATCGCGCCGCAGCGGGTCGACACCCTGGGCGCACAGATCGACCTCATACCGACGCTGCTGGGCCAACTCGGGTTCACCTACGACAGTCCGTTCTTCGGGATCGACCTGATGCGCGTGCCGAAGGACGGCGGCCACTTCGCGATCTCGCACAACTTCTCGATCGCCTTCGGGCGTCCCGGCCACGTCGTGGTGCTGGAGCCGAACGGCGAGACCCTGGGCTACGCCTTCTCGCCCCACGCCAAGGAATTGCCGCCGGAGGCGCCCGACCCGGCGACCCTCAGGATGGCGATCGCCCAGACCCAGGAGGCCCACCGCGCCTTCTACGCGCGCGACTACCACTGGCGCTAGGCCGGCCCCGGGTCCTCGCCGGGCACGGCGGAATTCGGCCTGATCTTGCCGGCCGCGCGGGGTATGATGCCGCCATGCCGCAACGGGAGGAGGTCGACATGCCCTTTCACAGCCGTGCCGAAAAGGCCGCGCAGGACATCTTCGCGGCGCTCGCCGCCGAGCCGGATCCCGCCGTCTCGGACAAGGTCACGGCGATCATTGAAAGTGTCATGGCGGAGACCTACCAGGACGGCGCCGAGCGCTGCAAGACGGCGGCCCGCGACTGCTGCAGCGAGGACAAGGACCTGGCGCATAAGATCGCCGCAGAGATCGAGCGACAGAACATCGCGCTGATCGCCAACCTGTCGAGCCTTCGCTAGGCCGGCATACCACTCAGCCCGATGGGAGGGCGGCCGCGGTCATGTCGCAAATGTTTCCGCATCTCTTCACGCCGCTCGACCTGCGGCACAAGACGCTCAAGCACCGTCTGAACTTCGGCGCGCATACCGCCAACATGGCCGAGGACGGCCTGCCGGGCGAGCGCCACCTCGGCTACTACAGCGAGCGGGCGCGCGGCGGCGCCGCGATGATCGTGGTCGAGCCGGTCCCGGCGCATCGCACCGGCGTGCTGACGCGCGGCAATTTCCGCCACGAGGACGATTCGATCATCCCGGCGTTCCGCCGGATCACCGATGCCTGTCATGCCTACGGCACCGTGATGATCCAGCAGATCTACCACGTCGGCCAGCACGGCGACTGGGACAACTCCTTCGAGCCCGCGTGGTCGCCCTCGGGCCTGCCGTCCTATCACGACATGGACGGCAGTCACGCCATGACCGAGGCCGAGATCGAGGAGGTCGTCGAGGCCTTCGCCCAGGCCGCCCGCCGCGCCAAGGAGGCCGGCTTCGACGGCTGCGAGCTGTTCGCCGCCTACCACGCGCTGATCGACCAGTTCTGGACTCCCTGGTCGAACCGGCGCGACGACCGCTGGGGCGGGTCGCTCGACAACCGGACGCGCTTCTCGCGCGAGATCATCGAGCGCATCCGCCGTTACGTCGGCGAGGACTTCATCGTCGGCCTGGCGGTCAGCATGGAGCCGGACGTCGACGTGGCGCTCAAGCTCGAGAGCCTGGCGGAGATCGTCGCCTGGCACGATGCGCGCGGCCTGATCGACTACGTCACCTGCGGCACCGGCAGCTATTTCGACTTCTACAAGATCATCCCGGCCTTCACCTACGAGGACAAGCTCGGCGCGCAGTTCGCCGAGGGCCTCAAGGCGGCCGTCAGCCATGCCCGCGTGCAGGCCGAAAGCCATATCCGCACGCCGGAGAACGCAAACTACGTGATCGCCTCGGGCCAGGCCGACATGGTCAGCATCGTGCGCGGCCAGATCGCCGATCCGCACATGGCGACCAAGGCCATGGAGGACCGGCCGGAAGACGTGCGCGGCTGCATCTCCTGCAACCAGATGTGCTGGGGCCGGCGCTACCGCGACTACTGGATCTCCTGCCTGGTGAATCCCTCCGCCGGTCGCGAGTTCCAGTGGGGCGGCGACCGCTTCGCGCCGGCCGCGGCGCCGCGCCGCGTGCTCGTCGTCGGCGGCGGCCCGGCGGGGCTCGAGGCGGCGCGGGTGGCCGCCGAACGGGGCCACGGCGTGACCCTGGCCGAGGCCGGCCCGCAGCTCGGCGGCCAGTTCCGGCTCGCCGGCCTGCAGCCGCGCCGCGGCCAGATCCTCGATCTCATCGCCTGGTACGAGACGCAGCTGCGCAAGCTGCAGGTCGCGCTGCGCCTCAACGCGCCGATGGACGCGGACGAGATCCGCGACTTCGGCGCCGACGTCGTCGTGCTGGCGACCGGCGCCCTGCCCTCCGAGGCGGGCTTCCAGCGCGCCCTGCCGGACCGCGACAGCCTGCCCGGCATCGCGCGCGGGCAGGTTCATTCCGTCGAAGACGTCATGACGCGGGCCGCCCGGCCGGGCAAGCGAGTCATCCTGCTCGACGACGGCGGCCACTGGCGCGGCGCCGGCACGGCCTGGCACCTCGCCGAGGAGGGCCACGAGGTCATCCTGGTGACGCCGCAGGCCATGGCCGGCTGGGAGCTGCAGCGCACCTCGACGGAGCTGCCGCTGCGCCGGCGCCTGGCCGCGTTGGGCGTCCGCACGCTGACCGATTCCGCGATCATGGAATGGCACGGCGACAGCGCGACCCTGCGCAATCTGCTCGACGGCACGGAGACGCGCGTCGACGCCGACAGCCTGGTGCTGGCAACGCCGCCGGTCGCGGCCGACTGGCTGCAGCACGACCTGGCGGACAGCGGCCTCGAGATCCGTGCCATCGGCGACTGCGTCGCCCCGCGCCGCGCCTATCAGGCGATCTACGAGGGCCGCAAGCTTGGCCTCGCCCTGTAGACCGGACCGCCCACTGCCCCGCGCCGCCGCTAGGCCGGAGCGCGGATGATTCGAGCGCTGCGCAGCAAGGTGCATTGGCGCTGGGTCGGCGGCGCCGTGCTCCTCTACCTGGCCGCGCTCGCCACAGCGGTGGCCGCGACCGTCGCCCTCGACCTGCCGCTGACCTCGAGCGGCGGGTTCCTGGTGTTCCCCAGCGCATGGGGCCTCTTCCTGATCGCGCTGATGTACGCGGTGCCGCTCGTCCTGGCATTGGTCGTCGGCACCTTGCGGCGGCCCTTCTGGGCCAACTGTCTCGCCGTCGTGGGCGTCGTCCTCGGCCTGCAGGTCCTTTACGGCGGGGCGACCCTCGGGCTCCGCGAGATCCGGGCGCGGGCCTGGGCGGCCGAGATCGCGGCGACCGAGCGGGCCCACTGGGGCATCGAAATGATCGACGTTGCGACCGGGGACGACAACGGCGACGGCCTGGTGGACCGCGTCACGCTGACCCTGCGGGTCGATCCCGGCAGCCTGCCGGCGGGGAACTATTCGCTGCGCGTCGGACTGCGCCCGGAGGGCACGCAGGGTGTCGCGGCCGCGCCGACCGCGGCCGGCGGCCGGGATTTCACGCTCGCCGGGGGCGCCGAGCGTTTCGAAATCGCGCTGCCGCTCTCGCCCAAGCGCGTCGCCGCCGTGGCCGCCGGGGGCGCTGGGGGCGAGACGGCGCTGCGCTTCGACCTGGACCGCTGGATGACCGTGCCGAAGGGGACGGAGACGCTGTTGCAGTTCTGCGCCTGGGCGGCGCTGTTCTGCCCGACGAGCCTCTCCGGCAATGATCCGGTGATTCAGCAACGTGCGATCCAGCTTCCCGTGCTTGCCGCCACTTTGCAGATCGACCTGCCGCCCGAGCGATTGCAGCGCGACCAGGTCGTGTTCCGCCGCTATCTCGGCGACCACGGCCGCGACGCCGACGGCGACGGCCGGTTCGACGCATTGGTGATCGCCGTGGAGCTGGATTCGATCTGGGAGGGGCCGCTCTTCACGCAGGCCTACCTCGACGCCGCGCAACGCTTTCTGCCGACCTTCGAAAGCCGCACGGCGCGCGGCATCGTGACCTTCGAATACGTCATCGACGGCGAGACGCTCGCACGCCTGGGCCGCGACGGGCCGTACCGGGTGACGGATTTCTACCTGCTCAACAACACGCCGCTCTGCCCGCAGGTGCAGTGCCCGAACGACAACAAGCCGATGTTCTCGCTGCGCCTGCCCGACTACACCACCGGAGATTACCGTGCCGCCGAGTTCGAGTGACCCGAAGCGACAAGTCTCCTTCCCCGCCGCGGTGGCGCTCTGCGCGCTCGCCTTCCCGCTCGTCGTCTACGCCGGCACGGTGGCCTACCCCGACCTGGTCGCCGTCGTGCTCTACTGGATGCTGCCGGTCGTGCTGCCGCTGTCCTACCTCTTCCCCGAGACCGTGCTGTCCGTGACCTTTCTCATTTTCCTCTCGCCGCTGCACTACACCATCGCCTTGGGCACGATGTTTCTCGCCTGGTACGGACTCGGCTTCTTGGTGGGATCGTTCGCGTCGCGCCACCGCCGGCCGGTCCTCGTCGCCGCCGGGCTGCTGCCCCTGGCGTCGGCCGCCATCCTGGCCGCCGGTTACGCCCTCGCCCCGGCCTTCGAGGCGCGCCTGCAGTCGATCGCCGCGACGTGAGGCCGCTCGTGCAACACCGGAAGTTGCAAAGCGGAGAGTCGGCGCGAGCCCGGCGCCGCGCTATGATCGCATCGCGATGGTGACGGAAGAGGCGCGGAAATGAAGGTCCTGGTCCTCGGCGCCGGCGTGATCGGAGTCACGACGGCCTACCGGCTGTTGCAGGACGGCCACGAGGTCGAGGTCGTCGAGCGCCACGCCGACTGCGCCGCGGAGACCAGCTTTGCCAACGCCGGCCTCGTCGCGCCCGGCCATTCCTATGCCTGGGCCTCGCCCAGGGCGCTGCGCATCCTGATCCGGTCGCTCTACAAGAAGGACCAGGCCCTGCGCTTCCGGCCGAGCGCCGATCCGCGCCTCTGGACCTGGTCGCTCGCCTTCCTCGCGCAGTGCACCGACGAACGCGCCCGCATCAACACGCGGCGCAAGCATCGGCTGTGCCTCTATTCGCAGCAGGCGTTTCACGAAACGCTGCGCGAAACCGGCGTCGCCTACGACGGGCGCGACGGCGGGCTGCTCTATCTCTACCGCAGTCCGGCCAACTTCGAGGCCGCGGTCGCCCACATGAAGGTCCTGGCGGAGGACGGCCAGGAGCTGCGCCCGGTGGACGCGGCCGAGGCCGCGCGCCTCGATCCGGCGCTGGCCCCGGTGCAGCACCGCTTCGCCGGCGCGATCTACTGCCCGAGCGACGAGAGCGGCGATGCCCGCCTGTTCACCCAGGCGCTGGCCGAGGTCTGCGTGACGCGCGGCGCGCGCTTCCGCTTCGGCACAACGGTGCAGGGCTTCACGCTGGCCGGCGACCGCGTCGAGGCGGCGGTCACGGACAAGGGCACGCTCGGCGCCGACGCCTACGTGCTGGCGCTCGGCTGCCAGAGCCCCTTCCTGGCGCGCCCCCTCGGCGTGCGGCTGCCGATCTACCCGATCAAGGGCTACTCGGTGACGTTGCCGACGGCCGGCCGCAACGGCACCCCCACGTTGGGCGGTGTGGACGAGGACAACCTGCTCGCCTATGCGCCGATGGGCGAGCGGCTGCGCATCACGGCAACGGCCGAATTCGCCGGCTACGACACCCGCCACCGGCCGGAGAACTTCACCGGCATGCTGGCCGCCGCACGCGACCTCTTTCCCGAGGCCTGCGACTACGAGCGGCCGTCGTACTGGGCCGGGTTGCGGCCGATGACGCCGCAGGGGACGCCGATCTTCGGCCTTGGCCGCCAGCGCAACCTGTATTTCAATACCGGGCACGGCCACATGGGATGGACCATGGCCTGCGGCGCGGCGCGGGTCACCGCCGATCTGATCGCCGGGCGCAAGCCGGAGATCGACCTCGCCGGCATGACCCTGGCGCCGCACTGACGCCGCCGCAAGGGAAGGAACAAGCACCATGACGGACGCCGCCACGCTGCACGACTCGCGCGCCACGGGCGAGGCCGAAAAGGACTCGCTCGCCGTCAACCGGACGCACATGCCCTTTGCGCTCGACGAGGGCGTGGCGTCGCGCGCCGCGATCGGCCTGATCGTGCTGGCCAGCGACCAAACCATCGAGACCGAGTTCCGCCGGCTGCTCGACCTGCCCGGCGTCGGCCTGTTCGAAAGCCGGATCCTCAACGCCAACAGCATCACGCCGGAGACGCTGAAGGCCATGGAGGCAGGCCTGACGCAGGCGACCTCGGTGATCCTGCCGGGCGTGCCGCTCGACGTCGTGGCCTACGGCTGCACCTCCGGCGCCATGGTGATCGGCGACGACAACGTCGCCGCCCGCGTGCACGAGGCCCGCCCCGGGGTCGCGGTCACCACGCCGATGGCGGCGACGATCGCCGCGCTGCACGCGCTCGGCGCGAAGCGCGTGGCCCTGCTCACGCCCTACGTCCACGAGATCAATCAGGCCATGCGCCGGCACATCGAGGGGCACGGCCTGTCGGTGCCGGTGATGGGATCCTTCAACGAGGGCGAGGACCCCAAGGTGGCGCGCATCGCGCCGGACTCGATCCACGCCGCGGCCGCCGAGCTGGGCCGCAGCGAGCTGGTCGACGCCGTGTTCGTCGCCTGCACCAATCTCCGGGTCGCCGAGATCGTGACCGGCCTCGAGGCCGAGATCGGCAAGCCCGTGACCTCGAGCAACCACGCCATGGCCTGGCACTGCCTGCGCCTGGCCGGCGTCGCCGACCCGCTGCCGCAGCACGGCCGTCTGTTCACGGTGTCGCCGGCCTGAGGCCGGCATCGCCCGCCTTTTTTTCGCAGCCCCAGGACCGCGCCCCATGTCGAAGCGCACGATCGAGCTGAGCGACTCGCTCTACGACTACCTGCTGTCGGTGTCGCTGCGCGAACCTGAGGTGCTCGCCCGGCTGCGCGCCGAGACCGCCGAGCGCAGCAACGCGGTCATGCAGATCGCCCCG
>Ga0210124_1000056_pt1 | contig 66824 bp, 57 predicted proteins | sample Muzzi_PWC_D2_FD_185554 | JGI IMG/M metagenome (GOLD analysis project Ga0210124, IMG submission 185554) | Wetland microbial communities from San Francisco Bay, California, USA, that impact long-term carbon sequestration - Muzzi_PWC_D2 (SPAdes) | ecosystem: Environmental > Aquatic > Marine >...
GGTGATGCCGGGCGACAACGTGTCGCTGTCGGTGGAGCTGATCACGCCGATCGCCATGGACGAGGGCCTGCGCTTCGCCATCCGCGAGGGCGGCCGCACCGTCGGCGCCGGCGTCATCACCAAGATCCTGGAGTAGCTCCGTGCGCGAGATCATCACCCTGGCCTGCGGCGACTGCAAGCGCCGCAACTACTCGACGATGAAGAACAAGCGCAGCACCCCGGACCGCCTGGAGCTGTCCAAGTACTGCCGCTTCTGCCGGAAGCACACCGCGCACCGGGAGACGAAGTAAGCGGCCCCATGGGGAAGGTCGACCTGGGACACAGGGCAGTAGCTCCAATCGGTAGAGCGGCGGTCTCCAAAACCGCATGTTGGGGGTTCGAGTCCCTCCTGCCCTGCCAGGAGGGCCGGCACACGGCGGAGGCCAGGTGAAGGGCTTTTTCGGTCGGATCGCGGAGTTCCTCGGAGAGGTCAAGGCCGAGGTGCGGAAGGTGGTCTTCCCCAGCCGGCAGGAAACCATCGGCTCCACCGCCGTGGTGATCGTGTTCGTGCTGATCCTGGGGGTGTTCCTTTCCATCGTGGACGGCTTGTGGCTCAACGTTATGGGAATCATCGTTCGATGAGCACGCCGAAGCGCGAAGAGGCGGCCGCCGAGGCCGAGGCCGGGACCCCGCCGGAGACCCCGGAGGCCCCCGAGACGCCGGAGACGCCGGAGACGCCGGAAGCGTCGGGGCCGGAGAAGTCCTGGTACGTGGTGCAGACCTACTCCGGCTTCGAGAGCCGGGTGCAGCAGAGCCTCACCGAGCGGATCAAGGCCGCCGGCATGGAGGACCTGGTCAGCCAGGTGCTGGTGCCGTCCGAGGAAGTCCTGGAGATCAAGGGCGGCAAGAAGCGCAAGAGCAGCCGCAAGTTCTTCCCCGGCTACGTCCTGGTGGAGGCGGACCTCACCGACGAGGTGTGGCACCTGATCAAGGAGATCCCCAAGGTCACCGGCTTCGTGGGCGGGCGCAGGCCCCAGCCCCTGGAGCCGGACGAGGTGGGGGCGCTGCTGTACCAGGTGGAGACCGGCGTGCGGCCCCCCCGGCCCACGGCCGACTTCTCCGTGGGCGACAAGGTGCGGATCATCGAGGGCCCCTTCTCGGGCTTCGTGGCCAGCGTGGACGAGGTCATCGAGTCCCAGTCGAAGCTCAAGGTGATGGTCACGATCTTCGGGCGCTCCACCCCGGTGGAGCTGGGCTTCCTCCAGGTGGAGGCGGCCTGACGGCGCGGGCGGAACGCGGACCTTTAGGAACAGCGAGACATGGCGAAGCAGGTCACCGGATACATCAAGCTCCAGATCCCGGCGGGCAAGGCCAACCCGGCCCCCCCCATCGGGCCGGCGCTGGGCCAGCACGGCGTCAACATCATGGAGTTCTGCAAGGCCTTCAACGCCCGCACCCAGGAGCAGGCCGGCAGCGTGATCCCCGTGGTGATCACGGTGTTCCAGGACAAGTCCTTCACCTTCATCACCAAGGTGCCGCCGGTCTCCGACCTGATCAAGAAGGCCGCCGGCATCCCCAAGGGCGCGGCCAACTCGGTCAAGGAGATCGTGGGCATGCTCACCGAGGCCCAGGTGGAGGCCATCGCCCAGCAGAAGATGCCGGACCTGAACGCCGCCGACCTGGCCGGGGCCGTCAGCATCGTCAAGGGCACCGCCCGCAGCATGGGCATCAAGGTCGAAGGCTAGCCGACGCCGGGCCCCCGGCCCTTGGAAGGGCACCGGGGCCCGGTCGCAAGGAATCGGAAGAAGTCATGGGAAAGCGAGACAAGGCCAACCGGGACAAGCTGGAGCGCCGCTTCTACGAGCTGGACGAGGCCCTCGCCCTGGTGCGGGACTGCGCCACCGCCAAGTTCGACGAGACGGTGGACGTGGCGTTCCGCCTGGGGGTGGACCCGCGCCACTCCGAGCAGATGGTGCGCGGCAGCGTGGTGATGCCGGGAGGCACCGGCAAGGTGGTGCGCATCCTGGTGTTCGCCCAGGGCGAGAAGGTGGCCGAGGCCGAGGCCGCGGGCGCCGACCACGTGGGCGGCGCCGACCTGGTGGAGCGCATCCAGGGCGGCTGGCTGGAGTTCGACACCGTGGTGGCCACCCCCGACATGATGGGCCAGGTGGGCCGTTTGGGTAAGGTGCTGGGCCCCCGCGGCCTGATGCCCACCCCCAAGACCGGCACCGTGACCTTCGACCTGACCCGCGCCATCGGCGACATCCGCTCCGGCAAGGTGGACTACAAGGTCGAGAAGGCCGGCATCGTCCACGCCCCCGTCGGCCGGTCGTCGTTCGACGCCGAGAAGCTCAAGGCCAACTTCATGGCCCTGCTGGAGACCATCGTCAAGGCCAAGCCGTCGTCGGCCAAGGGGCGCTACATCCGGAGCGTGACCATCAGCTCCACCATGGGCCCGGGGATCAGGCTGGACCCCGTGGCCGTCGGCAGGCTCGTCGGTTAGGGCGGGAGCGATCCCGCGCCGGGCGGCGGCCTCCGGCCGCCCGGCCGTACGGACAGGAGGACCGGCCGCCGGGACCTCCCCGAAAGGGGCGGCCCCGAGGCCATCGAAGACCGTGGGCGCGCCCCCCTTTAGGGCGCTTAATGAGACGGCTCGCCCACCGAGATGGAGGAGCCGGGGCGACGTTCACCCCTCAAGGGTTGTCCCCCAACCGCCATCGGACGACCAACGTCAGGGCAGACAAGGAGGAGACAGAGGGGAACGTGAAACGTACGGAGAAAGAGGCGCAGGTCGAATCCCTGCGCGACCAGTTTGACCGTTCCGGCTTCAGCGTCGTGGCGGCCTACAAGGGCCTGAGCGTGGCCGACGTCACCCGCCTGCGCGACGAGCTGCGCAAGGTGGACGGGCGCTTCCGGGTGGTCCGCAACACCCTGGCGCGGCGGGCCGTGGCCGAGGGCTCGGCGGCGGTGCTGACCGACCACTTCAAGGGCCCCATGGGGGTGGTGTTCGCCTTCGGCGACGCCGCCGCCACCGCCAAGGTGGTGCGGGCCTTCGCCAAGGACATGCCGGCCTTCGACATCGGCGCCGGCGTCCTGGAGGGCGAGCTCCTGAGCGCGAACCAGGTGGCGCAGATCGCCGACCTGCCCTCGCGGGAGGAGCTCCTGGGCCGGTTGGCCGCGGCGATGAACAGCCCGGTCCGGAACCTGGCGGGCGTGCTCTCGGGCACCCTGCGCGGCCTCGTGTACGCCCTCTCCGCCGTGGCGGAGAAGAAGGCGGCCTGAGAAAGGCCCGAACGGTCGTTGTTGAATTTGTAGCGTAAGCAGTTACCAGAGGAGATCGGAAAACGTCATGGCCAAGCTGTCTTCGGAGGATCTGATTTCGGCGATCGAGGAGATGTCCGTCCTCGAGCTCAACCAGCTGGTGAAGGCCCTGGAGGAGAAGTTCGGGGTGTCGGCCGCGGCCCCCATGATGATGGCCGCGCCGGCCGCCGGCGCCGCCGCCGGCGGTGCCGAGGCCGCCGCCGAGAAGACCGAGTTCGACGTGGTGCTCAACACCGCCGGCGACAAGAAGATCGCCGTCATCAAGGTGGTGCGCGAGCTCACCGGCCTCGGCCTCAAGGAGGCCAAGGACCTTGTGGAGAGCGCCCCCAAGGCGATCAAGGAGGGCGTCTCCAAGGACGAGGCGGAGGCGGTCAAGGGCAAGCTCGAGGAGGCCGGCGCCCAGGTCGAGGTCAAGTAGTCCGGCGCTCCGCCCCGGATCCCGGGGCGTTTCCGGTTGGCACGCGGGGGGCCTTGCCCGGGCCCTCCGCGTGCCGCGTCTTTCGTCGCGGGTCGAGCGAGTAGGAGAAGGCATGGGAAACACCGTCCAGTGCGGGCTGCGCGAACGGATCAACTACGGCAAGCAGGGGGACATCCTTGCGGTCCCCAACCTGATCCGGGTGCAGGCGGCGTCGTTCGCCGACTTTCTGCAGAAGGACGCGGCCCCCGACAAGCGGGCCGAGATGGGCCTGCAGGCCGCCTTCATGAGCGTGTTCCCCATCGAGGGGTACAACGGCACCGCCCAGCTGGAGTTCATCGACTACTCCTTGGGCAAGCCCAAGTTCGACGTGCGGGAGTGCCTCGAGCGGGGCATGACCTACGCCGCCTCCCTGCGCATCCGCGCCCGCCTGGTGGTGTGGGAGCAGCCCGAGGGCGGCGGTGAGCGCACCCCCGGGGCGGTGAAGGAGCAGGAGGTCTACCTGGGCGAGCTGCCCCTGATGACCGACACCGGCACCTTCATCATCAACGGCACCGAGCGGGTGGTGGTCAGCCAGCTGCACCGCTCCCCCGGCGTCTTCTTCAGCCACGACAAGGGCAAGACCCACGCCAGCGGCAAGGTGCTGTTCTCGGCCCGGGTGATCCCCTACCGCGGCTCCTGGCTGGACTTCGAGTTCGACGCCAAGGACCACCTCTACGTCCGCATCGACCGCCGCCGCAAGCTGCCGGCCACGGTGCTGCTCAAGGCCTTCGGCTACTCCACGGAGGACATCCTCGAGATGTACTACCCCGTGGAGGAGGTGCGGGTCGACGGCGAGACCGTCACCGCGGCCCTCAAGGCCGAGATCCACGCGGGGCTCAGGGCCCCCCTGTCGATCGTGAACCCCGAGACCGGGGACGTGATCGTCAAGGAGGGCAACAAGATCACCAAGGCCGCGGTCCGGCGCCTGGAGGCGGCCGGCGTCACCTCCATTCCCATGCCCCGCAGCGAGCTGGCCGGGCGCGTGGCGGCCCACGACATCACCGACCCCAAGAGCGGCGAGGTGATCGTCGCCCGCAACCAGGAGCTGACCGAGGAGCACGTCGCCGAGATCATCGGCGCGGGCATCTCCGACCTGTCGCTCCTGTTCATCGACGGCGTCAGGGTGCTGCCGGTGATCCGCGACACCCTGGCCCTGGAGCAGGTCTCCAGCCCCGACGAGGCCAAGGTCGAGATCTACAAGCGCATCCGACCGGGCGAGACCCCCACCGTGAACGCCGCCCAGGGGCTGTTCGAGGACCTGTTCCTCAACCCCAAGCGCTACGACCTGTCCCAGGTGGGACGCCTGAAGATGAACGCCAAGCTGGGCATCAAGCTGCCCCTCGAGCACCGCACCCTGGCGGCGGTGGACGTGGTGGAGGTGGTGCGCTACCTGGTCAACCTGCGCTCCGGCCGCGGCGAGGTGGACGACATCGACCATCTGGGCAACCGCCGGGTGCGGGCCGTGGGCGAGCTGCTGGAGAACCAGTTCCGCATCGGCCTGGTGCGCATGGAGCGCACCGTCAAGGAGCGCATGAACCTCGTGGAGCTGCCCGAGGCCGTGCCCCACGACGTGATCAACGCCAAGCCCGTGTCGGCGGCGATCAAGGAGTTCTTCGGCTCGTCCCAGCTGTCCCAGTTCATGGACCAGACGAACCCGCTCTCCGAGATCACCCACAAGCGCCGCCTGTCCGCCCTGGGGCCCGGCGGCCTGACCCGGGAGCGGGCCGGCTTCGACGTGCGCGACGTGCACCCCACCCACTACGGGCGCATCTGTCCCATCGAGACGCCGGAAGGGCCCAACATCGGCCTGATCACCTCGCTGGCGACCTTCGCCCAGATCAACCGCTTCGGCTTCATCGAGAGCCCCTACCGCAAGGTGGAGGGGGGCAAGGTCAGCGGCAAGGTGGAGTTCCTGTCGGCGGTGGAGGGCGAGTCCTACGCCATCACCCAGGCCAACGCCCCGGTGGACAAGAAGGGCCGCTTCGCCGAGGACCTGGTGCTGGTGCGGCGCTCGGGCGACTTCATCATGGTGCCCCACGAGGACGTGGAGTACATGGACATCAGCCCGCGCCAGATCGTGAGCGTGGCGACGGCGCTGATCCCGTTCCTGGAGAACGACGACGCCAACCGGGCCCTGATGGGCTCCAACATGCAGCGCCAGGCCGTGCCCCTGCTGCGCTCCGAGGCCCCCATCGTGGGCACCGGCATGGAGTACGTGGTGGCCCGCGACTGCGGCTACGTGATCGGGGCCACCCGCTCCGGCGTGGTGGAGAGCGTGGACGCCTCCCGCATCGTGATCCGGGTGGACGACGCCGAGGTCGACAAGGGCGGCGGCCCGGTGGACATCTACTCCCTGATCAAGTGGCAGCGCTCCAACCAGAACACCTGCATGAACCAGAAGCCCCTGGTGAGCGTGGGCGACCGGGTGGAGGCGGGGCAGATCCTGTGCGACGGCCCCTCCACCGACCTGGGCGAGCTGGCCCTGGGCAAGAACGTCCTGGTGGCCTTCATGCCGTGGGAGGGCTACAACTACGAGGACGCCATCCTGCTGTCGGAGCGCCTGGTGCGGGAGGACGTCTACACCTCGGTGCACATCGAGGAGTTCTCCATCGAGGCCCGCGATACCAAGCTGGGCCCGGAGGAGATCACCCGGGACATCCCCAACGTGGGCGAGGAGATTCTGGCCGACCTGGACGAGTCGGGCATCATCCGCATCGGCGCCGAGGTGCAGCCGGGCTCGATCCTGGTGGGCAAGGTGACCCCCAAGGGCGAGACCCAGCTGACCCCCGAGGAGAAGCTGCTGCGCGCCATCTTCGGCGAGAAGGCCGGGGACGTGAAGGACGCCTCCCTCTACATGGGGCCGGGCACCTCGGGCGTGGTGGTGGACGTGAAGATCTTCTCCCGCAAGGGCACGGAGAAGGACGAGCGCTCCCGCACCATCGAGTTCCAGGACATCCAGCGCCTCGAGCGCAACCACCGCGACGAGCTGCGGGTGCTGGAGGAGGAGCTGATGGTCAACCTCCGGCGTGCCATGAGCGGCAAGGAGAGCGCCCGCGACTACATGGACCCGGAGAGCGGCGAGGTGGTGCTCAAGCGCCGCCGCCCCATCAGCGCCGAGGCCCTGGCCCGGATCCCCAACGAGCAGCTCCAGAACGTGGTGCTGGCCAAGGCCGAGGACCAGGACCAGATCGAGCGCCTGGGGATGGCCTTCCGCGAGAAGCGCGACGAGCTGCAGATGATCTTCGACGAGCGGGTGGGCCGCCTGAAGAAGGGCGACGAGCTGCCCCCGGGCGTGCTGCGGCTGGTCAAGGTCTACGTGGCCATGAAGCGCAAGATCCAGGTGGGCGACAAGATGGCCGGACGCCACGGCAACAAGGGCGTGGTCTCCCGGGTGCTGCCCATGGAGGACATGCCCTACCTGCCGGACGGCACCCCCGTGGACATCGTGCTGAACCCCCTGGGCGTGCCGTCCCGCATGAACGTGGGACAGATCCTGGAGACCCACCTGGGGTGGGCCGCCAAGGCCCTGGGGCTGCACGTGGCCACCCCCGTGTTCGACGGCGCCAAGGAGGCCGAGATCAAGGAGCTGCTGGCCAAGGCCGACCTGCCTGACAGCGGCCAGGTGTGGCTGCGGGACGGCAAGACCGGCGAGGTGTTCCAGCGCCCGGTGACGGTGGGGCAGATGTACATGCTCAAGCTCCACCACCTGGTGGATGACAAGATCCACGCCCGCTCCATCGGGCCGTACTCCCTGGTGACCCAGCAGCCCCTGGGCGGCAAGGCCCAGTTCGGCGGCCAGCGCCTGGGCGAGATGGAGGTGTGGGCCCTGCAGGCCCACGGCGCCGCCAGCACCCTGCAGGAGTTCCTCACCGTCAAGAGCGACGACGTGCCGGGCCGGTCCAAGATGTACGAGTCCATCGTCAAGGGGGAGAACTACCTGGAGAGCGGCATCCCCGAATCGTTCAACGTGCTCATCAAGGAGCTCCAGGCCCTCGGCCTGGAGGTGGAGCTCCTCAGGGCCATGGACGTCTGAGGCGGGGCCCCGCCCCGAAGCCCCGGCCGATGCCGACGATTCCGACAACGCCATAAGCCATAGGCGGAAGTGAACATGCTCACCAGCTTCTACGATCGATCCCGCAACGCCATCCAGTTCGACGCCCTGCGGATCCACCTGGCCAGCCCGGAGAAGATCCGCTCCTGGTCCTACGGCGAGGTCAAGAAGCCCGAGACGATCAACTACCGCACCTTCAAGCCGGAGAAGGACGGGCTGTTCTGCGCCCGCATCTTCGGTCCGACCAAGGACTGGGAGTGCGCCTGCGGCAAGTACAAGCGCATGAAGCACCGCGGCGTGGTGTGCGACAAGTGCGGCGTCGAGGTGATCCAGTCCAAGGTGCGCCGCGAGCGCATGGGCCACATCGAGCTGGCCGCCCCGGTGGCCCACATCTGGTTCCTGAAGGGGCTCCCGAGCCGCATCGGCAACCTGCTCGACGTCACCTTGAACCACCTGGAGCGGGTGCTCTACTTCGAGGCCTACATCGTCCTGGACCCGGGTGACGCCCCGGTCAAGGAGCGGGACGTGCTCACCGAGTCCGAGGCCCGCGAGCTCATGGCCGAGCACCCCGGCCTCAAGGTGGGCATGGGCGCCGAGGCCATCCGCGAGCTGCTCACGGCCCTGGACCTCGACGAGATGTCGGCGCGCCTGGCCCAGGACATCAAGAACGCCACCAGCCAGACCACCAAGACCAAGCTCATCAAGCAGCAGAAGGTGGTCGAGGCGTTCCTCAACTCCAACAACCGCCCCGAGTGGATGATCCTGACGGTCATCCCGGTGCTGCCGCCCGACCTGCGCCCCTTGGTGCCCCTGGACGGCGGCCGCTTCGCCACCAGCGACCTGAACGACCTCTACCGCCGGGTGATCAACCGCAACAACCGCTTGAAGCGCCTCATCGAGCTGAAGGCCCCCCAGGTCATCATCCGCAACGAGAAGCGCATGCTCCAGGAGGCCGTCGACGCCCTGTTCGACAACGGCCGCCGGGGCCGGGCCATCCGGGGCGCCAACAAGCGGCCCCTGAAGAGCCTGTCCGACATGCTCAAGGGCAAGCAGGGGCGCTTCCGCCAGAACCTGCTGGGCAAGCGCGTGGACTACTCGGGCCGCACCGTGATCGTGGTGGGCCCGGAGCTCAAGATCCACCAGTGCGGCCTGCCCAAGAAGATGGCCCTGGAGCTGTTCAAGCCGTTCATCTTCGAGCGCCTGGAGTCCAAGGGCTACTGCACCACCATCAAGAGCGCCAAGCGCATGGTGGAGCAGGAGGAGGACGTGGTGTGGGACGTCCTCGACGAGGTGATCCAGGAGCACCCGGTGCTCCTCAACCGCGCCCCCACCCTGCACCGCCTGGGGATCCAGGCCTTCGACCCGGTGCTGGTGGAGGGCAAAGCCATCCGCCTGCACCCCCTGGTCTGCACCGCCTTCAACGCCGACTTCGACGGCGACCAGATGGCGGTCCACGTGCCCCTTTCGGTCGAGGCCCAGATCGAGGCCCGGCTGCTCATGATGAGCGTCAACAACATCCTCTCGCCGGCCTCCGGCCAGCCGATCATGGTGCCGTCCCAGGACATGGTGCTCGGCTGCTACTGGCTCACCAAGGAGCGCGCCGGGGTCCAGGGCGAGGGCAGCGTGTTCTACGGCCCGGAGGAGGTGCGCATCGCCCTGGACCAGGGCACGGTGGACCTGCACGCCCGGGTCCGGGTGCGGGTGGGCGATGAGATGGTGGACACCACCGCCGGCCGCGTGGTGCTCTCCGAGATCCTGCCCGCCGGGCTGCCCTTCTCCCTGGTGAACCACGAGATGGGCAAGAAGAACGTCTCGCGCCTGATCAACACCGTGTTCCGCGAGGCCGGCAACCGGGAGACCGTGCGCCTGCTGGACGCCATCAAGGACATCGGCTACCGCAGCGCCACCAAGGCCGGCATCTCGATCTGCATCGGCGACATGCACGTGCCGGCCAACAAGCCCGAGCTGATCGACGAGGCCCGCGAGGAGGTCAAGGCGATCGAGCGCCAGTACGCCGAGGGCCTGATCACCAAGGGCGAGCGCTACAACAAGGTGGTGGACGTCTGGTCCCACACCACGGACGCCCTGGCGACGATCATGATGGACGAGCTGCGCCACCGGGAGGAGTCCGTCCGGCAGGGCGAGGCCGGCCAGGAGGCCGACTTCAACTCGATCTACATGATGGCCGACTCCGGGGCCCGCGGCAGCGCGGCCCAGATCAAGCAGCTGGGCGGCATGCGCGGCCTGATGGCCAAGCCCACCGGGGAGATCATCGAGACCCCCATCACGGCGAACTTCCGTGAGGGGCTGACCATGCTCCAGTACTTCATCTCCACCCACGGCGCCCGCAAGGGCTTGGCGGACACGGCCCTGAAGACCGCCAACGCCGGCTACCTGACCCGGCGCCTGGTGGACGTGGCCCAGGACATCATCATCTCCGACGAGGACTGCGGCACCCTGGACGGCATCACCGTCAAGGCCCTGGTGGAGGGCGGCGAGATCGTCGGCTCCCTGGAGGAGCGCATCCTGGGCCGCACGGCCTGCGAGGAGATCCACGACCCGGTCAACAACGAGGTGCTCGTCGGGGCCGGCCAGGAGATCGACGAGAACCGCACCGCCGCCATTATCGACGCCGGCATCGACGAGGTGCGGATCCGCTCCGTGCTCACCTGCGACCTGCGCCGGGGCGTGTGTGTCAAGTGCTACGGGCGCGACCTGGCCACCGGCAAGATGGTGGAGATCGGCGAGGCGGTGGGGGTCATCGCGGCCCAGTCCATCGGCGAGCCGGGCACCCAGCTGACGATGCGGACCTTCCACATCGGCGGCACCGCCAGCAAGGTGGCCGAGGAGAGCATCCTCAAGAGCAAGAACGGCGGCACGGTACGCTTCGTGGACATGAAGGCCGTGCGCGACCGCCACGGCCAGCTCGTGGTCCTCAACCGCAAGGCCAAGGTGGCCATCGACGAGGGCGGCCGCGAGAAGGAGAAGTACTCCGTCGTCTACGGCGCCCGGCTGTTCGTGGAGGACGACCAGGAGGTCGGCCCCGGCGACAAGCTGGTGGAGTGGGACCCGTTCTCCAACGCCATCCTCACCGAGGTCGAGGGCACCATCGCCATGGGCGACATCATCGAGGGTGTCACCATGCGCGACGAGGTGGACGAGGTCACCGGCATCTCGCGCCGGGTGATCACGGACTTCTCCGACTCGTCCCTGCGACCCCGCATCTCCATCAAGGACGACCACGCCCGCACCCTGCCCCTGCCCGAGGGGCGCGGCAACGCCCGCTACCTGCTGCCCTCCGGCGCCAACGTGCTGGTGGAGAAGGGCCAGCTCGTCTCCCCGGGCGACGTGCTCGCCAAGATCCCGCGCGAGACCACCAAGACCAAGGACATCACCGGCGGTCTGCCGCGGGTGGCGGAGCTGTTCGAGGCGCGCCGTCCCAAGGAGTGCGCGGTCATCTCCGAGATCGGCGGCGCGGTGGAGTTCGCCGGCTACGCCAAGGGCATGCGCAAGGTGGTGGTGCGCAACGAGGTGGGCGACGAGCAGGAGTACCTCATCCCCCGCGGCAAGCACATCAACGTCCACGAGGGCGACTGGGTGGAGGCGGGCGAGCCGCTCATGGACGGCGCCGCCAACCCCCACGACATCCTGGCGATCCTGGGCCCCAAGGAGCTGCAGAAGTACATCGTCAACGAGGTCCAGGAGGTCTACAAGCTCCAGGGCGTGAACATCAACGACAAGCACATCGAGGTCATCGTGCGCCAGATGATGCGCAAGGTGCAGATCCTCGACCCGGGCGACACCGGGCTCCTGCCCGACGGCCTGGTGGACCGCTTCGTATTCGCCGACACCAACCAGAAGGCGCTGGCCGACGACGCCCAGCCCGCCACCGGCCGCCCGGTGCTGCTGGGGATCACCAAGGCCGCCCTGTCCACCGACTCCTTCATCTCCGCGGCCTCGTTCCAGGAGACCACCCGGGTCCTGACCGAGGCGGCGGTCTCCGGCCGCATCGACGAGCTGTCGGGGCTGAAGGAGAACGTGATCGTGGGCCGGCGCATCCCGGCCGGCACCGGCCACCGGGAGTACCGCCGCAGCTACGTGCCGGCCGACGCCCAGGCGGTGCGCGAGGAGGCCGGCCGGATCGTGGATGCCCAGGCCGCCGCCATGGGCTCCGCCGCCGACGCCGGGGCCCTGCGCCCCGTGCCGCGGGTGCCGCAGACCGACCAGGCCACCGGCGCCTGACCGTTCCCCGGCCCGGGGCGGACGCCCATCCGCCCCGGGCCGCCTTTTCCCCCGAGACTGTCCCCTCTCCGGGCGCGCCACGGCACGGCCCCGGGGCCCGCGTGCGCGCGTCCCGACGCGCCGGGACGGGTCCGTTCGGGTCGGTTCGGGTCGGCGTCGACCGGGAGGGGGCCCCTTACGGGGCCGGGGGGCCGGGGGCGTGGGTGGGGGGGGCCGCGGGGGGCAGGGTGACCACCCGGTTCTTGCCTCCCTGCTTGGCCACGTGCAGGGCCTGGTTGGCGCGCTGGAACAGGCCGTCGTCGGAGTCGGCGTCGTCCGGGTAGGTGGCCAGGCCGATGCTCACGGTGAACGACACCGGCTCCGGGGCGTGCTTGCTCGTCACCGACAGCTCGGCGATGGCCCCCACCAGGCGCTCGGCCAGGGTCAGGGCCGCCTCTCGGCTGGTGTGGGGCAGGATCGCGGTGAACTCCTCGCCCCCGCGCCGGTACACGGAGTCGATCGTGCGGGTGCCGTTCTGGAGGGTGCGGGCGCAGGCGGTGATGCAGTCGTCCCCGGCGAAGAACCCCAGGGTGTCGTTGATGCGCTTGAAGTCGTCGATGTCCACCACGAGCAGGGACAGGGGGCTGGCGAAGGGGTAGCGGTGGGCGCGGTCCACCTCCTCCTTCAGGCGGCGGTCGAAAGCGGCGCGGTTGAGCAGCCCGGTCAGGTAGTCGGTCATGGAGGCGCGCCGGAGGACCTCGGTGCGCTCCAGGGCCTCGATCCGCTCGATGGCCAGGGCGGCCTGCTGGGCCACCGGCACCAGGCGCCTGAGGTCGGCGGGACCGAAGGCGCCGCCGCCCCGCTTGTCGGCCACGTTGAGCACCCCCAGGGCCCGGTCCCCCACCCGGATGGGCACGCTGGCGAAGGAGCGGGTGCGGTAGCGGGCCCGCATGTGGTCCCTCAGGCGCGGCTCGGCGGCGATGTCCGCCACCACCAGGGGCTGGCCGGTGGCGAACACGGTGCCGGCCACCCCCTCGCCGGGGCGGATCCTCAAATATTCCACGTACTTCAGGTGGACCCCGTGGGTGGCCCGGATGCGCAGGCGCTCCTCCGCCGGGTCCAGCAGCAGCACCGAGCCCTGCTCGGCGTCCACCGCCGCCACCGAGCGCTCCACGATCGCGCGGCACAGGGTCTCGGGGTCGGACGTCTCCCACAGGGCCGGCAGCAGGGCGTCGGGGCCGCCGCCGTGGGCCTCCAGGCGCTCCTCCAGCGCCGTCCGCTCCAGCAGCAGCCCGGCGTGGCGGCAGAAGACGGCGATGGCCGACCGGTCCTCCGGGGCCAGGGCGACGTTGAGCAGCGCCACCAGCGCCGGCGCCTCGCCCCCCAGGGGGAACAGCTCCACCGAGGTGGCCTCCGGGGGAAAGCCCGCCTTGAGCAGGTCGTACACCGCGTCGTGGGCGCAAGGGCGCCCGTCGTCCAGGGCCGGCCGCATCCAGCCCGGGCCGGGCCGCACGGACAGGGCCGCCAGGGCCGCCTCCGAGAACACCCCGCCGTTGCCGCAGAACACCGTGGTGGGGGCCAGGGACTCGCCCCCGGGGGCGGGGGCCAGCACGACCCCCGCCGGGGCCCCGAACAGGACGCACAGGCCGTGCAGGACGGAGCGGGGCACCTCGGCGGTTGGCTCCTTCTCCAGGGCGGCCAGGATCTCCATCAGGTAGCGCAGGCGGGCGCCCCCGTCCTCGGCCCGCTCCCGCTGCCGCTCCACCGCCAGGAAGGCCGCCGCCAGGGACCGGGCCTGCTCGGCGAAGGCCTTCACCTCCGCCAGGTCGGCCACCCGCACGTCCGGGGCCAGGCCGGCCACCGCCTCCGGGTCCAGCCCCAGCGCGTCGGCGTAGCGCCGGAAGGCGTGCACGTCCTCGTAGGAAAGGAACACCTTGCCCCCCAGCAGGGCCTCCGGCGGGCCCCCGGCCCGGGGGTCGTCGCCCCGGGTGATGAACACGGCGAGGCGAGCGTGGCAGGTGAAGAGCTGGGTGCGGCCCGTGTCCAGGGTTCGGTCCACCCCGGCGTCGCACTGCTCGGCGCAGCGCGGCCCGGCCTCCGGATGGGCCCGCATCAGGCGGCACACCGGGTTGTCGCGGGACAGGGGGGCGCGGGGCGAGGCCGCGAGCCCCGAGAACCGCCCCAGGGTCTGGCGCCCGATGCGGGCCAGGCCCTCCTGGACCGCCTGCCAGCCGGGGGCCGAGGGGGGGTCCAGGCGGGGAAAGGGGTCGTGCATCACGGGTGCGGGACGGCTGCGCCGGGGGCGCCCGGGGGCGCCGAGGGGCGTTGGGTTTCCAGTTCCGGGGTCTCGGGCCGGGCCCGCGGGCCGGGGCCGGCGGCCGCGCCGCGGCTGCCTATAAATCTAGCAGAGCGGGCCCCCGCGCGACAAGCGCCGCCCGGACGCCCGAGCGGGCCGTGCCCGACGGGGACCGCCTTCCGGGGCCTGCCGGCCCGCCCCCGGCGGTCCCGGGCGCCGGGCCCCTAGCTGGCCAGGGCGGAGGTGAACTCGGCCAGGTCCTGCTGGATCTGGGTGGCCAGGGAGAGCTGGCGCTGGCGGTCCTGGCCGTAGTGGTCCTGCACCGGGGTGGTGCCCCCGTCGGGGCCGTACAGCTCCTTGAGGTGGGCGTCGAAGAAGTGGTCGCCGCTCTCCTCGTGGTAGGACTGGATCAGGGCCTCCACCTGGCGCCCGAAGTCGTTCACGTCCGCGGGGTGGTAGGTGTGCATGAGCCCCGTGAGGTACTCGAACTTCTCCAGGTGGAAGCGCCCCGTGCGGGAGAAGCCGGTCAGGAAGGCGATGAGGATCTCCTCCCGCCCCCGGGTGCGCCAGGCGGGGTGGCCGGTGAGGGCCTTGACGGCGGCCTGGTCGTCGCTGGGGATGGTGGCCTCCACGGCCTGGCGGACGCGTTCGGGGACCTTCACCTCCAGGTTCAGGCGCCGCACCCAGCGGTCGATCATGACCTCCGGCAGGGCCATGTGGACCTCGTCATCCTCGTACAGGTAGGTGGCGTCAAGGCCCTGGGCGGCCAGGTCGTCGATGATGGCGGTGAGGACCGCGGGGGTGATGGTCACCCGCTCCCGGTCCTCCACGTAGCGCGCCCGGTCGCGCCAGTCGGGGGTGTACATGGGCGAGAAGATGGTGTCCACCAGGGCCTCGTCCACGTCGCCGATGCCCCCGTCGAGGAAGCCGCGGACCTGGTCGCTGAGCAACTCGCAACGGTCCATCAGGGTGCGGACGACCTGCTCGGTGAGGGGCCGGGTCCGGGTCAGGTCGGCGATCAGCTTGTCGCGCAGTTGCTTCATGGCCGTGCTCTCCTCTCGGGCTCGAGGTCGCGCGGACCGGCGGGGGCCCTTGCCGGTGGGCCGTCCCGCCGCCAGGGGGCCGGCGGAACGCGCGTCAGTCGCCCCCGTGGTCCTTGTTCTTGACTCCCGCCAGGTCCTGGAGCTGCCACCAGTTCTCCAGGCGCTCCTGCTGGCTGCGGAGCAGCACTTCGGTGGGGTTGCCGTCCTTGTCGAAGTGCTTGCGGAAACGGCCCTCGGTGCGGCACCAGTCGATGAAGGTGATCGTCTCGGTGGTGCCGTCCTTGCGCTTGCGCAGGGCCCAGTCCCGGTCGACGCTGGGGTTGCCCATGAGGGAGAGCTTCTCCTTCATGGTGCGCCCGCCGTCCGGGTTGTAGATGAACATCGGGAAGGCCCGGCTCTCCACCGCCAGCTTGGCCTGGGCGGCCGCCATGTCGTCGGCGACGCCGTGCTCCGGCTGGCAGGTGGTGAAGACGTTGATCACCGCCGGCCCGTCGAACTCCAGGGCCATGTTGACGGCCTTGAAGAAGTGGCTGGTGATGGGCCCCACACTCTGGGCCACGAAGGTGTAGGGGTGCATCATGCAGATCTGCCCCAGCTCCTTGCGCCGCTCCAGCTTGCCGTGGTCGCGCTTGCCGTGGACGCTCATCTTGGCCTCCTGGCCCATGTAGGAGGCCGTGGAGGTCTGGCCGGCGGTGTTGGAGTAGACCTGGGTGTCGAGCACGAGCACCTTGATGTTCATGCCCGAGGCCAGCATGCGCGACAGGGCCTGGAAGCCGATGTCGTTCATGGCCCCGTCGCCCCCCAGCACCCACAGCACCCGGTCGGCGTGGCCGGTCTCGTTCCAGAAGGCCCGGACGCCCATGGCGTCGGTGGGGGCGTTCTCGAACAGGGAGTTGGTCCAGGGGGCCGTGTAGGGGTTGAAGGGGTAGGTGGAGCCGTACACCGTGTTGCAGCCGGTGGCGGCCACGATGCCGTAGTCGTCGCCCACCTTCTCCGCCGTGGCCGCCAGGGCCTGGCGGATGACGGAGGCCTCGCCGCACCCCATGCAGGAGCCCGCGCCGCCCACGTAGTGGTTGTGGCTGGGCTTGAGCATCAGGTCCACGGCGACCTTGGGATTGATGTACCCCTCCGGGGTGGCCGGCAGCCGGTTGTGGAGCTTCCACATGGCGAAGTAGTCCGGCAGGTTGTGGGGCGTCTTCTTGATCATCTTCAGGGCGTTGCGGTCGCCGCACACCTCGACGCACTCGCCGCACCCCTTGCACTTGGTGGGGTCGATGAAGATGCCGAACAGGCCGCCCTCGGGCCCCGCGGGGTCCTTCTCGCGCTTCTTCTCGAAGCTCTTGAAGTACTTGGTGGTCTCGACGAACTGGCCCTTGAGGATCTCCTGCTGCTCGGCGGGGAAGTCGGCCACGGCGCTCGCCAGGGTGGCGCGGGTGGCCACCTTGCCCAGGATGGCGGTGTCGGGGCAGTTGTTGACGCAGTCCATGCACCCGACGCAGTTCTCGGCGGTCAGCTCCGGCAGGTCGGGGGCGATGTAGGAGAAGTCCCGCATGGAGCCGGTGGCGGCGGGCACGACCGACTCGGACACGAACACGTCGGCGGGCTGGGCGGAGCCGCCCCCGGTGTTGTAGGCGTCCACGACCTCCTGCGCCCGCTTGCCGTCATACCACGCCGGAAGCGGCCGGGTGATCTTGACGTAATGTGCCTCGCTCATCAGAAATCCCTTACGGTTCGGTATGGTTCGCCGCCCCCCTCGGCTCCCTGGGTCCGGGGCGGGCGGCTCGTCTCAAAGCTCCCGTCAGATGAAGAACGCGTTGACGTCCTTGCCCTTGGCCTCCCACTCCGCCTGGCCCTCGGCCAGCACGTGCTCGGGGGTGGCGTCCATGATGGAGCGCGGCACCTCGAACACCCGCTCGTAGGCCCGCTTGACGGCCTGGACGTTGTCCTGCACCACCGCCTCGCCCTTCTTGCCGAAGAACTTGCGCAAGGGGACCTCGATGCGCTTGAACAGCTCGGCGTCATCCATCCCGGCCTGCTCCTTGAAGGGGGTGACCTTCAGGAACACGCCCAGCAGCACCACGCCCTGGAAGCGCTGGATCAGCGACGAGTCGTTCTTGCACGACTCGCGGGCAATCTCCACGGTGTCCACGCCGAAGAACCGGACGCTGTGGTTCTTCATGTAGTACTTGGCGTAGCCGGGCAGGCTGTCCCACAGCTCCTGGGGGGTCTTGGCGTCGGTGTGCTGGAAGACGATCCCGCCCTCCTGCATCCCCACCAGGGGGTTGCCCATGTACCAGGTGGTGGGGTCCATCAGGGGCACGAAGTCCACCTGCTGCAGCTCGCAGTGGGTGAGGATCTTGCCCGACGGCACCACCGACAGGTAGGTGTTGGTGGGCAGGCCCTTCTTCTCCGAGCCGTACTTGGGGGCGGCCTGCACCCGGAAGCCGAAGATCTCGCCCATCATGGTGGCGATCACCTTGTTGGTGGTCACCGAGCCGTAGCCGCCCACGGAGTGGCCGCGGATCGAGAACGACCCGGTGGGCCGAACGTCCGGCTCCTCCTCCGGCGCCAGGGCGCTCTCGTGGTCGATCCCGATCGTGAAGTAGCGCTTGCCCGCGCCGTCCGGAAGCATGTTCTTGGCCACGGCCACGATGTGCCCGGGGGTCACGTCGCGGCTGCCCAGGCCGGCCGAGCCCGAGTAGCACACCGGCACCTTGCCGATCTCCGGGTAGCCGGGGGTGCCCATCTGGGCGTGGGCCAGGGCCGCCAGGATGTCCGTGGTGAGGGGGTTGGCCTCGCCGGCGGGCACGTCGCAGCGCTCCAGCACCGCGAACGCCTTGACGTTCGCCAGGGCCTTGGCGATGTCCTTGCCGGGGAAGGGACGGAAGGTGGTGACGTTGATGGCCCCCGCCTTGATCCCCTGGGCCCGCAGCACGGGCAGGGCCGAGACCACGGTCTCGGAGGTGGTGCCCATGGAGATGATGGCGTACTCGGCGTCGTCCATCATCTGGCAGGTGATGTTGTTGTAGCGCCGGCCCGTGAGGCGGTAGAACTCGTCGTAGCACTCCTCGATCACGCCCGGCAGCAGGTCGTAGTAGTGGCGCTGGGCGACCTTGCCCTGCATGTAGGCGTCCTGGTTCTGCACCACGCCGGTCATCAGGGGGAACTCGGGGTCGAACAGCCGGCGCACGTACTGCTCCCGGGGCCCCAGGTACTCCCGGATCATGTCGTCCTCGGGGTACAGCAGGTTCTCGATGGTGTGGGAGACCAAAAAGCCGTCCTGCACGCTCATGAACGGGGTCCGGCTGCGCTCCGCGGCGCGCCGGGCGATGAGCCCCAGGTCGCCGGCCTCCTGGACGTTGGTGCCGAACAGGGTGGCCCACCCCACGTCGGTGACGCCCATCACGTCGTCGTGGCCGGCGTGGACGTTGAGGGACTGGCTGGTCAGGGCCCGGGAGGCGACGTGCAGCACCACCGGCAGGCGCTTGCCCGAGGTGGTGTAGAGGACCTCCTTCATCAGGATGAGGCCCTGCCCGGAGGTGAAGTTCACCACCCGGCCGCCGGCCAGGGCGTAGCCCTCGCAGGCCGAGGCGGAGGAGTGCTCGCTCTCGAGCTCCAACCACCCGATCTCCTTGCCCCAGACGTTCTTGAAGCCGTTGGCGACGTAGACCTGGTAGTTCTGCCCCATGATCGTCGAGGACGTGATGGGGTAGGCGGCGGCGGCGTCCGAGGCCCGGGCCTCCACATAGGCGACCGCGGCCGAGCCGTCTCCGGTCCCTTCGATGCCCGGATACGGAAACTGGCCTTTGGTTTCCTCGGTCATGGGTTCGGTCCTCCGCAATGTCATAAAGCAAACCCGGCCGTCCGGACCGCCGTGCCTTGGGAGCCGGTGCCCGCGCCTGGTCTGGTCCTGTGACGGGCCCTCCGCCCCCGGTGCGGCCCTGGCTGACGGCTTGCCTGAAGAATAGGGGACCACCCTTTCGGTGGTCAATGGGTATTTGGTATGATCATTTTCTTCCGTCCATGCCCCCGGGACCCGTTCCCGGGGCCGGTGCCCGCCCCGGCGGGCACCCCGGGTCGCCCCCGGTGCGGCCGTGGCTGCCGGCCGTCGCCCGGGGCTCGGGCCCGCGCGGCGTCGCGGGGTGGGTTTTTTCGGGTCTGGCGCAGCCTGACAAGGGCACCTTATACTAGGGCGCCGAAACGGTGGAATCGCGGTTTTCGGGACGGTTCGGCGTGTTCCGGCGGGTTGGACGGCCGGGTCAACGGTGATCGAGACAACGGTGGGCAGGCGGCGTGGGCGCCCTGGCAAGAGGGGGCGGGCCCGGTCCGCGACAACGGGTTGAGGAGGTGTTCGTGGCGATCGATCTGACGATTAAGGTGGCCGGTGAAGGCGGCGAGGGCGTCATCAGCTCCGGGGACTTCATCATGCAGGCCGCCACCCGGGCGGGCATGGAGGTCGTCACCTTCAAGAGCTTCCCGGCGGAGATCAAGGGTGGCTACGCCCTCTCCCAGGTGCGCATCTCGGACCAGCCGATCCCCTCCCAGGGCGACGGGTTCGACATCCTGGTGGCGTTCAACGGCGAGGCCTACGAGGTCAACAAGCCGCTGCTGACCCCCGGCACCATCATGGTGTGGGACGGCCCCCACGGCGGCGACTTCGAGCCCGAGGAGCACGACGGCGTGCAGGCCTTCGCGGTGCCCATGAGCGACATCGCCAAGAACCAGCTCAAGAACTACATCGCCAAGAACATGGTCGCCATGGGCGCGGTGGTGGAGCTGTTCGGCCTGCCCGAGGACTCCCTCAAGAGCTCGATCCACGACAAGTTCATCACCAAGGGCCAGGAGGTGGTGGATTTCAACTACCAGGCCATTGAGCTGGGCCGGCAGTGGATCCGCGAGAACTACCCCGATCGCAAGGTCGCCCACGCCTTCCCGGCCTCCAAGGCCCAGAAGGACGTGGTGATCCTGGAGGGCAACCAGGCCATCGCCGTGGGCGCCGTGATGGCCGGCTGCCGCTTCTACGGCGCCTACCCCATCACCCCGGCCACCAGCGTGGGCAACCACTTGGTGGACCTGATGCACCACGTGGGCGGCACCGTGTACCAGAGCGAGGACGAGATCTCGGCCCTCGCCACCGTGATCGGCGCCTCCTTCACCGGCATGAAGTCCATGACCTGCACGGCCGGCCCCGGCATCAGCCTGATGCAGGAGCTGATCGGCCTGGCCATCATGTCCGAGGTGCCGGTGGTGATCGGCGACATCCAGCGCGGCGGCCCCTCCACCGGCATGCCCACCAAGCACGACCAGGGCGACCTGTTCGCCACCTGCCTGGGCACCCACGGCGACGCCCCCCGCATCGTCCTGGCCTGCGCCGACGTGGAGGACTGCGTCTACCTGACGATCGACGCCTTCAACCTGGCGGAGCAGTACCAGAGCCCGGTGATGCTGCTGTCCGACGCCTCCCTGTCGATTCAGACCGAGCCCATCCCGCGGCCGGACATCTCCAAGGTGAAGCTGACCGAGCGGCAGTTCGCCGAGCCCCAGACCGGGGAGAACCACTTCGAGCGCTACAAGATCACCGACTCCGGCGTCTCGCCGATGGGCGCGCCGGGCATCCCCGGCACCAACTACGCCGCCACCGGCCTGGAGCACGCCGAGGACTCGGGGCCCCGCACCAACGTCGAGACCCGCAACGCCATGACCGAGAAGCGTTGGCGCAAGTTCGACGGCATCGAGGACGCTTACAAGCCCATCGAGCGCGAGGGCGAGGACGGCGACGACCTGGGGATCATCTCCTGGGGCATGACCCAGTCGGTCACCCGCGAGGCCGTGGCCCGGCTGCGGGCCGGCGGCCACAAGGTCAGCGCCCTCTACCCCAAGATGCTCTGGCCCATGCCGAAAAAGCAGATCGAGGCGTTCGCGCGCTCGGTCAAGCGGGTGGTGGTCCCGGAGGCCAACTTCCAGGGCCAGCTCGCCGACCTGATCAAGATGCGCACCGACGTGGTGCCCATCAAGTTCAACGTCTACCGCGGCGAGCCCCTCATCCCGCGCGAGATCGAGAGCATGGCGCTGGAGCTGCTGCAGCAGTCCGCCGGCGCGAAGCCCATGGCCCGCATGGCCATCCACTGACGGGAACACCCCACCCTGACGGATAGGGAGTAGATAGCATGGCACTGCCAGCCACCTTAAACGTCCACGTCCAGGAGCCGCTCAAGGCCAAGGACTACCGCAGCGACATCACCCCGACCTGGTGCCCGGGCTGCGGCGACTTCGGCGTCGTGGGCGCCCTCGCCAAGGCCTACGCGGAGCAGAAGTACAACCCGAGCGCCGTCACCACGGTGTCGGGCATCGGCTGCAGCTCCCGGCTGCCCTTGTGGATGAACTCCTTCGGCATCCACTCGTGCCACGGCCGCGCGGTGCCGGTGGCCATCGGCGCCCACTTGGCGCGCCCCGAGATGCCCGTGGTGGTCACCATCGGCGACGGCGACTGCTTCTCCATCGGGGGCGGCCACATCGGGCCCCCGGCGCGCCGCAACATGGACATGACCGTGATGGTCATGGACAACGGCACCTTCGCCCTGACCAAGAACCAGAACTCGCCCACCAGCCGGCCCGGCCTGCCCGGGACCCTGGCCTCCGGCATGGGCAACCTGGACGAGCCGATGAACCCCATCGAGCTCATGATCACCCTGGGCGCCACCTTCGTGGCCCAGAGCTACTCGGCCAACGCCAAGCACATGGGGATGATCATGAACAAGGCCTTGGCCCACAAGGGGTTCTCGTTCGTGAACATCCTCTCGCCGTGTCCCACCTACAACAAGATGGACACGTTCCAGTACTTCCGCCCCCGCATCCACGACATCAACGACGAAGGCGAGCACACCCAGCTCACCGACCGGGGTGCGGCCCTGGCCAAGGCGGCGGAGCTCTACGACCACCACCAGAACGCCGAGGCCCACGTGCCGGTCGGGGTCTACTACGAGGTGGACAAGCCCATCTACACCGAGAAGGTGCAGAAGGTGCGGGAATACTACAAGGTCACCGACACCCCGGACTGGAGCGAGATCTTCGACCGGTTCAAGCCCTAAGGGGTCCCCGGGGCCCTTACCCCTCCGAACGGCCCATGGCCCGCCCGGGCCATGGGCCGTTCCGGTTTTCCACGGGGAGCGACATGGCGGCGACATGGCGGCACTGACACGAGACGAAGTCACCGAGCGAATCCGCCGGGGCGACAGCCTGGCGGGCGAGGACTACTCCCACTGCAACCTCTCCGGCCTGGACCTCTCGGGCCAGGACTTCAGCGACGCCACCCTCACCCGGGCCAACCTGGCGGGGGCCGACCTGAAGGGCGCCGACCTGTCGGACGCCTACGTGGTGGAGATCGACGCCGACGGCGCCGACTTCTCCGGCACTCTCTGCGAGCGCACCTTCTTCCAGCGCGCCATGCTGCGGGGCGCCCGCTTCGAGGGGGCCGACCTGTCGGGCACCCAGTTCATGGTCTGCCGCATGGAGGGGGCCGACTTCACCGCGGCCCGCATGCGGGGCACGGTGCTGCTGGACTCGGTCCTGGACGAGGCGGTGCTGGACGGGGCCGACTGCACCGGCGCCAACTTCCGTGGCGCCACCTTGGAGCGGGCCCGCCTGAAGGGCACCGTGCTCAACGGCGCCGACCTGCGCAAGGTGAAGTTCCTGGGAGCCCGCTTCGCCGGCGTGGTGGAGGAGGGGGCGCTGTTCTACGGCAAGAAACCGTGGGGTGGCGCCGAAACCGGCGTGGACTACGGCGACATTCTCCCCTATTTTCAAGACGATTAGCGCGCCACGGCGCGTCGGGCGGGACGACGGGCGCCCCGTGTCCCCCGATCACCGGCCCCCGGCCCTTCGGCCGGGCGCGGCTACTCCTCCATGATGTCGTTGTCGTAGCCGTACTCGTGCATGGCGGTCACCCGCGCCCGCTCCGCCCAGCAGGGGGCGCAGAAATAGACCTCCTCGATCTCCGGGTCGGGCACCAGGGGCACGTCCCGGGCCCCGCACTTGGCGCACTCGGCGTCGGCGGGGATCGGGCCCGTTCCGGGCAGGCTGGGCTTCACGGGCATGGGTTGGGGTGGCTCCGGTGGATGGCCTCGATCCCCTCCAGCACCGGGCCGGGCAGGTCCAGGTCGATGCTGTCCAGGTTGCGGGCCAGCTGCTCCACGGAGGTGGCCCCCACGATCGTGGCGGTCAGGAACGGCTGGCGGTGGACGAAGGCCAGGGCCATGGCCGCCGGCTCCAGGCCGTGGCGCCGCGCCAGCTCCACGTAGGCGGCCGCGGCGGCCTGGCCGGCGGGGCCGTTGTAGCGCTGGAAGCGCTCGAAGCGGGTCAGCCGCGCCCCTTCCGGCCGGGCCCCGTGCAGGTACTTGCCGGTGAGCACCCCGAAGGCCAGGGGGGAGTAGGCCAAGAGCCCCACCCGTTCCCTCAAGGCCACCTCGGCGCAGCCGATCTCGAAGGTGCGGTTGAGCAGGCTGTACGGGTTCTGCACCGTCACCGTCCGGGGCAGCCCCAGGCGCTCGGCCGCCCTCAGGAAGGCCATGATGCCCCACGGGGTCTCGTTGGAGAGCCCCACGTGGCGCACCTTGCCGGCCTTGACGAAGTCCCCCAGCACCGCCAGGGTCTCCTCCACCGGAACGGGGTCGTCGTCCGGGTCGTGGGAGTACCCCAAGTCCCCGAAGTAATTGGTGTTCCGGTCCGGCCAGTGGAGCTGGTAGAGGTCGATCCGGTCCGTCCCCAGGCGCTCGAGGCTCCCCTCCAGGGCCGCCTCCAGGTGGGCCCGGTTCAGGCGCGGGGCCCCGCCCCGGACGTGGGGCAGCCAGTCGGCCCGCCCCGCCGCCTTGGTGGCCAGGACCACCCGTTCCCGCGTGCCGCGGGCCTTGAGCCACGACCCCACGATCCGCTCGGTTTCGCCGTAGGTCTCGCCCCGGGGCGGGACCGGGTAGATCTCCGCCGTGTCGATGAAGTTCACGCCCCGCTCCAGGGCCAGGTCGAGCTGGGCGTGGGCCGCCTCGGGGGTGTTCTGCTCCCCGAAGGTCATGGTTCCCAGGCAGATGCGGCTGACCTGGAGGTCGGTGTCGCCGAGGCGGCTGTACTGCATGGCGTCTTCCGGTTCGGGTGGGGGCGCGGGGGCTTGAAACGGGGGTCTCGCCCGATTGTACCAGCGCCTTGCGGCCCGGGCAGCCGGGCGCGGGCGGGGTGGCTGGGGCGGGGGCCCCGGGTTGTGGCCGCGGGGGCGTTTGGACGAAGATGGGCGGGGCCTTAAAGCCTGCCCGGGAACCGGCCGAAAAGGGGGGGTCTGGACCATGGCCTCTTCCCACCCCGCAGCCACGGCCCCCGCGCCGCCCACCCGCACCGGAGAAGCCTTGCGATGAAACGCCACGGACTTTCCGCCGCCGTCCTGGCCGCCCTGGCCCTGACCGCGCCCGCCCTGTACGCCGACGAGATCCAGGTCCCCGGCCCCGGCCCCCAGGCCAAGGTCCACACGGTCGTCCACGGCGACACCCTGTGGGACATCGCCCGGGCCTACCTGGAGGACCCCTTCCAGTGGCCCAAGATCTGGCGCGACAACGACCAGGTGGCCAACCCCGACCTGATCTACCCCGGCGGGATGATCCGCATCCCGGTCGGGCTGCTCAAGCCCGAGGTCCGGGAGGCGATGGTGCCCAAGGGGGCCCCCCCGCAGGCGCTGGAGGTGCCCGTCCCGAAGGGTTCCCTCAACCCGCTGATGGTGGAGTCCGCCGGCTTCCTCACCCACGACCTGGACGACGTGGGGGAGGTCATGGGCACCTACGAGGGCCGGACCCTCATGGGGGAGGGCGACACGATCTTCCTGAAGCTCGGTCGCCACGACAACCCGGAGCCCGGCACCCGCTTCACCGTGGTGCGGCCGCTCCACACGGTTCGACACCCCGGCAGCCTGCGCAGCATGGGCAGGCTCGTGGAGGTGCTGGGCGTGGTCTCCGTGACCGGCCAGAAGGGCCGCGCGGTGCAGGCCACGGTCGAGCGCAGCTACGACTCGATCACCCAGGGTGACCTGCTCCTCGCGTACGCCGACCCGGACGTGACCGTGACCGAGGGGACCCCCGACCTGACCGGCGTGGTGGTCGCCGCCCGCGACGACCGGGAGTACTCGGCCGCCGGGGACGTGGTCTACATCGACCGGGGCGCCCGCGACGGGCTGGCCCCCGGCATGACCCTGGAGGTGATGGCCCACGAGGAGAAGGTCGAGGGGGCCGGCATCCTGAGCTCCTACCACCTGCCGGAGCGCCACCTGGCCACCCTGCGGGTGCTGTCGGTGCGGGAGGGCAACGCCACCGCCAAGATCGTGGAGAGCACCGAGCCCATCGCGGTGGGCAACGAGTTCCGCGCCGCCCCCGCCGGGGCCGCGGAGCCCGCCGACCCCAGCGCCTGACGGGGCCCGAGCCCCACTCCCTACGGGGAGGTGCCTTCCACCCGGGTGTGCAGCTCGCCCCGGTGCAGGCGCACGTCCACCCGGTCTCCGGCCCGCACCCGGGCGGCGTCCGTGACGACGCGCCCGTCCCTGCGCGCCACCGCGTAGCCCCGCGCCAGCACGCCCATGGGGGAAAGCCCCTCCAGCCGCCCCGACAGCAGCGCCAGGTCCGCCCGGGCCGTCTCCAGGCGTCCCCGGGCCGCGCGCCCGGCCCGCGCCGCCAGGGCCTCGGTCCGCTCGGACAGCAGCGGGATGCGGGCCGCCGGGGAGGCCCCCGCCAGTCGTGCCGCCGCCGTGCCCGCCGCGTGCTGGGCCGCCGTCAGGCGGCGGGCCGTGAGGGCCCCCAGGGTCAGGCGCAGGTCGTCCACCCGCTGGATCAGCCGCCGCAGCCGCTCGGCCGGGTCCAGCAGCCGGGCCCCGGCCGCCTCGGCGGTCAGGCGCCGGGTGGCCAGCCCCGCCCGCATGGCGTTCACCAGCCGCCCGTAGTGCTCCTCGGCGCGGGCCCGGCCCTCCACCCAGGGGGAGCTGAGCAGCTCCGCCGCGGCGCTGGGGGTGGGGGCCCGCGCGTCCGCCACCAGGTCGGCGATGGTCAGGTCGGTCTCATGCCCCACCCCGGCCACCACCGGCAGGGGGCAGGCCGCGATGGCCCGGGCCAGCCCCTCGTCGTTGAAGGCCGCCAGGTCTTCCAGGGAGCCGCCCCCCCGGGCCACCACCACGGCCTCGCAATCGCCGTGGTCCACGGCTGCGGCCAGGGCCTCGATCAGCCGGCGGGGGGCGTCCCGCCCCTGCACCGGTGCGGGCACCATCAGCACCGCCATGCCCGGCGCCCGCCGCCGGAGCACCTGGAGGATGTCCCGCACCGCCGCCCCGGTGGGGGAGGTGACCACCGCCAGGCGCCGCACCAGGGCCGGCAGGGGGCGCTTGCGGGCCGGGTCGAACAGCCCCTCGGCCTGGAGCTGGGCCTTGACCGCCTCGAACTGCCGGTACAGGTCCCCCACCCCGGCGGGCTCCAGGTAGTCCACCACCACCTGGTACTCCCCCCGGGGCTCGTACACCGTGACCCGCCCCCGGCACAGCACCTGGTCCCCGTCCGCCGGCAGGCGCTTCAGGTAGCGGGCGGTGGAGCCCCAGATCACGGCCCGCACCTGGGCCTCGGCGTCCTTGAGGGTCAGGTAGACGTGCCCCGAGGGGGCGCGCCGCAGGTTGCTCACCTCGCCAGTGAGCCAGAGGCTGGCGAAGGCCCCCTCCAGGGCCGTCTTCACCCGCCGGGTGAAGTCGGAGACGGAGAGGATCTCGCGGGCCGGCGGGCCGAAGGCCCCGGGCTCAGGCATCGGCGTCAGGCATCCGGCAGGTACACGCGGTCGATGGCGAGGCAGCGCCCCGTGTCCGGGTCCAGGTCCACGCTCACCCCCGACACCACGGCGGGCCCCGAGGCCACCGCGAAGCGCTTGGGCATGCCGGTCAGGAAGCGGGCCAGCACCAGGTCGCGCTTCATGCCGATCACGCCGTCCATGGGGCCGGTCATCCCCGCGTCGGTGATGTAGCCGGTGCCGCCGGGCAGCACCCGGGCGTCGGCGGTCTGGACGTGGGTGTGGGTGCCCAGCACGGCGGAGGCGTTCCCGTCCAGGTGCCACCCCATGGCGATCTTCTCGCTGGTGGCCTCGCCGTGCATGTCCACGATCACCATGGCGGTCTCGCGCTTCAGGCGCGCCACCTCCCGGCTGGCGGCCCGGAAGGGGCAGTCCAGGGCGTGCATGAAGACCCGCCCCATCACCTGGGTCACCCCCACCCGGTCGCCCCGGGCGGTGGAGAAGATGCCGCTCGAGGCCCCGGGGGTCCCCTCCGGGTAGTTGGCGGGCCGCAGCAGGCGCTTCTCGGCGCGGATGAAGTCCAGTGCCTCGCGCTTGTCCCACACGTGGTTGCCGGTGGTGAGCACGTCGAGCCCCAGGCTGAACAGGTCGCGGGCCACCTCGGCGGTGACGCCGAAGCCGCCGGCGGCGTTCTCGGCGTTGCCGATGGCCAGGTCGATCCCGCGCTCGGCCTTGATCCGGTCCAGGTTGCGGAACAGGGCCTTGCGCCCCGGCTCGCCGACGATGTCCCCGATGAACAGGACGCGGGTCACCGGGCGTACTCGATGAAGCGGGACTCCCGCACCAGGCAGACCTTGATCTGGCCGGGGTAGTTGAGCTCCTTCTCGATCTTGTGGGCGATGTCGCGGGAGACGACGCCGCAGGCCTCGTCGGACAGGGCCTCGGCGTCCACCAGCACCCGGACCTCCCGGCCCGCCTGGAGGGCGTAGACCTTGTCCACGCCGGGGAAGGCGCCAGCCACCTGCTCCAGGTCCTTCAGGCGCCGGATGTAGAGCTCCATGTTCTCGCGGCGGGCCCCGGGGCGTCCGGCCGAGATGGCGTCGCCGGCGGCCACTAGGTAGGCCTCCTTGGTGGCGGGCGGCACGTCGCCGTGGTGGGCCTCGATGGCGTTGATCACCCGGGGGTCCTCGCCGCGCTTGCGGGCGAACTCGGCCCCGATCACCGCGTGGGCCCCCTCCGCCTCGTGGGTGAGGGCCTTGCCGATGTCGTGCAGCAGGCCGCCCCGTACCGCCAGGGCCCGGTCCAGGCCCAGCTCGTCGGCCATGGCGCCGCACAGGATGCCCACCTCCCGGGCGTGGGCCAGGTTGTTCTGGCCGTAGCTCAAGCGGTACTTCAGGCGCCCGAGCAGGCCCACGATGTCCGGGTCGACGTCCCGCACCCCCAGCTCGAAGAGGATGCGCTCGGCCTCCTCGCGCATCTCCTTGTCGAGGCGCTGCTCCACCTGGGCCGCGGTCTCCTCGATGCGGGTGGGGTGGAAGCGGCCGTCGGCCATGAGCCGCTCCAGGGTCAGGCGGGCCACCTCGCGGCGCAGGGGGTCGAAGCTGGACAGGAGGATCGTCTCCGGGGTGTCGTCCACGATCAGGTTCACCCCGGTGGCGGCCTCCAGGGCGCGGATGTTGCGCCCCTCGCGGCCGATGATGCGGCCCTTCATGTCGTCGGAGGGCAGGCTCACCACGCTGATGGTGGACTCGGCCACGTAGTCCCCCGCGATGCGCTGGATGGCGGTGCAGATCACGTGGCGGGCGCTCTCCTCGGCCCGGTCGCGGGCCTCCTGCTCCAGGCGCTGGGCCAGCTTGGCGGATTCGAAGCGGGCCTCGGACTCGATCCGGGCGGTGAGCTCCTCCCTCGCCTGCTCGGCGGACAGGCCCGACACCCGCTCCAGCTCGGCCACCAGGCTCCGCTCCCGGGCGTCCAGGGCGGCGTCCCGCTCGGCCAGCAGGGCCTGCTCGCGCTGGACCGCCTCCTCGCGGGCGGCGTGCGCCTGCTCCTTGGCGTCCAGTCGGGTCTCCCGGTTGTCCAGGCGCCGCTCGGCCTCCCGCAGCTCGGCCTTCTTGGCTTCGCTCGTCTTTTCGATCTCGTCGCGGGCCGACAGGCGCAGGTCCTTGAGCTCCAGCTCCACGGAGCGGCGCAGCATGTCGACCTCCCGCTCGGCGTCGGCGAGGGCGCGGGCGGCGGGGGCGTCGGCCTCCGGCCCCTTGGGGGGCCCGCCGGGCCCCCGGCGCAGGACGATCAGGCCGAGGGCCCCCAGGCTGAGGGCCAGGGTGGCGGCCAGGACGGCGGTGAGGGGTTCCATCGGGTCTCCGGGTTACCCTGTATCGGGCGGCGTATTGGCCTCGGGGGCGGCGTCATCCCCCGGTGGTCGGCGTTTCTTCTGGGCCTTCAGGCCGTTCAGGCGCTCGGCGATGCGGGACTCCAGGCCCTGGTCGGTGGGGCGGTAGTAGGTCCGCTCCGCCCCCAGGTAGTCCTGGGGCACGAAGTGGCCGGGGAAGTCGTGGGGGTATTGGTAGCCGATCCCCCGCCCCAGGGTCTTGGCGCCGCCGTAGTGGCTGTCCTGCAGGTGGGGCGGCACGGGCAGCACGAGGCCCTGGCGGAGCTCGGCCAGGGCGGCGTCCACCGCCAGGTAGGCGGCGTTGCTCTTGGGGGCCGAGGCCAGGTAGCAGGTGGCCTGGGCCAGGGGAATGCGCCCCTCCGGCAGCCCGATGGCGGCCACGGCCTGGTGGGCCGCCACCGCCAGCTGGAGGGCCCGGGGGTCGGCGTTGCCCACGTCCTCGGCGGCGGCGATCACCAGGCGGCGGGCGATGAACAGGGGGTCCTCGCCCCCCTCGATCATCTTGGCCAGCCAGTACACGGCGGCGTCCGGGTCGGAGCCCCGGATGCTCTTGATGAAGGCCGAGATCGTGTCGTAGTGGGCGTCGCCGTCCTCGTAGACGACGGCCTTCTTGCCCAGGGACGCCTCCATCGCCTCCAGGGTCACCCGCACGCCACCGTCCGGGGCCGGGGCGGTGGTGGTGGCCGCCACCTCCAGGGTGTTCAGGGCCCGGCGGGCGTCGCCCTCGGTGCGCTGCACCAGGAAATCCAGGGCGTCGGGCGCCACCGTGACCCCGCTGGCCCCCAGGCCCCGCTCCGGGTCCTTCAGGGCCGCCTCCACGATGCCGCGCACCTCGTCCGGGGACAGGGCCTTCAGCTCCACGATCAGGGAACGGGAAGCCAGGGGCGGGATGATGGCGAAGAAGGGGTTCTGGGTGCTGGCCCCGATCAGGGTGACCAGGCCCTTTTCCACGTGGGGCAGCAGGGCGCTCTGCTGGGGCTTGTTGAAGCGGTGGATCTCGTCGATGAACAGAAGGGTGCCCACGCCCCGCTCCCGCTGGCTGCGGAGGGCGGCCTCCACCACCTTGCGGATGTCCGGGATGCCGGCGGTGACGGCGTTCATCTCCGCGAACGGCAGGTCCAGCTCCCGGGCCACCAGGTGGGCCAGGGCGGTCTTGCCGCAGCCCGGGGGGCCGAACAGGATCAGGGAGCGGATGCGCCCGGCGGCGAGCTGGCGCTGGAGCAGCTTGCCGGGGCCCAGGATGTGGCGCTGGCCCACGTACTCCGCCAGGCGGCGGGGCCGCATGCGCCACGCCAGGGGGGTCGTGGCGGCCTCGCTGGTGGCGGTTGCAAACAGATCCATTGTGCCCTTCGGCGCCGCCGGGTGGCGCGGTGTCCCGATCGCGGACGGCGGCTTGCGGGGCGCGACGCGGCGCTGGGCCCCGGACGCCGGGGCCCCGAGGGGGACCGGACGGCGCCTCGCGCGCCCGCTCCGGCCCCGTGGGCCGATCCCGCCGCTTGCCTTCGGGGGCCGAGGGCAAGTATGAATAACCCCGCCTTGCCGTGGGCTCGGCTGGCTCTGGAACCCTGACGAATCAGGTGGGCGCCCTCGGCCGGACTTCAGGATGCACCGACCACGAGGGAACGGCACATGCACACGGCCCGGCCAGGAAGGCTCCCGTGTCCAAAGTGTTGGGTCCCAAATGCGCCTAACCGCACGCGCAAGGCAGGGAACTCAGGTCACCCGGGTCCGTCGATCCCAAGCCTTAACCCAACTCATTTCTAGCAGATGACCCCCCCTCATTTCAAGCCGGACACGCCCCCCGCAAGGGGCCGGAAAGCCCCCCTGGCGGCGGCGCTGGCGGCCCTGTTGGGGGCCGCGGCGGCGGTCCCCGGGACGGCCGTCTCTCAAGGCCCTGCGGGGCTCACGGTGCCCCAGGGCGGGGTGGGACGGCTGGAGGTGACCATCGAGGCGGGGGACTCGGCGCCCTGGGCCAGCTTCCAGGGCCAGACGGTCTACTTCCGCCGCGAGGCCCCGCGCCGATTCGCCGCCCTGCTGGGGGTGGACATGGAGACGAAGCCCGGCCCCAAGCCCCTGGACGTGATGGTGGTCCGGGGCGGCCACACCAGGGTGATCGCCCGCCCCACGGTGGATGTCACGCCGGGGGGCTTCGGGGTGCAGCACCTGACCCTGCCCGACGCCATGGTGGAGCTGGACGCCCCCACCCTCAAGCGGGTGGGGCGGGAGAAGCGCCAGGTGGCCGCCCTGTGGGCCGGGGGCCGGCGCGGACCCCTATGGACGGAGGGGTGGCGCATGCCGGTGTCGGGGAAGCCGTCGGGCAGCTTCGGCAAGCGCCGGGTGATCAACGGCCAGCCCCGCAGCCCCCACAACGGCGAGGACATCCCGGCCCCCGCCGGAACCCCGGTGCGGGCCCCCAACGAGGCCGTGGTACGGCTGCCCGGGGAGCGCTACTTCGGCGGCAACACCGTGTTTCTGGACCACGGCGGCGGGCTCTTCACGTTCTACATGCACCTGAGCGAGATCGCCGTGCGGGAGGGCCAGCGGGTCCACGCCGGGGACGTGATCGGCCGGGTGGGCGCCTCGGGCCGGGCCACCGGCCCCCACCTGCACTGGGGCGGGCGCCTCAACAACGCCCGCATCAACCCCCTCCACCTGCTGGCGCCGGAGGACCGGATGGCCCTCGATGGCGGTGCCGGTGCCGACGGCGGCGCCGGACCGTGAGCCGGACGGCCTAGGCGCCGTGGGCGGCGGCTTCCGGGGCGCCCTGGAAGGCCTCCGGGCGCGCCTGGCGCAGGGCCTCGAACACCACCACCGCCACGGCGTTGCTCAGGTTCAGGCAGCGCGACGGCCCCCACATGGGGATCCGCACCCCCGCCTCCGGGAAGCGCGCCAGCAGGTCGGCGGGCAGCCCGGCGGTCTCGGCCCCGAACACCAGCCAGTCGTCCGGCCCGTAGCGCACGTCCGTGTAGACCCGGCGGGCCCGGGAGGAGGCCAGGTGCAGGGCCCCGCCCCGCGCCGCCCGGGCGGCGAGCACCGCCTCGAAGTCGTCGTGCACCGTCAGGTCCAGGTGCCGCCAGTAGTCCAGGCCGGCGCGCCTCAGGTGGCGGTCGTCCAGGGAGAACCCCAGGGGCCGCACCAGGTGCAGGGCCGAGCCGGTGCCCACGCACAGGCGCGCAACGTTGCCCGTGTTGGGCGGGATCTCCGGCGCCACCAGGACCACGTGCATCGTCGTTCCCCTACCCCCCTTCGCACCGGGGCGCGTCCCACGTTCCTCGCCTCCGGACCCCACAGGGCACCGCCGCTCGGTCCGGCAGTGGCCGCCCGCGAGCGGGCCGCACGCGGGTCCCCTGCGCGGAACCCGCCGAGGGGCGACCCCCTCCCCCTCAGCCCCAGGGCTCCCAGATGATGCGCTTCTTGTCCACCGCCAGGTCCTCCTTGAGCATGCGGCGCACGTCGCGGACCATCCCGGTGGGGCCGGCCACGTAGTAGAGGCCGGTGGTGTCGGGGGGGCAGAAGTCCCGCAGCAGGTCGGCGTCGATGCGGCCGGTGGGGCCCCGCCAGTGGTGTCCCTCGGGGCGGGTGACGGTGTGCAGGAGCTGCAGGTTGGGGTGGGTCTCGGTCCACTTGAGCAGGGTGGCCAGGTAGATCATGTCGTTCGGGGTGCGGCAGCTGGCCAGGTAGCGCATCTCGACGGGGAGCCCCTTGTCCAGGATGTAGCGGGCGATGCCCCGCATGGGGGCCACCCCGGCGCCGCCGCCGATGAGGGCGATCTGGTCGGCCATGCCCTCCTCGAAGTAGAAATGGCCGAACGGCCCCTCGATGGTCATCGCCTCCCCCAGGTAGGTGACCTCCCGGAGGTGCTTCGAGACGTGGCCGTCGTCGTAGTACTTGACGGTCAGGTCGATGTAGCCCGCCTCGGTGGGGGAGGAGCTGATGGAGTAGGCGCGGGTCAGGCGCTCGTTGCCGGGACCGTACTCGGGGGTGTCCACCGTGAGGTTGACGAACTGCCCGGCGCGGAAGGTGAAGCCGACCTCGGGGGGGAGCTCGAAGCGGAAGGTCAGCACGTCCATGGTCTCCAGGACCACCTGGGCGACCTCGGACTCGAAGCGGTACGTCTGCGGCATGGGGCCCCTTTTTTGCCGGTGGGAGCGGACCCGGGGGCCGCCTCCCCGGCGGGGCCCGGGGGATCGAGTATAGCACGGGGTCCCGGGCGACCTTGGGGGACGGCCTGTAGCGCGGCCCCCGAGGCGCCGAAAGGAATGCGGCGGGGCCGCTTTTCTGGTAGCATCTGTGCCCTTTGGCGACCGGTCCCTTGGGGCCCGGGGCGTCCGCCGGCCCACGGAGGGGCACCGGGACATCGCGTGACGGGGGCGGCAACGCCCCTCTTTGAAAGGGCGCGCCACGCGGAGTGGGGAGAGCAGGGATTGTTCGGGCTGAAGAACAGGCTGATGGGGTGGGTGTCGGACGACCTGGCGATCGATCTGGGCACCGCAAACACCCTGGTCTACGTCAAGGGCAAGGGCATCGTCATCGACGAGCCGTCGGTGGTGGCGATGGACAAGAACTCCGGCAAGATCCTTGCCGTGGGTGCCGAGGCCAAGAAGATGCTGGGGCGGACCCCCGGCAACATCGTGGCCATCCGCCCGATGAAGGACGGCGTGATCGCCGACTTCGAGACCACCGAGAAGATGCTGCGCCACTTCATCACCAAGGCGCACAACCGGGGCACCTTCGTCTCGCCCCGCATCGTCATCTGCGTCCCGTCGGGCATCACCCAGGTGGAGCAGCGCGCGGTGCGCGACTCGGCCGAGCTGGCCGGGGCCCGTGAGGTCTACATCATCGAGGAGCCCATCGCCGCGGCCATCGGCGCGGGCCTGCCCATCGCCGAGGCGGAGGGCAACATGGTGGTGGACATCGGCGGCGGCACCACCGACGTGGCGGTCATCTCCCTGGCGGGCATCGTGTACTCGGAGAGCGTGAAGGTGGCGGGCGACAAGATGGACGAGGCCATCGCCTCGTACATCAAGCGCAAGTACAACCTGCTCATCGGCGACCACATGGCCGAGCGCATCAAGGTGGAGGTGGGCAGCGCCTACACCCTGGAGTCGCCCCTGACCACCATGATCAAGGGCCGGGACCTGATCTCGGGCATCCCCAAGACCCTGGTGATCGACGACACCGAGGTGCGCGAGGCCCTGGCCGAGCCCATCAGCGTGATCGTCAACACGATCAAGGTGGCCCTGGAGAACACCCCCCCCGAGCTGTCCGGCGACATCATCGACCGCGGCATCGTCCTGACCGGGGGCGGCTCCATGGTGCGGGGCATGGACATCCGCCTGCGGGAGGAGACGAACCTGCCCATCGTGTCCGTGGACAACCCCCTCACCAGCGTCGTGCTGGGGGGCGGTCAGGTGCTCCAGGAACTCGACCTGCTGCGGAAGATCTCCATCTCGCAGTAACGCCGCATGTTGCATCGGCGACGCCGGAGCGCCCGCTGGATTCTGGCGGTGCTGGCGACTGCGGTCGTCCTCTTCTTCCTCTTTCCCCAGACCCGCAACCGCCCCCTGTCCCTGCTGGAGGCCCCCGTCGTGTGGACGGCCTCCCGCATCACCGAGCTGGCCGCCGGCGTGACCGGATGGGTAGCCGGCACCTGGACCGAGTACGTGGACCTGCGCCGGGTGCGCCGGCGGGCCGACCAGCTCACCGCCGAGCGGGACGCCCTGGAGGTGGCCCTGGCCGACGCCCGCGAGCAGGCCGCCCGTGCCGACCGGCTCGAGGCGTTGCTGTCCCTCAAGGAGCGCGTCGAGCGCCCGGCGGTCCCGGCCCGCGTCCTGGGCACCGACGCCACCCACTGGTTCCGCTCCCTGCTGGTGGACCGGGGGGGCTTCGACGGGGTGACGGTGGGGGACGGGGTGATCGCCCCCGGGGGCGTGGTGGGGCGGGTGGCCAAGGTCACCCACACCACGGCCCAGGTGCTCTCGCTCTACGACCGGGGCAGCGTGATCCCGGCCCGGGTCCAGCGCAGCCGCCAGGCCGGGGTGTTGGTGGGGGGCGTGCGCCCCTCGGCCGTGGACCGCCTGGCCGCCGAGGAGGGGGCCGACCTGCCGCCGCCGGAGATGCTGGCGGAGCTGAAGTACCTGCACCGCTCGGCGGACGTGGTGGTGGGGGACGCCGTGGTAACCTCGGGACAGGAAGGCCGGTTCCCGCCGGGCGTCCCCATCGGCACCGTGGTGCGGGTGGTCCGCACCAAGACCGAGACGTTCCTCAAGGTGTACGTGGCGCCGGCCCTGGACTTCGGGACCCTGGAGGAGGTGCTGGTGGTGCACGCCCTGCCCGAGACGCCGGAGGCGCCGTGAGCCGGTCCGGCCTCTGGCTCCTGGCGGGCTTCGGCCTGGTGCTGGCCGTGCCCCTCCAGGTGGGGGTGCTGCCCCACCTGATGCCGGGCCGCTGGGCCCCCAACCTGGGGGTGCTCACCGTGTTCCTGGCGGCCCTGCGTTACGGCGAGGGGCCGGGGGTGGTGTTCGGCCTGGTCATGGGCCTGCTCTACGACCGCTTCACCGTGGGGGAGGTGGGCCTGCACCTCCTGCTGCTGCCGTGCGTGGGGGCCGCCACGGCGGCGGTGCGGCGCCTGATCCCGGAGCTCACCTTGAGCGGCCTGCTGGTCCTGCTCATGGTGGTGGTGGTGGCCACCGAGCTGGCGGCCGCCGGGCTGTTCCACATGGCGGGGTCCATCCGGCTGGACGGCACCCTCACGGCCCGCCAGCTGCTGCCGGCCGTGGTGGCCAACGTGCTGTGGGGGGGCCTGATGGTCCTGCTGGTGGAGACCCCGGGCCGCCTGGCGCGCCGGTCGTGATCCCCTACGAGCGGGAGGCCCTGGTCTGGACCGTCCGGCGCCGGATGACCTGGCTGCTGGGGCTGATCCTGGCCTTCGTCGGCGTGCTGCTGCTGCGCAGCTGGTACCTCCAGGTGCTCCACCACGGCCGCTACCTGGCCCTGGCCCAGAGCAACCGGGTGCGCACGGTGGTGGAGATGCCGGAGCGGGGCCTGATCCTGGACCGGTACGGCCGGGCCCTGGTGAACAACACCCCCACCTTCGACCTGGCCCTGGTGCTCGACGACGTGGTGGACTTGGCCGGCACCGTGGACCGGATCGCGGGCCGCCTGCACCTGAAGGCCGGCCCCATGCTGGAGGCGGCCAAGCGCCAGCGCCGCACGATTCCCTATCTGCCCGTGATCGTGCGCAAGAACCTGTCCCTCACCCAGGTGGCCGACGTGGAGTGGGCCCACCTGCCGGGCGTGGTGGTGCTGGCCGAGACCGAGCGCCACTACCCGTACGGCAACGCCGCCGCGCACCTGCTGGGCTACGTGGGGGAGATCACCGAGCCCCAGCTCGCCGACCCCGGCTTTCGAGGCGTGCTGCCCGGCACCCGGGTGGGGCAGTACGGGGTGGAGAGCGTGTACGACCGGGACCTGCGGGGCGACCCCGGCGCCCGTCGCATCGAGGTGGACGCCAAGGGCTTCGAGGTGCGGGAGCTGACCCGCGAGCCCACCTCCCCGGGGCACGACCTCTACCTGACCATCGACATCGACCTGCAGCGGGCCGCGGAGCAGGCCATGCGGGGCCGGCGCGGCGCCGTGGTGGCCCTCGACCCGGAGAACGGCGAGGTGCTGGCCCTGGCCAGCGTGCCGGCCTTCGACGCCCAGGCCATCGCCCGGGGCATCCCCCCGGAGCGGTGGAAGGCCATCACCAACGACCCGGCCAAGCCCCTGGTGGACCGGGCCGTGCAGGGCACCTATCCCCCGGGGAGCATCTTCAAGGTCGCCGTGGCGGCGGCCGTGATGGAGACCCTGCCGGGGGACGAGCCGTTCTTCTGCGCCGGGCGCCACCCCTTCATGGGCCGCACCTACCGCGACTGGAAGCCCGCCGGCCACGGCTGGATCGACCTGAACCGGGCCATCGTGGAGAGTTGCGACGTGTTCTTCTACGAGTACGGCAACCGCCTGGGGATCGACACGATCGCCGACTACGCCGGGCGCTTCGGCTTCGGCCGGCGCACCGGTATCGACCTGCCCGGGGAGAGCGCCGGCCTCCTCCCCTCCACGGCCTGGAAGACCCGCGTCAAGGGCGAGGTGTGGTACCCGGGGGAGACCCTGTCCGCCGCCATCGGCCAGGGCTACGTGAGCACCACCCCGGTGCAGGTGGCGGCCTTCATCGGGGCGGTGGGGGAGGACGGGCGCCGCTTCGTGCCGCAGGTGCGCTACGGGGTGTGGGACAACGCCGTCGAGCGGCTCACCGTGGACCCGCCGAAGGACCTGCCTCCGGCCGAGCTGTCGGCCGCCACCTACCGGGCCCTGCAGCGGGCCCTGCTGGGGGTGGTGGAGAAGCCCCACGGCACGGGCGGCGCGGCCCGCTCGTCGCGGGTGCGCATCGCCGGCAAGACCGGCACCGCCCAGGTGGTGGCCCTGGCGGAGGACGCTCCGCGCCACCGGGACCAGGACGAGATCCCGCGCCACCTGCGCGACCACGCCTGGTTCACCGCCTACGCCCCCGCCGACCACCCCCGCATCGCCGTGGCGGTGCTGGTGGAGCACGGCGGCCACGGCGGCGGCGTGGCGGGCCCCATCGCCCGCGAGGTGATCGAGGCGTTCATGAAGCTGGAGCAGGACCGGCCCAAGCCCGGGGACCTGCCCGGCTATCTGGCGGCCCAGCGGGCGGAGGGGTGAGGGCGCCGTGATCTCCATCGACCGCCGCATCTTCGTCCACATGGACTGGCGCCTGGTGGCCATGGTGGGGGTGATCCTGGTGATCGGGGTGACCACGATCTACTCGGTCACCCCCCAGTGGTCCCGCGGCGGCACGCCCCTCTACCTCAAGCAGGTGGCCTGGGCGGGGGTGGGCATGGCGGCCTTCGTGCTGTTCGCCGCCCTCGACTACAACCGCCTGCTGGACTACGCGTACTACTGCTACTGGTGCGCCCTGGGGTTGCTGGTGACGGTGGCGTTCCTGGGCCGGGAGGGGATGGGGGCCCAGCGCTGGGTGGAGGTGGCGGGCATCTCGATGCAGCCCTCGGAGCCGGCCAAGCTGGCGGTGATCCTGGTCCTGGCGCGCTACTTCTCGGAGCGCATCGTGGCGGACGGCTTCCGCTTCCGCGACCTGGCGGTGCCCACGGCGATGGTGGTGCTGCCGTTCGCTCTGATCCTGCGCCAGCCGGACCTGGGCTCGGCCCTCATGGTGCTGTTCGTGTTCGCCGTGGTGCTCCTGGTGGTGGGGGTCAAGCGCCGCTCCCTGGTGCTGGCGGGGCTCTTGGGGGGGATGGGGCTGCCGTTCTTCTGGGAGTTCTTCTGGAACTCCCTGAAGACCTACCAGCAGGACCGCCTGAGGATCTTCTTCGACCCCGGGGCCGACCCCCTGGGGAGCGGCTACCACGTCACCCAGTCCAAGATCGCCATCGGGGCGGGGGGGCTCACGGGGCAGGGCTTTTTGCACGGCTCCCAGAGCCAGCTCAAGTTCCTGCCGGAGGGGCACACGGACTTCATCTTCTCGGTGTTCGCCGAGCAGTGGGGCTTTATCGGGGTGCTGTTGCTGCTGGCCCTGTTCGCGGCCCTGCTGGCCCGCGGCATGGAGATCGCCATGAAGGCCAAGGACATGGCGGGCATGCTCGTTGCCGTGGGGATCGTGTGCATGATAACGTTTCACGTCTTTGTGAACCTGGGCATGACCCTGGGGGTGGCACCGGTGGTGGGGGTGCCGTTGCCGCTGATGAGCTACGGGGGCACCTCGCTGGTCACCACCATGGCGGCCCTCGGCATCCTGGCCAACGTCCGCCTCCAGCGCCTGCTCGCCCTGTATCGCTGAACCCCGCGGGGAGCCCATCGGCCCCCGCACGGCCCGAGCCATGGACCCGACGCCGCACATCCCGCCGGCCGCCGGCGACCCGGCCTACCTGGAGTTGCTGGGGGAGGTGGAGCGCCCCTCCCGCTACGTCGGGGGCGAGGCCAACGCCGCCCGCAAGGACTGGGACGCCGCCCGGGTGCGCGCCTGCTTGGTGTTCCCGGACGTGTACGAGATCGGCATCTCCAACATGGGGCTGCAGATCCTCTACCGCATCATCAACGCCCGTCCCGACGCCCTGGCGGAGCGCGCCTACGCCCCCTGGCCCGACTACGAGCGGGCCTTGCGGGGTCGGGGCCTGCCCCTGCGCTCCCTGGAGGGCAAGCGGCCGTTGGGGGACTTCGACCTGATCGGGGTGGCGATCCCCTACGAGCTGACGTACACCAACATCCTGGCGGTGCTGGACCTGGCCGGAGTGCCCCTGGAGACGGCCCGCCGAACGTCCCGCCACCCGGTGGTGATCGGGGGCGGCGCGGCCGTGTACAACCCGGAGCCGGTGGCCCCGTTCTTCGACGCCTTCGTGATCGGCGACGGCGAGGAGGTGATCCACGAGGTCCTGGACACGGTCCGCGACTGGCGCGCCGGGGGCGGCTCCCGGGCCGACCTGCACCGGGCCCTGGCCCGGGTGGAGGGGGTCTACGTGCCGTCCCTCTACGACGTGCGCCACCACCCGGACGGCACCGTGGCCGCCATCGAGCCGAAGGGGCCGGCCCCGGCCCGGGTGCTGCGCCGCGTGGTGGCCGACCTGGACGGGGCCTTCTACCCCGACGACCCCCTCCTGCCCAACTCCAAGGCGGTGTTCGAGCGGGTCAACGTGGAGGTCACCCGGGGCTGCACCCACGGCTGCCGATTCTGCCAGGCGGGCTTCACCTACCGCCCGGTGCGGGAGCGCTCCCCGGAGCGGGTGCGGGACCTGGTGCTTGGGTCCCTGGACAACACGGGCTTCGACGAAGTGACCCTGGCGTCCCTCTCTACCGGCGACTACCTGTGCCTCTACCCGCTCATGAAGGAGCTGGTGGACGCCACCATCGACCGGCGGGTGGCCTACTCCCTACCTTCCTTGCGGATCGGCACCCTCACCCCGGCGGTGGTGCGCCAGATCAAGCGGGTCACCAAGACCGGCTTCACCATGGCCCCGGAGGCGGGCACCGAGCGCCTGAGGCGGGTGATCAACAAGCCCATCTCCGAGGACGACCTGATGGCGGCGGTGGAGAACGTCTACGCCGAGGGCTGGCCCGAGATCAAGTTCTACTTCATGTACGGCCTGCCCACGGAAGATTACGACGACCTGGACGGCATCGTGCGCCTGGCCCAGGGGGCCCTGGCCATCGGGCGCCGGGTCGGGGGGCGGCCCCGGGGGGTGAAGGTGAGCACCTCCAACTACGTGCCCAAGCCCATGACGCCCTTCCAGTGGGTGGGCCAGATGCCGGGGGAAGAGCTGGAGGCCCGGCGCCGCTACCTGGCCGACCGCCTGTTCCCCGTGCGAATGGCGCGCTTCACCTGGAAGGACGCGGCCGTCTCCCGCCTGGAGGCCGTGTTCTCCCGCGGCGACCGGCGCCTGGCGGACGCGGTGCGCCTGGCCTTCGAGCGCGGCCTGCGCATGGACGCCTGGGACGACATGTGCGACACCGCCGCCTGGGAGCAGGTGTTCGCCGACGCCGGGCTGGACCCGGACTTTTACGCCCGGCGCGACATCCCCCTGGACGAGACCCTGCCGTGGGACATGATCGACTGCGGCACCGACAAGGCCTACTTCGCCGCCGACCACGCCCGCGCCATGCGGGAGGGGACCATCAAGGACTGCCGCTACGGCCTGTGCGGCCGCTGCGGGGTGTGCACCTCGGAGACCTCCGGCGACCTGGTGGTGCCCCGGGTGTTCGTGCCCCCCGGCGAGGCGGCCCGCCAGTTCTCCCTGCCCATGGCCCGGGACACCACCGACCACCCCCTGGTCCCCGAGATCCGCCCCCGGCCGGAAGGGGACGCCCCCACCGCGCCGCCCAAGGCCACCTACCGCCTGCGCTGGACCAAGCTGGGGGAGCTGGCCTACCTCTCCCACCTGGAGCTGATCGCCCTGTTCATGCGGGCCCTGCGCCGAGCGGGGCTGCCGGCGGCCCTCACCCAGGGAAAGCGGCCGCGCCCGCGCCTCTCCTTCGGCCCGGCCCTGGGGCTGGGGGCGGAGAGCGTGTACGAGGTGATGGACGTGACCCTCACCGAGGTCTTGGACCCCGCCGAGGTGCAGGGGGCCCTCAACGAGGTCCTGCCCGACGGGATCGCCGTGGTGGAGGTGGCGCGCCTGCCCGACGGCGCCCGGGGCCTGGCCCTGGACGGCCTGGCCTATGCCTACGAGGTGCGCTGGCCCCACGGCGCCCCGGCCGACCTGGCCGCCCGGGTGGAGGCGGCCCTGGCCCGGCCCCGCATCGAGGTGGAGCGCATGGACAAGAAGGGCCGCGCCAAATCTCTGGATCTGCGCCCCCGCCTCCTGAAAATGGTCGTGGAAGGCGACCGCCTGGCCCTGGTGCTGGGCTCCGAGGCGGGCCGCGCCGCCCGGGTGGCAGACGTGCTCTCCGGCGCCCTGGACCTGCCCCCGGCCGAAGCCCGGGTGCGGCGCGTGGCCCTGTACGCCGCCCACGAGGGCGCCCACTACGAACTGATGGACCTCGGCCGGACCCGGCCGCTCCATCCCAGCCAAGAGGACGCCCCGGCGCCGTGTCTACCGAGATCCTGATCAACGCCACCCGCGAGGAGACCCGCGTGGCCCTGCTGGAGGGCAACCAGACCCAGCAGCTGTTCACCGAGCGGGCCAAGGACCGCGGCATCGTCGGCAACATCTACAAGGGCCGCGTGGTCCGGGTGCTGCCCGGCATGCAGGCGGCCTTCGTGGACATCGGCATGGAGAAGTCGGCGTTCCTCTACGTGGGCGACGTGCTCGACCCCGAGAAGCGCTACGAGGACGTGGTCGGCGGCGAGGAGTCCGACGACGACGGCGAGCGTTCCCAGGGGCGCGGCCGCCAGCGCCGCACCTACCGCCCCATCGAGCAGCTGCTCAAGGGCGGCGACGAGGTGGTGGTGCAGGTCTCCAAGGAGCCCATCTCCACCAAGGGGCCGCGGGTGACGATGTACGTCTCCCTGCCGGGGCGCTACCTGGTGTTCATGCCCCACGTCCGCCACGTGGGCATCTCCCGCCGCATCAGCTCCGACCGGGAGCGCCGCCGCCTGCGCGACATCGTCGAGCAGCTGGCCACCACGAACGGCGGCTACATCGTCCGCACCGTCAGCGCCGGGGTGCCGGAGGAGGAATTCGCGGCCGACATGGCCTTCCTCGAGCTGCTGTGGGCCAACATTCTCAAGAAGTGGCAGTACCTGTCCGCCCCCTGCCTGCTGCACGTGGACCTGGACCTGACCTTCCGGGCCGTGCGCGACCTGTTCACCCCCGACGTGGACCGCCTGATCATCGACGCCCGGCCCTACTACGAGCGGGTGCTGGAGTTCGTCGAGACCTACCTGCCCAGCGTGGCCGACCGGGTGTTCCACTACGAGGGCGACCTGCCCCTGTTCGAGTACTTCAACATCGAGGCCGAGATCTCCCGCGCCCTGGGGCGGCGGGTGTGGCTCAAGAGCGGCGGCTACATCATCATCGACACCACCGAGGCCCTCACGGTCGTCGACGTCAACACCGGCCGCTACGTGGGCAAGACCGGCAGCCTCGAGGACACGATCACCAAGACCAACCTGGAGGCGGTCAAGGAGATCGCCCACCAGCTCCAGTTCCGCAACATCGGCGGCATCATCATCATCGACTTCATCGACATGGACGAGGCGGCCAACCGCGACCGGGTGTTCACGGCCCTGCAGCAGGCCGTGGCCCAGGACAAGGCCCGCATCAACCTGTACAAGATGAGCGACCTGGGGCTGGTGGAGATGTCGCGCCAGCGCAAGCGCGAGAACCTCCAGCAGCTCCACTGCGAGCCGTGCCGCACCTGCGAGGGCAAGGGCTACACGAAGAGCCCCACCACCGTCGTCTACGAGATGTTCCGCGAGCTCAGGCGCCTGACAGCCACCCTGCCGGCCAAGCAGCTCACCGTGGCGGTCCACCCGGCGGTGGCCGACCTGCTGATGGGGGAGGAGCAGGCCAACCTGGCGGCCGTGGAGGACGAGATCCGCAAGCAGCTCGTGATCCGCGCCGACCGCGGCCTGCACATCGAGTCGTACGAGATCCAGGGGGCGCGCGGCCGCCCCGTGCGCCGCCAGCCGTAACGGCGCCCCCTGCGGGCGCGGGCGGGCCGTCTAGCCGGCCGGGGCGCCGGCGGCGGGCTTGATCTCCACGTGGGCGGCGCGCTTCAGGTCCGCCAGCCAGCCCGGCAGGCGGGCCTCGGTCTCCTCGGCCGCCACCCGGTCCCGCACCTCGGGCAGGGCCTCGGCGAACGGGACTCGGGTCCCGGCCGAGACCGACTCCACCAGGAACAGGCCGTACCCCGTGGGCACGGGCGTCGGCGGCGAGATGCGGCCCGGCCCCAGGGCCAGCAGCGTGCGCGCCAGCTCGGGCCGGAGGTCCTTCTCGCCGAAGGTGCCCGCCGCCCCCGCGACCACCCCCGGGCTCCCGCCCAGGCGGGCCTCCGCGGCCCGGAACGAGGCCGGGCCGGTGAGCTGGCCCCGCAGGGCGGCCACCGCGTCGGCCACCTTGGCGCGCTCGGCCTCGTCCAGGCCCTGGGTGGTGAAGACGATCTGGCGCAGGGTCAGCTCCCGGTCCCGGGTGAACAGGTCCGGGTGGGTGTCGTAGTAGCGCCGCACGGCCTCGTCGGTGATGTGGAGACGGGCGGTCACGTCCCGCTGGATGACGTGCATGCGAGTCAGCTGGGCCGCCACCTCGCGCCGGAGGTCCTCCAGGGTGCGGCCCTCCCGGGTCAGGACGGCTGTCAGGTCGGACAGGGTGGCCAGGCCGTTGTCCTGCATCAGGCGCTGAAGGGCGTCCTCCACCTCCTCGGGGCGGGCCTCCACCCCCAGCTCCCGGGCCCGGGCCAGCTGGAGCTTCAGGTCGATCAGGCGGTTGAGCAGGTCGGCGCGGGTCTTCGGGGCGTCCGGGTCGGGGCGGGCCTCGATCTCCCGCCAGCGCTCGTCCAGCTCCGAGACGGTGATGGCCTCCCCCCCCACCACGGCGGCCACCCGGTCCAGCACCACGGCCCCGGCCGGCAGCGGCAGCGCGGCCGGCACGGCGGCCAGGAGGGCCGCCACGAGGGCGGCCGGGCCGGACAGGGGGCGGCGGGCGGAGGCGGGGCGTCGCATGGGGGTCGGGGGTCGGGTCGGGCCAAAAAAGGAGGCGGCCCCCAAGGCGGCCGCCTCACTCCCGGACCCCGAAGGGAAGGGCTTCCCTAGCGGAAGGTCCCCTCGGACATGGTGGACAGGATCACGATCACGATCCCGATCGCCACCAGGGCCAGAACGATCTTGTCCTTGGTCGCATCATCGACTGCTGCCATGGCTGCTCCTCACATGCAACGAACGCGAGCTACGCGAGGGGTGGGGCCCCTCCACATCCCGGCACGCGGCCCCGCGGCCGGCACGTGCCCCCAACAACCGTACGGAGTCGGCGAGGAATGTAAACAAATCCCGGTCGGCGTGTCAACGCGCCCCCGTTCCGGCGGAGCGCGGGGTGCCGCCGGCCGGGTGCCATTGACCGGTTCCGGCGCCCCTCTTAGAATGAACGTTCACCCGGCAGCGGTCCCGCCCGTCGGGGGCACCCGCCCGGCCGTCCGGGGTTCCGGTGGCGTTGCCGGTCGCGTTGTTTAAGGAGATTTCCATGGGCGCACTCGCGGTTACCTCGGACACCTTCGAGCAGGAGGTGCTCAAGGCGGACACCCTCGTGATGGTGGACTTCTGGGCCCCCTGGTGCGGCCCCTGCAAGATGGTCGCGCCCACCGTGGAGGCCCTCTCCAACGAGTACGAGGGGCGTTGCAAGGTGGTGAAGGTCAACACCGACGAGAACCAGGACGTCGCCACCCGCTACCAGATCATGGGCATCCCCACCCTGCTGTTCGTCAAGGACGGCCAGCCCGTGGACAAGGTGGTGGGCGCCGCCTCCCCCCAGCAGCTCAAGGACAAGATCGAGGCCCACCTGGGCTAGCGGAACCCGTGCGGGGAGGGGGCCGGGTGCGCGACCCGTGGCGTCTGAGGCGGCGCGCCCGCCGCTTCCGGTTCGTTCGGCGCGTCCGTCCCGCCCGGCCGGTCCCGGGTCCGCTCCGGCGGACCGGATAGGGAGCCCCGAACCGTGCCTCCCGCGCCCTCCAAGGTCCCTGCGAACCCTAAGTCCCGCGCCGCCGCCGCGCCCGCCCATCTGGCGGAGCTGGCGGTGGAGAACCTGGCGGTCATCGAGCGGGTCCGCCTCCCCCTACAGCCCGGCTTCGTGGCCCTCACCGGCGAGACCGGGGTGGGCAAGTCCATCCTGGTGGACGCGGTGCGCCTGCTGGCCGGGGGCCGCGGCTCCGCCGACCTGATCCGGCAGGGCGCCGGGCGGGCCGTGGTGGAGGGGCTGTTCAGGGGCCTGCCGGCCGCCGCGCGGGACCTGCTGGAGGAGGCCGGAGCCACCGGCGAGCGCCCCGACGAGGCCGTGGTGCGCCGGGTCCTGGGGCGTGACGGCGGCGGGGCCGCCTTCGTCAACGACCGCCGCGTGGGCTTAGGGCTGCTGTCCGCCCTGGCGGCGGAGCTGGTGGACATCCAGGGCCAGCACGCCCAGCGCTCCCTGCTCTCCGAGACCGCCCACGGTCCCCTGCTGGACGGCGCCGGCGGCCTCTCCGCCGAGGTGGCGGCCTACCGCGAGGGTTTCGCCGCCCTGCGGGAGATCCGGGCCCAGATCGCCGCCGCCGAGGCCGGTAGCCAGGAGGCCGAGGCCCGGGCGGCGTTCCTGGCCTTCGCCCTGGACGAGGTGCGGGCCGCCGCCCTGGACCCCGAGGCCGACGCCCTGCTGGACGACGAGCTGGCCCGCCTGGCCCACGCCGGGGAGCTGCGGGGCCTGGCCGACGCCGCCTTCCAGGAGCTGTACGGGGAGTCCGACGCCGTCCTGGACCGCCTGGGCCGGGTGGCCGAGCGGGTCGAGGCGATGGGGGCATTGACCGCGGGCCCGGAGGAGACCGGCCGCCTGCTGGCCGAGGCCCGGGTGTTGCTGGAGGAGGCGGCCGAGGGCCTGCGCCGCTTCCGCGACGGCACCCGCCCCGACCCGGAGCGCCAAGCCGAGGTGGAGGCCCGCCTGGCCCGCATCGAGGCCCTCAAGCGCAAGTACGGCCGCACCGTGGCGGAGGTCCTGGCGACGGCGGACGCCTACGCCGCGGAGCTGGCCGAGCGGGGCGACTTGGGTGGGCGCCTGGAGCACCTCAAGGCGCGGGAGGCGGAGCTGCTGTCCGACCTGTCGGACCGGGCCGGGCGCCTGCACGCCGCCCGCCGGGAGGCCGCCGAGCGCCTGTGCCGGGACGCGGAGGGCCAGCTGAAGCGCCTGGCCATGCCCCACGCCCGCCTGACCGTGGAGCTGGCGCCCCGCCGCGAGGGGATCCCCGCCGGCGAGCGCCTGCTGGGGCCGGACGGGGCCGACCGGGTGCGCTTCCTGCTGGCCGCCAACCCGGGCGAGGCGCCGCGCCCCCTGGCCAAGGTGGCCTCCGGCGGCGAGCTGTCCCGGATCATGCTGGCCCTCAAGCGGGTGCTGATCGACGCCGATCCGGTGCCGTGCCTGGTGTTCGACGAGGTGGACGCCGGGATCGGCGGCGCCGTGGCCGAGCAGGTGGGGCGCATGCTCCAGGCCCTGGGACGGGGCCGCCACCAGGTCTTCTGCGTGACCCACCTGCCCCAGATCGCCACCCTGGCCGACCACCACCTTCGGGTGACCAAGGCCACCGACGGGGCCCGCACCCGCACCGACGTGGCGGTCCTGGAGGGCCCGGAGCGGGTGGCCGAGGTGGCCCGCATGCTCGCCGGGGCCGAGGTCACCGACACCACGGTGCGCCACGCCCGGGAGATGCTGGCCGCCGGCTGACCGGGCCCCCCGTGCGTGCCCTGGTCCTCGACCCCGCGCCCTCCGGGCGCCTGCGCTTCACCGCCGATCACCCCGAGCCCGAGGCGGCCCCCGGCGAGGCCCGGGTGCGGGTGGCGCGGGCCGGCATCTGCGCCACCGACTTCGGCCTCAAGGCCGGCTACATGGGCTTTTCCGGGGTGCCGGGGCACGAGTTCGTGGGGGTGGTGGAGGACGCCCCCGACCCGGCCTGGGTGGGGCGCCGGGTGGTGGGGGAGATCAACGCCGCCTGCGGCCGCTGCGACACCTGCCGGGCGGGCCGCCCCCGCCACTGCCCCCACCGCACCGTGCTGGGCATCCAGGGGCGGGACGGGGCCTTCGCCGAGCGCCTCGTTCTGCCCCTGGGCAACCTGCACCCCGTGCCCGATGGCGTCCCGGACGAGGCCGCCGTGTTCGTCGAGCCCCTGGCGGCGGCCTTCCGGGTGGTGGAGCAGGTGCCGGTGGACGCCGACACCCGGGCCCTGGTGCTGGGGGACGGGCGCCTGGGGCTCCTGATCGCCCAGGTGCTGCACCGCGCCGGCTGCCGCGTCACCCTGGTGGGGCGCCACCCGGACAAGCGCGCCCTGGCGGAAGGCTGGGGCGTCGCCACTGCCCCGGCGGAGGCCGACCCGGACGCGGCCGACATCGTCGTGGAGGCCACCGGCCGCCCGGAGGGTCTGGCCCGGGCCATCGCCCTCACCCGCCCCCTGGGGACGGTGGTCCTGAAGACCACCTGCGCCGAGGCCGTGCGCTTCCAGCCCGCCCCCATCGTGATCCACGAGCTGACGGTGGTGGGCTCCCGCTGCGGCCCTTTCGCCCCTGCCCTCGCGGCCCTGGCGGCGGGGACCGTGGACGTGGCCCCCCTGGTGGCGGCCACCTTTCCCCTGGAGGAGGGCGAGCGGGCCTTCGCCCGGGCCGCCGCCCCCGGCACCCTCAAGGTGCTCCTGGCGCCTTAAGGGGCCCGCCGTTCAGTCGCCACCGGCGCGGCGCACCGCCAGGATCCGGCCCGCGCCCTGCTCGGACACGTACACCGTCCCGCCCGGCCCGAAGGCGATCCCCTGGGGGAAACGCAGGCCGGAGGCCACCGCCTCCAGCCCCTTCGCACCGTGGCGCAGCAGGCGGCCCGGGTCGGCGTCCTCGGTGATCCACAGGGCCCCGTCCGGGGCCAGGGCCACCTGGTCCGGCTCGGTGAGCCCCTCCACCACGGTCCGCCGCGTCCCGCCGGAGAGGGCCAGCACCTTTCCCGTGAGGGTCTCGGCGACGTACACGGTGCCGTCCGGCCCCACGGCCAGCCCCTCGGGCCGGGACAGGCCGTCGAACAGGGTGGTGGTGGCGCCGTCGGGCGCGATGCGCACCACCCGGCCGTCGGGCATGTCCTCCGCCACCACCAGGGCCCCGTCGGGCAGCACACCGATCCCCTCCGGCTTGCGCAGCCGGGCCCGCACCTCCGGCCCGCCCCCGCCCGGGGAGACCGCCAGCACCCGGCCCACGGGTGCCTCCTCCGTCACCAGCAGGCGGCCGCCCGCCAGGCGCAGGCCGTCGGGGCGGTCCAGGCCCGTGAGCACCGGCTTGGGCTCCCCGTCCCGGATGCGCACCACCCGCCCCCGGGGAGCGGGCAGCTCCTGGGTGGCGTAGAGGGTCCCGTCCGGGGCGACCGCCACGTTGTCCACCGCCTCCAGATCCTTCGCCGCCACCGTCACGACCCATCCCGGCGCCACCGCCGGGCCGGGCCGGCCGGGCCCCGGCTCGGGCCCGGCCCCTTGCCCGGACCTCACCCCGAACACCGCTGCCCCCAAGAGCAGGGCCAGCGCCCCCGCCGCGAGCGTTTGTCGTCTCATGCCAGCCTCCTCCGGTAACGGGCCGTCTGCCGGGCCAGGGTCTTGCGGTAGCGGACCAGCCCCGCGCCGGGGCCGCCCCCCTTGGCCCCGCGCCGCACCGCCTCCACCAGCAGGCGCACCCCGCCCAGGTAGTCGGAGGTGGCCACCTCCTCCCGGTCGATGCCTTCCGCCGGGGTCACGTTGTGGTAGTTGACCAGGGGGTAGGCCAGCCCGGCGGCGCGGTAGCCGTGGGCGGTGAACACGGTGGCCTCGCAGGTGCCGCCGCTCATCAGCTGGCGCTGGAAGGCGAAGGGCGGCTCGCGCTCGGCCAGGGCCTTGGCCGCGGCGTGCAGGTGGTGCTCCAGCCCGGCGTCGAACACGCAGGTGCGGTCCCCCACCCGCAGCACCGGCCCCTGGCCCGGGCGGGCACCGGGAAGCTCCATGCTGGCCTCCAGGGAGACCACCAGGGCGTCCTTCGGCAGCCGTTCCGACTCGGCCAGGAGCTGGGCCCCCCCGAAGCCGATCTCCTCGGCCCGGGTGAAGACCCCGTCGATCCGGCCCGGCAGCCCGTGGCGGGCGCCACGACGGTGGCGCAGCCGATCAGGTCGTCCACCGCCGTGGCGGCGATGCGGTGCCGGTTCACCGTGGGGGCCGGCAGGTCGAAGACGCCGAAGGCCCCCGGCCCGAGCCCCGGGGCGGGGCCGTCCAGGACCAGCGCGACCCGCTTCTCCCCCCGCACCGTCCGCACCCCGGAGATCGTCCCCCGCCCCCGGACGCCGTCCGCGCCGTGCAGCCGCACCGGCACCCCCGGCAGGGCCTTGGGCAGGACGCCCCCCAGGAAGGTCGCCCGGACCTCCCGGCCCCGGACGGCGGTCACCTCGAGCCCCGGGTGGTCGGTGTGGGCCACCAGGGCCCAGCGCGGGCCCCGGCCCTTGCGGTGGCGGGCGATCAGGTTGCCGTGCCGGTCGGCCCGGAACGGCACCCCGGCGTCGTCCAGCAGGGCCTTCAGGCACGCCGTCACACCCCCCTCGTGAAAGGGCGCGGTGGGGACCGCGAGCAGCCGTCGGGCGATGCCCAAGGGGTCCGGTCCGTCCTGCGGGGCGGGCCCGCTCATGTCGCCTCCGGGCCTTCCGGGGCGAGCCCCAGAAGGTAGAACAGGCGTTCGGAGCGCTCGCTGCCGGGGGTCCACGGGATCATGTCCCGCACCTCCAGGGGCTTGAGGCCGGCGGCCCGCATCGCGCGCTCGATCTCGGCCTTCGTGAAGCCGTACTCCACCACCCGGGCGGTCACCCGGGCGGGCCCCCCCTGGCGGCGGCCCACCCGCACGGTCAGTTGGATCGTGGCCTTGCGGGTGTCCGGGTACCACACCGTCTGCCAGATGCTCTCCATGCCCCCCCGCACGTTGCGGAATGTCCCCGTGCCCCAGTCCCGGGCCAGGTGCCGCACCGTGGCGAAGTCGCACACCACGTGGCCCCCGGGATTCAGGGCGGCGGCGAAGCCCCTGAAGGTGGCCGCCAGGTCCTCCAGCGACTCCAGGTGGTTGAGGGCGTCGTAGGCGCACACGACCAGGTCCACCGGCTCGGGCACCTTCAGGGCCTGCATGGGCTGGACCGACAGGTGGGCGCCCGTGCCCTCGCACTTGGCGGCGGCCACCCGGATCATGTCGGGGGAGAGGTCCGTGCCGTAGACGGTCAGGCCCCGGCGGGCGAAGCGGGCGGCCATCTCGCCGGTGCCGCAGGCCACGTCGGCCACCGAGGCGAACACCAGGCCGTGGTCCGCCGCCACCCGCTCGAACGCGCGCCACCAGTGGCCCCAGAAGTCCCGCCCCACCGCCGCGTCGTAGATGTCCGCGAAGGTGGGGGGTGCGGTGCGGGTGGGGGGCTGGGCGGGCACGGGGTCGGCGCTCCGGCCCCATGATGCCACGCCGGCCGCCGCCGGGGTAAGCGGGGGAGGGGGGCGAGGGGGGCGGGCGGCCGATTTCGGGTACACTGAAGCCTGACGGCCACAATCCGGAGCCGCTGTCTGTCATGAAGGCGCTGTTCGACTTCCTGCCCATCGTCCTGTTCTTCGGGGCCTACAAGCTCCAGGGCATCCTGGTGGCCACGGCCGTGGCCATGGCGGCCTCCGTGACCCTGGCGGGATGGGGCTGGTGGCGGCGCGGGCGGCCCGAGCCCATGCACCTGATCTCCGCCGCCCTGATCCTGGTGTTCGGCGGCGCCACCCTGGCCCTGGCCGACGAGCGCTTCATCAAGGTCAAGCCCACGGTGCTCTACGGCCTGCTGGCGGTGGTGTTCCTGGGCAGCGCCTTCACCGGGCGCACCCTCACCGAGCGCATGTACGCCCCCGTTGCGGCATCGGTCCCGGCCGCCGTGCTCAGGCGCCTGAACCTGTGGTGGGTGGGCTTCTTCGCCCTCATGGCGGGGCTGAACCTGTTCGTGGCCGTTCGCTACGCGACCGACACCTGGGTCAACTTCAAGCTCTTCGGCCTGCTGGGGCTGACCGGGGTGTTCGTGGCGGCCCAGGCGGTCTACCTGGCGCGTTGCGGGGCCGGCGGCGAGGCCCCGCCCGGGGAGGACCGGGAGGGCGCCGGACGGCGTTGACCGGCCCCCCGGCGCCCCCTACAATCCGGCGTCTTCGTACCCGATCCGCCGTGCACCGCGCCCTCCATATGGCCCGCCTCCCGCTCCTCCGCAGCCCGCGGGGCCTTGGGGTCGCCATGGCCGGGCTGGCCTGCGCGGCCGTTCTCGCGCTGGCGGCGCCGGCCCCGGCGCGGGCCGGGGCGGTGGAGACCCACGTGCTCCCCAACGGCCTGAAGGTGGTCCTCAAGGAGGAGCACAAGGCCCCGGTGATCAGCTTCCAGGTCTGGTACAAGGTGGGCTCCCGCAACGAGCAGGTGGGCCGCACCGGCCTGTCCCACATGCTCGAGCACATGATGTTCAAGGGCACCGAAAAGCGCGGGGTGGGCGACTACGCCCGCATCGTGGCCCGCAACGGCGGCAACGAGAACGCCTTCACCTCCCGCGACTACACCGCCTACTTCATGAACTGGGCCCCCGAGCACCTCCCCCTGTCGGTGGACCTGGAGGCGGACCGCATGACCGGCCTGGTGGTGGACCCCCAGCAGTTCGCCCCCGAGCGGGCGGTGGTGGAGGAGGAGCGGCGCATGCGCATCGACGACAACCCGGTAATGACCACCGTGGAGCAGCTCTACGCCGCCGCCTTCATGGCCCACCCCTACGGCAACCCGGTGATCGGCTGGATGAGCGACCTCGACCGCCTCACCGCGGACGACCTGGTGGCCTACTACCGGCGCTACTACGCCCCCGACAACGCCACCGTGGTGGTGGTGGGCGACTTCGACGCCGCCGAGGCGCTGGCGGAGATCGAGAAGGGCTTCGGCCCCCTGCCCGCCGCCCAGGCGCCCCCCGAAGTCCGGGCCCAGGAGCCGCCCCAGGCCGGGGAGCGCCGCATCATCGTGCGCAAGCAGGCCCAGCTTCCCTTCGTGCTGCTCGGCTACCACACCCCCAACTGGCAGAGCCCCGACGCCTACCCCCTGGCGGTGCTGGCGCGCCTGTTGTTCGAGGGCAAGCGCTCGCGCATCTACCAGCGCCTGATCTACGCCGACCAGGTCGCCGTGGACGGCGGCGGCGAGTACGACCCCCTCTCGGTCGATCCCCAGCTGTTCTACTTCTACGCCACCGTGGCCCCGGGCCACACCACCGACGAGGCCGAGCAGGCCATCTACGACGAGGTGGCGCGCCTCCAGGCCGAGCCGCCGGACGACCGGGAGCTGGCCCGGGCCCGCAACCAGGTGGAGGCGGGCTACGTGCTGGCCCAGGATTCGGTCTTCTACCAGGCCATGCACCTGGGCGAGGCCGAGACGGTGGGGGCCGGGGTGGATTACGCGGAGCGGTTCCCCGAGCGCATCCGCCAGGTGACCGCCGAGGACGTGCGCCGGGTGGCGGCGAAGTACCTCGTCCCCGACAACCGCACCGTAGCCGTGCTCGCCCCCGAGCCCGCCCCAGGTTCCGGCGAGGGTCCCCAGGCCGAGCCCGGCGGGCCCGGCCCGGAGGGAGGTATGTGATGCCGGTGGCCCGCCGCGCCTTCCTTCCCGCCCTTCTGCTGGCGGCCTGCTGCCTCCTCGCGCCGGGCCCGGCCGGGGCGGCGGACATCCAGGTCCACCGCGAGGTGCTGGACAACGGCCTGGTGCTCCAGGTGGTCGAGCGCCACGCCCTGCCGATCGTCACGGTGCAGATGGGCATCCGCGCCGGGGCCGCCCTGGACCCGCGGGGCGCCGCCGGCACTGCCAGCCTGACCGCGGCTCTGCTCACCGAGGGCGCCGCCGGCCACTCGGCCAACGAGATCGCCGACGCCATCGAGTTCGTGGGGGGCCGCCTGGGGGCCGGGGTGGAGGAGGACTTCGCCCGCGCCACCGTGACCGTGCTGTCCCGCGACCTGGACACGGGCCTCGGCCTCCTGGCCGACGTGGTGCGCCGGCCCGCCTTCGAGCCCAAGGAGGTGGAGCGGGTCAAGAAGGAGGTGCTGGGGGGCATCGAGGCGGACGAGGACGAGCCGGCCAAGGTGGCCGGCAAGGCCTTCGACGAGGCCCTGTTCGGCGCCCACCCCTACGCCCACCCGCCGGAGGGCGACCGGGACGGCGTGGTGGCGGCGACCCCGGAGTCCCTGCGGGCCTTCCATGACCGCTACTACCACCCGGACGGGTCCGTGCTCAACTTCGTGGGCGACGTGACCGTGGAGCAGGCCCGCGCCAAGGCCCGGTCCGCCTTCGGCGACTGGCCCAGGGGCGGCGCCGCCCCGCCCGCGCCGGAGCCGGTGTCGCCCCCCAAGGGGATCGACCTGATCCGCATCGACCGCCCGGTGACCCAGGCCACCGTGATCATGGGCCACCTGGGGCTGCGCCGCTCCGACCCGGACTTCTACCCGGCCATCGTGATGAACTACATCCTGGGGGGCGGCGGCTTCGCCTCCCGCCTGGTGAATTCGGTGCGGGAGGAGCAGGGGCTGGCGTACTCCATCGGCAGCGGCTTCACCGCCCTCGCGGACCCCGGCAGCTTCGCGGTCCAGTTCCAGACCCGCAACGCCGCCGCCAACCAGGCCATCGCCGCCGTGCAGAGCCAGCTGCGCCGCATCCGCATCGGTGCCGTCACCCCCGAGGAGCTGGCCGACGCCAAGGCCAACCTGGTGGGGGGCTTCCCCTTGCGGGTGGACACGAACGGCGAGATGGCGGGACTGCTGACCTTCATCGAGATGTACGGCCTGGGGACGGGCTACTTCGACGACTACATCCGCAACGTGCAGGCCGTCACCCGCCGGGACGTGCACCGGATCGCCCGCAAGTACCTTCACCCGGACGACGCGGTGTGGGTGGTGGTGGCCAACCAGGCGGAGGCGGATGTCCGGGTGCCCTGAGGCGGCCGGGACGCGCGCCTGCCTGGGACCGGCCCTGGCGGCCCTCTGCCTGCTGGCCCTGTGGCCCGCCGCCGGGCGCGCCCAGCCGCCCCCGGCGCCCGAGCCGCAAACCCCCGAGATCGCGCCCGGGGCCGCGCCCGAGGCCGCGCCCGAGGCCGCGCCGGAAGCCGCCCCCCAATCCGCCGCCCCGCCCCGTTTCCTGAGCGCGCGGGTGCGGATCCGCGAGCTCACCGAGGCGGGCACCGAGACCCACGCCTTTCAGGTGCAGAAATTCGGCAACCGGGTGCGCATGGAGCCCGATCGACCCGGCGACCCGCGCTTCACCCCCGAGACCCTGTACGACTACGACAAGCGGGAGTCCTACCGCCTCCTGGCCGACGACCGCATCACCTTTTCCTACGTGATCCCGCTCCGGGACCGGGTGCTGGCCCAGATCGAGGGCCTGATGACCACGCCCCCGGAGGAGCCGGTCTACCGGCTGGAGGTCAACCCGGACGTGACGTTCGACGGCCACCCCTGCACGCTGGTGCTGGCCGGGTTCCCGTCGCCCCTCGGGAGGATCCACGCCCTGCGCTGGGTGTGGGAGGCCCGGGACCTGGACGGGCAGCCGGTAAAGGTGGTATTCCCCCAGGGCGACGGCTCGGTCCTGATCGTGGAGTACCTGGACGCGAGCGGGGCGCCCTTCGACCCCGCCCGCGTCCAGCCGCCCCCGGACCGGCCGGTGATGAGCGGGTTCTAGGCGGGAGGCGAGGGTGGCGATCGCGGTCCGGCGGCTCTTGCACACGCGCATGCGGGTGGGGGACATGGCGGCCAGCATCCGGTTCTACACCGAAGTGCTGGGCCTTCAGGTGGTCTCCCGCCACACCTCGCCCCGGGGCTCCGAGCTGGCGTTCCTGAAGGTGCCGGGCTCGGCGGAGGAGATCGAGCTGTGCAGCTTCCCGGCGGCGGGCCCGGTGCGGGTGCCGGAGGACCTCGTTCATCTGGCCTTCGAGGTGGCCGACCTGGACGAGACGATCCGGCGCCTGGAGGCGCTGGGGGTGCCGGTGACGGACGGCCCGACCGACAGCCGGTCGGGGCGCTTCTGCTTCATCGACGCCCCGGAGGGGTACGAGGTGGAGCTGATCGAGCGGCGCCCGCCGGGCGGGACGCCATGAGGAAGGAGGGGGCGACTCCGATGGCATGGACCCGGTGGGCGGTGGCGGCGGCGCTGGCGGTGGCCCTGGGGGGCTGCGCCGGCAAGGTGGCGCCGGGAGCCTCGGACTACCGGCCGCTGCCGTTTCTCTCCAAGGTCACGGTGACCGGCAGCGACGTGCCGGGCCCCTTGCGGGTCCGGGACAGCGCCCTGTTCTTCGCGGCGGGCGGCACGGACCGCGCCGTGGAGACGGGGGAGCCGGTGGAGGCGGTGTTCCGGGCCTGGGTCAACGGCCACGGCAAGTTCGCTGGCCACTGGGAGCGGGACGGCGAGGTGGTGGACCGGGTGACCGTGTTCATCACCTACGGCGAGCAGCTGGAGGTGCGGCTGGGCGACCCCGGGGCGTTCCCCACCGACCAGCCCGGGCGCCACACGGTGCGCTTCGTGGTGGAGGCCCCCGTCCCGAAGGAGTCCGGGTCCGAAGGCCCCGCCCCGGTCCCCGAGCTGACCTATGAAGTCCGGTCCCCTTACCGGTAGGCCCGCCCCGCGCCGCGAGGCCGCGCCCGCCGCGGCGCCGTTTCAGGAGCTGGCGGCCCGGGCTCTCTACTGTCCCCGCTGCGCGGCGGCCATGCCGGTGCGGGAGCGGCTGCTGCTGGTGCTGCCGGACGGCGAGGTGCACGAGTACCTGTGCCGCCGCTGCGGCGGGTCGCTGGGCACCCGCACGGTGAAGGGGGGCCTGGCCCGCCCCTAGGCCGCCAGCAGGCGGCACCCCACCAGGACAAGGAACACGGCGAAGCCGCGCCTGAGGTGCGCCGCGGGCAGGCGCTGGGCCAGGCGCGCCCCCAGGGGGGCGGCCGCCGCGCTGGCCACGGCGATGGCGGCGAAGGCGGGCAGGTGGACGAAGCCCAGGTGGGGCGGCGGGACCCCGGCCGCGCGGCCCCCCGCCAGCAGGAACCCCAGGCCCCCAGCCAGGGCGATGGGCAGGCCGCAGGCGGCCCCGGTGCCCACCGCCCGGTGGGTGCGCTCGCCCAGGTGGATCAGGTAGGGCACTGTGAGGGTGCCGCCGCCGATGCCCACCATGGCGGACAGGGCCCCGATGGGCACCCCCCACAGGGGCGCCCCGGGGCTCGGCGCCGACCCCGGCCGGGGGGCGCTCGCGAACGCCATGCGGGCGGCCACCGCCAGCTCGAACACCCCCACCACGGCCCGGAGCGCCTCCCCCGGCACCCCCCGCGCCAGCAGCGCGCCCCCCAAGGCCCCGGCGGCGATGGGGGGGCCGAGGCGCCGCACCCGCTCCCATGCCACGGCCCCGGCCCGGTGGTGGGCCCGCACCGAGGCCGCGGCGGTCACGGCGATGGTGGCCAGGGAGGTGCCCACGGCGGTGTGGACCGCGACCCCCGCCGGCACCCCCCGCCCCTCCAGCAGCAGGGCCAGCACCGGCACCACGACCAGGCCGCCCCCGATCCCCAGCAGCCCGGCCAGAACGCCCGCCGCGAGCCCCACGGCGAGGAGCGCCGCCAGGTAGAGGGCGGGGTCAGCCATTTCCGGGGGCGCGGGGCCCCGGCGACGTCACGGGCCCAAGTCCTTCACGTACACCTTGGCGTTGCGCTGGTAGTTGTACATCGCCTGGCGCCGCACCGGCAGGGCGCCGATCTCGGCGGCCACGAAGCCCCGCTCCAGGAACCAGTGGGCGGTCTGGGTGGTCAGGACGAACACCCGCCCGATCCCCTGCTCCCGGGCCGCCCGCTCCACCTGCTCCAGCAGCACCTGGGCCCGGCCGGCCTTGCGGTACTCCGGGTGCACCGCCAGGCACGCCAGCTCCCCGACCGCCTCCTCGGGGAAGGGGTGGAACGCGGCGCAGGCCACCACGGCCCCGTCCCGCTCCAGGACGGTGTAGGTGCCGATCTCGGTCTCCAGCCGCTCCCGGGGCCGCGGCACCAGGACCCCGGCGAGCTCCAGGGGGCCGATCAGCGCCAGGATGCCCCCGACGTCGTCGATGGAGGCGGGGCGGGTGGCCTCGAAGCCCCGGGTGGTGACCAGGGTGCCCACGCCGTCCCGGGTGAACAGCTCGGTCAGCAGGCCGCCGTCCACGCTCCGGTCCACCAGGTGGGCCCGCCGCACGCCCCCGACGAGGGCGGTGACGCAGGCCGCCAGGGTGGCCTTCAGGGGGCCGGGCAGGGCGGGCTCGGCCCCGATCCGGGCCTCGGCGTCCGCCAGGGACAGCTCGCGCACCGGGGCCCCGGCGGCGTCGGCGAGGCCCGGAGGGTCCACCAGGCACAGGAGCTTGTCGGCCTCCAGGGCCACTGCGGCGGCCCCGGCCACCTCCATGGCGGTCAGGTTGAACACCTCGCCGGTGGGGGAGTAGCCGACGGGGGACAGCAGGGCCACCGCCCCCTCGTCGAGCACCTTGCCGATGGCGACGGTGTCCACCCGCCGCACCAGGCCGGTGTGGCCGAAGTCCACCCCGTCCCGCACCCCCACGGGGCGGGCGGTGACGAAGTTGCCCGAGGCCACCCGGATGCGGGCCCCCGCCATGGGGGAGTTGGCCAGCCCCATGGAGAGCCGGGCCTCGATCTCCATGCGCACCACCCCGGCGGCCTCCTTCACGCAGGCCAGGGCCTCCGGGCTCGTGGCGCGGACCCCCTCGTGGTAGTCCAGCGCGAGCCCCGCGGCGTTCAGGCGCGCCTCCACCTGGGGCCGGGTGCCGTGCACCAGCACCAGGCGTACCCCCAGGCTGGAGAGCTGGGCGATGTCGTGGATCAGCCCGGCGAATTCCGGCCCCGCCACCGCCTCGCCGCCGAAGGCCACCACGAAGGTGCGCCCCCGGTGGGCGTTGATGTAGGGGGCGGCGCCCCGGAAGAAGCGGATGAATGCGTCAGGTCCGTCGGACACCCGTGGTCTCCCCGCTGTCGCCCGGCCCGCAGAACTGCGCGATCAGCCCGGTCAGCGCGTCGCGCATGGGCCGGACCCGCTCCAGGGCCAGGAACTCGTCCGGCTGGTGGGCCTGGGCCAGGTCCCCCGGCCCCAGGATCACCGTCTCCACCCCGAGCCCCGCCAGGTAGGGCCCCTCGGTGGCGAAGGTTACGGAACCGGACGGGGTGCCTGTCAACGCCTCGGCCGCCTTCACGATGGCCGAGGCCGGGTCGGTCTCCAGGGGCGGCACCCCCTCCACCAGGGCGTCCACCCGCACCCCCAGGCCGCTGCCGGCCAGCACCCGCCGCACCCGCACGTCCAGCTCGCGCCGCGACGGGTTCACCTCCATGCCCGGCACCAGGCGCAGGTCGATGGACAGCTCGCACTCGGCGCAGATCCGGTTGGGGTTGTCGCCCCCCCGGATGTGGCCCAGGTTCAGGGTGGGGAAGGGCACCTTGAAGCGCGGGTCCGGGTGGCGCTTCGCCAGCTCCTCCCGCCACCCCATCAGCTCGCCCATGACCCGGTACATCCCGTCCAGGGCGCTGACCCCCAGGGACGGGTCGCTGGAGTGGCCCGGGCGCCCGGTCAGGTGGATGTGCTCCATCATGACGCCCTTGTGCAGGTGCACGGGCCTCAACGACGTGGGCTCGCCGATCACGGCGTAGCGCCCCGGGGCCCGGCCCGCGTCGGACAGGGCCTTGGCGCCGGCCATGCTGGTCTCCTCGTCGGCCGTGGCCAGCACCACCAGGGGGCGGCGCAGGCGTGCCGGATCCACCCACGCCGCCACCTCGACGGCCAGGGCGAGAAAACCCTTCATGTCCGCCGTGCCCAGGCCGTAGAGGCGGCCGTCGGCCTCGGTGAGGGTGAACGGGTCGTGGCGCCAGCGCCCGACGTCGTAGGGCACCGTGTCGGTGTGCCCGGCCAGCACCAGGCCCCCGTCCGCATCCGCCGGCCCCCGGGTGGCGATCAGGTTGCACTTGCCCGGCAGGCCCGGCAGGTCCTGGACGGTCACCGCGAAGCCGCTGTCGTCCAGCCACCCGGCCAACAGGTCGATCACGGGCCGGTTGGGCTGGTCCAGCTCGACCAGCGGGCTGCTCACCGAGGGCGTGGCGACGAGGGCCGCGAGGGCCTCCTGGAAGGGGGGGGCGGTCATGGCGCGATTGTGGGCGCAAGGGCCCCGGGGATGCAACGCGGGCGGGCGCCGTCTGCTACCGTCATGTCCGGCGGCCGCGAAGCCGAGGGGGGTGAGTGAGCGAAGGGCCCTTCAGGACGGTGGCGACGTACCGGGAGGCGATCCAGGCCGAGACCGCCGCCGAGCTGCTGCGCTCCGCCGGCATCGAGGCCGTGGTGTCGGACGCCAATACGGCCTCCGTGCAGCCCCTCTACTCGTTCGCCCTGGGGGGCGTGAAGGTCTGGGTGCGGGAGCCCGACCTGCCCCGGGCCCGGACCCTGCTGCGGGACCTGCTGATCAACTTGGAGTACGGCCTCCGCGTCGGGGCCCGGCCCCGCGCCGCCGGGGGCGCCATGCGCTGCCGGGGCTGCGGCAGCCCCGCCACGGTGGCCGCTCCCGGCCTCGGCGGCCTGCTCTCCCTGGGGATCCGGCGCCGCTGCCTGGCCTGCGGCCACGTCGGCTGGCGCATGCCCCGCTGGCGAGATGTGCCCGAGGCGCCCCTGCCGCCCGCCTTCGAGCGGGCCATCGCCGAATACGAGGCGGGCCTGCGCGGGCGCCTGCTGGGGGCCCTGCGGCGGGCCCTGGCGGCAAAGCACCGGGAGGCCGCCCGGGCCACGGTCGAGGCCGCCGCCGAACGGCGCCGCCGGACCCTGGACGCGCGCTACGAGGCGGTGCGGAGGGAAGTGGTCGCGGCAGTGGCGCAGGGCCTGAGGTCGGAGGCCGAGCGCGACCTGCTGGCGGCCCAGGAATACCTCACCTGGCGGGAGCTGGCCGCCCTGGAACGGCGCCGCGACGCCCTGACCGGGCCCGGCCGCCGGGTGCTGGAACGGCTGACGGCCGAGGCCCGCCGCCGCGCCGGCCTCGCCGAATGAAAAGGGGCGGCCCCCCCGTCGGGAGGGCCGCCCCAGGGCACGGCGCCGAACACCGGATCAAACGCCAGCAGGCAACTCGATCAGCCCTTTGGCGGGTAGGGATCGTTCCCGTGACTATCGGACTGGGAAATCCGCCCGTCCTTGTTATGGATAACGAACTCTGTCCCCTGGTTGCGGCTGATCTGCCGCCCCTGGTCAATCGCGTCCTGCTTCGTGTCGGTATGGACGGAAGCGCGGCTCGCTCCGCCACGTTTCACATCCCATCCACCGCCAGGGTTGGGGACAACGTGATGAGAATCCCTTGGCATCCGCTTCTCTTCCCGTGAATGTGGAATGCCTGGCGGGGGGCTAGCCCCGCCAGGCATTCCAGACCCACCTAGCTACATCCCACGCTCGCCCCGCAGTTGAGGCACTTGTAGCAGGCGCCGTTGCGCACCAGCATGCTGCCGCACTCGGGGCACGGCGGCGAGTCCTCCTGGGCCTGGAAGGCGGTCTCCTCGCTCACCCCACCCTCGCCGAAGTCCAGGGCGGGCTGGGAGGCGGACTCGCCCTCGCCGGGCACCTCGGCCTCGTCGTCGGGTTTGAGGAACTTCTGCCCGAGCCAGCGGAAGATGTAGTCGATCACGCTCTTGGCGATCGGCACGTCCTTGTTGTTCGTGAAGCCCGCCGGCTCGAACCGGGTGTGGCTGAACTTCTTCACCAGGGTCGACAGGGGCACGCCGTACTGGAGGGCGATGCTGGTCCCGGTGGCCACCGCGTCCATGAGCCCCGAGATCGTGGAGCCCTGCTTGGCCATGGTGATGAAGATCTCGCCCGGCTGGCCGTCGTCGTACATGCCCACGGTGATGTAGCCCTCGTGGCCGCCCACGCAGAACTTGTGGGTGATCGAGCGGCGCTCGTCCGACAGGCGCCGGCGGGTGGGCCGGGCCTCCAGCTTGGCCTTCTCCTTCAGGCTCGTGTTGAGGGGCTGGGTGCGCTTGGAGCCGTCGCGGTAGATCGCGATGGCCTTCACCCCCAGGCGCCACGCCTCGATGTAGGCGTCCTTGATCTGCTCAATCGTGGCGTCGCTGGGCACGTTCACCGTCTTGGAGATGGCCCCCGAGATGAACGGCTGCACCGCCCCCATCATGCGCACGTGCCCCATGGCGGCGATGCTGCGCAGGCCGTTGGCGGGCTTGAAGGCGCAGTCGAACACCGGCAGGTGCTGGTCCGACAGCCCCGGGGCCCCCTCGATCGTGTCGTTCTCGTCGATGTACTGGAGGATGTTCTCGATCTGGGCCCGGGAGTAGCCCAGGGATTTCAGCCCCTCGGCCACGGTGCGGTTGACGATCTTCATCATCCCGCCGCCGACGAGCTTCTTGTACTTCACCAGGGCGATGTCGGGCTCCACCCCGGTGGTGTCGCAGTCCATCATGAAGCCGATGGTGCCCGTGGGGGCCAGCACCGAGATCTGGGCGTTGCGGTAGCCGTGGGACTCACCCTCCAGGAGGGCCAGGTCCCACGCCTCGTGGGCCGCGTCCATCAGGGCCGTGGGCACGTACTGCCGCTCGATGTCCCGCACCGCGGCGCGGTGCTTGCGGATCACGCCCAGGAACGGCTCCCGGTTCTTGGCGAAGCCCGCGAACGGCCCCACCTTGGCCGCGATCTCGGCCGAGACCGCGTAGCCGTGGCCGGTCATGATGGCCGTCACGGCGGCGGCGTGGGCCCGCCCCGGATCGGAGTCGTAGGGCACGCCCCGGGCCATGAGCAGCGCCCCCAGGTTGGCGTAGCCCAGCCCGAGGGGGCGGAACTCCTCGCTGTTGTAGCCGATCTGCTCGGTGGGGTAGCTGGCGCCGCCCACGATGATCTCCTGGGCCAGGATCATCACCCGCACCGCCTGCCGGAAGGCGGCCACGTCGAAGCCCCCCTCCTCGGTGCGGAACTTCATCAGGTTCAGGCTCGACAGGTTGCACGCCGAGTCGTCCAGGAACATGTACTCCGAGCACGGGTTGCTGGCGTTGATGGGGGCCGTCTCGGGGCAGGTGTGCCAGGCGTTGATCGTGGTGTCGAACTGCATGCCCGGGTCGCCGCACACCCAGGTGGCCTCGGCGATCTTTTCCATCAGCTCCCGGGCCGGGTAGGTGCTCACGGTCTCGCCGTTGGTGCGGCTGATCGTGTTCCACTGCCGGTCCTCGAGCACCGCCCGCATGAAGGCGTCGCTGACCCGGACGGAGTGGTTGGCGTTCTGGAAGTGGACGGAGTCGTAGGCGCCGCCGGGGACGTTGAAGCCGCCGTCGTAGCCGGCCTCGATGAGGGCCCAGGCCTTCTTCTCCTCCTCCTCCTTGCTGGTGATGAACTCCAGGATGTCGGGGTGGTCGGCGTTGAGGATCACCATCTTGGCGGCCCGGCGGGTCTTGCCGCCGCTCTTGATCACGCCCGCGAAGGCGTCGAAGCCGCGCATGAAGGAGACCGGGCCGGAGGCGATGCCGCCCCCCTCGAGCCGCTCCATGGAGCCGCGCAGGGGCGACAGGTTGGTGCCGGTGCCGGAGCCGCCCTTGAACAGCATCCCCTCGGTCTTGGCCAAGTCCAGGATGCTGGACATGGAGTCGTCCACCGAGTTGATGAAGCAGGCCGAGCACTGGGGCTTCTCGTAGAGCCCGCAGTTGAACCACACGGGGCTGTTGAAGCTGGCCTTCTGGTGCAGGACCACGTGGGTCAGCTCGTCGGCGAACACGCCCCGCTGATCCGCGTCGTCGAAGTAGCCGCGCTGGAGGCCCCAGTCGGCGATGGTCTGGGCCACCCGGTCGATGAGGGTCTTGAGCGAGCGCTCCCGCTCCGGCGTGCCCAGGTGGCCGTGGAAGTACTTGGACACCACCACGTTGGTCGCCATCTGCGACCAGCTCTTGGGCATCTCCACGTCGCGCTGCTCGAAGAGGACCTCGCCTTTCTCGTTGGCGATCGTGGCGTCGCGCAGCTCCCACTCCACGTCGTCGTAGGGATGCACCCCCTCCTGGGTGAAGTAGCGCCCCACCAGGCCGGTCCCGGCCGCCTTGGCCCCCGAGGGGGGGATGGCGGTCAGGTCCATCTGGGTCTCCTTGGCGCGTCGCTTGGTCACGGTCGCCTCGTCGCTTTCCACCCCGGCCGCGGCGCGTGGCTCGGCGGGGGTGACGGCATCCTCTCCCATTCTATCCCTCCCCTGTTCGGTTGTCCGTTTGAGTGCGGACGCAAAAACAACCGGCCGCCCGCGCCTTCCCCGCAGCCATCGTGGCGCGGGGCGCCCGGCGCGGGAGGCCGGGGGTCCACCGGCCGGGACGGTACCAGCCCTCTCGAAGGGGTGTCAACGGGGTTTCCACAAGATCTTGTGGGCATCAAAATCCGTGCCACAACAGGTGGTGTTCATAAGCCTGTGGAGAACGCTGTGGGCGGGCGTCCCCGGGTCGCCCCCCGGGGGGCCGCCGAGCGCCCTGGGGAAAACGGGCGTGTCCGGCCCTTCGGCCCCGTGCTATTCTGGCCCCCGGCCGGGCCGGAGCGCCGGGCCGGGCCGGGGGCGGCCCACCCCCCAAGGGTCCGGCGCCGATTCCGGCCCCAAATTCAGTCCGAGATCCGGCCCGGGACGCGGCCGAGACCCGGGCCGGCGGCACGCCACGGAGATGAAGGGAACGGGAGCCATGTTTCGGGGAAGCATCGTCGCGCTGGTGACGCCCTTCGACGCCCGGGGGCGCCTGGACGAGAAGGCCCTCGGCGAGCTGGTCGAGTGGCACCTCGCCGAGGGCACCGCCGGCATCGTGCCGTGCGGCACCACCGGCGAGTCGGCCACCCTCACCCATACCGAGCACGAGCGGGTGGTGGAGCGGGTGGTGGAGGCCGCGGCGGGGCGGGTGCCGGTGATCGCCGGCTCCGGCTCCAACGCCACCGACGAGGCCGTCGAGCTGACCCGCCACGCCAAGAAGGCCGGGGCCGCCGCCGCCCTGCTCATCACCCCCTACTACAACAAGCCCACCCAGGAGGGGCTCTACCGGCACTTCGCCGCCCTGGCCCGGGCCGTGGACCTGCCCCAGGTGCTCTACAACGTCCCCGGCCGCACCGCCGTGAACCTGCTGCCCGAGACGGTCGAGCGCCTGTGCGAGTTCGAGAACATCGTGGCGATCAAGGAGGCCACGGGCAGCGTGCAGGTGACCGGTGAGATCGTGCGCCGCTGCGGCGACCGCATGACCGTGCTCTCCGGCGACGACTTCGCCAACCTGGGGCTCCTGGCCATGGGGGCCACCGGCGCCATCTCGGTGACCGCCAACGTGGCCCCCGCCGACATGGCCGCCCTGTTCGCCGCCTGGGACCGGGGCGACGTGGCCGAGGCGCGGCGCCTGCACTACCGCCTGCTGCCCCTGCACAGCGCCATGTTCCTGGAGGGCAACCCGATCCCGGTGAAGGCCGCCTTGGGCCTCATGGGCCGGATCGGCCCCACCCTGCGCCTGCCGCTGACGGACTTGGCCGAGGCCCACTTGGACACCCTGACAGCGGCCCTGGCCGACTACGGCCTGCTGAAGGCGCGGCGCGCATGAACCCCGTCCGCGTCGCCGTCACGGCGGCCGCGGGCCGCATGGGGCAGCGCCTCGTGGCCCTGGCCCACCAGGGGGAGGGCACCGTGGTGGCCGCCGCCACCGAGGCCTCCACCCACGGCCGCCTGGGCCACGACGCGGGGCAGGTGGCGGGCATCGGCGCCATCGACGTGACGATCTCCCCGGACCTGGCCCACGCCGTCGGCGCCGTGGACGTGGTGATCGACTTCTCCACCCCCGAGGCCACCGTGGCCCACGCCGCCGTCGCCGGGGCCGCCAAGGTCCCCCTGGTGATCGGCACCACCGGCCTGTCTGCGGACCAGCAGGCCCGGGTGGAAGAGGCCCTGGCTGGGGTGCCCTACGTCCAGGCCCCCAACATGAGCGTGGGGGTGAACCTGGTGTTCAAGCTCCTGGACCTGGCGGCCCGGGCCCTGGGGGACGCCTACGACGTGGAGATCGTCGAGACCCACCACCGCCACAAGGTGGACGCCCCCTCCGGCACCGCCCTGCGCATGGGGGAGGTGGTGGCCCGGGCCCGGGGCGTGAGCCTGGAGACCCACGGGGTCTTCGCCCGCCACGGCCAGACCGGGCCCCGCAAGCGCGGCGCCATCGGTCTGCAGTCCCTGCGCCTGGGGGACGTGGCCGGAGACCACCTGGTGACCTTCGGCACCGAGGGGGAGCGGGTGGAGATCGGCCACCGGGCCTCCAGCCGCGACACGTTCGCCCTGGGGGCCATCCGCGCCGCCCGCTGGGTGGTGGGCCGCCCCCCGGGGCACTACGACATGCAGGACGTGCTCGGCCTGCGCTAGCCCCCGCCCCCCGCCCCCCGCGCCACGAGGGGCGTATCATGACGGGGAGGCCGGCCGGACGCCCCCCGGGGGCGCGGCCGGGGCACCCATGGGCACACCGGAGACCACCGCATACATCGGCGTGGGCGCCAACCTGGGCGACCGGCGGGGCCAGTGCGATCGGGCCGTGGCGGCCCTGGGGGGCATGCCCGGCGTGACCGTGCGGCGGGTCTCCTCCTGGCGCGAAACCGAGGCCGTGGGCCCGCCCCAGGGCGACTTCATCAACGGCGTGGTCGAGGTAGCCACCACCTTGAGCCCCCGGGGCCTGCTGGAGGCGTGCCTGGCGGTGGAGCGGGCCATGGGGCGGCAGCGGCATCCGGGCGAGCGCCGGGGGCCCCGGGTGATCGACCTGGACCTGCTCCTGTTCGGCGACGTCGTGCTCGACGCGCCCGGCCTTTGCGTGCCCCACCCGGAGCTGCGCGCCCGCCGCTTCGTCCTGGAGCCCCTGGCGGAGATCGCCCCGGACGCGGTGGACCCGGTCAGCGGCCGCACCGCCGCCCGGCTCCTGGCCGACCTGGACGCCGCCCCCGCCCGCGCGGCCGGGGCCGCCGAGCCGGGGACGCGGCCGTGAGCCCCGAGCTCGTCACCGGCGCCGCCGCCATGGGGGCCCGCTCCCGGCCGTGGCGTGACGCCGGACACCG
>Ga0210124_1000058_pt1 | contig 66308 bp, 60 predicted proteins | sample Muzzi_PWC_D2_FD_185554 | JGI IMG/M metagenome (GOLD analysis project Ga0210124, IMG submission 185554) | Wetland microbial communities from San Francisco Bay, California, USA, that impact long-term carbon sequestration - Muzzi_PWC_D2 (SPAdes) | ecosystem: Environmental > Aquatic > Marine >...
CCCCGCCGATGCCGATGCAAGTGCTTTGCCCCAAACCCGAGCGACTGGTCTGGAAGACCGCCTCGTAGGTCAGTGTCCCGGAACGCGACACGATACCGATGCCGCCGGGGATATGGATCACGCCCGGCATGATGCCGATCTTGCAGGCGCCCGGCGTGATGATGCCCGGGCAATTGGGGCCGATGAGGGTGGCATCGCTATCGCGTAACACCGCCTTGACGCGCAGCATGTCGAGCACCGGGATCCCCTCGGTGATGCACACGATCAAAGCTATGCCCGCTGCCGCGGCCTCCAGGATGGCGTCCGCCGCAAACGCCGCCGGTACATAGATCATGGTGGCATCGGCGCTGGTTGCGGTCACGGCATCACGAACCGTATTGAAGACCGGCAGATCCAGGTGGGTCTGGCCACCCTTGCCGGGCGTGACACCGCCGACCAGGCGGGTGCCGTATTCCAGCGCCTGACGGGAGTGGAACGTACCCTGCGACCCGGTGAAACCCTGGCAAATGACCCGGGTGGTGCTGTTGATCAAAACACTCATAAACCGGTACCGGAAATGCCGGCCGCCGACTTCGCCGCGGCAACCACTTTTTCCGCCGCCTCGGTAAGATCGCTGGCCGTCTGCACCTCCAGGCTGGATTGCCCGATCAGCGTCAGTCCGGCCTCCGCATTGGTGCCCTCCAGGCGCACCACCACCGGCACCGTGACGGCCACCTCCGCGATCGCCTGCAGGATTCCTTCCGCGATCAGATCGCAACGCACGATACCCCCGAATATATTGACCAGGATCGCTGAGACCTGTGAATCGGAAAGGATCAGCTTGAAGGCCTCGGCAACCTTGTCCGCCGTTGCGCCCCCGCCCACATCGAGGAAGTTTGCCGGCCTGCCGCCGTGCAACTTGATCAGATCCATGGTCGCCATGGCCAGGCCGGCCCCGTTGACCATACAGGCGATGTTGCCGTCCAGACGGATGTAGTTCAGGCCATGCCGGCGGGCGGCATGTTCGCGCTCGTCCTCCTGGCTGGCATCTCGCAATGCGGCAAGCTCCGGATGGCGGAACAGTGCGTTGTCATCCAGATCGACCTTGGCATCCAGCGCCAGCAATTCACCATCCCGGGTCACCACCAGAGGATTGATCTCCAGCAGGCAGGCGTCACACTCCAGCAACAACTTTCCAGCCGAGCGCAGGATGCCCGAAAATGCGCCGATCTGCGCCCCCTCCAGACCGAGTGCAAAGGCCAGATTGCGGCACTGGTAGCCCTGCAGCCCGGCGGCCGGGTGAATCACCTCGATCAGGATGGCATCCGGGTCCCTGGCAGCCACGGTTTCTATGTCCATTCCACCGGCGGCGGATGCCATTACGGTAATCCGTTCCCTGGCCCGGTCCACCAGCATCCCCAGGTAGAACTCGCGTGCAATGGGCACGGTTTCCTCGACCAGGACGCTGTTCACGGGCAGGCCCGCGGGTCCCGTCTGGTGTGTTACCAGCGTGCTGCCCAGCAGATCACCAACCGCGGCGGCCAGTGCTGACCTGTCCTGCACGATCCGGACACCGCCCGCCTTGCCGCGGCCACCTGCATGTACCTGCGCCTTGACCACGCGAGCCGTTCCCTTCCCCAGGTCCATTGCCGGACTGCTGCCCGCTGCATTTTCCAGCAACATTCCCGCGGGGACCGGAATGCCGAATTTCGTAAATAGTTGCTTGGCCTGAAATTCATGTAAATGCATGGCGCGAGTGTGGCAAAGATGTGAGGCAGGAATCAAGTTATTCATCCGGGGGCCGCACCCGTATGTGAAGTTGGGGTAGTATTGGTACCCCATGAAACCATGCTATCACCCCGACCGAATCCAGCGGCCCGCCTGCTCGTCCTGGACAGGACAGACATACCCTTGCGTTCGCTAGTCATTCTGGTTGCCGTTGCCCTCATCGTGTATGCCGTCAGGCGGCTATGGCGATCTTCCCGCCCCGAGGACAAACGTGCGGACTCCGTGGCGCACATGGTGCAATGCGCACATTGCGGCGTGTATATCCCGGAATCCGAAGCATTGAGCCACGCCGGCCGATTCTACTGTTCACAGACTCATCTGGAAAACGACAGGGATACCGGGGGCTAGCCCGAATTCCCCACCGGACGGCGCTGTATAGCCAACAATGTGTTTAGGGAGTTGAGGTTGTGGTGCACAGCCAGAAAACAGCATGTTTCCCCGGGATGCCTATCCCGACGAAAAATACTGGCCAACCCCTCAAATAGCCAACCGTGACTGCAGAATACGAAAGGGAGTTATCAGGCCTCCAGGTTCAGGATGCCCTGACCTGGAAGCCACTGCGGCTGCTGACCTTCTACCGTCTGATTCTGGCGGGTCTTCTGCTTGTCATTTTCATCAGCATTCCCGACAACAGTGCACTCGGGGTGCAGCATCCGAGGATTTATGCCCTCGTCTGCACCGGCTATCTGGCCTTTGCCCTGCTCGCGGGTTTTACCGCACGACTGCGTCATCCCGGCTATGAATTGCAGGCAACGACCCATATCCTGGTTGATATCATCGCACTCACACTGTTGATGTTCGCGGGAAGCGGTTTCGCCAGCAGCCTGGGCATTCTGCTGCTGATTACCGTTGCCGCGGGCAGCATCCTATTGCCAGGGCGCATGCCCTTCCTGTTCGCAGCCGTGGCTACCATGGCGGTCCTGGGCGAACAAATCTACAGCAATCTATTGGACACCTCGCAGCACACCACTGACTACACCCAGAGCGGGCTCCTGGGCCTGGCCCTGTTCGCCACCGCAGGACTGACGTATCTGCTGGTCCGCCGCATCCGTGAAAGCGAGGCCCTGGCGCGGCGCCGCGGCATCGATCTCGCGAATCTGGCAAAACTCAATGCCCTGATCGTGCAGCGATTGCAAGCCGGCATTATTGTCACGGATCACGAAAATAACATTCGCCTGATCAATGAGACCGCCCGCAAGTTGCTGGATGTGCCTGCAGCCGAATCCGGGCAATCGCTGGCGGCATTGTCGGCATCCCTGGAAGAACAATTGCAGCAATGGCGTCAGCAACCCGACAGCGAGCCCAGCCTGCTGGTGAACGTTTCGAATACCGCAAAACTGCTGCCACACTTCACCTCCCTCGGTATCGCGAACGGCCAGGGTTCTTTGATATTTCTGGAAGATACGGCCAGCCTGGCAAAACAGGCCCAGCAGCAAAAACTGGCGTCACTCGGACGCTTGACCGCGAGTATCGCCCACGAAATCCGCAATCCTCTGGGCGCCATCAGCCATGCTACACAATTACTGGACGAATCGGCCGCACTCAATAACGGCGACCACCGGCTGGTATCGATTATCGGAGCCCACACGCATCGGGTGAACAGCGTCATCGAGAATGTCCTGCAACTGTCCAGACCAGACGCATCCCTGCCGCAGGAGATCCGCCTGGAGGACTGGTTGCAGCAATTCGCCGATGAATTCTCGCACAGCGGCATTTGCCTGCCTGAGCAGATCGAATACTCCGTCAGCCCGCATGACCTGGAGATCCACATGGACCCGAGCCAACTGCATCAGGTTTTATGGAACCTGTGCCTGAACGCCGTCAACCACGGAAATCGTGACGGCGTTCCCCAGAAAATCCTGCTTTCCGCCAGTAGCTCCGGTTCCGCTGCCATGGTTCGTCTTGATATCATGGATAATGGACCTGGAATCGATACGGAAATGGTTGACAAGATATTCGAACCATTCTTCACCACCGGAAGCAGCGGGACGGGGCTCGGCTTGTACATCTCCAGGGAAATCTGCGAGAGCAACCAGGCACGGCTGGAGTATCTTCCCGCGCCCGGCGGCGGCAGCTGTTTCCGCATACAGTTTCCACCGCCCACAAGGCCAACCGTCGCCGTAGCCGAATAACCATCCCGGATTGACCCATGACGATGCATCGCGCACTGGTCGTAGACGATGAACCCGATATCCGGGAACTGCTCGAGCTGACACTCGGACGCATGAATATCGACACCCGCAGCGCCGCCAATCTGCAGCAGTCGATTGACCTGCTGCGAGAGGAAACCTTCGATATCTGTCTTACCGACATGCGGCTGCCGGACGGCGATGGCATCGATCTGGTCAGATATATCCAGCAACAGGAGTTGAACGTTCCGGTCGCGGTTATCACGGCATATGGCAGCATGGAAACCGCTGTGGAGGCGCTCAAGGCGGGTGCCTTCGACTTTGTTTCCAAACCAGTTGACCTGAATATCCTGCGCAACCTGATCAACAGCGTACTGAGGCTATCCGACGACTTCCACCAGCGGGACCGGCGCAGCCGCGATACCCTGCTGGGAAATTCAGAGTCGATGTGCGAGATTCGCTCGACCATTGAAAAACTCTCGCGCAGCCAGGCGCCGGTCTATATCAGCGGCGAGTCCGGCACCGGCAAGGAACTGGTTGCCAGGCTGATTCACAGCAAGGGCCCACGGGCGGACGGTGCCTTCGTGCCCGTAAACTGCGGCGCCATACCATCGGAACTGATGGAAAGTGAATTCTTTGGCCACATCAAGGGCAGCTTCACCGGTGCAGTCAGGGACAAGGACGGCCTGTTTCAGGTCGCGGAAGGCGGTACCCTGTTCCTCGACGAAGTAGCGGAACTGCCGCTGCACATGCAGGTTAAACTGCTGCGCAGTATCCAGGAAAAGGCTGTCAGACCAATCGGTGCCAGGCGGGAAGTCCCTACCGATGTCCGCATCCTCTCTGCAACCCACAAGGACCTGGGCAAGTTGGTGGAAAGCGGGCAGTTCCGCCAGGATCTGTACTACCGCCTGAATGTCATACAGCTGCACGTACCACCGCTGCGCGAACGAGCCGTGGACATCCCCTTGCTGATCCGATATTACCTTGAGAAACTGGCTACCGAGAATAAGTACCCCCGGCTGCAGTTGACGGACGATGCGATAGAGGCCCTGCGCAAATACAGCTTTCCCGGGAATGTGCGGGAACTCGAAAACATATTGGAACGTGCCACTACCCTGTGCGAAGCCGGCACCATCCGGCTTATCGATCTGCAGCTCCCGGAAGCTACACTGGAAGCACCTGCCACCACCCGGGATGTGGAAACGGATCTGGCACCGGGGACCGTTCCACTGGACACCCTGATGGATGAGATCGAAAAGGATGCCCTGCTGAAGGCACTGGAGCACACCCGCTATAACAAGACTGCTGCCGCTAAATTGCTCGGGATCACATTTCGAGCCTTGCGCTATCGCCTGAAAAAACTCGGCCTGGAATAGCCACAACGCTCGTACACCAAACACCGGTCGTCACAATGTGACGCTGAACGTCACTTTGTGACCCTGACTGTGATCCATATCCCAGATTATTCTCCCGGCACCACAAACCCGACGCGCCGGAAAGCCATGTCAACAGCGCTGACAGAGTCCAAAAAACATCGTATTGCATTGTAATATATAGAAATATTTATTCCCATCACAGATGAAAGATCCACATCACCCTGTGGCGGCAAAAAGTTGGCACAGAATCTGTATCACATTCGACAGCCAAAGAATCCGGGCAGATGTCCGATACCCAAGGCTGAACCAGGGAGACTCGGTGTCGGGCTCCGACAGGGATGTAAGCAGATATCCACCAAAACAGAGAGGGCAATACCATGAAGCAGCAAAAAGGTTTTACACTGATCGAACTCATGATCGTGATCGCCATTATCGGTATTCTGGCCGCCATCGCGATTCCGGCCTACCAAGACTACACCATCCGCTCCAAGGTCTCTGAAGGCCTGAACATGGCCGGCGCCGCCAAGCTGGCCGTTGCCGAGACATTTGACAGCTCGGGTGTATTAGCAGCCGATAACACCGCATATGGCCTGCCTCTGCCGGTCAGCATTGCAGGCACCTACGTTGGGTCAATCAGCGCAGTTACCAGTCTGATAACCATCACCTACAAGCAGATCGCTGCAGGCAAGGTTGACGCCGGTGACAGTGTTCTTCTGACGGCCAACACCACACTCCCGGGTTCCGTACAGTGGCTATGCTCCAGCAACAGTATTGAAGCACGCTTCCTGCCGGCCAACTGCCGTCCGTAGTACGGTAATCTGATGCAATCGAAAACGCCCCGGCAACGGGGCGTTTTTTCATTACAGGCATCGCTTAAAGTTTGCCTATAACTGTAATATGATACGCCGTGTGTCCGCCTTCCCCCTGACAATTGTCCAGGCACCCTGCCCGCTCGGGCAATCGAAATACCGACACCATAGCAGTCCAGAATGAAATTATCTGATTCCCGGTACGTACCACTGCTGCTGTTCCTGATTATCGGTCTGTCTACCGTAGCCGTCTATTATCCAGGACTCTCGGGTGACTACATGTTCGATGACATGCCGAACCTGCTCCTCAACAGCCAACTTGACATTGATTCGACCGACCTGGAGTCATTGGAAGATGCCGCATTTTCTTCAGGGGCGGGTATCCTGCACCGCCCGGTCAGCATGGCCAGTTTTGCACTGAACCGCTACTTCTTCGGTATTGCCCCCTACTCCAACAAGGTGGTCAACCTGGTCATCCATTTGCTCACCGGGCTCACCCTGTTTGTACTCAGCCATCTGGTGGTCCGCAGTTACCGGGAATCCCGCCCCCCCCATTTATCAGCCGCCGCCATTAACTGGATTCCGGTGGTGGTTTGCGGACTCTGGCTGGTACATCCGCTGAATCTGACCTCCGTACTCTACATCGTGCAACGCATGACCAGCCTCGCGGCACTGTTCACAGCAGGTGGGCTGTGTCTATATGTCGTTGGCCGGCAGAGGATGCTGGGCGGAAAGCATGGACTGACCTACATCATGGCAGGTTTACTGCTATTCGGCTGCCTGGCTATTCTCAGCAAGGAAAATGGTGCACTGTTGCCGTTGTACATGCTTGTCCTGGAGATGGCGCTGTTCCGCTTCCGTGACGGTGGTGGACGTCCCGACAAGGCCATCATTACCTTCTTCATTGTGGTCGTGGCGCTGCCCGGCGTGACGCTGTTGCTCTACCTATGGATAAATCCGCATGCCTTGTTGAGCTACCAGGGCCGCGACTTCACACTGACCGAACACGTCCTGACCGAAGCTCGAGTTCTGGTATTCTACCTGAAGATGATCATTATGCCCTCCATCAGGGAACTGGGACTGTACCACGATGACATCGCACTCTCGCATGGCCTGCTGGACCCACCCAGCACGCTCTACTCACTGCTCGCGCTGTCCGGACTGCTGGCTTGCGGACTGCTGTTGGCAGGCAAGCGGCCGCTGATCAGCCTCGGGATCCTCTGGTTCTTTGCCGGACATACGCTGGAGTCCACGATTTTTCCGGTCGAAATTGCCCATGAACACCGGAATTATCTGGCTGATTACGGCATTTTGCTTGCAGCCACAAGCGCACTGGCGCAAGCCCCGATGCGTCGACTCGCAGGACCCATCAGAATCGCTGTGCCGGGGCTGTTCTTCCTGTTATTTTCCTATACGACCTGGTTAAGAAGCGAACAATGGTCTGATAATATCAGCCACGCCATATATGAAGCGCGACATCATCCCAACTCCCCTCGCGCAGTCTTTGCGGCAGGCCGCATCTGTATGCGCCTGGCAGTACAGAACCAGCCAGGCTATGAAGACAAGGCCTTTGCCTATCTCGAACGTGCCGGTGAGCTGGACAGGACCGGGATCATGCCCGACGTGGCCCTTGTCAAGCTGAGTTATCTCGTCGATCGGCCCGTCGCCCCAAGCCTGTTTGACGCGATACTGGACAAGCTATCCCGCTACCCGGTATCTCCCTCCGATATCATCAGCCTCCAGGCACTGGCGGAATGCGCAGTGAATCAGTGCAAGATACCGAATGAAACACTGGACGCCCTGTTTGCTACCGCAATGAAAAAGGAAAGCGTGCCGCTCCTCATGGTATACGGATACTATAAAGTCACCAAACAGGGCGATGTTCAAACAGGGTTGAATGCATTCAATCGCGCAGTAGAACTCGACCCGCAACAACCCCAGCACTGGTTGGCACTGGTCAACCTGCTTGTCGTAATCGGTGAACTCGATGAAGCCGAACAAAAGGTGGCGCAGTTCATTGCGGCGGGAACGCACGGCAGCGAAAAGTATCAACGGATAATGCAAAATATGATTGATAAAGCACGCAAAGCACCTGCGTCACCAGCCGGTGCCATGGTAGAAAATGGTTAGGCCATGACCAGCACGATCAGCATTATTCTACCCGCCAAAAACGAAGCGGAAAGCCTTGAGAAATTGCTTCCATCATTAAAACAGAACTTTCCTGATGACGAGATCATCGTTGTAAATGACGGTTCAACGGACAATACAGCGCAGATCTGCGAACAGAACAGGGTCCGGGTATTGACACACGTCTACTCCATGGGTAACGGGGCGGCCATCAAGACCGGCGCCAGAAATGCGGCCGGCAGCATCCTGGTATTCATGGATGCGGATGGCCAGCACAGCCCGGAGGACATCAACCAACTGCTGGAAAAAATCGAGGAAGGGTTCGACATGGCTGTCGGCGCACGGCAGTTGGATAGCCACGCGTCACTGACCCGGCGCATCGGCAATACAATCTATAACAAGCTGGCGTCCTGGATGACCGGCTACCCGATCGAAGACCTTACATCCGGCTTCCGCGCGGCACGGGCACGCCATTTCAAGAAGTTCCTCTATCTGCTGCCCAACAAGTTTTCCTATCCGACGACCAGCACCATGGCTTTTTTCAGATCCGGCCTGCCGGTTGGTTATGTCCCCATCAAGGCAATGGTTCGCAGCGGCAACAGGAAGAGTCATATCCGGCTGCTTCATGACGGCGTCCGATTCCTGATCATCATTCTCAAGATTGGCGCCCTGTTTTCTCCTATGCGCTTCTTCCTGCCAATCAGCACATTCCTGTTTCTTGCGGGCCTGTCATATTATTTATATACATATATCTCTTGGGGCCGTTTTACCAACATGAGTGCGGTCCTGTTCCTGTCTTCCTTATTCACATTCCTGTTCGGTATTGTTTCAGAACAAATCTCAGCGCTGCATTACAAGGATATCCATGAAACAGTGCGCCGGACGCAAAGATAGAACAAACACCCCGCTGCGATGATTGATAACAAGCTGTCAATCATTATCCCCGCCTTTAGTGGCCATGAACAGATTGAGCGCTGCCTGAAGCATCTCTATAACAGCAGCTACAGCGACTTCGATGCCGTCATCGTGGACCATGGTATCAACGACGAGATAACCCGGCGGGTTAACGGTGCATTCCCACAAGCCACCTGCGTACGCGGATCTGCCGACCTATGGTGGAGCGGTGCAACCAACCTCGGTATCAGGCACGCCATCAAACTCGGTAGCAAGTCCATCATGCTGCTTAACCACGATTGCTACATGCACCCGGATTCGATAGGCACCCTGATGGGATATCTTGAAGACGAGCCGGAAGCCGTAATCGCACCGGTGCAGCGCCTGCTGAGCAGCGGGCGGGAGACCGTCGGCGCCGTGAGTTGCTTCCTGCTCGGCTTTCCAACCATTACACTACCACCCGCTTGGTACCGCCTGCGTTACTCATCAACCCTGATTCCCGTGCACCTCATCATGGGCGGCCGTGGTGTAGTATTCACCACCAACACATTGCAAAAGGTCGGGTATCTGGACGAGGAGCATCTGCCCCATTACAGCGCTGACCATGATTTCTATTTCCGCTGCCGGAAAGCGGGCCTGCGCCTGCTGGTATGCAGTGACGCGCGGGTGGACGTTGACGATACCATGACCTCGTCCGCCAACCTGGATGCAGGACTATCCCTGTCGCAATTTACCGCCAGTCTGAAAGACAGGGGTTCCCACCGCAATGTCAGGGATCTGCAAGTACTGTTTTCCAGGTACTATCCTGTACCTGGACTGGCACACCTGGGTGTCGCCCTGAATACCGTGCGATACTTCTTCATGTACCTGCTAAAATCACTGGTGCACGGTATGCGCGGCGGAGGCGGGACCAGCTGAGCGCCTGTGTCTGTAACAGTGAATCACACGGTTACCGGGGAATTGATCCGGTGATTGTCTGATCGACACAGATGAACGCGCATGAATTTCCCGGCAAAGGTACTTCAACACCATTCAAATGAAATGACAGTCGGGATTCACGGCCTTCCTAGTACTCCTTCAACATGATAATTGCGGTTTCAGCGTTCCTGTGGTGTTTCGCTACAAGGCGTAGTGCGCAGGCAATGGCCTGAAGTCCTTGTCAAGCACTGCAACGCGGTAGCGAAACACCACAGGAACGCCCGAAGGGTTGGTCTGTCAGCGCCCATGGCGGCGTTGCAGCTCTTGCTAAGGGTGACGGCCATTACCTGCGAGCTGCGCCTTGCCCTGAGCGATGACAGACCAACTGAATCCGTAATTATCATGTTGAAGGAGCACTAGACGTGATCGGCCCCAGGAAACCATGCGACGTTCTGTTATTCCGGATCATGAAGACGGGAACCGATGCCACCATCCACGTTGATTGCAGAACCTGTCATGAAGCGGCATTCGTCCGACACAAGAAACAGCGCAACAGCCGCTATTTCCTTCGGCATGGCCAGCCTGCTAGCCGGGTGATACTCCCCGAGTGCTGCAAGACCCGCTTCGTTGGCCGCAAACCCCGCGCGTAACATAGCGGTATCCGTTGCCGCCGGTTGTATTAAATTGACCCTCACCCGCCCTCCCAGGTCTACCGCCAGCGCGCGGGTCAGACCCTGCAGCGCCGCCTTACTGGTTGCATAGGAGATAAAGGCCGGCTTGGTCAATCCCGCATGAATGCTGCCAATATTGACAACACTGCCACCGGCAGTCTCCAGGGCTCTCAGAAACATTTTGGTCAACAGCGCGGGAGCGGTGACATTGACATCAAGCGTATCCTTGAAATCCTCCAGTTCCAGTTCCTGGAGGTGCGCGATTTGCTGCACAGCCGCGTTATTAACCAGCCCCTTCAGTTTCCTGCCGGAGAGTGCGGCATCGACCTGCCCGGCGAACTCCTCTGCCAAGCCTGCATCTGCAACCAGTTGCCGAAGGTTGGCCTGGACATAGTGATCGCAGTTACAGCCCGCGCTGTGTTCGACCACGTCCGTTGCGATGGTGTAATAGCCGGCACTGCGAAACCTGGCGCATAAAGACTGCCCGATCCCGCCACACGCCCCTGTAACCAGCACTGCCTGCTGTACTGCGTTCATCTAGTCCTCACCGAGGAAGCGGAATAGTTCCGTCAGCGCACGGTCATTGGTCCTGGCCACGGCATCACTTGTATTGGAACCGTTGTGCGAACCAAATACACAGCGTGACATATTCCGCAGCGGCGAATCGAGGGACAGGGGCTCTTCCTCGAACACGTCGAGGGCAGCCGAATACACCTGCCCTGACTGCAAGGACGCAATCAGCGCCTGCTCGTCTATCAGCGGACCACGCGCAACGTTGACCACGCGAACCCCATGCTTGCACAGTGCCAGCGTGTCTCTGTTGAGCATATGCCGATTGCCCTCGTTCAAAGAGCAGGTAAAGACGAGGAAATCGCATTTATCCAGACCAGCGGGCCAGGCTGCGAACTCTATCCCGTCAACCGCCGCAGCGATGGTGTATGCAGGATCATAACAGCTTACCGTCAAGCCTGCGGCCAGCAGGCGGTGCGCCGTGTTCCTGCCGATGTCTCCAAAGCCGATCAGTCCCACCCGCTTGCCGGCCAGAGACATGCCACGCGGCTTCGGCCAGTGCCCGGCCCTTATCTCCCGATCGATAAGGAAAGTTTCCCGCGCCAGGCCAATCACGTAACCGACCGCCACGTCGGCCACCTCGGCGCCGAACATATCGGGTGTATTCGTAATCGGAATGCCCAGATCCCTGCATGCCTCGAAATCAACATTATCGACACCGATGCCCCACTTGACCGCGGCCTTGAGTTTACCCTGCCGGCCAGCCTCAAACACGCGGCGCGTGGCCGGGTCATCACCGATAATCCAGCCGTCGAAATCCGGCAGCAAACCAATCAACTCATCTTCCGAAAGGGTTTGCACCACGTCAGGGCAATGTACCTTGATGCCCCTTGCTTCCAATACCGGCAAAAACTGTTTCTTCATGCCGATCATCGGTGGACAAGTAACCAATATCTTCATTGTTTTTCATTGGCGAAATAGGTACCAACAATGTCCCTGGTATCTACATTCAGCGACAAATACTCACCCCGAATCGCCGCTGACCCGGTTAACATTTTCCTGACAAGAACTACGATTGATTTTGCCATTCTTATAAGCCTGAATTTCATCAGATAACCGAATATATGAACCAACTGCACAGACAAGGGAGCATATTTACTTGTGTGGACTATATGTTCGTTAAGATACAACTCTTTCTCGTTACCGGGCAGCGGATATGTTCTGTCCAGTTTGTATTCTGGATCATGAATAATGACATTTATCCCGTTCCACCAGCCTTTTCTATGTTCGAAATCATTGCCGTCATTCCTGTTCATGGGATGACACGATGTATAAGCCTGGAATGCCAGCGCATAGTCCTGGTGGATTTTCAGGAAATCCGCATTCGCGCGCCTAACATGTGGATAGTTTGAATCATCTATAATTATGATGGAATTTTTAGCCATAAACTTCACGGCCAGCCCCAGACACAATAATTGCGATCTGTAATCATGCGGCCCATCGATAAAATACAGGCCTACCGGCTTATCCATGTATTCATGCAGATTATGCAAAACATGCTCATAATCATTCTCGATCAATCGGGCATTGGCTATACTATTATCCATGAGCCTGCTTAATACCAGATTTTTGTTTTTTCCGTCCGCGTCAAACTGTGAAAAATTATCAACCCCGTAACAATCCAGTCCAGGCGCTACAGCAGCCACTGACACCAGGCTCAAACCCTGGTATACACCGACCTCCAGATATGCTTCCCTGCTGTCACCGGAAGCGGCGCATCTCTGAAGCAGGCCAATAACTTTCTCGCCGGAATAGCCCGACAAACCGCTCGGGCAATACAACATACCCTCTTTGTCGGCAGTTTCTATGCATTCAATCAATTTCCTGATTTCCATATCACTCCCCCAAATTCATGCTTGGTAATACCCGGGTATATTCGGCAAGAGCAGCTGCCATAATCCAATCTTCATTCTCGTCAATATCAATCGCCTCCAGCTTTGGAATTTCGAACATCATTGGTTGTTTCCCAATCCTGGCGTTTGTAGCTCCGAAGCTTTTCGGAGTGAAGATATAGAGGCATGAATTCTCCTCGTACCAGGGCTCCAGGTCCTGCGTACGCAGCAGATTGTCCGGATCATGATTTACGGGTGTCAGATCCTCCCGATAGAAACGGGTCTGGAACCGGTTGACGGTGAACAGTGAGTCATGCCCGCTCTTCTCCGCGAGGAATTTGTCCAGCGCCTTGAGGATGGTACCGGAACCCAGCAGTGGGTTGGTGGTATGCGTCATCAGGTATATATCCGCCGGCACCGCCTCGATATCGTCCTGCAAGATGAGGTTCATGCTGGTAAAGTCACCAAGCAGTTCCTGTTTGCGATCGCGTATACGGATGCGGCCGCCATCCACCAGACCACTGTCTTCCAGACTCTTCCTGGCATCCGTATTGATCACCACCTGGTCGATCACATCGATGGACAGCAAGGTATCAAGTATCCAGCGAAACAGCGGTTTTCCAGCCAGATCCCTGAAGTTTTTTCCACTGACGCGCTCGCTGTGCGCCTTCATAGGCAGCAGAGCAACGATCCTCTTTCCCATATACACGCAATATTCTCCCGATCAGTTCTTTGGATAGAAATATGCCTCTTTTCTCCTGGCCGACAACTTGCGATGGCGATGATTTCCCTTGTAGGTACCCCAGTACTGCACAAAACGGAAAATGATGATCCCCCTGATTTCAGTCAGTAAAACTTTCCTTTTAACCGCAATTCTCGCATCGTGCATCACCGCTGCCAGGTAATAACGGACGATATCCATCAGGCTCAGCTGCAGCTCGGGCATGATGTTCTGCAAGGCAAGAGATTCACGTTCGTAACGCAGTTTTATATTGCGCCAGGTTTCGTGATGAATATGGTAAACGGCGGCCTCAGCGACATACGCTACAGTCATGCCCTTCTCAACCAGCCGTCTTGCGAGATGCATGTCCTCAAGGCCGGTCAGACCCTCGTCGAAACGTTCCGCCACCCATACCGATTTCAGCAATGCGGCATTGGCATTGTTACAGAAAAAACCTTCCTGGGGTATCCTGCTTTCCGGAGGATAGTATTTTTCGAACACCTGGTATTCACTGAAATTGGTTGTATCTCTCCCAAGCTGCCGGCCATATGAATAAACCGAGATACCGTCCACCAGCGGTTGAATCAGCCGGCTGAGCCAGTCACTTTCCACCGGCACGCAATGACCGCTGATGAAAACTAGCATTTCACCTTTCGCATGTTCACAGCCCTGGTTCAGCGATAGCCCGAAGGTGAAATCCTTTTTACTGATATGGGTGATCAGGCAATTGAAAGACTCTGCAATGGGCAGGGTTCTGTCGGTCGAACCGGAGTCAACAATGATGATTTCAATTTCCCCGCAGGATCGTTCCTGTTTACGGATCGCAGCCAGCAACTCCGTCAGGTAATGCTCTTCGTTAAAAGTCCGGATGATAATGCTGGTCAGCATGTCCATGCTACAGTTTTGACGGGCATGACATGATCTTCAGCTTGAAATCCGGCTCCAACCGCCGGTACAGCAGTTCGATCTCTTCCGGAAACACCTGGTTAATCGCAAACATGTCCCAGTGTGTCGGCACCAGAATTCTGGTATTGATGGATTCGGCCATATAAAAGGCCTCTCGGATCGACATATTGCCCACGATCCCCTGCTGATCCTTGTAATAATTCCTCTCGTTTACAGGTAAAAAGGCTGTATCGATAGTACCAATACTCTTGACGGCCTGGATGACCTCATTACGCAGTGAGGTATCACCAGCATGGTAGTAGCGACATCCCTGGAAATCGAAAACATAGCCGATTGAGGCCCAGCCACCACCTTCCACGGCCTGAATCTCCGGATGAGCGGACGGTACCGGATACACGGTCAGGTTGTTGCCAAAAACGAGCGGATTCTGATTTGCCGGCAGCACCCGGCCATCAGGAACCCCTGCAGCAAGGAGTTTCCTGCATACCGGCCAGGGACCAATAATTCGACATCCCGAAGAGGATTCCAGCATCGCCTGAATCGTTTCCTCGTCACAGTGATCGCGATGCTCATGGGTGATGAAAATACAATCGGCATCCGTGATCGTTTCAGGATTGTGCGGAACCGGGACTAGGCGTCGCATCCGCCGGTCTTCAAGCTCTTCCACAGAATTGGATAAATAGGGATCAATATAGACAACGAGGTCGCCGAATCGACACCTGAAACCGACCTGCCCCAGTGGTTGTGTGTCGATATCAGGATTTTGCATAGTAGATAAGATATGCACCGGCAACCATGATCGCAAGCCAGGGCAACATTACACTTCTTTCGAATGAAAAAAACCCCAAACCGAATTTCTGATATGAATGACAGGCACTGTAAGGAGCATAAAATCCCACATATCCACCCAGCAATGCCAGGGGAAATGCATTCACTTCGAGGAACGGGTAGAGCAGCGTGCCGATTACGATCATGATCAGCCCGCTAACGCCATTGGCAACATGCCAGATAATATGATTGGTAACAGTATACAGCTGTATATGCATGGCCCCGTAACGTTCGACGAAGAATCCCAAACCAAGCAGTGTCCACATAATGACACCGGGAAACTCCACATTGCTGTCGATTAATGCGAGTAGGGCTTCGGAGAACATCCCCAACCCAATAAAACTCACTGCAAAAACGCCGTAGGCCAGAAACATTCCCTTTTTGGCAAGGCGAATGATCTCATCCTTATCGTGTGCGGCGTATAAGCTGGAAAGCACCGGAATCTTCGAATAAAATGGTGCCTGGGAAAATGCGCTGATTGACCGGGCAAGTTGCAGCCCCAGAAGATAGGACGCGATGGCGCGCGTCTCTCCGATTTGCGCATAGATGACACCGCTCAACTGGATAAGACCTGCGGACATAAGTATACCGGCACCACTTCTCCAGGCGACGGGCCACACGACTCCCCAGACGGTGTGTACCTCTCCCGCCGTAGCCGTCTCATGCTTTGCGCGCTCGGCTATTACTCTTTTCAGCCATATGTTGATTACAACATTCATACCGAGCGTTATCTGGTATATCGCGACCAAATAAAAGAGACCGCCACCCAGCATCAGGGTTATCGAGGCCAATATCGTCGCAAGCAGTGCCGTAAGCATTCTCCAGCGCTGCACTCTTGCCACCTGGTTCAAACCCAGCAGGCAGGCACTGAAATAATTACCGAACAACATCCAGCAGGTGGTCAGTAACACCACCAGCCATGCCCACCATGAACCGGTGACGTCAGATGTACGGCTGATCGGACCATTCAGTGCCCAGGTCCCGATGCTCGCCCCGATAATGAAGGCGGCCAGCGTAACCCGCGAATAGATGCGCAGCATCACCCGTTCGACACAGTGGATGGATTTCCAGTTTGGTTCCGCCGGGGATGGCGGCAGACTCTCCCAGTCCCGTATCCGCCGGAAGTCGGCAACCGAGGCGCCGCCCCTGCCGTATGCAATCAGGCGTGAAAAGGTTTGTAAAAATCCAACATCTACAAGCAGTTGCAGCGTCATCAAAGAACTAAACAGGTACCACACCACGATATCTGCCTGTGGTAATTTTGAAAGAACCAGCGGTAACAGAAGTGCCAGCCCCAAGGTACGAACCAGTTGGTTGCCCCAGGACATGAAGGTGGCTGAATTCCAGAGTCTCTGAATCATCAAGCAGCCCGGCAAAACGGCAAACAAGTCCTGCCGGCAGGCACGGACACAGCCGGCTGGTCAGCCGGATGCATTCGGTATTTGGACGTAGGGCGGATCACCATGAATGACCATATATTGACTGCGAATGGGTTATATAGTAGATACCGGCAGATTGCCAGAAACTTGCTGCCACGCAGGGAAGCAATATCCGCGCACCTCGGGTATGATACAGGCAATTCAACATGGACCAGTAACTACGCTTGCCTGCTGGAGACTGATAATGCATTTCCACAATCGTGTGACGATAGGAAACGGAGCCTGTTGTCCACCGGGCATCGGTATTCGGAGTGACAAGGTCAGCTTCTATAGTCCACGGAGCATTCCACTTCCTCCAACGCCGGATACCCCTCGCCAGAAACCCACCATGATTCTTTTCGCACTACACCTCTATCAGGTGATATGACAATAAGACACCCGGAACATTTTTCGACCTGTATTGCTGGCCTGAAATGTCACAACCCTGATGCGAAATCGGGAATATGGTCTTCAACCGTCGCACGATGGGCCCAGCCCACATCGGAACTACAGTGCAACACGCTCCTGACGGTTTATGCAGCCAGCCAATTTCCTTATATTGCCATATCCCATTCATGATAACTGGTACAGATATGTTTTCTTTACTGGTGATGCAGTGAATATTGCCAACAGGGTATAACCGGTGGCACACGAAATGATCTCCTTCAGGATTTATCACGAACAATTATCAACCAGATAGCGACATGGATATCGACGATCCGCTCATAAAGAGAAGTCCGACCCTGAATCCCTACCGTTATGGAGGGATGGCTATAGCACGCAGATTATTGTGGGATCTGAATCCACAGTCGTGGATTTCACGCCGTAGGCTTGGTAAGTGGAAGGATAAGAACCCTGGAGAGAAAGCAGTCATCTTGTGCAATGGGCCATCGCTGAACAAGGTTGATTTCGATATGATCAGGTCCCGCTGCTTTACATTCGGACTGAACAAGATAAACCTTCTATTCGATCGTTCCAGCTTCCGCCCGAGCTGTATTGTTGCAGTAAATCCATTTGTGATTGAGCAGACCAGGGACTTTTACAATAACACTGAAATTCCCCTGTTCCTGGACTCGATTGGTGCACGACGCGGTTGGATAAAATCCCGCGGCAATGTTGTCTTTTTACACAGCGGCGGACCACCGGACGGTTTTGCGAAAGACTGTTCAATGAGCATAACACAGGGATACACCGTAACTTATGTGGCATTGCAGCTTGCTTTTCACATGGGTTTCACAAATGTCGCACTGGTTGGCGCAGACCACACATTCGCCACGAAGGGGCCAGCGAACAAGGCGGTGGATGGTTCTTCGATTGACCAGTCACATTTCGATCCACGGTATTTTTCGGATGTCAAATGGCATCTACCTGACCTGTTCGAAAGTGAAGTCGCATACACGCGTGCGAACAATATGTACAACGCCCACGACAGGAAAATATTGAATTGCACGGATGGCGGAGAACTGGAGGTTTTCAACCGAGTGCCACTGGCTGATTTTTTGTCGTAAGAGACATGCAATGCACAGAATGGCGCTGATCGAACTTATATTTCTCGTACATATGGAAAACAACTGCATGGCATCGCTCATGATCCCGGCCAGACAGTTCATAGCCGTTTCCGCAGCTTGACGAGCCCCTGGTCCGGTCGGATCCGGATAACAGAGTTTCAGTGCCCGGGGCAGATCAGACCAGGGGATGATCCATTCCATTACCGCCGGAAAGTCCTCAATGCAGGTCATCCTGGTGTACTTGTCAGCGCCGGACGGGCTGATGCGGTGATTACCATACCCGCTCTGGTTGCCTAGCCGATTAGCGCAACCCCGAGCAAGCAACCAGAGAGCCCATAACGCAGAACTATTGGTGCCATTAACCGAACGTTCGTCTAAATGAGCCACTCTCAATGCGGTAATTGAAAACGACTTTCGACGTAATACGCAGCACGACGCAAGAAACGTGCTACTTTCCAAGCCAGCATCCCCGATGATTTGTTGCCAGAAACCATTCTATTGCGACTTGGTCTCTCGACTTCCAGTTTGGTCTGTCTTGCCAACTTCATCAGGTACATGTCCTTTTCTACAAAAGGTGTAACGAGATCCCGAAAACCATCCGGCAGTTCCTGATCTTTTTTTGAGATATTCCTGTTTTTTATCCTGACAACCGGGAACGCGTCTGGAAATCTGTGCTCCAGGGTATAAAGCGACTCTTGAAGTTTTGTTAACGGAAATATAATCAGCTGCCCATCAGTTACCATGGATTCTATTTTTTCCAGTGATCCTCCACCCAGGAATTTTGTTTGACCATTAATATACATTCCCTGGTTTTCGTACTTTAGAGCCCACTCAGTATACTCAAGCAAATCCATCGTCTTGGCTTCCGGGACCTGGTTAGTGTGATTCCTGTGGTAAAAGTAGTGCGAAACAAATCGGTCAATTGGGTCTCGGATCCAGGTGAACACCTGAAGGTCAAAGTCCTTGCGGTCAAAAGGAAGATCCAGGGAAAGCTTGTGTCCTGTTAAACATCTCAGGCGAGGATAATGATCTATGATGCGTGCAACCTGAACCGAATCATATTGATAGTCATTAAGGATGCTGTTCGTGTTGACTAATCCCGGGCCAAAATTTCTTGAGAGTATATCGACGATGGTGGAACCACCACATTTTGGGATGTGGAGATGAACAAAAACCCTTCTCATATCCGTCCTCGTGCACTATGTTTGCGCCAGGCCGCACTGCCATGGGGGAAGCCGCGAAGCCTCATATCATCTTTCAGACCCCGGCTCACGACAATATATTCGCCGGCATCACCATATCAGCCTTTTTTCCCTGCATTTCTGCATGCCACCACTTATATCCGTTTCGAAACATTGACGAAGTTCAAACCATGGTAATTTTCAGCCACTCCACCGCGCACTACCATGCAGATATGATAGCGCCATAACCCCTTGCACATACCCTTTCTTCATCGAATAAGGCAAAGGCCAGTGCACACCGCGCTCGCCAATGGCTATCAACACCGGTAACAGTGGAGCACTAAACCAGTTCAAGCAGCGCAATGCCGGCCGCAAACGCATATCAACTTTGGCATAGGACATGGCAGCATAAGCCTGGGGGTGTTGTTGCATGAATAAGGGAGCACTGTATTGAGCACTGATTTCCAGTTTATGACACAATACACTCAGGCTGTCGCCATTTTCGTGGCGTGCGGCAGCATCTGCACAAAACCGTATATCACAGCCTGCCTTAAGCAGGCGCTGGATCAAATCGCGGTCTTCAAAACCATAATGAGTGTAGCCCGTATTAAATCCCCTGATCATTTCGAACACGGTACGCCGCAAGGCGAAATTCGCGCTGGTCATCACCTGAATATTGCCCTGCTGCGCCTGAATGTTGCGCTGTGCAAATACCGATTGCTGATATTGCCCCCAAAAACCGGGGGAATCGGTGTGCAAAGCACCGAAACTCACATCAGCACCGGTATTCAGCATCCCAATATAAGACGCAAGCGCATCCGGCTTTTGATACCTGCAATCACTGTCCAGAAAGCAGAGCAGTTCCCCTTGCCCGGCAGCTGCACCCCGGTTACGTGCACAGCTGCGCCCCTGGTTCTGATTCAAGGCGGCGACCTGCACATGCGGATAGGATGCACGTACCAGGGCTGAGGTAGCGTCAGTTGAGGCATCATCCACCACGCATACCTGAATTACCCAACCTTCAGGCAATACCTGAGCAAACACCATCTTCAAGGTGTCAAGAATACAATCCGCGCCATTGTAGACGGGGATAACAACATCAATCTGTCGTTTTTTCAGCCTGCTCGACATGAAAACGCACCGTTTCGTGTCATCATATCCCCGTAGGAGATGGTGCTTGCCTGGGTAAAGTGGGCACGGGACTGAAGATCACTGAACAGCAATTATTCTCACTGCAACCCGGATGATCACTTTGTACGTACCTTCAACCTGCCCCACCGCAAGTTACGGCGTCTGATGTTGACACACGATCGTGTATTCTACATGGTTACGGTGAGATAATCGTACAAATACCACCCCACGCCATAGATCCGAATCAAGATGAGATCAATCCTTGTCCTAAGTTCAACCTACCCTCGCTGGGGAGGGGACACCGAACCTGCATTCGTACACTTTCTGTGCAAACAACTGGCGAGACAATTTCGGGTCATCGTCCTCGCACCACACTATCCCGGCGCCCTCAGCAAGGAAATGCTGGACGGTGTACTGATCTACAGGTTCCGTTATTTTTTCACGATTGCAGAGACTCTTGCATACAACGGTGGCATCATCACAAAACTCAAAACCAATAAACTGAAATGGCTGCTGGTACCCTTCTTTCTGGCCAGCCAGTTCTTTCATCTACTCCTGTTGGCAAGAAAATACAGAGTTTGCCTGCTTCATTCGCACTGGATCATACCTCAGGGAATACTGGCCATACTCGCCCGCAATATGTTTCTCAGAAGTATTCGAGTACTTTGCACATCACATGGCGCGGACCTGTATGCCTTGCGCGGCGGTATCCTGCAAAGCCTGAAATGCTGGGTCATCCGACAATCCGACCATGTTACTGTAGTCAGCCACGCCATGAAGCTGAAGGTGCAGGAAATGGGGTGTGATCCACGATTTATCTCCGTACAACCCATGGGTGTTGATCTGAAACAATGTTTCGTACCGGACTATACAGTAGAAAAAACGACCGATCTGATATACGTCGGCAGGCTCGTGGAGAAAAAAGGGGTCGCAACCCTGATTGAGGCACTCCGCCAGCTGCAACCGGACTTCACGGAGCTAAAGCTGACCATCGTGGGCGATGGTCCCGAGAAGGATGCGCTGCAAGACCTGGCCGGCAGACTCGATGTGGAACGACAGGTTGAATTTGCCGGCGCGGTCGAGAATTCACGGGTACCTGCCTGGTACCGTTCCGCCAGAATCGCCGTCATCCCGTCGCTCGTGGCGGCTGACGGTGATCAGGAAGGTCTGGGACTGGTTGCGGTGGAAGCACTGGGTTGCGGCTGTGCCACTATCGTTTCCGATCTGCCCGCACTGGGTGATGTCGTCAGGGATGGGGAAAATGGACTGGCTTTTCGCGCCGGAGATGCTCGCGACCTGGCAATAAAAATCCGGCGAATATTAGGCGATCAAGCACTTTATGAACAACTTGTTCACAACAGCAGTCGTTCAGTCACCCGTCAATTCGACTGGGAACAGGTGGGAAAATCCTACATCGAACACATCGAAAACTGCCTTGCCGCCGGCCCTGGTCGATACGCATCCTAATTAGCTGGAATTGGTATCAGAATCCGGCGCCGATCAGAGTAGAATCTCACGCGCGCATGATTCGACCTAAGGTGTCCGGCATGATTAAAGCTTTGTTTCTAAATGACGAAATACCACTAGCAAGAGACGGACTGCCCGCCTCGTACACAGGGCACTGGGAACAGCCGCAGGAACCTGTTAACAGGTTGACAATATTGGCAATTATTGCAACTCTTCCCTGGCCTCCCGCAGGAAGCATGGCGGGTGGCGATTACTGAAACCCGGACCGGATTCACAGAGATAGTTGACCGTCAAATCATAATGCGATAATCCATGGCCACCACTAATCCAACAGTTCACCTCAGCGGCCTTGCGCGCAGATTGGTCATCGATGGTCTGATTGGTGAAACGGACGCCATCAAGGCACACGAAACCGCTCTCAAGAAACGAGTGCATTTCGTCTCCCACCTGGTCGAAAACAAGATCCTCAAAAGCAGAGAAATTGCCTGGTCCGGTTCACAGGAATTTGGCGTCCCCCTGTTTGACCTGAAGACCATGGATATGGAGGTTGCTCCACTCAGGATGGTCAGCGAAAAGCTGATCCAGCAGCATAATGCACTGCCTCTGTTCAAGCGCGGCAACCGCCTCTACATCGCGGTCTCCGACCCCACCAATCTCGGCGCGATTGATGAGTTCAAGTTTCATACAGGAGTCAATACCGAAGCCATTCTGGTCGAAGAATCGCAGTTGCACAAGGCCATCGACCTGGCACTCGAGGCGCTCGATACCACCATGTCGGCGCTTATGGATGCCGACCTGGATAATCTCGATGTTGGCGCCGGCGATGATGACAGCAAGGATGGCGATATCACCGAGTCCGATATCGATGACACCCCGGTCGTGCGCTTCGTCAACAAGGTACTGCTGGATGCCATCAATACCGGCGCTTCAGACATCCACCTTGAGCCCTACGAAAAGGAATTTCGCGTCCGCTTCCGGCATGATGGTGTGCTCCACGAAATCACCTCACCGCCGCGTTCCCTGGCGATGCGCATCATCGCGCGACTCAAGGTGATGAGTCGCATGAATATCGCCGAGCGCCGCATTCCCCAGGACGGACGCATCAAGATGAACCTTTCGCGCAACCGGTCCATAGACTTCCGCGTGAATACCCTGCCGACCCTGTACGGGGAAAAGGTGGTGCTGCGTATACTGGACGGGGGTAGTGCGACAATCGGCATCGAGGCCCTCGGATTTGAAGAAGACCAGAAAAAACTGTTCACCGCTGCAATCAACAAGCCCTACGGCATGGTGCTGGTGACAGGCCCCACCGGTAGCGGCAAGACCGTCTCACTCTACACCGGTCTCAACATGCTGAACACTCCGGATCGCAATATCTCGACTTGTGAGGACCCGGTCGAAATCAACGTCGTTGGAATCAACCAGGTCAACGTCAACCCGAAGGCGGGACTCGACTTCTCGGTGGCGCTGCGTGCCTTCCTGCGCCAGGACCCGGATATCATCATGGTTGGCGAGATTCGCGACCTGGAAACGGCGGAAATCGCGGTAAAAGCGGCACAGACAGGGCACCTGGTTCTGTCGACCCTGCACACCAACGACGCGCCCCAGACCCTGACGCGCCTTGCCAATATGGGCGTACCACCCTACAACATCGCATCTGCCGTGCACCTCATCATGGCGCAACGCCTTGCACGGAGGCTTTGCAACAAGTGCAAAAAGGAACTGAATCTACCTGAAGACCTACTGCTCGGCGCGGGTTTCAGGGAAGACCAGATTAAAGGACTCAAGATCTTTGGCCCGGTCGGCTGTGACAGCTGCACCGGTGGATACAAGGGGCGGATTGGCATATACCAGGTCATGCCGGTATCCGAGGAAATGGGGCGCCTGATCATGGAAGGTGGCAATTCGATGCAACTCGAAGAGCAGGCGCGCAGGGAAGGCATTGCCGATCTCAGGGAATCCGGCCTCAAGAAAGTAGCAGCGGGCATCATCAGCCTGGAAGAAGTGGATCGCGTTACCAAGGACTAATATCATGGCGGAAAAAGCAATCAAGCAGCAGGATATTTTCATCTGGACGGGTACGGACAAGCGTGGTGTCCGCGTCAAGGGGCAAACCCGTGGCAGCAATCCGACGCTGATCAAGGCGGATTTGCGCAAGCAGGGTATCATCCCCCTGAAAATCAAGAAGCAGAGTGCTCTCTTCAAGAAAACCGGCAAGAAGAGGATCATTCCGAAAGATATTGCCGTCTTCTTCCGCCAGCTTGCCACCATGATGGCTGCCGGTGTACCTCTGGTGCAGGCGTTCGAAATCATCGGACGCGGCCACGAAAACGAGGGCATGAGGGAACTGATCCTCAAGATCAAGGCCGAGGTGGAATCAGGGACCAGCCTGTCTGAAACCCTTGCCAAGCACCCCTTACACTTCGACAATCTCGTCATCAGCCTGGTGGGGGCCGGTGAACATGCCGGTGTACTCGAGGTTCTGCTGGATAAGATCGCGACATACAAGGAAAAGACCGAATACCTTAAGGCCAAGATCAAAAAGGCCATGTTCTACCCCACTGCGGTCATCATTGTCGCCATTATCGTTACCGCGATCCTGCTGATTTTCGTTGTGCCACAGTTTGAGGAACTGTTCAGCAATTTCGGCGCAGACCTGCCCGCATTCACCCGACTCGTCGTCGATCTGTCGGAATTCATGCAGCAGTACTGGTGGGTGATGTTAGGAATCATAATTGGAGCAGTAGTCGGATTCATGCAGACCAAGAAGCGCTCGCGTAATTTCGGTCGCGCACTCGACAGACTGATCCTCAAGATGCCGATCATCGGTATCATCATGCACAAGGCCGCGGTGGCCCGGTATGCACGTACCCTGTCAACCATGTTCGCGGCGGGCGTCCCCCTGGTCGAGGCACTGGAGTCGGTAGCGGGCGCCACGGGTAATGTAGTGTATTCCGACGCGGTCCTGATGATCCGCGACAGCGTCGCAACCGGCCAGCAGCTGACTTTCGCCATGAACCAGACCGGGCTGTTTCCGAACATGGTCGAGCAGATGGTTGCTATCGGTGAAGAATCCGGATCACTCGATGCAATGCTGAGCAAGGTTGCGGATTTTTACGAACAGGAAGTGGATGATGCCGTTGATGCGCTCAGCAGCCTGCTCGAGCCGATCATCATGTCGGTTCTTGGCATCCTCATCGGCAGCCTCGTGGTTGCGATGTATCTGCCAATCTTCAAGATGGGTGCCGCAATCTAGCCCGGCTACGGGTTACCATAGCGGCCTTATAAGCGCTGGCGACTGAATATTGACCAGCCTGCCTGTCATTCAGGCAGCATCCGGCCAAGCCTTGACCGGATACGAAAATTTCATGACGGTATCCGGCGGTGACTACCCGGCCTGGCGCAATCCACCAGGCCGGATTAATCTACACCCGAAAGAGTGAACCGGCCCCGGAGCCAAATTGCTGTAATGGAAATCCTGCAACTGCTCGAAACCTCGGCACCGTTCCTGCTGCTTGCGACCGGGCTGCTGGGGCTGATGCTGGGCAGCTTCCTGAACGTCGTCATCCACCGCCTGCCGCTGATGATGGAACAGGACATGGCCCGTGAATGCCATGAATTCCTGGGTACCAAGGAGGCAACCGCCGATATTTCAGAAAAAGTCAATCTGCTGACTCCGGGTTCGCGTTGTCCTGATTGCGGTCATCGCATCCGCAGCTTCGAGAATATCCCGGTAATCAGCTACCTTTTTCTTCGCGGACGGTGCTCCAGTTGCAAAACCGCGATATCCATTCGCTATCCGGCCGTGGAGATCATCACAGCGATTTTATCCATGACAACCGCACTGCATTTTGGCTACAGCCCGCAGCTGCTGGCCGCCCTGGTGTTCACCTGGGCGCTGATCCCCCTGTTTCTCATCGATTTTGACCACCAGATTCTACCTGATGCGATCACACTGCCACTGTTGTGGGCGGGATTGTTGTGCAGTCTGTCCGGCCTGTTCGTTGACGCCCATGCAAGTATCGTGGGCGCTGTCGCCGGCTATTTGTCCTTATGGCTGATTTACCATATCTTCAGACTGGCGACCGGCAAGGAAGGCATGGGATACGGTGATTTCAAGCTGCTCGGAGCCATCGGGGCATGGGTTGGCTGGCAGTGCCTGCCGGTGGTCATTCTGTTCTCATCGGTTGTCGGCGCGGCCCTCGGTGTAACGCTCATCCTCGTGAGAGGGCGCGACCACAATCTTCCCATGCCGTTCGGTCCTTTCCTGGCGGCGGCAGGCTGGATGACCCTGTTGTGGGGCAAAGATATCATCACCGTTTATCTAAAATAACCACATTGTGGAAAACACCGCCAACCCACCGCCATTATTGAACAATCGCCACCAACACCCGCTGGTCGTGGGACTTACCGGCGGAATCGGTAGTGGGAAATCCACGGTCGCCGCCATATTCCACTCTTTCGGTACACCGGTCATTGATGCTGACCTCCTTGCCAGAGAACTGGTCGAACCTGGAGAACCAGCCCTCGATGAGATCAAGAAGGTCTTCGGAGAATCCAGCATCACCGGCGATGGCCACCTTAACCGAACCTTCCTGCGGCAAAGAATATTTAAAAATAGGGATGAAAAACATAAACTTGAAGAGATTTTGCATCCACAAATTCGCAACCGGATCAGGACGTGGATTGCAGCCGTGGAATCACCTTACTGTATCGCGGTAATCCCCTTGCTGCTGGAATCCGGACAGACAGACCTGGTCGACAGGGTACTGGTCATTGACACACCGGAAAATGAGCAGCGCAAACGGGTTGCCGCAAGAGACAGCCTGTCACACAATGTGATCATGGCCATTATGGAGACGCAGGCAGACAGGGGTACCCGACTGGCAGCGGCTGATGACATTATCAAAAACAACAGCGACATTGCCTCACTGCATGCCCGGGTGCTGGCCCTTCACAACCACTATCTGAAAATCTCACGTGCCGACGAGTCCCGGTAGTTCAGTTGCGAACCCGAGGTGTCTGGTGGAGAATTACGACCACATGTCAGCAACCGCAAAACAATCCCCGCAAGCGGCTTCGGAAAAGACCCTCTATGAACACCCCCTGAATGAACGGGTCAGGACCTTTCTGCGTCTTGAATATCTCTTCAAACAGGCGGCACACCATCTGAACTGCGATACCGAATGGGACAGCCGGGCAACGCTGACCTGCATCCTTGACATTTTGGCGATTATCGGCAGCTCCAACCTGAAGTCGGAGGTACTGAAGGAACTGGAGCGCCATGCCGCAAACCTGAAGCGCCACGAGCAGAACCCGAATATCGATCATACCCACCTGAGCAGCCTGCTTGGCCGCATCTCGGCGCATATGGAGATCATGCATCAGATCAACGGGCAGATAGCCAGTGAACTTAAGAGCACTGAATTCCTCCTGAGCATTCATCAGCGCAGTGCGATACCGGGTGGAACGTGCGATTTCGACCTGCCGGCATTCCACTACTGGCTGCAACAGCCTCCGAGATTACGCAAACGCGACCTGGCCCAGTGGCTCGGCAACTTCGATGAAATCGGTCAGGCAATCCATATGATCCTGTCGCTAATGCGGGACAGTGCTCCCATGAGGCCTACAGTGGCACAGGATGGCGTGTTTCAGCGGACGCTTGATCCTAACCTGCCGTTTCAGCTTATCAGGATCGCCTTGCCCGCGGGGCTACCCTACTACGCCGAAGTAAGCGGTGGCCGGCACCGGTTCACCATACGCTTCCTGCAGTTTTCCATTGGCCGGGATCGATCACCACAGACAGACCGGGATGTGGAGTTTGAGCTTGCCTGCTGCGCTCTATGACTCCAGGTCTGCGGACAGCGATGAAACACCAGGAGCCCGCCCGGAAGTTCGTTGTCTGTCCCACCTGTGGTCAATCCGTCGAATGGTGCACTGAGCAGCACTGGCGACCGTTTTGCAGCGAACGCTGCAAGCTCATCGACCTGGGTAGCTGGTTCGACGGTAGCCACCACATCCCCGGAGATGAACCGGTGTCCGAACCCGAAACCAGGGATTTCCAGGAACCTTCGGAATAGCCGGGCCGCTGGCCCATGCACGAGTCGTGGCATGGCGTACACTAGCCCCGCATCATGACCAAAGCCCGCGGATTGCCGCGATTCCCTGAGCCCCGTGCATGTGGGCTGTGTTTATGTCTGTTTCATGCATACCACCAAGGGCGTATACTGGAACATTCGCGAGTTCGCAAAGCGACTGCAGCCCTTCCATCCCCAGGGGGGGCGCACCAGGATGGCTGGCGGTCTCACGAATCGGTGATATCACGACAAAGTCCAGACCGAGGTTGCATGCATGAACCACCTCGGCGTGATTATGACAAGAGGCCGCCACCAGATACCCGGACCCCAATGGCCGCTGTGTCAGCTCCATGAGGCGCCTTCCCGGTAGATGCACACCCTGCGCCCCCAGCGCTGGAACCAGTTGCGGGTCACAATTCAGCAGCAGGCGCGCGCCGGCAGCCCGGCACAGTTCCGCGACACCGGATGCCAGTTGTGTGTATGCTGCGGATGGCAGCTGTTTTGCCCGCAACTGCAGTAGTGAAATATCACGGCCAAGTACCCGTTCCAGGGTTGCGAGGAAAACATCGCTATCGGGGCCCGGTTCCGGGGTGATGAGATACCTGTCCGGTAACAGCAACGCCTTGATGATGGGCAGGTTGGCGGCGGGAAAGGCAAACTGGTCTAAGTTCCCGGGCAGGATCCATTCAAGCGGCTGGCCCTCACGACCGGTGGGAATCCCCTTATAGCCGCTGACACACCAGACATCCAGCAGCACCTGTTTATCTGGATAATCGTGATGCACCCGGATGAGCGGCCGGGCTGTGCCGACACAGATACCAAGCTCTTCCAGAAGTTCACGCTCCAGGGCCTGACTCGCGATCTCCCCCGCTTCCAGCTTGCCACCGGGAAATTCCCACAGACCGCCCTGATGAACATGTGGCGGGCGGCGAGCAATCAGTACCCTTCCGCTGCGATCGAAAATCGCTGCTGCCACAACATGAATACGCTGCATGCCGGTAGCTGAAGGCATTATCCCCGGTTTACCGCTGTGGGATCTGAGAATGCGAACCCTCAGGTGCGGTACTCGGCATTGATCCTGACATAGTCATAGGAAAAGTCACAGGTCCAGACCACATCCCGGGAGGAACCGCGGCCCAGTACGACCCGGATGGTCAATTCATCACGCCCCATCACTACCTGTCCTGCCGCCTCGGTGTAATCCGCCGCGCGTGCACCCCGGCGGACAATGCAAACCTCATCCAGATAGATCTCGACGGCCTCGATATCCAGGTCAGGCAGGCCGGCACGACCGACGGCGGCCAGGATTCGCCCCCAGTTGGGGTCACCGGCGAACAGCGCGGTTTTCACCAGGGGGGAATGTGCGATCGTATAGGCCACCTGCAGACACTCTTCCCGGCTGGCCCCGCCATCGACCTCGACCGCCACGAACCGGGTCGCACCTTCGCCATCACGGACGATAGCCTGTGCAAGTTCGACACATACCTCTGCGAGTGCCGCGTGGAACGTGTCGTAATCGCCGGTACCCGGCTGCAGTGCAGGCGCCTGACCGGCGGCGGTTGCGATCAGTACACAGGCGTCATTGGTCGAGGTGTCGCCATCCACGGTGATGCGATTGAATGACTGTTCCACGGCAGCGGACAGGCAGCGTTGCAGGGCCGGCTGATCCAGAGACGCATCCGTTGCGATGAACGCCAGCATGGTCGCCATGTCCGGCCGGATCATGCCGGAACCCTTGGCGATGCCCGTGATCGTCACGACCTGATCGCCGATATTGAACTGGCGCGTTGCGCCCTTGGCAACGGTATCGGTGGTAAGGATGCCCCTGGCTGCCTCGCCCCAGCCATCTTCGCCGAGCTGCGCCAGTGCTGCCGGCAAGGCGGTAATAATCTTGTCCGCCGGAAGCGGCTCGCCGATCACACCCGTGGAAAACGGCAGGACCTCGTAGGGAGTGCAGCTGGCAAGACTCGCAAGGGCCTCACAACAGCGCCTGGCATCCCGTAATCCGGATTCTCCGGTCCCCGCATTGGCGTTACCCGTATTGATCATAAGATATGCCGGCTGTCCCTGCTCCAGGTGCTCGCGTGCCAGCGTGACGGGTGCCGCGCAAAACGCATTGCGGGTGAAAACGGCGACGCAGCGGGATCCCGCAGCCAGTCCCATCACAACCAGGTCGGACCGTCCGGGCTGCTTGATACCCGCGGATGTGGTGCCAAGGCTGAATCCGGAGACTGGGTGCAGTTCCGGGAGAACCTGGTTTCGTACCACCATCGGACCTTACCTGCCGCGCATGCCTGCAGCAACAACACGGAATACAGGCCGCAGCGCCACGTTCAGCTCAGTTTACCGTGGCAATGCTTGTATTTCTTGCCGGACCCACAGGGACAGGGTTCGTTGCGTCCGATCTTGCGGCCCTGGCGGGTGAACGGTGTATGTTGCTTCTCATCCTCGGGCTGCCCTGTGGTATCCCCCTCGATGGCATTCGCCTCGGCATGCTGGTATTTCATCTGTGTACTGCCGCGCCGTTGCTCCTCAACGGCCTCGACGTCCGATTGTTCGCGCACCTGTACCCTGGAGAGGATGCTGACGACTTCATGCTTGATACGCTCGAGCATGGCCTCGAACATCTGGAAGGCTTCCTTCTTGTACTCCTGCTTCGGGTCCTTCTGCGCATAACCACGCAGCCCGATACCCTGGCGCAGGTAATCCATCGCACCGAGATGTTCCTTCCAGGCGGCATCCAGTACCTGCAGCATGACGGCCTTCTCGAAATGCCGGACCACCTGGGTGCCCGCCAGTTGCTCCTTTTCACGGTATGCGGCAATCATGCTGTCGAGGATGCGCTGGCGCAGCGTTTCCTCGTGCAGCTCATGATCCTCATCCAGCCAGCGGGCGATCGGGAGCTCAATCGCATAATCCCTGGCGAGTGACTCTTCCAGACCCGGCACATTCCATTGCTCGTCCAGGGAACCCGGCGGAATGTATTCACTGATATGGGAATTGATCACGTCTTCGCGAATCGCATCGATGGTGTCGGAAATATCATCCGTTTCCATCAACTCGTTGCGCTGTTCATAGACCACATTGCGCTGGTCATTGGCGACGTTGTCGAATTCCAGCAGGTTCTTGCGGATGTTGTAGTTGTGCGCCTCGACCTTGCGCTGCGCATTCTCGATGGCCTTGGTGACCCAGGGATGTTCGATGGCTTCGCCCTGTTCCATTCCCAGCTTCTGCATCAGTCCCGCGACGCGATCGGATGCGAAGATACGCATCAGGTTGTCCCGCAACGACAGGTAAAAGCGGCTGGAACCCGGGTCGCCCTGCCGGCCGGAACGACCGCGAAGCTGGTTGTCGACACGCCGCGACTCGTGGCGCTCGGTACCGACGATATGCAAACCACCGGCATCTATGACCTGCTGGTGCCGCTGCTTCCAGTCCACCCTCACCTTATCCAGGGTTGCGGCATCGGGATTGTCGAGCGCTTCGATCTCCGCCTGCAGGTTGCCGCCCAGCACGATATCCGTACCACGGCCGGCCATGTTGGTCGCGATGGTGACACTGCCCGGACGCCCGGCCTGGGCGACGACATGGGCCTCCTTTTCATGCTGCTTGGCATTCAGCACGGCATGCTTGATGCCTGCATTTTTCATCAGATTCGACAGGTATTCGGAGGTTTCCACGGACGCCGTTCCGACCAGCACGGGCTGGCCACGCTGCTGGCAGTCACGCACGTCTTCCATGATCGCCGCAAATTTCTCCTCCTGGCTGAGGTAAACCAGATCGCCCATGTCGTTCCTGATCATGGGCATATGGGTCGGTATGACGACTACTTCGAGACCGTAGATCTGCTGCAGTTCAAACGCCTCGGTATCCGCGGTTCCGGTCATGCCCGAGAGTTTCTCGTAGGTTCGGAAATAGTTCTGGAAGGTAATGGACGCCAGTGTCTGATTCTCGTTCTGGATTGGCACCCCCTCCTTCGCCTCGATCGCCTGGTGCAGGCCTTCAGACCAGCGCCTGCCGGGCATGGTGCGTCCCGTGAATTCGTCCACGATCACAATCGCGCCGTCCTTGACGATGTAATCCACATCGTTGTGGAACAGGAGATGCGCCCGCATGGCGGCATTGAGATGGTGCACGAGATTCAAGTTGGTTGCGTCGTACAGGCTCTCTCCCTCCCGTAGCAGGCCCTTGCGCGTCAGCAGTTCCTCGACATGTTCGTGGCCGGCCTCTGTAAGATAGATCTGCTTGTGTTTTTCCTCGAGTGTGTAATCGCCCGGGCCGTCTTCCTCTTCCTGTGGGCTGAGTTCGGGAATCAGCGCATTGATCTTGATATACAGGTCGGAACGCTCATCCACCGGGCCGGAGATGATCAGCGGAGTCCGTGCCTCGTCAATCAGAATGGAGTCGACCTCATCGATAATGGCGAAAGTGCGTCCACGCTGGACCCGGTCCCGCATGGTAAAGGCCATGTTGTCGCGCAGATAGTCGAAGCCGTACTCATTGTTGGTACCGTAGGTGATATCCGCCTGGTAGGCCGCCTGCTTCTCGTCGTAATTCTGGCCGGTTACCGTAATACCGGTCGTCATACCAAGAAATTCGTAGACCTTGCCCATCCAGCCGGCGTCGCGCCTGGCCAGGTAATCGTTGACCGTAACGATATGCACTCCGTCTCCCCGAATGGCGTTGAGGTAGGCCGGCAGGGTAGCCACCAGGGTCTTGCCTTCACCGGTGCGCATCTCTGCAATCTTCCCTTCGTGCAGCACCATGCCACCGATGAGCTGTACATCGAAGTGGCGCATGCCCAGCACGCGCTGTGCCGCCTCACGTACGGTTGCAAACGCCTCGGGCAACAGATCATCCAGCGTCTCCCCATCCGTAAAGCGCTTGCGGAATTCATCGGTCCGCGCCCGCAGAGCGTCATCGGACAGGGCCTTGACCGTGTCTTCGATTTCATTGATACGGGCCACCACCCGCGACATGCGTTTCAGCAGACGCTCATTGCGACTGCCGAAAATCTTACGAAAGATATTGAGCGCCATGAATTCCCTGAAGACGTTGGAAAAGTAAATGGAGGATGATACCGCAAGTCCCTGCAAATTAGCAGGTGGGGTATACCGGCTGACGGCAGCGCAGAGGGCTGCCGCAGGCTATTCTCCGAGATAGCTGGCGGGATTGACGGTCTTGCCGTTGAGCAGCACCTCAAAATGCACATGCGGGCCCGTCGAGCGCCCGGAAGAACCCATCAGCGCGATCTGTTGCCCCTTCCTGACGGTGTCGCCCACCTTTACCAGGTGCTCATTATTATGTGCATAACGCGTAACATATCCGTTGCCATGGCTGATCTCGATCAGATCGCCGTAACCCGAGCGCTTCCCGGCCCAGGTGACCACGCCGTCCCCCACCGCGACGACATCGGAACCCTTCTTGCCGGCGAAATCCAGCCCCTTGTGGAATTCCTGCTTGCCGGTAAAGGGATCGTTGCGTTTGCCGTATTTCGATGACAGCCACCCCTCCTCCACCGGACGGCCCGACGGTATGACACGCTCACTCAGGCTCCTGCTCATCAACAGGGTTTCCAGCACCGAAAGTTTCTGCTCGCGGTCCGCGACCTGGGCGCCGAGTTCATCCAGCATGGCCATGAAATCAGGAACGGTCACCGACTCCATGGCAGCGGCACCCCCAGGCCCGCCCACCGCGGGCAGGGCTTCAAAATCGAATTCCTCGCTGTCCAGATCGCCCTGACTGACGAGACGCTCGCCCAGGGCATTCAGGCGCAGCATCTGGGCCTGCATCTGGCCCACACGCAGGGCAAGCGCATCCAGGTCCGCCTGTGCGCTGCGGCGCATATTTTTGATCTCCGCCTCCTGTTCGTGGACGCTGTCGCGCCAGATTCCCAAGTGCTCCGGATCCGTCCTGCCAAGGCGGGTGCCGGTATACAGCACCAGCCCAAGAAGGATGGCAATGCCGGAAATTGCCCCAACCACGAAACGTACGGGATCGACCTCGAAACTCCAGACCTGTCCACTCCGGTTTGTAAAAAGTATGATGTTCATCGTCTTAGAAAACCTGGTTCTTACATCATGAAGCAGCCCTTGAATATCAGTAAACTGCTCGCTACGGGCCGCCTTGCCGGTCTGCTCGAACAGGCAAGGGTTCTGCGGGAAATGGATGCCCTTCTTGAGGGATTACTCCCACCACCGCTGAATTCACACTGCCGCATCCTCAGCATGGGAAATAACGCCCTGACCGTGGCTGCGGATTCACCCGTCTGGGCAGCACGCCTGCGTTTCCATGCCCCGCAGCTCGCCGACCAGCTTGCGCAGCGCCTGCCAGGCAGGCGCTGCGCCATCAATGTTCGTGTCCGCCCAGGGGAAACTTCCCATCCAGTACTGCAGCGACGCCCGGCAACCCGCCCGGGCGCACAGGGCGCCGCAGCGCTACAACAGGCGGCACAGACTGTATCGGACCCGGAACTGAAAACTGCACTGCTGAAACTTGCCAACCGGCGCGGCAAACATGAGCCCTGAAGGTACAGGGCGAGCCGGATGGGGAAATCAGTTCAGCTGGTGGGAACCGGCTGTAAAAATGAAATCGGGGCTTCGTTGACGTCCTCGAACGTCACCTCTTCCCAAGCCGATTCATCCGCCATCAACGCACGCAACAGTTTATTGTTGAGTGCATGTCCCGATTTGAAACCACTGAATGCACCAATGAGGCTGTGACCGAGGAGATACAGGTCACCGATGGCATCGAGAATCTTGTGCTTCACGAACTCATCCCTGTAGCGCAACCCGTCCTCGTTCAGCACCCGGTAATCATCCAGCACCACGGCGTTGTCCAGGCTCCCGCCCAGTGCCAGCCTGCGCTCGCGCAACTGTTCGATTTCATGCATGAAACCGAAAGTGCGTGCTCGACTGACTTCCTTGACGAACGAGGTGGTCGAAAAATCGATCTCGGAATGCTGGGTGTTGGACTTGAATACCGGATGGTTAAACTCAATGGTAAATCCCACCTTGAATCCGTCGAAAGGATCAAAACGGGCCATCTTGTCACCATCCTGCACCTGTACCGGCCTTTTGATCCGAATGAAGCGCTTGGGGGCATTCTGTTCCTCGATGCCGGCCGACTGAATCAGGAACACGAACGGGCCGGCACTGCCATCCATGATGGGCACTTCCGCAGCACTCAGGTCGACAAAGGCGTTGTCGATACCCAGCCCGGCCATGGCCGACAGCAGATGTTCGACCGTTGAAATGCGGACACCGTCGTTGACCAGAGTTGTGGAAAGCCGGGTATCCCCGACATTTTCCGGCCGTGCGGGAATCTGGACGACGTGCTCCAGGTCGACACGACAGAAAATGATACCGTTATCCACCGGTGCCGGTCGCAGCGTGAGGTAGATCTTCTCCCCTGTATGCAGGCCAACACCGGTAGCGCGAATCACGTTCTTTAAAGTACGTTGCCGAATCATGGCCTCATAGATCCTCGTTATTGCAGCCGATTTTTCAGACAAGTACCAGAAAAGCCGCTGCGATGTTACCACACACTTGACGCAGGTTATACCAGATCGTAATGATTGCAATGTGGCGGCATGATTTCATTGAGATTATTAATTTAGATATAAGAAATGCATATTATGCCGCACACACCTGCCCCAACCCGGTGACATGCAGCCGGGATGGGGCATTCTTCATACCGGAGGGGTATGTCAGCTAATCCGCCTGGCGTCGTAAAAAAGCCGGGATATCCAGGTAATCCATATCCTCAGCGGAGTTCCCGGCAACCGCCTGTGCTCGCTGCGCCAGCTTGCTCTTGCGCAGGATGGTCGGATGATCGTAATTCTCCGCACCGGTAGACGGACGCTTGACGTCGACCAGTTGGGGCTTCTCGGCAGGTACCGCCTTCGGAGAATTGCCCAGTCCGGTGGCAACCACCGTAACACGCAGCTCGTCGCGCATATCCGGATCGATCACGGTCCCCACGACCACCGTGGCGTTCTCGGAGGCAAATTCCTTGATGGTATTGCCGACCTCCTCGAACTCACCGATCGCCATATCCATACCCGCGGTCACATTGACCAGGATGCCGTTGGCACCCATCAGGTCGATATCCTCCAGCAGCGGGCTGGCGATGGCGGCTTCGGCCGCCTCCCGGGCACGATCCTCGCCCTTGGCGGTACCGGAACCCATCATTGCCATGCCCATTTCCGACATCACCGTGCGCACATCCGCGAAGTCGACGTTGATCAGGCCTGGACGGGTGATCAGCTCCGCAATCCCCTGCACTGCTCCCAGCAGCACGTCGTTCGCCGAACTGAAGGCGTCCAGGAGGCTGATCTGTTTGCCCAGGACCGCCTGCAGCTTTTCGTTGGGAATGGTGATCAGTGAATCCACGTACTGTCCCAGTTCCTTGATTCCATTGTGCGCCACGTGCAGGCGCCGGCTGCCCTCGAAGGTAAACGGCTTGGTTACCACTGCAACGGTCAGGATCCCCAGTTCCCTGGCGATCTGGGCAACGACCGGTGCCGCCCCGGTGCCGGTCCCTCCCCCCATGCCGGCGGTGATGAACAGCATATCCGCACCGTCGATGACCTCGGCTATGCGATCCCGGTCATCGTGTGCCGCCTGCCGTCCGATGTCCGGATTGGCCCCGGCTCCCAGCCCCTTGGTGATGGAACTGCCGATTTGCAGCGTCGTCCGCGCAGACATGCCCTTGAGTGCCTGCGAATCGGTATTGGCGCAAATGAAATCCACACCGTCGATGTTCGCCTGCACCATGTGCTGCACGGCGTTGCCACCGCCACCGCCGACGCCGATGACCTTGATTACAGCGCTTTGTCCACAAGAATCCAGCAATTCAAACATGATGTCCCCTCCTAGTCAGAACAACATTACAGCTCTTGATAATTGGAAAATGAAATACCCACCACACACCTTGTCTCCGCTACCACAACTTAGAAATTTCCCTGAAACCAGCCCTTCATCCTGTCCAACACCCCCCGCAACCCCTTGCCCAGCCCGATATCCAGCGACCGCTGGTCACGATTCTGGTGCCCAAACAGCAACAACCCGACACCGGTTGCGTATATCGGGTTGCGTACTACATCCACCAGGCCGGTGACATACTGGGGGGTACCCAGGCGTACCGGCATATGGAAGATCTCCTCGGCCAGGTCCACCAGCCCCTCGATCTTGGCGCTGCCGCCCGTCAAAACGATGCCCGCGGCGACCAGTTCCTCGAAGCCGCTGCGACGCAGTTCTGCCTGGATCAGCGTCAGCAGTTCCTCGTAACGGGGCTCCACCACCTCCGCCAGCGTATGCCGGGCCAGCTTGCGCGGTGCCCGGTCACCGATGCTCGGCACCTCGATGCTTTCCTCGGCTCCGGCCAAATGGGTCAGCGCACAGGCATATTTCACCTTGATTTCCTCAGCGTTCTGCGTCGGTGTACGCAGCGCAACCGCGATGTCATTGGTTACCTGGTCACCGGCGATCGGGATCACGGCGGTATGCCGGATCGAGCCCTCGGTAAACACCGCGATGTCGGTGGTGCCGCCGCCGATATCGACAAGGCATACCCCCAGTTCCCTTTCATCCTCGGTCAGTACCGAGTAACTGGAGGCAAGCTGTTCGAGGATGATGTCATCGACTTCGAGCCCACAGCGGCGCACACATTTGATGATATTCTGGGCGGCGCTGACGGCGCCGGTGACCATGTGCACCTTGGCTTCCAGACGTACACCGGACATACCGACCGGCTCCTTGATGCCCTCCTGGTTATCGATCACGAATTCCTGGGGCAGGATGTGCAGAATCTTCTGGTCCGCCGGTATGGCCACGGCCCGTGCTGCATCGATGACGCGTTCCACGTCGCCGGGTGCCACTTCCTTGTCGCGAATGGCCACGATGCCGTGCGAGTTCAGGCTGCGAATGTGGCTGCCCGCAATCCCGGCGAAGACCGAGTTGATCTGGCAGCCCGCCATCAGCTCGGCCTCTTCCACGGCCCGCTGGATGGAGTGCACCGTGGACTCGATATTGACGACCACCCCCTTCTTCAGGCCGCGCGACGGATGCGAGCCGATCCCGATCACTTCCAGTTCACCCTCGGGCAGCAGTTCGCCGACGATGGCCACAACCTTGGAGGTACCGATATCCAGTCCGACGATCAGATTCTTTTCAGTTTTCTTCGGCATTCCCCGGTTTTCCTGACTTCCTCAACCCTGCTTGCCCGCGGTTTTGTCCGTTCCCGGCGACTGCCAGAGAACGGAAAAACCGTTGCTGTAACGCAGATCGACCCGCTGCAGCTCCGCCAGCCGGCCCGCGAACACGCCCGGGTAGGCAACCACAAAGCGCTGCAGCCGCTTCCAGGCGTCCGCACGCCCCAGCTCCAGATGCACACCGTTGGCCAGCTGCAGGTGCCAGGCACGGCGGTTGTCCAGTTCCAGCCGGCTTGCACGCACGCTCAGGCGTGACAGGGTTTTCGCAATCCGCTGATAAGCCTGCAGTACCCTTTCTTCCTGTCCGTCGGGACCGGCCAGGCATGGCAGATCTCCGACGATGCCCGGCTGCTCCGGGAAGAACGACTCGCCGTAGCGGTTGAGGAGACCCCGCTCGCCCCAGCGGGCGATCGGTTGCTGTTCCTCGATCCGTAAATGCAGGGTCTGCGGCCAGATACGCTGTACCGAGGCTTTGTAGACCCAGGGCAAAGCAACGGCCGCGCTGCGCACCGCCTCGACATCCACCAGGAAGAAATTCCCCTGGGCATGCGGCGCCACCGCTTCCTGCAGTTGCAGCTTTTGCAGGTATCTGAAATCACCCGTTACCTTCACCACGCTGAGCGGGAAGCGATACGGGTCGGACAGCCATTGCATGCCGAACATGACCACGACACCAAGGACCGCAAGCAACGCCAGTCCCGACAATGTCCTGACGTGCCTGTGCAGCAGTGCCGACAGCGGTTGCAGATTGATGGCTTTCCAGGACCTATCCACGCCGGGCTCCCGCCATGATGGCATCCTCGGTATGCACACTGGTGTCCAGGATACGGCAGACCAGTTCCTGGAAATTGGTACCGGCGGCCTTTGCCGCCATGGGCACCAGGCTGTGATCCGTCAGACCGGGGACGGTATTAACCTCGATAAACCAGGGCCGGCCGTCTGCATCCAGCATGAAATCCACGCGTCCCCAGCCACCGGCCCCGACTGTCCGGAACGCCGCCAGCGCCAGTACCTGCAATTCGGCTTCATGCGCCACGTCCAGGCCGCAGGGGATCAGGTAGCGCGTCGTGTCGGCCTGATATTTAGCCGCGTAGTCATAGAAGACATTGGGGGTTTCCAGACGGATCAGCGGCAGTGCCGTATCCTCCAGGATCCCCGCGGTATATTCGACCCCGTCGATCCACTGCTCGGCAATGATGCTGTCATCGTAGCGGATCGCCTTTTCCCAGGCAGACTGGAGATCAGCCGCGGTCTCCACCTTGCTCACCCCGATACTGGACCCCTCACGTGCCGGCTTAACGATCACGGGATATGACAGTGACTCCCGGACAACGGCGACCGCGGCGGCATCGTCCAGGATGCTGAAGGTGGGTGTAGGGATGCCGGCACTCTGCCACACCTGCTTGGTGCGCAGCTTGTCCATTCCCAGCGCCGAACCCAGCACACCACTGCCGGTGTAGGGCATGCCGATGGTTTCGAGCATGCCCTGGATGACACCGTCCTCACCACCGCGGCCATGCAGGGCAATAAAGGCACGCTCGAAGCCACCTTGTGTCAGCTGCTGCAGAAGATCGGCAGCGGCTGTATCCACTGCATGGGCGTCGACACCTGCCGCACGCAGCGCCGACAACACCGCACGGCCGCTGATCAGGGAGATCTCGCGCTCGGCGGAATTCCCGCCCAGCAACACAGCCACCTTGCCATAGCACCCGGCGCTGAACCCGCTACTCATTGCCTTGCCCTCCCATCGTCGCTCCTGCTTCACCGACGATGCCTACTTCCGGCTCCAGATGGACGCCGTATATCCGCTCCACCTCCGCCTGTACCTGCAGCAACAGGTCCTCGATGTCGGCGGCACTGGCGCCGGCGGTATTGACGATGAAGTTGGCGTGTTTTTCCGACACCTGTGCACCGCCCCGGCGCAGACCCTTCAGGCCGGCGGACTCGATCAGGCGGGCGGCATGGTCGCCGGGTGGATTTCGGAACACGGAACCGCAACTGTATTGCTGTGTCGGCTGGGTGGCGCCACGCCGCTCCAGCAACTCGCGTATCCGCAGCTGTCCGGCTTCCACATCGCCGGGTTCCAGCCGCAGGTGCGCGGCAACGAACCACTCCCCGGGTGCACCCGTGACCGAGCGGTAACCGATCCTGAACTCTGAAGGTTCGCGCCGCCGCAGCTGTCCAAAACGGTCGACTGTCTCCACCGCCGCGACCCGCTCCCAGGTCTCGCCGCCAAAGGCCCCCGCGTTCATGGCCAGGGCACCACCCATGGTACCGGGGATCCCTGCCAGGAATTCCACCCCCGTCAGCCCCCGCCGGGCTGTCAGGCGTGCGATCTGGGCGCAGGACACGCCGGCCTCTATGCGCAGGGTGGTGTCATCCAGCCATTCGCTGGCGGTGAGCGCACCGAAGGTGAAGATCACCGTACCCGGAAAGCCACCGTCACGCACCAGCAGATTGCTGCCCAGGCCCAGCCATAGCAGCGGTTCATGCTCATCCAGGTCCTGCAGGAAACAGCACAGGTCAGCCAGATCCACCGGCTTGTAAAAACGCCGCGCAGGTCCGCCGGCGCGCCACGAAGTGTGGCCCGCCATGGGCTCGTGCTCCCTCAACTCGCCGCGCCAGCACGGTGTCAGCGGCGCGGCCATCATGGCCCCACCTCATCTGAGTCGGTCATGGCTGCCTGCAGTCGCGCGGACGCCGTCCCGATGTCACCCGCGCCCAGCGTCAACACGATGTCCCCGTCCTGCAAAATATCGCCCAGCACCTCGGGCAGTTTTGCCAGATCCGCGAGGAACACCGGATCCACCTGTCCGCGGGCACGTATGCCGCGCGCCAGGGCGCGACCGTCGGCACCGCTGATCGGCGCCTCGCCCGCGGCATACACTTCGCACAATACCAGCGCGTCGATGCCGGAAAGCACTTCGATGAAATCATCGAACAGATCATGCGTGCGTGTGTAACGATGCGGCTGGAATACCACTACCAGGCGTCGCCCCGGCCAGCCGGCACGTGCAGCCGCCAGTGTCGGAGCGATCTCGCGCGGGTGATGGGCATAGTCGTCGACCAGCAGCGCCCGGCCGCCCGGCACAGTCAATTCCCCCAGCAAATTGAAGCGCCGCCCAATACCCTGGAATTCGGCCAGTGCCCGCTGAATGGCGTCATCCTCCACTCCCAGTTCGGTGGCGATGGCAATCGCGGCCAGCGCATTCAGCACATTGTGGCGGCCGGGCAGGTTCAGTGTCACCGGCAAAGGCTGTGCAGGTCCGGGGCGCTGCACCAGGAAATGCGTCCGTGGTCCTTCCTGGCGCAGCTGGCTGGCACGTACATCAGCGTCCGGATCGATGCCATAGGTAATCACCGGCCGCGTCACCGCCCCGAGGATGCTGCGCACCTGCGGATCATCCAGGCACAGCACCGCCAGCCCGTAGAACGGCAGATGATGCAGATAATCGATGAAGGTCTGGCGCAGGCGTTCGAAATCCCCTTCGTAGGTCGGCAGGTGATCGGCATCGATGTTGGTCACCACCGCCATGGAAGGCTGCAGATACAGAAAAGAGGCATCGCTCTCGTCGGCCTCCGCGACCAGATAGTAGCCCGAACCCAGTTGCGCATGGCTGGCGGCGCTGTTCAACTGCCCGCCGATCACGAAGGTCGGGGCCAGGCCGCCTTCGGCAAGCAGACTTGCGGTCAGGCTGGTCGTGGTGGTCTTGCCATGGGTCCCGGCAACGCCGATGCCGAAGCGGAAGCGCATCAGTTCGGCGAGCATCTCGGCACGCGGCACCACCGGAATACGGCGCTCCCGTGCTGCAAGGATTTCCGGATTGTCCGCAGGAATCGCGGTCGATACCACCACGGCATCACAGCCGGTGACATGGGATGTATCATGGCCGATGTAAACCCGCACACCCTTCTCCTCCAGTCGCCGGGTAACGGAATTGCCGCACATGTCGGAACCGCTGACCGTGTATCCCAGGTTGTGCAGGACCTCGGCAATGCCGCTCATGCCAGCACCGCCAATACCGACGAAATGCACGCAGCGGACCCTCCCCATGCCCTGCGGCTGGGCGGCGGCCGTCGGATGCAGGTGGATGTTCATGCCTCCCCCCCCGGCGTGCCCTGCCGGTCATCGATTCCGGCGGCCTGTAGACACAACTCCGCCACGCGGCGGGCAGCCTGCGGCAATGCCAGGGAGTGCGCCCGGGTGGCCATCTCCAGCAGGATCTCCCGCTGTGCGGCGAAATCGGCCAGCAGCTTGCCCAGCCGTTCCGCGTCCAGTGTGTCCTGCGGCATCAGGATGGCGGCACCGGCGTCGGCGAGAAACCGGGCGTTGCCGGTCTGGTGGTCGTCGGTGGCATGCGGGAATGGGACCAGAACCGCCGCCACACCCACAACCGCAAGTTCCGCGATTGTGAGTGCGCCTGCGCGGCATACCACCACGTCGGCCCACGCATAGGCGGTGGCCATATCGTCGATAAATTCAGTCACCACGGCATCTGCACCGGCCGCAGCGTAAGCCTGGCGCACCGTCACCAGATCGGCCGTCCCGGTCTGGTGGCGCACGCTGCAGGCGATCTCCGGAACGATCCGGGCAATGGCCACTGGAACGATGCTGTTCAATGCATGCGCGCCAAGGCTGCCGCCGATCACCAGCACGCGCAGCGCACCGCTGCGTCCTGCAAAGCGCTCCAGCGGTTCGGGCAGGCGGGTGATCTCCCCGCGAACCGGATTGCCGGTGTGCACAGGGCGGTACTTTTCCGCCAGGCTGCCGGGAAAGGCCTCCATCACGGTCCGTGCCAGCGGTGCCAGCCAGCGGTTGGTCATGCCGGCAACCGAATTCTGTTCGTGGATCAATAACGGCCGGTGCAGTAGCCAAGCGATCACACCGCCAGGACCAGACGTGAAACCGCCCATCCCGAGCACCGCCCGCGGGCGCAGGCGCAGCAGAATGACCAGGGCCTGCAGCAGCGCCGTCAGCAACATGAAGGGGGCCAGCAGCAGCCGCTTCACACCCTTGCCACGCAGGCCCGAGACTCGCATGGTTTCCAGCGAATATCCCGCTGCAGGTACCACCCGCGCTTCCAGGCCGCGCCGCGTCCCCAGCCAGGAAACGGCCACACCGCGGGCGGCCAGTTCTTCCGCCACTGCAAGGGCGGGGAAGACGTGCCCGCCGGTACCGCCCGCCATGATCAGCACCGGCCGTGCACCGGCCACCACCGCACTCATGTCTCCAACCTCCTGCGTTTGGCGGCAGCGATGCCGCTCGCGCCAAGGCTGGCGGCGGTGCAGCGGGTCTCGTAATCGATCCGCAGCAGCAACGCGACCGCACAGCACATCACCACCATGCTGGAACCGCCGTAGCTCATCAGCGGCAGTGTCAGGCCCTTGGTCGGAAGCAGCCCCATGTTGACACCCATGTTGATAAAACTCTGCAGGGCGAACCAGATCCCGATTCCGTAAGAGAGATAGGCGGCGAACAGGTTGTCTGCCTTGATGGCCTGTGCGGCAATCGCGAAGGCACGCCAGACCAGCAAGGAGAACAGCGTGACGATCACACACACCCCCAGCAACCCGAGTTCTTCCGCCAGTACGGCGAAGACGAAATCGGTATGCGCTTCCGGCAGGTAGAACAACTTCTGGACACTTGCGCCGAGCCCCACACCGAACCACTCACCCCGCCCGATGGCGATCAGGGACTGCGTCAGCTGAAAACCGCTGTTGAACGGGTCCGACCAGGGATCACGGAAGGTCGTCAGGCGCTGCATGCGATAGGGCGAGGACACCGCCAGGCTCGCCAGCAGCAGGGTGCCGGCACCCAGCACGCCGCCGAATTGCAGTAAGCGCACACCCGCCATGAAGATCATGCCCATGACGGTCGCGGCAATAACCACGGTGGCGCCAAAGTCCGGTTCCAGAAGCAACAGCAACGCAACGATCACGAACAGAACCAGCGGCTTGATGAAACCGGCGATATGGGTTCGCACCTCCTCGCCATGGCGCGCCAGGTAACTCGCCAGATAGATGATGAACAGCAGCTTGGCTGGTTCGGAGACCTGCAGGCGAAACAAGCCGACGTTGATCCAGCGCATCGCGCCGTTGACCGATACACCGATGCCCGGCACCAGCACCAGCAGCAGGATCACGATCGATGCCAGCAGCAGCCCCATGCCCATGCGTTCCAGCAATGCCACGCGCAGGCGGAACAGCGCGGCACCGGTCAGCGTACCGCAGGCGATAAAGATCGCCTGGCGAAGTGCGTAATAGAACGGTTGCCCCAGTTCCCGATCCGCCAGTGTAATGGAGGCAGAAGCCACCATAACCAGGCCCAGGGTCACCAAAGCGACGGCGCTGAAAAGCAGCACGAAATCGAGCCGGGGTATCCGCATGCCGCGGCTGCTGATCGGACGTGCCTGACTGGCCACTGTACCGATCATGTTTGCAGCTCCTGCACGACCTGCATGAAGGTTTCACCGCGTTCGGCGAAATTACGAAACATATCGGTACTGGCGCAGGCGGGCGACAGCAGAACCACATCGCCTGGGCACGCCATTTCCGCAGCAAGTCGCACCGCCTCCTCCATACCGGCGGCCTGCACCAGCGGCAGTACGCCGTCCAGCACCAGTTCCAGCAGCGGCGCGTCCCTGCCGATCAAAATCACCCCGCGGCCTTTCCCGCGCAGCGCCGTGGCCAGGGGAGCGAAGTCTGCTCCCTTGCCGTCTCCCCCGGCGATCAGTACCACGCCGGCATCGATACCCGCGATGGCCGCGAGGGTGGCACCCACGTTGGTACCTTTGGAATCGTTGTACCAGCGCACCCCGTCGCGCTCGATTACGAACTGCATGCGATGCGGCAGGCCCTGGAACTCGGTCAATGTCTCGAGCATGGCATCCTGCGGCAGACCGGCGGCCTCTCCCAGCGCCAGGGCCGCGAGGGCGTTGGCCAGGTTGTGGCGCCCCGCCAACTGCACCGCCGCCGCCGGCATCAGGCGTCTTGCGCCGCGGGCCAGCCACAGCTCACCATCCTGGTCAACAAGGCCATAGTCATCTCCGCCAGGCGCCTTCTGTGTATAACCGACCTGTGGCCGCGCGGTATCCACCAGCGCTGCCGCCACGGGATCGTCGCGATTCACCACCTGCAGTGCGGCATGGCGATAAACTTCCTGTTTCGCCGCGGCGTAATCCTGCAGGTCCCGGTAGCGGTCGAGGTGGTCCTCGCTGACGTTCAACACCACAGCGGCTTGCGGCTGCAGTGATCTCAGCGTCTCCAGCTGAAAACTCGACAGCTCCAGCAGGTATAGATCCGGCTCAGTCTCACCGAGCAGATCCAGGGCGGGGGTACCGATATTACCGCCAACCCGCACGTCCAGCCCGGCACGCCGTGCCATGGCACCCAGCAGCGTCACCACCGTACTCTTGCCGTTGGAGCCGGTCACGGCGATGACTGGTGCAGTGGCCGCCTGCGCGAACAGCTCGATGTCACCGATCACGGAAACCCCGCGAAGTCTTGCTGCCGCGATCTCCGGCAGCTCGAGCGCCACGCCGGGACTCACGATAATCTGTTCGGCACGCGTGAAGGCCTCAGCGCGAAAACCGCCCAGAAACAGGGCGACATCCGCGGGCAATTCGTTTCGGAGGCGTTCCAGCCCCGGCGGATTTTTCCTGCTGTCGACGACAGCGACCTGCACGCCCTGTCTTAATAGGTAGCGCGCCACGGACAGCCCGGTCTCACCGAGACCTACCACCAGTGTCCTGCACGACCTGTTGAAGAGTTCTGCCATCTGTATCGCCGGGACCGCCATCAAGCGCTGCCCATGGTTGTTGTGTGCCGAGACATGTTTCCTCTAACGGATCTTCAGGGTGGCCAGTCCGACCAGCACCAGGATCACGGTAACGATCCAGAAGCGCACAATCACGCGCGGTTCCGGCCAGCCCTTGAGTTCGAAATGGTGATGCAGCGGTGCCATGTGAAAGATGCGCCGCCCGGTCAGCTTGAAGGAGGCGACCTGCAGGATCACCGAGACGGTTTCCATCACGAACACGCCCGCCATGACCAGGAAAACCAGTTCCTGACGCACCAGAACGGCGACGATACCCAGGGCCGCACCCAGGGCCAGGGCTCCGACATCGCCCATGAATACCATGGCGGGATAGGCGTTGAACCAGAGGAATCCGAGACCGGCACCGACCAGGGCACCACAGAAGACCACCACCTCGGCGGCGTCGTGAATATAGGGTATTCCCAGATAGACAGCGAACTTGACATTGCCGGTGGCGTAGGCGAACACACCGAGCGCACCGGCAATCAGCACGGTCGGCAGGATTGCCAAGCCGTCAAGACCATCGGTCAGGTTGACGGCATTGCTGGCGCCGACAATAACGAAATAGGCCAGTACCACGTAGAACCAACCGAGGCCGATCGCGATATCCTTGAAAAATGGCACGATCAGTGAGACCTCGGCCGGTGTCGCGGCGGTTATATAGAGAAAAATGGCCACGCCCAGGGCGATCACCGACTGCCAGAAGATCTTGTTGCGGGCGGGTAGCCCCGCGGAATTTTTCAGGACCAGCTTACGATAGTCGTCCACCCAGCCGATGGCGCCGAACAGCAGGGTCACCAGCAATACCACCCAGACATAGCGGTTGCCCAGGTCCGCCCATAAAAGGGTGGCAATCGCCACGGCCACCAGTATCAGGGCGCCGCCCATGGTCGGCGTTCCGGCCTTGACCAGGTGGGTCTGCGGACCGTCATCGCGCACCGGCTGGCCGATCTGGTAGCGACCCAGCCGGCGGATCATTTCCGGTCCGACCAGGAATGAAATCAGCAGCGCCGTCAGCACCCCGAGAATCGCGCGCAGGGTCAGGTACTGGAATACGTTGAAACCGCTGTAGTACTGACTCAGGTAGTCGGCCAGATACAGAAGCATGTCAGCCTCTCCCCCCGTTCGACTTCACGACGTCCTGCAACTCCGCGCGCAGAGCGTCGATGACCCTCTCCATGCGCATGCGGCGCGAGCCCTTGACCAGAATATGCAGCGGTCCCGTCAGGTCGGCACGCAGTGCCGCGAGTAACACATCCATGTCGCTGAAACACCCCCCGGGTCCCTGGAAGTTCTCCACCGCCAGGCAGGCCAGTTCGCCCAGGCCATACAGGCGCCGAATTCCCGCGGCGCGCGCGCCGGCCCCGGCCGCGGCGTGTAGTTCCGCGGCCGTCTCCCCCAGTTCCCCCATGTCTCCCAGTACCAGCCAGGTCTTCCCTGCGACCTGCGCCAACACCTCCAGCGCCACCTGCAGTGATTGCGGGTTGGCATTGTAGGTATCGTCGATCAGGGTGATGCCGCCCGGCAGGTGGTGGATATTGAAGCGCCCCGCAACCGGCCGCAGGCCTTCCAGACCGGTCCGGATCTCTTCCAGCCCCGCGCCCGCCGCTTGCACCGCCGCGACGGCGGCCAGTGCATTCATGACGTTGTGCCGGCCCGGTAACGGCAAACGCAATTCAATGCCGCCATGGGGTGTGACCAGGGTGACGTCACTGCCGCTCGCATCGCCATGCCATTGCGCGGTAACGGGAACCTCGGCGTCCAGCCCGAATTCGATCACCTGACAATGTCCCGCCTGTTCCCGCCACAAGGGCGCGAAGGCATCATCGGCGTTGATGATTGCGAGTGCATCCGGGGCCAGCCGCGCGAACAGTTCACCCTTGGCACGGGCAACCCCTTCCAGACCACCGAAACCCTCCAGATGCGCCGGCCCGGCATTGGTCACTACGGCAATGGTGGGCCGCGCGATTCCGGCAAGGTGGTCGATCTCGCCGGAGTGGTTGGCGCCCATTTCCAGTACGGCGAACTCGTCCGCGTCATCCAGCCGCGCCAGCGTCAACGGCAGGCCGATATCGTTGTTGAGGTTGCCCAGGGTGGACAGGGTGCGACCGCAGCGCGAAAGGATCGCCTCGCTCATCGAGCGCACCGTGGTCTTGCCGTTGCTGCCGGTGATGGCAATCACCGGCAACTCGAAACGTGCGCGCCAGTTCGCCGCCAGCCGGCCCAGTGCCAGGCGTGTATCGGACACCTCGAGCTGCGGCAGCGATGACTGGCATGGCCTGCTCACCGCAGCCGCAGAGGCACCCTGTTCCCGCGCGGCCTCCAGGTAATCGTGACCGTCGAAATTGGGCCCCGAAAGAGCGAAAAACAGCGATCCCGGTAGCAGCTTGCGGGTATCGGTGCTGATGCCGAGGAAGCCGATATCGGCACCGGCACCGCAGCAACGACCGTCGAGTATCCTGGCGGCTTCGGACAATTGCATGGCCATCATGTCGTCCAGTCCCGACCCAGCTGCATGACACGCTCCCGATCGCTGAAGGGGATCGTGCGGGTACCGATCACCTGCTCGGTCTCGTGTCCCTTGCCGGCCACCAGCACCACGTCACCCGAGCGTGCCTCACGCATGGCCCAGGCGATGGCGCGGCCCCGATCGTGCTCTACATGCACGACAGCCGGCTGCTTCATACCGGCAAGCAGGTCCGTAACGATCCGCCGGGGATCCTCGCTACGTGGATTGTCATCGGTCAGTACAACACAATCAGCGAACCTCTCCACCTTGGCGCCCATAAGTGCGCGCTTGCCGCGATCGCGATCACCGCCGGCGCCGCAGACACACCAGAGCCTGCCCCGGCAGTGCGCCCGCAGGGATTTCAGCACCGCTTCCAGCGCTGCAGGGGTGTGCGCGTAATCGACCACGACGAGAGGACGACCGCTGCCGTTGGTGAAGCACTCCATGCGGCCCGGTACCGTGCGGGTCCGCCCCAGGCGAGCCAGAGCCTCGTCGAACGGCAGCCCGGAGACACACAGGGTAGCGAGCGCCGCCAGCAGATTGCTGGCATTGAAACGCCCCAGGAGACCGCACTTCAGGGAACCGCATCCCCAGGGTGTGGCCACCTCCATACCCATGCCGGTATCGTCGAACCACAGCTTGCGGCCGATCACCCACTGCGCCGGGTAACGGGTGCGGAAGGGTTCGTTTTCCAGCCGGTAGGCGACCGGCGCGACACCCGGCGGAATGGCATCCAGCAAGGCGCTGCCGAACGGATCGTCTGCATTGATGACCCCATAACGCAGACCGTCTGCGTGAAACAACTTGCGCTTGGCTTCCGCGTAGGCCTCGATGCTGCCGTGGTAATCGAGGTGATCGCGGGTCAGATTCGTAAGCACCGCAACGTCGAATGACACACCGCGAACCCGCCCCTGATCCATGGCGTGCGAGGAAACCTCCGCCACCACACAGCGGGCGCCCTGCTCTTGCATTGTCCGCAGCGACTGCTGCACGGTCAGGGCATCGGGGGTGGTATGACCGGCGGCCGAGAGTTGGTCATACAGACCATAGCCGAGCGTGCCGATTACACCGCAGCGGCGATCATCGGTATTCAGCGCCTGGGCGATGAAATGACTGCAGGAGGTCTTGCCGTCCGTGCCGGTCACACCGATTATGAACAGGCCGCCCGACGGATGCCCGTAAAAGCGATTCGCGATTTCCCCCACCCACTGGCTCAGGCCGGGCACGGCGACGACCGGCACCGGCAACAGCGCGGCGGTCTCGGCCAGGCTGCCGCTTTCGGCAACCGGCTCCCACACCACGGCGACGGCACCCAGCGCAACCGCCTGGCGGGCATGCTGCAGGCCATGGGTGCGCGTTCCCGCAACGGCAAGAAACAAATCGCCCGCCTGCACCTTGCGACTGTCCAGCGCCAGACCGGAGATGACGATATCGCGTTTCACGCCACCCCCCGGGATACCGCGCAACAAGCCGCTCAGACTGTACTGGTTCGTGATATCCTCGGCTGTCATCATACTGCATCCTCCGCGGCGGACTGTCTGGTTTGCAGGAGCGGCACACCATCCGGCGGCACCGCCAGCATGCGTAACGCCCCCGAAAGAACCCTGGAAAACACCGGGGCCGCAACCTGGCCGCCGTAATACTTGCCGTTGCTCGGCTCGTCGATCATCACCACCATCACCAGGCGCGGGTCGCTGGCAGGCGCCATACCCGCGAACACCGCGATGTATTTATCATCCGAATAGCCGCCGGCGATGGACTTGTGCACGGTGCCGGTCTTGCCGGCAACCCGGTAACCGGCGATCTGTGCGGCTGGCGCCGTCCCTTCCGGACCCGCCGCCTCTTCAAGCATGGCCCGCACCTGGCGCACAACCTTCGCCGGAATGATCCGGCGCTCCTCCATGGACTTGCTGTCACGCAGGAACGTAACCGGCCGCCGCACTCCATCCGCGGCCAGCACAGCATAGGCCTGTGCCAGCTGCAGCGGGGTGACGGAGATGCCGTAGCCAAAGGCGAGCGTGGCGGTCTCGATTGCGTTCCAGCCGCCGTAATAAGACAACAGACCGGAGGCCTCGCCCGGGAAACCACTATAAGTCGGCTCACCGAAACCGATCTCGGACAGATTGGTCCAGATTTCTTCCGCGGGCAACGACAGGGCGATCTTGGTAATGCCGACGTTGCTGGACTTGCGGATCACACCGGCCACGTCCAGCTGGCCATAATTATGCACATCGCGCACCGTGTTCACGCCCACCCGGAACCAGCCCGGCGAGGTACTGACCGGTGTATCCGGACGGTAGCGCCCGGTCTCCAGCGCGGTCGCAACGATGAACGGCTTCATGGTCGAACCCGGTTCGAAGACATCAGTTACCGCGCGGTTGCGCATGCTGCTGCGCTGCGGTCGTTTGCGGCTGTTGGGATTGAAGGACGGTTGATTCACCATCGCCAGCACTTCACCGCTGCGCACATCCAGCACCACCGCCGAGCCCGCGCGTGCCTTGTGTTCCTGTACAGCCGACTTGAGTTCCCGGTAGGCCAGGTACTGGATGCGGCGATCGATGCTCAGCCGCAGGTCCTTGCCCGGGTGCGGCCGACGTATGCTCTCCACATCCTCGATGATTTGATGCTGGCCGTCCTTGATGACGCGCTTTGCACCCGGCTCGCCCGTCAACCATTCTTCATAGGCCAGTTCCAGACCCTCCTGTCCGGCATCGTCGATATTCGTCTTGCCGATGACGTGCGCAGTCACTTCACCGGCCGGGTAATAGCGCCGGTATTCGCGCTGCAGGTACACGCCAGGAATGCGCAGGGCCTTGACCTGGGAGGCCAGTGACGGGCTGACATGCCGGCGCAGGTAGACGAATTCACGGTCGGCGTGACTGGCCAGCAGGCGCTGCACACTGTCCCGGCTGATCGACAACAACTTCGCCAGTTCCGGTATGCGCTGCTGTTCACCACCCAATTCCTGCGGATTGATCCACACCGCCTCCACCGGCGTACTGACCGCCAGCGGTTCACCGTTGCGATCCAGAATCATGCCGCGGTGCGCGGGCAGGGTGACGACACGCAGGTGGCGCGCATCGCCCTGATGCAGCAGAAACTCCTTGTCCAGCACCTGCAGGCACACGGCACGCCATAACAACGTTGCCGCCGCGATCCCCATGCACAGGTAAAGGAAGATGCGCCGCCCCCGGAATGTGCCGTGTTCCGTGTAATGATTCATGGACGGAGGATAACCATGTTGTCGGCGGACAGGACGACCATGCCGAGCCGGTCATGCGCGGCAATCTCGACCTTGCCCTGCGTGGTGAGCGTGCTTTGTTCCAGTTGCAACTGGCCCCACTCCACATCCATGTCATCGCGCTCGTTCTCCAGCCCCTGCAGCTCGATGAACAGCTTGCGTCCCTGGTGTTTCGCGTACACCACGCCAATGGCAGAAATCACCACAAGCAGCAACAACAGCGCCAGTAAAGAAGGACGCGCAATCATTGCAGCCGCTCCGCCACCCGTAGCACAGCACTGCGCGCTCGCGGGTTAGCCTGCACTTCGGTGTCGCCCGGATGAATCGCCTTACCCACCGGTCGCAGCAATGGCTGATAATCCATGCCCGCCAGTGGAAATTCCGGCGGCGGTGCCTTTGCGCGGCTGGCATCGCGAACGTAGCGTTTGACAATGCGATCCTCAAGCGAGTGAAAGCTGATCACGGCAAGCCGGCCGTGCGGTGCGAGCAATTCGGGCACCTGCTCGAGAACTTCCCGGATGTCATCCAGTTCATGATTGATGAAGATGCGGATCGCCTGGAAACTCCGGGTGGCGGGATGCTTGTTGTGCTCGTGTACCGGGACCGCGGCGGCGATCACTTCCGCAAGTTGCCGGGTGGTCTGCAATGGTCCGGCCGCGCGCGCCTTGACAATGGCACGCGCGATACGGCGTGCGAAGCGCTCCTCGCCGTAGGTCTTCAGTACGTGTGCTATATCCCGCTCGCTCGCAGACTCCAGCCAGTGGGCGGCACTGCTGCCGGTGGTCGGATCCATGCGCATATCGAGCGGACCATCCATGGAAAAACTGAAACCGCGGGAGGCGTCGTCCAGTTGGGGCGAGGATACGCCCAGATCAAGCAGCAGACCATTGATGTGACCATTCAACTTTCTCTCAGCAACCATCCGGTTCAACCTCGTGAACGCCCCTTGTTCAATCTCAAAACGCGGATCACCTCCAAACTGCCGTTCTCCTGATTCCACCGCGGCCGGGTCCTTGTCCATGGCCAACAACCTTCCCTGCGGGCCGAGCCGGGCCAGGATTGCACCGGCATGCCCGCCGCGGCCGAAGGTTCCGTCTACATAGACGCCATCGGGCCTGACCGAAAGTCCCTGCAGCACCTCTTGCAGAAGCACCGGCTGGTGTGAAAACCCTGGATCCATCGAATCAAAGCGTCAGGGATTCCAGCGAATCAGGCAAAGCGGCGTCGTCACCGGCATCAGCCACCCAGTCGCCACAATTCTTGTCCCAGGCCTCTTCATTCCAGATTTCAAACTTGTTGCCCAGTCCTGCCAGCACCACACGCTTGTCCAGGCCGGCGAAATCGCGCAGCCGCGGTGGTATCAGGATGCGGCCGTTCTTGTCCATTTCGAGTTCGGTGGCATGCCCAAGCAGCATCCGCTGCAAGGTGCGGGTGCGCTTGTCCTGGTTCGGTAAACTGACGAGCTTGCGTTCGATCTCGACCCACTCGGGTTGGGGGTACATCAGCAGGCAGCGGTCATCGTGCACCGTGAGCACGACCCGGCCTTCGCATCGTTCAAGAAGATCACTACGGAAGCGGGTGGGAAAGGCGAGGCGTCCTTTCGCATCCAAATTTACCGTGCTACCACCTCTGAACAATTCAGCCCCCTATTGCTCCCTTTTGCCCCCTGGAAACCCAGAAATTACCACTGAGCCCCACTTTGCGACACTATATGGAGAAAGGGATTGGAGGTCAAGCAAATTTGTAAAAAAATCTCCTACTGGACAGTAACTTAGCAATGATTCTCGATTGGCAGTGATTTAACCTTAGATATAAATTTATAAATCAAACGGTTGTCACATTAACCTTGAGTAAATTGGAAGTTTGCTTATTTTCTGTGCACTTCACGCCCTGAAATCCGGCGTCAGAACACTTTGTGGTGGGAATTATAACCCCAATCGAATCACAATATATTGGGTCTCAAAACCGGAAAACAGTATAGATAATGTGGTCACTACCGACGACACATACATAAAGCACGTTATCGCTTATGCCATCTATATCGCCACGGAAACACACGGAAAACCAACCGAAATTTATTCTGTCGATTCCGTGGCTATTTACCGCAACTTGAGCTTATGTAGGTCTAGACACCCACCCAACTATCAGCGATTAATCGACAAAAAAAGCCCCCTTACAGGGGGCTTTCGGCTGATTCAGTAATGGATGTGATGATTTGCTTGCTTAGAACGGAATATCGTCATCGAAATCATTCGACCCGGCATCCGCGACCGCCGAGACCGGCTCCGCCGCCGGCGCTGAATTATCCGAGAAACCGGCACTGCCACCACCACCGCGCCCGCCCAGCATCTGCATTTCATTGGCGACGACTTCCGTGGTGTAGCGGTCATTGCCGGCATTATCCTGCCATTTACGGGTCTGCAACTTGCCTTCGATATAGATCTGCGATCCCTTCTTGAGATATTCACCGGCGATCTCGGCGAGCCGTCTGTACATCACGATGCGATGCCACTCGGTCTTCTCCTGATGGTCACCGGTCTGTCTGTCTTTCCAGGACTCCGTGGTCGCCAGTGTCAGGTTGGCAACTGCATTGCCGTTCGGCATGTAACGAATTTCCGGGTCCTTGCCCAGGTTTCCAACCAGAATTACCTTGTTTACTCCTCGCGCCATGATGCTCTCCTGTTATCGATTTGATGCCACCATCCATGTGCCCCTTGCCGGGATGCGTGCCGGGCGGCAGCGATTTTTCCAAGCCCTATTCTATGCGATGGCTGGAATCGCCGCCACGCGGTAACTGTAGGGAATATCCGATTCTTCTCAGGGTAGGGAGGCGTCATCGAAAACCCGCCGGTCCACTTTCAGGTAGGCCACCCCCTCTTCCGCAACCACCACGACCTCGGCAACGCCGGCCATGGCCGCCAGACGGCTGGACAGCGCCGCGACATTGCCGTCAAAGGCAGGATCGAGACGGTAGATATAGCTGCTGAGCATCGCCGGCGGCTTCATGGACAACGCCAGCAACAGCCAGAGCAGCGCACCGAGTGCCGTGCAGATAAAGATCGCATGCAGGCCGAAGCGCCCATGCAGCCATCCGCCCAGCGCACCGCCGAGGAAGGCACCGAAAAATTGGCTGCTGGAATAAACTCCCATCGCTGTGCCGCGGCAATCCACCGGCGCCACCCGTGAAATCAGCGAGGGCAGTGTGGCCTCCAGGAGGTTGAAGGCGGTGAAGAATACGAACAACAGTACCACCATGCTGGCGACCGACACCGGCACCAGATACAGTCCCGTTTCCGCGACAACCAGCATGGCGATGGCGAAAAGAAACACCGGCTTGAGATGGCCCTTGCGCTCGGCCTGGATGATAAGCGGCAGCATGGCGATCACTGAACATACCAGCACCGGCAGGTACACCAGCCAGTGGTGATCGGACGCCAGGCCGGCCTCGTCGCGCAGTACCAGCGGCAGCACCACGAAGCTGGCGGTCAGGATGGTGTGCAGCATCATAATACCGAAATCAAGGCGCAGCAGTTCGCCCTGGCGCAGCACCTGCCCGAACTGTGCCGGCACGGCCTCGGCCTCGCGGTGGCGCCGCAGTTCCACCGGGTGCGGCACCACGAAGGCCACTACCGCGATGCCGCCCAGCGCCAGGACAGCCGTAATCCAGAAGATGCCCGGCACGCCCACCCAGCGATTCAGTACCGGCCCAAGGATCAACGCAACAGCAAACGACATGCCGATACTCATGCCGATCATGGCCATGGTCTTGATGCGATGTTCTTCGCGGGTGAGGTCCGCCGCCAGCGCCATGATGGCCGCGGCGATTGCGCCCGCGCCCTGAAGCGCCCTGCCGAAGATTACCATGTGAATGGACTCCGCCTGGGCGGCGACCAAGCTGCCCAGCGCGAATATCAGCAGGCCGGTGATGATCACCGGCTTGCGGCCGATGCGGTCGGACAGCAGCCCGGCCGGGATCTGCAACAGGGCCTGGGTTACCCCGTAGGCACCGATCGCCAGACCGGTCAGCGCCGGGGTGACGCCCTGCAGACGGGTTGCATAGAGCGCAAACACCGGCAGGATCATGAACAGCCCCAGCATGCGCAGGGCGTAAACGCCTGAAAGTGAAAGGGCCGCACGCAACTCTGTGCGACTCATACCGTTCCCGATATCCGCCTGCTGTTCCACGTTTCTGCTTCCTCTTTGGCCGTAATGCTGAAAACACCGTATATTAACAGGTTGGCCGTTCAGCAGAGAGAGATCACGGCAATGGACACCATTCGGATTCGGGGCGCCCGCACCCACAACCTGCAGAATATCGATCTCGACCTGCCGCGCGACCGGCTGATCATTATCACGGGTCTGTCCGGTTCGGGAAAGTCCTCGCTGGCCTTCGATACCATCTACGCGGAGGGCCAGCGGCGCTACGTGGAATCCCTGTCCACCTACGCCCGGCAGTTCCTGTCCATCATGGAAAAGCCCGATGTGGATCACATCGAGGGCCTCTCCCCGGCAATCTCCATCGAACAGAAGTCCACCTCACACAACCCACGATCCACCGTCGGCACCATCACCGAGATTTATGATTACCTGCGCCTGCTGTTCGCACGCGTCGGCACCCCGCATTGCCCGGAACACGGCACGGTCCTGGAGGCACAGACCATCAGCCAGATGGTCGACCACATCCTCACGCTCCCGCAGGGCAGCCGCCTGATGCTGCTGGCACCGGTAATCCAGGAGCGCAAGGGTGAACACGTCCAGGTGCTGGAGGAACTGCGTGCACAGGGTTTCGTGCGCGCGCGCATCGACAGCGAGGTCGTGGAACTCGACGAAATGCCAAAACTCGACCTGAAGCGCAAGCATGTCATCGAGGCCGTGGTCGACCGATTCAAGGTGCGCGAGGACATTCAGTTACGCCTGGCGGAGTCGCTGGAAACGGCGCTCAAGCTGTCCGACGGGCTGGCGCGCATCGCCTGGATGGACAGGATTGGCAACGAGGAGATCCTGTTCTCCGCCAAGTTCGCCTGCCCGCAGTGCGGCTACTCGGTGCGTGAACTGGAACCGCGGCTGTTCTCCTTCAACAATCCCGCCGGTGCCTGCCCGGAGTGCGACGGCCTGGGCGTGCGCCAGTTCTTCGATCCCGCCCGGGTCGTCGCCCATCCGGAACTCAGCCTGGCCGGCGGCGCCGTGCGCGGCTGGGATCGCCGTAATGCCTATTATTTCCAGCTCATCACCTCGCTGGCCGAACATTACGGCTTCGACATCGAAACCCCATTCGAGGAACTGCCGGAAGAGTCCCAGTCCGTGATTCTCTTCGGAAGCCATGGAAAAGACATCCGCTTTCGCTACCTCAACGAGCGCAGCGGCATGGTGGAACGCACACACCCCTTCGAAGGCATCATCCCGAACATGCAGCGCCGTTACCGGGAAACCGAGTCCAGCACGGTACGCGAGGAACTGGCGCGCTATCTCGGCCACCAGGCCTGCCCCGCCTGCGAGGGCACGCGCCTCAACCTGGCGGCACGCCACGTCACGGTCGCGGGCAGGACCCTGCCGGACATCACGGCCATGCCGGTCGGTAACAACAAGGCATTGTTCGAATCGCTGCACCTGGCGGGCGTGCACGGCGAGATCGCCGACAAGATCCTCAAGGAGATCAACCAGCGGCTTGCCTTCCTGGTCAATGTCGGGCTGGATTACCTGTCTCTGGAGCGTAGCGCCGAGACCCTGTCCGGTGGAGAGGCGCAGCGCATCCGACTGGCCAGCCAGATCGGCGCCGGTCTGGTCGGTGTCATGTACATACTCGATGAACCCTCCATCGGCCTGCACCAGCGCGATAACCAGCGCCTGCTCGACAGCCTCATCCACCTGCGCGATCTCGGCAACACCGTCATCGTCATCGAACACGACGAGGAAGCGATCCGCACCGGCGACCATGTCGTCGATGTCGGTCCCGGCGCCGGCGTGCACGGCGGCCGGATCGTGGCACAGGGCAAGCCCGCCGATATCATCGCCGATGCCGATTCACTCACCGGCCAGTATCTCTCCGGCCGCAAGGTTATCCCGATCCCGGCACACCGGCAGGTCTCCGCAAGAAGTCGCTGGATGGTGATACACGGCGCCACAGGCAACAACCTCAAGGCCGTGGACGTCGAGATCCCGATCGGCATTCTGACCTGCATCACCGGCGTGTCCGGCTCCGGCAAGTCCACGCTGATCAACGACACCCTCTACCGGCATGCCGCCCAGATGCTCAACAAGGCATCCGAGGCAGGCGCACCCTGCGCGGGCATCGACGGACTGGAACACTTCGACAAGATCGTCGACATCGACCAGAGTCCGATCGGACGCACACCGCGCTCCAACCCTGCGACCTATACCGGACTGTTCACGCCGATCCGGGAACTGTTCGCCGCTACCCAGGAGGCTCGCTCGCGCGGCTACAGGCCCGGCCGGTTCAGTTTCAATGTAAAGGGCGGTCGCTGCGAGGCCTGCCAGGGCGACGGCGTCATCAAGGTGGAAATGCACTTCCTTCCCGACGTCTACGTACCCTGCGATGTCTGCAAGGGCCGGCGTTACAACCGCGAGACCCTGGATATTCGCTACAAGGGCAAGAGCATCCACGAAGTGCTGGAGATGACAGTGGAGGATGCGGTGCCGTTCTTCAGTGCAATCCCCGTGCTCGCGCGCAAGCTGCAGACCCTGATGGACGTCGGCCTGTCCTACATCACGCTGGGGCAGAACGCGACCACGCTCTCCGGCGGTGAGGCGCAACGCATCAAGCTGGCGCGCGAACTCTCCAAGCGCGACACCGGCAAGACCCTGTACATCCTGGACGAACCCACCACCGGCCTGCACTTCCACGATATCGCGCAACTGCTGGTAGTGCTGCACCGACTGCGCGACCACGGCAATACCATCGTTGTCATCGAGCACAACCTCGACGTCATCAAGACCGCCGACTGGATCATCGACATGGGGCCGGAAGGCGGCACAGGCGGCGGCGAAGTCGTGACCAGCGGCACACCGGCCGAGGTCGCCGCGCATCCGACCTCCTATACCGGCCGATTCCTGAGGCATACGCTGGAACAGTACAAGCGACAGACCGGCCAGTACGTACAATCGGGCTAAATTCGCCTCGCACTTCCTTACGGCTAAATTTCCTGTATTCCGTGTGAACGCGTAGCGAAGACCCGGAATCCTGTGGTTGTAGGTAAGCTGAGCTTGCAAAGCCCAACGAGCAGGGGTCCCGGTGATCACATCATGTTGGGCTTCACGTTGTTCAGCCCAACCTACTCGTTTCCCCGAATATCGGCCTTCCCAACCATCTGGGCTTAAGTGTGCGCCATTCGGGCTAAAATCGAATTATTCAGCGGATCCCCAAGTAATTTCTTGTTATTCCCGGCCTTAACGGCTATGCTTGCCCAACTCCGATGGCAAGCCAGCAAAACATACAAGTGTTACATGCGCCGTCTGAGCTACAGATTGGTTGCAAGTCCACCAGGTTCACTCAGAAGCTCCACCTCCCGGTATCTCCTGTTTTTACCTTCGCTGTGATCTGCGATTGATCAGCTTTTACTATCAATTTCAAAGGTAATTTAAATGACTACAGGTACCGTTAAGTGGTTCAACGAATCCAAGGGTTTTGGCTTTATCTCTCCGGCTGATGGTGGCGACGATGTCTTCGTTCATTTCTCCGCAATCCAGGGAGGCGGTTTCAAGACCCTGATTGAAGGGCAGTCGGTAAACTTCGAAGTGGAACGCGGCCCAAAGGGTCTGCAGGCTACCAACGTTACGGCCGCCTGACTTGGTGATAAGCCGAACCGGCACATGAACCCCGCCGCCTGGCGGGGTTCTTGTTTTCTACGGCGGCCACTGGCCGCCTGTCGCCAGGAGGATCAATTCATGAAGAAGATGTATATCGGCAACCTGCCCCCGGATGCCAGCGAGGAGTCTGTACGCGAGATGTTTTCCGCATTCGGTACCGTGCGCTCCATCAATGTCGCATCCGATATTTTCACCGGAAGATGCCGGGGATTCGGGCAAGTTGAAATGGAAGGTCATGAGGCCCGTGCGGCGCAGACCGCACTGGACGGCAACATGCCGGCAGGCAGCGAACGTCCCCTGCGGGTGCGTTTCGAAGACCCGCGCAAGGCGCAGGGCCGCAGGCGCCGTTAGCTGTATTAACAAATAGGGGGCAATACATGCCCCCTTTAGGGCCTGTTAACACTATGCGTCGATGGGCATAAGCATAGTGTTAACAGGCCCTCGTAGTTTGGGCTTCACTTGGTTCAGCCCAACCTACGCTCTTTTTCAGGCCCGCCGTGCTGCCTGTCCCGGAGACTTGTTACGCCCACGGGATCGCCCTGCCGGACGACCGTTGTCACCACGGCCCCGCGGCTGATTCTGCTTACCCGGGTGCGCATTGCTGCGCTGCCGGATCGGCTCGGCACGGATGGACGGATCCGGTTCAAAACCCGGAATCACGACCCTGGGCAGATCGCGCTTCAGCAGTCGCTCGATATCACCAAGCATCTTGTGTTCGTCCACGCATACCAGCGACAGCGCCTGTCCCTCGTTGCCGGCACGGCCGGTGCGGCCGATGCGATGCACGTAGTCTTCCGCTACGTTCGGCAGTTCGTAGTTCACCACGTGTGGCAGCTGGTCGATGTCCAGGCCGCGCGCCGCGATGTCGGTAGCCACCAGCACCCGCACATCGCCGTTCTTGAAATCGGCCAGTGCACGGGTGCGCGCGCCCTGGCTCTTGTTGCCATGGATCGCCGCGCTGCAGATACCGTCTTTTTCCAGCTGCTGTGAAAGACGGTTGGCACCATGCTTCGTGCGGGTAAACACCAGTACCTGGCGCCAGTTCTCCTTGCCTATCATGAAAGACAGCAGTTCGCGCTTGCGCTCCCGGTCGACCGGGTGGACCACCTGCGAGACCCGCTCGGCGGCGATGTTACGGCGGGCCACCTCGATCAGTTCGGGTTTGTGCAGCAGCTTGTCGGCGAGCTTGCGGATGTCATTTGAATAGGTGGCGGAGAACAGCAGATTCTGGCGCCGCTGCGGCAGCAGGGCAAGGATCCTGCGGATATCGTGGATGAATCCCATGTCCAGCATGCGGTCGGCCTCGTCCAGCACCAGAATCTCGACGGCGGACAGGTTCAGGGTCTGCTGCGAGATGTGATCCAGCAGCCGCCCCGGTGTCGCCACAAGGATATCCACACCGCGGCGCAGACGCTGGATCTGCGGATTGATGTTGACGCCACCGAAGATCACCGCCGAGGTCAGTGGCAGATAGCGGCCGTAGGTATGCACGCTTTCAGCCACCTGGGCGGCCAGTTCCCGCGTCGGCGTCAGAATCAGGGCACGCACGGGTCGCCGCCCCGGGTGATGCTGCGGGCGCGTATTGAGCAACTGCAATAATGGCAGGGTGAAACCGGCGGTCTTGCCGGTGCCGGTCTGCGCACCGGCGAGGAGGTCCAGCCCCTTCAGGACGACGGGAATCGCCTGGCGCTGCACCGGCGTGGGTTCGCTGTAGCCCTGATCGGCGACAGCACGAAGAAGTTCGGCCGACAGGCCGAGGGAATCGAATGACATATTCTGGAATGCTCCTGCATCGGCCTACCGGCGACACAGTGCCCGGGACGGTCTAGGCGGAATACGGTTGTGATTTTCGAGGTGAGCCGAAAGGGATTACCGCGAGAAACGGGTGCAGACCGAAGTGCACCGGACTGCGGTCACTATACCTGAGAGACTTGGAGAAAGCGATGTAATTGCATTGAGCGTTCGCCCCCCGGCCAGCACAAACACCCGCATTCAAATTACAAACCGTAAACACGGATCTTGGAAACTGGGTCACGGGCATTGCGATAATTCGAAGCCAGGAGAGAATGTCGGATTCGGCGATGGTAGCGAGTAAGGTGGTAGGGCGAGGCCATTTTTTCGAATGTTTAAGGAGATAGCCGCAACTGTTTGACGAGAAGGACCGTGAAAATAGGCACTCTCCCACCGGCGCAGTAGATCAGTCCCAAGTCCGACAGCCTCCCATCCATACACGTCATCCATGACAGCCATACAGCCCGATACAGCTACTTGCGATAACGAGAGGCTGAAACCGAATTAACCCCTCCGCACGATCTGCTATGCGTCCTGCTCTTCCAGCTCGAATTCGATCCCGCCAATCAGCTTGAAGACGAGATTGTAGATCGCACAGCCGATCACCACGAAAATATAACCAAAGACCAGATAGAAGACCGGCAGGGCTGCGAGCATGACAATCGGCAGTTCACCAGGGTTATCGTTCGCATCCACCTGCGGCCCGATAAAGAACATCATGGCCGCCATCGGTATAAACATCAGGACCGCGCTGATCGTCATCAATACCGCGAATACCTTGCCATTCTGATGAGGGCTCAGGCGAATTATTTGCGCCTTCATCTGTACCTCCTTGTCATGGATGGAAACAGGGTGTCAGTTTACATCATTCCGGAATACAGTAAGGGAAGCACTGACTAATACGCCAATACTCGAATTGTGCTTACTTACGGCTAAATTTCCTGTATTCCGTGTGAACACGTAGCGAAGCCCCGAGTCCTGTAGTGGTAGGCTTCACGTTATTCAGACCAATCTACTCGTTTCTCGGGCATAACGGTCTTCCCAACCAGTTGAGCTTACGTAAGTGCCATTCTGCTCTAACACCATTATCGCCCGGAGTTATCCTAGGTGCCGATATAGCTCATCGTCTGGATTTCGGGCAATGCTTCTGATTCATCCTTTAACTCCGGGAAGACCCTGTAAACGACAACACCGAGACCAACGCTTAACCTGACGTATCTAGTCTGTCCTTCGTCAATAGTAAATGTCAGTGCCTTTTCAACTTCGGATGTCATCGACACTGTACAGTCGCCGGGTTCCTGATCAACATAAAAAAATCCGCCGGGTGTTGATTTGCCAATGATTCCCCCGTTAAGCCAGACTTTGGGCTGGATGCCTGCGCCGAACATTTTGCCTGGGCGGTAAAAATAGATTCTTCCTGTACCAGGCTTTGCCTGAGCTATGGACGATTGTATGTCCTTGAACTGTGGGCCACTGGCGCAGCCACTCAAAACGGTGAAGATAAATACCACGATCCATGTTTTATATAGATTCACAATTTACTCCTTTGCTTGTGTGTGGTGATGTAATGTAATGGTATTTGCTGTTTTGCTTCCGAGAACACCCGTTCAACAGGCAGGTAGAAGCCGGTTAATCTTCCATCTTGTATAACAAGGTAGGCTTCATGTACGTTGGACCCTTCGATTGTGAATATACTGTTGGCTGATTTGTAGACATGGCCTTTGGAGATGGAGCCGACATATTCCCACAATGATCCGGCCTTTATGAGGCGTTCATAACCGGCAGACGAACTGACTTCCGCGTCTTCCATTACTTGTATGGATTTTTCTTTGCACTCATCCATATGGCGAGGCAAAGATGTTGCCTGTGTTTTGATATTTGGCGCGCAGCTGGCCAGAAAGATGGCAGTCAAACTGCAACAAATCAGTTTGGCGGTTGCCGCTGATGTTTTCATGCGCTTAACAGATATGCGAGGGTTGTTTTGCATTATTCTGCAGGTAAATTCTGGCGACGCCAGCGAGCGCGAATATACCACATAGAATACTGAAACACAGCTGGTCAGGCTGAATGCAACGATAGGATAATTCATCGCAAATCGGGATAACAGGTCCGACTAATGCGTGTACCCTTTGAGGTAAGTCGGATATTGGCGTTACGTTATTCAGTGGTGCGTCTGCGCCAGGACACATACCACAGTGCCAGCGCAATCGACAGGAACAATGCCTGCCCGATGACGAAATAGTATCGCTGGGTATGCAATGCCGGCACCGCGAAACCGGCAACGACCGCGTTGATCAGCATCTGGAAGAAGCCCTGCATCGATGCCGCCGTACCGCGGTGATCCGGGAAACAGTCGAGTGCGAGTATGGTGACCGCGGGCATGATCATGGCAGTGCCGATCGCATAGATCACTAGGGGGCCGATGGTGAACAGGATGGTTGCGTCGTACAGAGCTACCTGGGTGAGGTTGAGAAAGACAGCCGTTGCGAGGACACCGAACCCGGTGCTGACGATCCGCACCGGCGACCAGCGATGTGACAGGCGGCTGGAAATGAAAGCACCCAGCATCAAACCAGCGACCATCGGGATGAACTGCACACTGAAATCATCCGTGCCCAGGCCGAGGAAATCGTAAATGACCGTCGGCGCGCCTGCGATATAGAGAAAGATCCCGGCAAAGGTAAAGCCCAGGCTCAATACCATCCAGGGGAATTGACGGTGTTGCAAGGTCCGCGCGTAGACACGTGCAACGGCCAGCGGTTGAACCGACTGGCGATGTGCTTCGGGCAAGGTCTCGCGGATATAGGCTGCCATCCCGATGAGCAGCGCCCCGAACAGGCACAGGAACCAGAACACGCTGCGCCAGCCGTAGTTATCGTGGAGCCATGCCCCCAGCACGGGTGCAATGGCCGGCGCGAGCGCGAACATCAGCGTCACCTGCGACATTGCACGGTGCGCGCTTTCGGCATCGTGCGCATCGCGTATCATCGCCCGCCCGACGATCAGGCCACCGCTCGCCGCGAAACCCTGCAGTGTGCGCAACACGATGAAGGTGGTGACACTGGCGGCCAGCGCGCAACCCACGGAAGCGGCGACATACAGTGAAAGGCTGCCCATGATCACCAGCCTGCGCCCGACCCGGTCGGACAACGGGCCCCACAACAACGTGGATGTCGCGAACGCAGCCAGGTAAACCGACAGGCTCTGGCTCAGCAGGGCACGACTGATACCGAACGTCGTCTCGATGTCCGGAAATGATGGCAGGTAGGCATCGATCGAGAAAGGCCCCACCATCGACAGCAACGCGACAATGAAGGTCAGGCGGGTATGCACGCCTGGTCGGGTAGCAAGTGGATCAGCAGGAGGTGGCAGCAAGGGGTTTTGGAAAACTGAAGTGAAGACCTATGCGTCAGGATCGTGTCATATCACATCGGCAGATTATATGAGTGAAAGAAGTTCTCTGAAACCATTCGTTGAGTTCAGCCTTCCCTGAGGACGCTACCGTCACTCCGGCACAGGCCGGAATCCAGCACTTGATAGCTTCTGATCAATCGAGCACAAGCCTTGTCGGGTTATTGCGTACGGAACACACCCCTGACAAACCGGATCTGGCCCTCGCACAGGCTGCGGGTGGCGTTCTCGGCCTTCAGTGCGAGATTGTCGACGTACACCGACAGGCTCAGCTGGACCTGCGCAGCGGCTTCGGGCGCGCTGTTCGCGGGCGTCCCGTCCAGTTGACCGGCGCTGGCATCCTCGAAGCATTCCACAAGGAATCCGCTCGCACCGAGCATGGCATTCATCTCTTCAACAGAAATTAGGACATTGTCGGCAGGGTCGGTGGCCCACGGCAGTGGAAAATAGGATACCGCTGTATCCCCGGCGGCCATTTCCTGGAAAGCGAAGCGGCCGCCAGGCTTGAGGACCCGGTAGACCTCCGCGTAGAGCTGGCGCTTGTCCGCGATATTCATGCCGACGTTCTGCATCCAGACGACATCAAACGAATCATCGGGGAACGGTAGGTCGAGCGCGCTGCCCTTGTATACACCGATCCGGTTGTCGAGGCCAGTCAGGCGGTTCAGCAACTCCGCGCACCTACAGTAATCGTCTGACAGATCGATGCAGTCCACGCGGCAGCCGGGCGCGGCCGCGAGCATCCGGGCGGGGCCGGCCAGCCCGGCGCCGATATCGAGCACACGATCCTCGGCCCGGATCTGCGCCAGCTCCTGTAACACCTGCGAAGCATGGAATCCGCCCGTATGGAAATGGTCAAGCGCACCCAGCATCTCCGGTGAGATGCGTTGTTCGGGATCCAGTCCGGCTGCACGCAGCGCCGCCAGGATGCGCGCCTCGATATCGCCGGCCGCGTAGTGGATTTCCATGCCTGTCACGAGTGTGCCTCCTCAATATTCAGGGGTCAGGTCCCGGTTCTGGTTCAAGGGGAAACCCGGATCTGACCCGTCTCGCAGTAGGAACGCCGGTTACCCGGCGCCCCCTGCACAGTCCCGGACGTGCGGTATTGCCGCATCCGGTTCTTCGGTCGTACTCGCTATCGCGCAAGACAAGATCATCATACAGACACCCTCC
>Ga0210124_1000059_pt1 | contig 65830 bp, 54 predicted proteins | sample Muzzi_PWC_D2_FD_185554 | JGI IMG/M metagenome (GOLD analysis project Ga0210124, IMG submission 185554) | Wetland microbial communities from San Francisco Bay, California, USA, that impact long-term carbon sequestration - Muzzi_PWC_D2 (SPAdes) | ecosystem: Environmental > Aquatic > Marine >...
AGAGCGGCTTGTTGCGGTACTGGATGAGCGTTGCGCCCCCGGCGATTGCCCGGCTTGCCCGATCCGCCAGTTCACCGGCTGGAATCAGCTGATTGTCGGTTATGGCATAGAGGCCACGGCGCAACGGCCCGTGTTTCATTCATTCCTCCCCCTTTGCCCAGAACAAGCGTTCCGGCAGGTGCTGCCCCATGCCCGGACGGTAACCTTGTTGCAGGGCATGCCAGGTAAATTCCTGGGCCTCGTGGATTGCCTCGAAAGGCCCCAGTCCGCGGGACATGAGCCCGGCGATGCAGGCGGCCAGTGTGCAGCCTGAGCCGTGATAACTTTGTGGCAGGCGTTCCCAGGTGAATGACTCCAGCAGGTGATGGTTGTGATAAAGGGTATTGATAACCGCCGGGGTGTGCTCGTGGGTGCCGGTGATCAGGACATATTCGGCACCCAGGTCCAGCAGGGCAATCGCACAGGCATCCAGGGTGTCGGCTTCCGGTGCCAGCAGGCGTGCTTCATGGCTGTTCGGGGTGGTTACGGTAGCGAGCGGCAGCAACAGGACCTTGATCGCTTCCAGCAGTCCTGGTTCCGCAAGACTGGTTCCGTACCCCGAGGCCAGGACGGGATCGAGAATGACCGGAATATCCGGATAATCCCGGAGAATGCTGTGAACCGCCTCCACGGTTTCAACCCTGCCGAGCATGCCGATCTTGAACGTCGCGACCGGCATGTCTTCCAGGACGGCGCGGGCCTGGGTGATGACGAGCGGCGCATCGAGGGCGCTGAAATCCACAACATTTTGCGTATCCTGTGCGGTAATTGCGGTAATGACCGTAGCGGCATGGCAACCCTGGCTCGCCAGTGTTTCAATATCCGCCTGAATGCCGGCACCCCCGCTTGGATCATGACCTGAAAAGGTCATTACGACAGGAATATGGTCCATGACGGTAGCTTAGTGAGAAAACCCGCCCGAAGCAAAGCGAAGATGCAGGAAGCGTATATGCAATACCGGTTTCGAGGGTAAAATGCCCGGCTTGCGGCATGATTGCCGGAAGACATGGGAGAAAAGGATGGATGAATACAGGGAATTCATGTGCGTGGTTTGCGGTTTTGTATACAGTGAGGCTGATGGTCTGCCGGAGGAGGGTTTTCCGGCCGGCACTCGCTGGGAGGATATCCCTGAGACCTGGGTTTGCCCTGAATGCGGAGCGAGCAAGGAGGATTTCGAGGTCGTCGAAGTCTGATGCTGCAGAATCGGTGTTTTTGTCTAAACTGTAACTGGAGTCCGTCCTCATGGAGAGCTGCCGAAAAACCGGCAGTCAGAGGGGTAACTACTGGGCTACGGGGATTTGCCATGAGCAGCTTTACTGAAACACTATCAGAGATGACCTCGGTAGCCGACAGCTTCTGCCAGTTGGTTGACCGCACCGGCCGCGCTCCCGGCAACTGGCTCGTCATGCTCTATGAACTCATGCCGAGGTTGCACGCGGCGGTTACTGCACTGAATAACTTCGATACCGGAGATGTACCCGTCGACGGGGTGGATCTGGATGAGCGTTTCGAGCTCTACAGCCGGTTGCGCAAGTCACTTGGGGACCTGGACAGCTACTGTCTCGAATTCGATGCCTACCCCGAGGAAGTGCACATGACGGGCAGCCTTGCCGATGATCTCACCGATATTTATTTCGATCTGTTGCAGGGCCTGGAACTCGTGGATGATGCCTGGCCACAGCGCGCTGCGCAGGTATGGCAGTCGACTTACCGCCTCCACTGGGGTCAGCATCTGGTGGATGCAGAACGGCATCTCTACGCACTTAAGGTGCGTGACAAGCTGGTATTGTGCTAATCCGGATTTTACGGCCTAGCCGGAAATGATGCGCTTACCCTGCCTGGAAGGGATTCACCGGCATTGCAGACGTGCACGTTCGTGTCTGGCTGTAGCTGCGGGCCGTTAGCGGGTCCGGCAGGGGCGGTGATTCATGATTCCGTCACGGAATATAGATCTGTGTGTTTACCCGCGATCAAAACCCATTAGAATAGGTGGGGACATGCCCGTGTTGGGGCATGCGCTGTCGATACTGCGGGTTAACAAAATGATTCAGTTGCGAAAAGCACAAAGAGGATTCACCCTGATTGAGGTCATGGTGGTTGTCGTGATCCTGGGCATTCTGGCCGCGATTCTGGTGCCCAAGGTCATGGATCGACCGGAGCAGGCGCGCATCACCAAGGCACGCCAGGATATCCGTGCCCTTGAAGCGGCCCTAAATCTCTACAAACTGGACAACTATGTCTATCCAACAACGGACCAGGGCCTGGAAGCGCTCGTTGAGAAACCCTCGTCACCGGAGCCGCAGAACTGGAAGGACGGTGGCTATATCGATCGCTTGCCGATGGATCCCTGGAAACAGGCCTATCTATTCCTGAGTCCAGGCCAGCATGGGGCCATAGATATCTTCTCGCTGGGGCCGGACCAGCAGCCCAGCGACGACGATATCGGGAATTGGGATTTACAGTAAAGGTTTTATGCGTAATTCGCCGGCAAGATCACCAGGGTGTTCCGCCGGTTTTACCCTGCTTGAATTGCTGGTTGTCCTGGTGCTCATCGGGATCATATTTTCCTTCGCCGTGTTGTCACTGGGTGGTGATGACCTTGCCGGGATGATGAAGCGTGAAACCCGGCGTCTGGGGACGCTCCTGGATCTTGCGAGTGACGAGGCGGTCACACGCGGCGAGGAAATGGCCGTGCATTTCACTTCTGCAGGCTACGAATTCCTGATACTCAAGGACGGAAAGTGGCAGGCTCCGGAGGCAGACAATCTGCTGCAGTCTCGCGAAATGCCCTCGGATATAGAAATTCGCCTGGAAGTAGACGGGGATAATCCGGGACTGACCAAGTCCGGCGAGAATGATGATGAGGAAGTCACGCCGCAGGTCTACATACTCTCCAGTGGTGAGATGACACCGTTTTCAGCCACACTGCAGTCACGCCAGAGCAGCACGCGTTATCATCTAAGCGCATCGATTCTGGGTGATGTCACCTGGGAGCCGGAGGAGTCATCATGGTGAGTGTGTGCCGGCAGCGTGGTTTCACCCTGCTCGAAATTCTGGTTGCCCTGACCATCCTGGCACTGTCCATGGGAGCGATTATCAAGGCGTCGGGCGATTTCACCGTGAACCATGCCTGGTTGCGCGACCGTACCCTGGCGACATGGGTGGCACGTGATGTGCTGGTCGGGTTCCAGGTCGAGAATACCTGGCCCGGGGTAGGCGAGCAGGAGGGAACCCAGGAGATGGGGCGCCGGGAATGGCGCTGGCTGGCGCGGGTTTCCCAGACCGATGAGAAAAAACTGCGCCGTGTGGATGTTGAGGTCTACCTGCCGGATACAGATGAGGATGAGCCGGTCACGGTACTCAGCGGCTTTCTGAGACAACCCGATATCGGGTCATGAAAACAGGCAGGAATATTCCCGTGATGGCCGGGTTTACCCTGCTGGAATTGCTGGTTGCACTGGCGATATTCAGCCTGCTGGCGGTGATGGCCTACAACGGTCTGAAAGTCGTTCTCAACCAGCAGGCCGAGGTGGAACTGCAGGCCGATGCACTGGCCGAGTTGCAGAAGGTTTATCTGTTGATGCAGCGGGATATCGAACAGGCGGTGCCCCGGCCGGTGCGTAATGAATACGGTGACGAGCAACCCGCGCTCATCGGCGAAGCTACCCTGCAACTGACCCGTGGCGGCTGGAGCAATCCGGCCGGATACCAGCGCAGCACCTTGCAACGTGTCGGGTACGCCTACGAGGACGGACAGCTGGTGCGCTATAGCTGGACGGTGCTCGACCTTGCCCAGGACAGTGAGCCTCTGCGGCAACCCCTGGTCAAAGATGTCGAGGATATGATGCTCCGCTATCTTGCCGAAGATAACTCATGGGTGGATCAGTGGCCGAATCCATTGGTAGCGGGGCAGCCCCAGGCCAGCAATACCGCTCTGCCGAGGGCGGTTGAAGTCACGCTCGATCACGAAAAATTCGGTACCTTGGTATGGCTGTTCCGGTTGCCGGGATGAACCGGCGACGCACACTGGCCGGCAAGCTCCTGAAACAGCGTGGTGTTGCGCTGATCACCGCGCTGCTGGTTGTCAGCCTGGCAACGGTCGCGGCTGTCGCCATGGCGACGCGCCTGCATGTGGATGTGCGTCGTACCGGAAATCTGCTGCATGGCGAACAGGCCTATGCCTATGCGCTGGCGGCGGAAAGCTGGGCAGAGGTCATTCTGCGCCGCGATGCCGATGACAGCAAGGTCGATACGCTTGCCGAAGACTGGGCAACGGCACTGCCACCCATTGCTGTCGAGGGTGGGTATGTGAGGGGGCATATCGAGGATCTGCAGGGGCGTTTCAATGTCAACAATGTGGTCGACGCAAACGGCAATCCGAGCACTCCCGACCTGGAATATTATAAACGCCTGCTCGGGGTGCTGGGGTTGGGATCGGAACTGGCCGCGGCGCTGCTGGACTGGATCGACCCGAACATCAATGCGACTTTTCCGGACGGTGCCGAGGATCAGTACTATCTGCTGGAGACGCCGCCATATCGAGCCGCAAACCGTCCACTCAGCAGTCTCAGCGAATTGCGCCTGGTCAAGGGCTACAGCCAGGAAGTGGTTGCAGCACTGGAGCCGTATATCACGGCCCTGCCGGATGCAACCGCTCTGAATGTGAATACCGCCTCGCTCGTGGTGCTGCAGGCATTGCATGCCAAGTTGACCCAGGCGGATGCCGAGCAGATTGTTGCGGCGCGCGGGGATAAAGGATTCAAGGACCTGGCCACTTTCCAGGCACTCAATGCCCTGGCAGGTCTGCGGCTTGACGTGACCGTGGACGTCAAGAGCAACTGGTTCAGCGTTATCACGGATGTACAGGTGGGCCGCGGCCTGGCCAGACTGGACAGCCAGTTGCACCGGGGCGGTAAGCTGGTGGTGGTCGGCTATCGTGTCCGTACCCGGCGGCTGCTTCCCTGAATATGCACGGATGCACGAATTGCGGGGCAGGTGCATAGTTTCAGAAGGAATTTCTGCTAGGATATCGAACTCCATGGTACAGGGGGCTGACAATGCGTAATACCCTGCTGCTCAGACCGGATTCCATCGAGGATGACAGCTGGCGCTGGCTGCGGTTGGGCGAAGATGAAACACCCCAGGGTGGAATCCATGCAGGATCCCTTGCAGATGCGTCCGACGAATCCGCCGGCTTGCGTGTTACGGTGCTGGCCCCCGGTGATGAATGTCTGCTCACCCGGGTGGTAGTCCCCGGCAGCAGCCGGAACAAGCTGTTGCGCGCGGTTCCGTACGCACTGGAAGAACAGTTGTCCGATGAGGTCGAAAATCTGCATTTTGCCCTGGGTAAAACCATGATCGACGGTGCCTGGCCTGTCGTTGTTATCAGCAGGTCCTTCATGCGCGCTCTGATGGACGCAGTTACCGAAGCAGCTATCGATGTCCAGCAGATTTTCTCGGAGCTGCAGGCAGTCCCGGTGACAGATGACAGAATCACCGTGCTGGTGGACGAGGATATCGCATTGGTTCGTACCGGCCCGTATTCCGGATACGCAGCTGACAGCGAGAATCTCGATTTCCTGCTGGCGGGAGAACCACACGACGAGGATACGCCGCCGCCGGCGATGCTCCTGCTGTTGCGCGAACACAGCCAGTTGCCGGATATCGAAGAACGGGCAACGGAGATGCAGATTCAGCAGTTTGCCGGAGATCCTCTGGCGGTTTTTTCACGGGGGCTGGACGCCAACGCCATCAATCTGTTGCAGGGCGCTTTCAGCCGTAGTGGTGAGTGGCTTCGAATCTGGCGGCCCTTGCGGGCGACTGCGGCATTGCTGCTTACCGGCGTCCTGATCAGCAACGTGGCAATGGGAATCGATTATTACCGCCTCGGCCGGGAGAGTGATCGCCTGAGGGCGGAAATCGAACAGACGTTCAGAAAGGCGCTACCGGCAAATACGCGTATCGTAAATCCCCGGGTGCAGTTGCAACAGCATCTGGACCAGTTACAGAAGCGTCAGGGTGCCGGTGGCGGTTTTCTGGGATTGCTGGCAAGGTCCGGCGCGGTTCTGAAGAACATGCAGGGTGTCGAGGTCCAGGGTGTCAGTTTCCGCAGCGGACGTCTTGATGTCGACCTGACGGTCTCCAGCCTGCAGGTGCTGGATGAACTGAAACGAAATATTTCGGAGACCGGGAAGTTATCCGTGGAAATCCAGTCTGCCACGACGGGTGCCGATCAACGGGTGCAGAGCCGCCTGCGCATTCAGGGAGTTGGTTCATGAGAGAGTGGCTGGAAGGTCTGGAGCCCCGGGAGCGCCTGCTGGTAATTGCGGGCACCGGCCTGCTTGCTGTATTCCTGGTATTTGCCCTGGTGTGGCTTCCCCTGCATTCCGGCTATAAGGACCTGCGTGCAAGGGTTGCCGAGCAGCACGATACCATCGCATGGATGCAGCGCAGCGTGAAGCAGATTGAACAGCTAAAACGCAGTGGTGGAACCGCTGTCACCGGCCTGGGCGGGCGCTCGCTGCTTGCGGTGACGGACAGCACGGCACGCGCGGGTGGTCTGGGAACGGAATTGAAGCGGGTCGAGCCCGAAGGCAAGGACAGTGTGCGTGTCTGGCTGGATGGGGCATCCTTTGACGTGCTTGTTAAATGGCTTGGTACCCTGAGTGCCACACACGGAATACACGTCGATAACGCCACACTGGAACGCAATGATGCCCCCGGCCGGGTCAATGCCCGCCTGACCTTGCAGGCTACCGCCTTGTGAAACGTGCCTGGCCCCTGCTTGCGATCGGGGCAGTCGCTTACCTTCTGGTCCTCGTAGTCGATTTTCCCGCAGTCCGTCTGGTGCCATTACTGGAACGGCAGTTGCCCGGCCTTGCCCTGCATTCGGTGAGCGGTTCGGTTTTTGCCGGACAGACCGAGCAGCTGGTATACCAAGGGTTTGATCTCGGACCACTGTCCTGGCGCATTCGACCGGCCAGGCTGTTGCTGGGTCACCTGGAATACCAGCTCGCCATGTCCAGTCCCGGAACTCCCGGGCATGCGATCATTTCCATGAATCTCCGGGGAGATATCATAGGTCGGGATATTGAACTTGAGCTCCTGCCTGAACCGATTGTGAATCATTATTCCCCCGTTCCGGTCAGGACCAGTGGCGAAATCCATGTGCAAATCGATACGTTCGAGCTGGCAGGATCATTTCCGGACGAGCTTGACGGTCTGGTCAGCTGGAAAAGTGGGGCATTGCTGGAACCCGTCGAACTACTTCTGGGTGACGTGGCCATGCAGCTGGCCATGCAGGATGACGTGATTGTAGGCACGATTGTGGAGGGGGGGAGGCTGGAGAGTGCGGGGGAAACCAGGCTGTTCCCCGACGGCCGCTACCAGGTGAATCTGAAGATCATGCCGAACAACGAAATGAGCAATGAGACGCTTGACGCCCTGCAGGTGGTTTGGCGGATGCAGCCGGATGGAGAGCTGGTTTTTACCGCCAACGGGCGGATCTAGGGGCTGTCGGAGTAGTGCGATCGTAGCGAGCGAGGTGGAAGGGCGAGGCTATTTTTTCGATCATTTATGGAGAAAAGCCGTAACGAATTGACGGAAATGACCGGGATAACGGGGGGCACTCTCCCACCCCGCGCAGTAGGTCAGTCCCAAGTCCGACAGCCTGGATTTCTCACCGGGCGGCCCCGGAGGTTAAAATCGATTGAAGGAATTGAAGCGGTGGCGAACAAAAAAGAAAACTGCGTGTTATCTGGTAATGCTTATCCAGGCAAGGAAAGCGGGCTAGCCCGTCAACCGGCGCATATTTTGTCATGGATTTGCTGAATCTGTCCTGCCCGTCGCAACACGACTATACGGACCCCACCGTGGAGCGGGATGTGAGCCGCCTGCAGCACTGGTTGTCCAATCTTCCACTTATGGATGTCGTGGAGACAGTGCGACTTGTCCATACCGCGCTGGATGCCTTCAACGAGCAGAAAATTGATGATGCCCAGCGCTTCCGGTTCCTGGAGGTATATCGAACTACGGTCCAGCGGCTATTCGTTACCCTGGATCCACTGCATCTCCGGCAGTTGTCACTTTCCAAGACCAAGCGACAGGATGCGGTCAAGGGGCTTGCAGGCCTGTTCCTCAGCATGGCAGGTGGGTACAAGCTGATTGTCGTCAGCCTCTACCGGGGGGTGAAGCCCGGTATACAGCCCCCCCGGCTTTTGGGAGAAGCCATCAACCGGGCTTTGGAACAGCTGGCGTATGCACAGCTGGACAGTTATCGCTTTTACAGGGCCGTGCAGCCGTTCGTGATCGCGGAATTACACCAACTCTACAGGGTGGCGCGGTACCATGGTCTGCTCGGCAGTCACCTGGAAGAGGGCGGAGACAATCAGTTATTACCGACCACGGCCATGTTGTATCACACCAGCATGCTACTGACGCTTACCGAGCCATTCAGGTTGGCCGAGGGGGAGGTCGGCCTGTTGTACGATGTATTGCTGCAGTATGCCGGTGAATGCCGGGTCATCCCCGGCGACCGGTGGTCGGGCAAGGGGGAAGGGTTGTTCCTCATCGATCTGCAGGGAGAGGATCCGCCCGTGCCCTGCATGGTTCTGGAATCGCCTGTCGAGGCGCGCGAACCCTACCTGCTGGATGCGCGGGAGTCCCTGTCCAGGGTAAGGGAACGCCTGGCAAGTACCCCGGCAAAGGTGCGCATGCAAAGTCCCGAGGCGATGTTGTTACGGAGGCTGATGCCGGATGATTTTGCTGCCGCAAACCGGCGTGACCAGCGGCATACTGTTTTCCACAGCGTGGAACTCCTGCTGGGTCTGGAGAATATCCACCATTACCTGCTGGCGGTTGCCGCGTCTGATAGGGAGCAGGAAACGCGTGCCAGGGACGTCGCCGGTATCGTTTCATGCAGTATAGTGGATCGCAGCCAGAACGGTATGAAACTGTTATGGGAAGAGGGCGGGGCGGTTGAAGCGCGGGTGGGTGAACTGATTGCGGTTCTGGAAGGCGAAGGTGAGAAGCAGATGGTGAGGCTTGCGATCATCCGCTCGCTGCAGATCCGGGCGGAAGGCGGGACGGAATTCGGCGTACAGGTGATGCAAGGCGGAGCCGGCGCGGTTTCCTGCGGGCCTGCGGGTGATCCGGAGAATGCCGTTCATGCCCTGTTCATACACGCGGATGAATCAGAGGATCTCGGGGCCACCCTGATCGCGGCCAAGGGCCTGTATGACGCTGGACGCCACCTGCTGATTGACGTCGGCGGCACACGTGTCAGTGCCCGTGCCGGACGCCTGGTTGCCGATACTCCCGTGATTGATCGGTTTGAATTTTCCGCCGGTTAAAGAGACATGTCCCGGGTGGCATGCTACGCTCACGTGCCTGAAAGCACTGCGGTCAATCCGGGTTACACCAGCGTTATGTCGAGAATCAAGAATATTCCTGTGGGTATAAAGATAACGGCGGAAAACAAGTGTGGTTTCTGCACCAATTCGCAATGCTGCACCTACATCACGGAGCACCTGGATACGCCACGCTCCATGAATGATTTCGATCACCTTCTCTGGCAATTGTCACACAAAGGGGTACAGGCCTACAAGGATGAAGACGGCTGGTTTCTACTGATCAATAACCCCTGTACACACCTGCTTGCGGATGGCCGTTGTGGCATTTATGCAGAACGGCCGCGCATATGCCGGGAATACAGCAATGATTTTTGCGAATTCGACGAGCCTGCGGAAGCGAATTTCGAGTTGTTCTTCGACGGTTATTCGGCTTTGCTGAAATATCTGAAGCGCCGCTTCAAGTCGTGGGAGAAGTTTGCCGCCAGTCGCGATCAGGCATGATCTCGTCGAACCCGTCAATTGCCTTGAACTCATCGATCTCCCGGGGCGGCGACCGGCTGTCCGGCCTGCGAATGGCACGCAGGTAGCGGATGCCGAACTCGCGTGCGGTGCGCAGGATCGGCAGGCTGTCATCGATGAATAGCGTGGAGTCGCTGTTGAAGGGTAACCTGTCTCCAAGCAGCGACCAGAATCGTGGATCTTCCTTCGGATAGCCGAAATCGTGCGCGCAGATCAGGGCGTCGAATTCCTGCGTCAGCCCGGTAATTTCCATCTTCAGGTCCAGACTCCTCACGTGGGCATTGGTGAGCATGACCACATGCTTGCCGGCATTGCGGGTTTTTCGCAGGAATTCCTCGACGTGTCCGTGTACCGCGATCAGATGATGGATTTCCTGTTTCAGGTCAACAATGTCCAGTTCAAGTTCCCGGCTCCAGTACTCGACGCAGTACCAGTCCATCGTGCCTTCCTTGAGGCTGAATTTCCGGAACAGCAGGGACTTGGCCTGCTCTATATCAAGGTTGTGTTTCTCGGCATAGCGCAGCGGTACATGCTCGCGCCAGAAATGGTTGTCGAAGTGGAGGTCAAGCAGCGTACCGTCCATGTCGAGAAAGACGTTGTCGATTTCATGCCAGGGTAGCATTGCTTGTAGTCACCAGGTAATCAGCTGATTATTACTATGCCATGGATTCCGGGTATACTGCATGTCCAATCACTGCGAACGATCCGCGTGTTTGCCGTTTCTTAACACTATATTGCAGGTTCCAGCATGAATAATGCAATACGGTCCCCCGATGTGGCGGACTTGCTGAATCCGGTTGCGGCACTTGCCTTAAAGGCGGGTGCCAGGATTCTAGAGATCTATAACAGCGATGAGTTTTCGGTTCAGGAAAAGGCTGACAGGTCACCATTGACGGCTGCCGATCTGGCTTCCCACCGGACCATCATCGCGGGGCTTACGGCCTTGACACCGGGAATTCCCGCCTTATCCGAGGAGTCCGCCAGCCTGCCGTACCAGGAGCGTGCCACCTGGCAACGGTACTGGCTGATCGATCCGCTCGACGGCACCAAGGAATTTATCAAACGCAACGGTGAGTTCACCGTGAATATCGCGCTGATAAACGACGGTGTGCCTGTGATGGGCGTGGTGCACGTGCCCGTGAGCGGTGTCAGCTATCTCGGATGCGAGGGAATGGGTGCGTTCAAACAGGAACCGGGGGCACAACCCAGTCCGATCAGTGTCAGGAAACCGGGTGCCGGAACGGTGAAGGTGGTCGGCAGCCGCTCTCACCGGGGGGATTCCCTGAACCGGTTCCTGGATAATCTGGGGGCGTACGAGATGATCGGTATGGGCAGTTCCCTGAAGCTGTGCCTGGTGGCGGAGGGACTCGCGGACATCTATCCGCGTCTGGGGCCGACCTCGGAGTGGGATACCGCCGCCGCCCAGTGCGTCGTAGAGCAGGCGGGGGGGTATGTTACGGATACCACGATGCAACCCCTGCGCTACAATACCAAAGAGTCACTCCTAAATCCCTATTTCCTGGTGTTTGGTGACAACAGCCGGGACTGGTCCGCGTATCTATAGCTGGGGGGCGCACGGAACGGAGGGATACAGCAGCCGTTCCGGTGCTGGATTGCTCCCGTGTCATACCCGATGACACACGCGGTAAATGACCTATTCATGCCTTGTTTGCAAGCGTTTTGATGTCAGCCTGACCAGCTGGTACATCGACCAGACCCCGATGATCCCACCCGCAATATCGGCTATGGCATCGAGACTGTCAGCCGTACGCCCCGGTATGAAGTATTGGTGTAATTCGTCGGTGATCCCGTAGAGTCCTGACAGCAGGCACACTTGCCAGGCCTGTGCTGGCCGGTAGCCCCCCGATGCCTGCACGCGTGCGCTGCCCATACCGAGAAACCCCAGGGTCGCATAGGCCACGAAATGCATGAGCTTGTCCTGATGGGCGAATACATGCTGGAATGGCAGATAGGGTTGATTGGACAGATAGAAAATAAGACCGGCCCAGAGACACATGAACAAGAATGACAATTTTCGCCATGGAAATGTGCCCATGGTCTAGATGCCTGCTTCCTGCCGGTGCCATTGCCACGCGGTCTGAATGATTTCCCGGATATTTTCGTAGCGCGGCTGCCAGCCCAGCTGCTCGCGAATCCGGCCGGAATCTGCAATCAGGACGGCCGGATCACCCTTTCTGCGTGGTGCGGTGATTGCGGGTATCGTATGTCCGGTAATGCTGCGCGCCGTATCGATGATCTGTCTGACCGAGTAGCCGGTACTGTTGCCGAGGTTGTAAATGGAATTGTCCCGGCCACCCAGCAGGGCCTCCAGGGTCAGTAGATGTGCCCGGGTGAGGTCGGACACATGGATATAGTCTCGCAGGCAGGTCCCGTCCGGTGTTGGGTAATCATCACCGAAAATATGGATGGCCTCGCGCTCTCCGGTGGCCACCTGGAGCACCAGCGGAATCAGATGGGTTTCCGGGTGATGGCGTTCGCCGATCGTTCCGGAGGCATCCGCACCGGCGGCATTGAAGTAGCGCAGGATACTGTAGCGCATGTCGCCAGCCTGGCTGAGGTCGTACAGGATGCGCTCGACCGCCAGCTTGGATGCACCGTAGGGGTTTTCCGGGGCACATGGGTGATCTTCAGTGATCGGGGTTTGCTGCGGCTCGCCGTAGACCGCGGCCGTGGAGGAGAAGATAAAGTGTCTGACCCGCGCCTGCTGCATCACCTCCAGCAGTGCCAAGGTGTTGGTGACATTGTTTCGATAGTAGAGCAGCGGCTCATTTACGGACTCACCTACCAGGGAATGTGCGGCAAAGTGCATTACGGCGGCGATCGGATACTCTCGAAACACCCTTTCAATATCGTCTGGTTTGCCCAGATCACCGGCGCAGAACTTGCCACCCGGGATCAGGTCGCGATGGCCACGGGACAGGTTGTCGAGAGTCACGACCGGGTATCCCGCACGTAACAGGTCAAGCACCATGTGTGAACCGATATAGCCGGCACCACCGGCAACCAGGATCATGGGTTTAGTCATGGCCGGCCATGAATTCAGAGCTTGATCCTGGTGTTGCAGGTATGGATCGAATCCGCAAGGGATGTGAGTTGCCGGCTGAGTACCCTGCCGAAATCCGGGTTTGCCCGGTGCAGGCTGGATTCGGTCGCGGTGGAATCGTTGTAAAGTAGGGGACCTTGCCATTTTGCCAGAATCCCGGCCAGGTGTGGCGCAAGCGGCGTACCGGTCTCCGGCCTGTCTACCAGCATGACATCGAAGCGGCTCGCATCCAGGGCGGCGACCTGTGTGGCAATCAGGGGGATATTGTGAACCACATCAAAACCATAGCTTGCCAGCAGTCTTGACAAGTAAAGCCCTAAGTTTGCCTGGGCGGCGCAGATTGCCAGGCGCAGTTTTTTTTTTTGGCGGTTCCTCACCCGAAGGAGGATCATTCATTCCGGTGAGCGCTTGTCCTGTGGAAGTATCCGAATGGCCATTTGGCTTGTCCGCCAGCGGGATCGGGTGATGTGAGGAGACATCTAGACGTGGTTCCGCGTGTATTGCATTCCCGGCAGTTGTTCCTTGCGGTTGCTCTGCTGCCAGGGGTCTGCCCGTGTCGACGGGATCCGGTGAGGCAGGACCATCGCCGGACTCAACTGTGCTTTCCACCGGTGCAGTTGCGTCGATTTCTTCTTCGGGCTCCTCGAAACCGGGCAGTTCTCCCGCCTCGATCACGGGAAATATGCCTCCTTGCTGTTTCTCCCGGGCGACATCCGCCACCAGCCGCGCATTGATTCGCTGTTTTTGTTCCGCGTAGCCGTACACGAGTGCCGTGTCACACAACAGATTGATCAACCGGGGGACGCCACCGGTGAAATGGTAAACCGCCTTGCAGGCAGCCGTTGTGAAAATGCCGGGACTGCCACCTGCCACCTCAAGACGATGGCGGATGTAACCGGCGGTGTCGTTCTCGGACAACGGTTCCAGGTGATAGTCCACGGATATACGCTGCGCGAACTGGACCAGTTCCGGACTGCGCAGGGTTTCCCGCAGCTCCCGCTGGCCGACCAGGATGACCTGCAGTGTCTGGTCCTTGTCCGCGTTGATATTGGACAGCATTCGCAACTCTTCCAGCGTCTCCGCTTCCATGTTCTGGGCTTCATCGATGATCAGAACCGTGCGGCGATTGTGCGCATATTCATCAATGATGAATTCGATAAAGCGCTGGTACATCTCGACCTTGTCCATATTGCGATGTTCAAGGTTGAAGGCCAGCAGGACCCACTGCAGCAGCTCACCAAACGAACGATGGGTGTTCGAAATCAGGCCAACCGTGTGTTCCTGATCCATGTTGTTCAGCATATGGCGGATCAGGGTTGTCTTGCCGGCACCGATATCCCCGCTGATTACCGTGAATCCGGCCTGGTTCATCAGTCCGTATTCGAGCATGGTCAGAGCCATGCGGTGGCGGGTACTCAGGTACAGGAAACCGGGGTCTGGCAGCAGGGTGAAGGGCTTTTCCCTTAGATGGTAGAATGCTTCGTACATCTGGCCTGGGTGCGCTTCAGTTGATCCCGGCTCCTGACTTGTTCAGGACCGTACCCACGATGTTGGTGCTGCTCAGCAGTTCGGCGGCGCGTTCCATATCCTTCTTGTTCGTTACGCCTTCCTGCACGACCAGCAGGGCCGCATCGACATAGGGGGAAAAGGCCAGGGCATCCGCTGTGGTGAGGACCGGGGGCAAATCGAAGATGATGATGCGACTGTGGTAACGGGATTTCATATCCGCGACCAGTTGTGCCATTTTCGGTGAATTCAGCATTTCCGCGGAATTGGAGAGTGGTTTCCCGCCGGGCAGCACAACAAGGTGTTCCACCTGCGACGGCTTAATCAGCAGTTCCGCTATCGGTGTATCATCCAGGAGATAGTCGCTCAGGCCCTTGTGTCCTTCCAAGCCAAAATGCTCCAGCATCCACGGATGGCGCAAATTGGCATCCACCAACAACACCGTGTAATCGACTTCTCTGGCGATGCTGATCGCCAGGTTGATGGCCGTCAGGGTTTTGCCCTCGCCACTGCCCGGACTGGTAACCGCCAGAATATTCCAGTTGTTTTCCTTGAATCGCTGCAGGATCTGGGTGCGTAAAAGATTATAGGCATCGGAAAAGGCGCCAGGTTCCGTGCCGGTCAGGATTCTGTTCTCCCGTAACACCTTGTCGTCCAGATTGATTTCCCTGGTCTGGTCATAGACGACCGTCCCTGTACCTGGCTGGGCTGCAGGAGATATTGCCGGGTTACCCGACTGCCTGATCTCGCGCTCCTGCCGGGCCTTGTCCAGCGCTTGCTTGATGCGTTCCATGGTGGTGATTCCAAAATTATGCCTGTTAAGAGTATACCGCCTGTGTCTGAAAGAGTATCGGGGAGGTGGGTAATTACTTTAAAAAACAGGAAGTCATGCCGGGGCAGCCCGGTAATTCAGCTCAATTCTAACTTCTCACCTTATTCCCCAACGATATTGTCGACCTTTCTTAAACCCCTGAACCAGAGCACGTCCAGCGGCGCGACCAGAAAATGCACCAGCAACAGGAGAATGATGATTACGCTGACGACGGAGAGGACCAGGATGAACCGCTTACGTCGCTGTGCCGCCGTTTCTGCCGCATTGGCCATATAGGGAATAACCGCCAGTGGCGCCATATGGAGGGCGGCCATGATACCCTTTGTGTCCTTCACCGTTGAATCCAGGCTTTCGGCAACAGCCGCCGATCCAACACCGGAACCCAGTGCCAATATCAGGCTCAAGAAGATGATGGCGGTCCGGTTCGGTCTGATTGGTTTCTGAGGCAGGACAGCGGGATCGATCAGGGTAAATTTCTCGCCCTTGCGTTCTTTCTCCATTTCCTGGCCCACCTCAGCTGTCATCTGCTTGGCATTGATCTCCTGGTAGCGGCGACTGGCGTGTTCCAGATCGCGTGCGATGGCGCGGTATTGCTGTTCGGATTTCGGGGTCTGAATCAGGCGGTTCTCATATTCCTGGACTTTTTCTACCAGTTTTGCGCGTTTTGCATTCAGTGAACGTATATCGGTATTTGCCGCTGCCAGCTGGCTTTGCATGTTGATATAGGCCGGGTTATCGGCATTGGCAGGGGCGATCGCCTGCTTCGGTGCAGGCGGCGGGTTTTGCAGTTCACTCTCGAGCATGGCGATCTGGTGTTTCAGGCTCTTGACGTCCGGGTGCTCATCGGTATAAGTCTGCTCCGCCACACTCAGTTCCTTGCGCAGCGCATCAATCTGGGCCCGCAGGTCGTCGGCGGAGGTAGACTGGCCGGTTTCCTTCTCCAACGCATCAATTTCACGCTTGATGCTGGTGACGTCCGGGTGGTCCGGAGAGTAGCGGCTTGCCAGGCGTATGTATTCCGTGCGCAGGCCATCCAGCCTGGCTGCGGGGCTTAATATTTGGCCGCTGCTGTATGGGTCCAGCATGTCTAGCTGGCCTTGCAGGTAGATTTTCCTTTCCTCTAGATTCCTGATTTGGGTATCGACATCGGTAATCTCCCGATCCGTGCGCTCCAGGACCTGGGTATTCAGGTCGCGCAACTCTGGCAAGGTGTTGATGTTTTTTTCCTTGAAATCGGCAAGCTTGGCTTCCAGCCGGGATATCTCCTCGCTCAAGCGGGTGGCTTCCGCCGTCAGGAAATCATAGGTCTCGGCCGCCTTCTCGGTTCGTGATTTCAGGTTTTCATTGAGATACAGGGTGGTCAGTTCACTGGTCACTTTTTGAGACTCTTGCGGGCTGTCGCTATCGAAAGACAGCTTGAAAGCAATCGTTGCCGAGGCGGGGCGGCCGGTGCGGGGATCCATGACGTCCGCCGTGATCATGTCGACCCCGATGTCATCCCTCATCTCGGAAAGAACATCTTCAATGGGATTGCGCTTGCGCTCGCTTTCGTATAGGTTGAATTTTTCGATAACATCCAGCAGGTTACCGCGCGACATCACTCGTTGGCTGATTACCTGGATACGTTGAGCGGCATAACTGGTAACCGTTGATTGGATCAGTTCACTCGGGATTTCCTGTTCTTCAATCAGGATTGTAGCGGTTGCCTGGTAAGTGGGTGGCCAGACATATGCGGTGACCAGACCCAGCATGAACACGGTGCCGCTGACGAGTGCAATCATACCCCGCCTGCGCTTGAAGGCCGCGAGGTAGTCACCCAGTTCAAGTGGTTGTTCCAGTGCCATTTCAGCCATGATGTCTTCTCTACTCTGAAGCCTGATTGCTTTGGGGTTATTTCGGATTTTCCAGATTATACTTTAGGAAACTGATAGTTAGCGTGATATCGAGATTCTGGGCAGGTGGTATGTGACAGATATATAGAGTGCATTGCGTTCAGCGCTATCCGGGCCGAGCCTGGAGTTGCTTTTGTGTCTGGCATACTGGTAATCGGCGCTCAATGCCAGTTCCCGCCGCCATTGCCAAGTGAGTGATGGTCTGATTCTGAAGTAGTCGTCCGTCGTTTTTGTCGGAATACCGACAAGGTTAACAATCGTATCCGAATTAATATATTCAATTGACAGTCTTGAAGAAAGTGTTTCTGCGAACCTGTGTTCGCCGACCAGCGACAGTCTGGTGGTATCGAGCAAATCACCTCTGCTGCCCGGATGGGAAATGCGGGTTAATTCAGCAGACAGTTTGCCGGTTTCCAGCAGCTTGGTGATGCCTGCACTGTAAACAGGGCTGTCAGTCGTTAATGTACTCCTGGCAGTGCCGGTAACCACCGGAAATCCGGGTGAGCAATCCGGGAAATTTATTCCTGGAGCACCGATGCAAAATCCTACAGGAATTAACCTATCTGAAGTGGTTTCACGGATGCCGGCCAGCCAGGATGTCGACACTGTTTCGCTGAAGCTTCTGGAGATACCGAGTTGCAGGTTGATCGTGCGTGATGCAAACCCGGAATCGGGTTTGAATATGCCGTAGGAAGCGGACAATGTTCCCTGGAGCTTTGGCGAGAACTGTCTTGTCGCGGATGCATTATATATCTCATAGTCATAATCGACCGTGCTGGGTGCGCCAACATCCTGGTAACTTACGGTTCTGTATTGATAGCCCAGGTTCAGCGCGGTTTTCTCGTTGAAGCCATATGTCCAGGAAGGCGCAAGAGTCATGCGTGAACGTGTTGCCCGGGACTCGATAACCTGCCCGGTTTCATCCAGCGCTGAATCCAGCGTACTGTCACGGGTGTAGTGCAGAAGGGCGGTGAATTTATTCCGCTCGGTATTGTAGTAAGCATTCGTGTTCAGAAAGTAGTCTTCCCGGTCCAGTAGATCACTGCTCTCCCGCCCACTGCCGCCTGCATAGCGGCGTATGGCAGTCGAGAGATCTCCGGATATCCCCTGGTTTTCCCTGGCAACACCGAATTTAAGACCGGGTGTCAGCGAAGTTTCCCAGACCGAATCATGTGGCGCCTTCGTCAGGCGAATATTGTCATTATAACCGCCGCGCACGGAAATCCTGGGTGCAGCTGACCATTCGGCAGCGTACGTTGCGGATGCAATGGTCAGCAGTACGACCAGGCATGCCGGTTTGCGGTAAAGAGGCATGAGTTCAAAATGCACTGTGCTACGCAATGTGCATCAAGGCACCACTATGATGTCGCCACTCTGCAGCAGGATATTCTGCTCCAGATGCTTCCCCTTCTCCACTTGGCTATATTTGAACGGGATTGCTGTCTGATGACCGTTTTCCCGGTGTAGGATCTTTATCTTGTTTTCTGAAGCGTAAGGCGTCATTCCGCCCGCGATGCTCAATGCCTGGATTACATCGATTCGCCGGTTGGCGATAAATTCACCCGGGCGTGCCACTTTCCCTATGACGTAGATTTTGTTTCCATTCAGTTGCTGTGTGGACACGGATACGACCGGATCCGGTATGTATTTAGCCAATCTCTCCTTTATGACCGCTTCTACTTCTTCTACCGATTTCCCTGCCGCCTTCACTTCACCCACAAGTGGAAACGACAGACCGCCATCAGGCCTTACCAACACCTGCTTGAGCAGGCCTTCTTCTTTCCACACAGATACTTCCAGGATGTCTCCCGGCTGGATCAGGTAACTGTCCGGTGATTCATCGGCTATGGCGTTTGTATGCAGGAACGCAGGGAACAGGGAAAGCAGAAACAGGCATCGGGCAAGGTTTGGCATGGTGTCAGTCTATGTCAGTGTGAATCAAAGAAGAATTTCAACACCTTCGCTTGAAAGGTCAGAAGCGTGCTGGTTTGCGATTACAATAGAACATTCGACCAGAAAGACCTCTTGTTAGTCAAGAGCATGGCCCGGTCTTGATCGGCTCTTTCCATCCTGAATACAGAATCCACGTAAGTCGGTTTTATTTCCGGCCTATTTGCGACCGGCAGTCCCATCCCGGAAAAGAAAAACGGCACAACTTCGAAGTTGTGCCGCTGGAATCCGGGACGGAATTCTCACCGGGATTCGGGGAGAATTCCGTGCAAGGCCTTGCGATTATGATTTGGCCGGTTTTTTCCCGGTACGCCTGCGAAAGATCCCCAGGCATGCCGTAAGGGCGGCAAGCAACCACCAATCGGCACGCTTGACCGCACCGGCGGACGGGTTTGTGACCATGCTGCATCCACCGCTGATTCCATTTCCCTGCGTGGCAAAGCCGTTATTGGATACGGTACCGGGGTCAACCACCCTGCCATTGGCAGTGCTGTCCCCGTCCATGGCTGTGCCATCGACGATGGTTACCCGAACACAGTCCATACCACCCTGCAGCCCATCGCTGTCGTCATAGGCGACGTCATTGTCTGGCGGCGGACAGATTCCTGCGACACTCATGGCCGAGGCCAGTGCATTACCGCCTGAAGATTCGAAGGGGAACCAGCCGCGGTTTACAGAATACATCCTGTATTCGGCGATATCCGGAATGGGGACCGCCTGGGGCAGAACGAAACGGGCCGTACCTCCAGTAGGCAATCCGTGAATTTCCAGATCATACAATCCGCCTCCGGAGTGGCCGAGACCATCAACCCGGTTGACCCGATCCTGTACCCCGATATCCGCCTCGGTGACCAGGAAAGAGCCGCTGCCGGTACCAAAGGCAAACTGGCCCAGCACTAACTGGCCATTCTCCACAACGATCTGTTGCGTGCTTCCCGGGGACACATTGTTGATACCGGGGCTGATTGTACCGTCCACACCGTCCAGGTAATTGGGAATCAGGTCGGTGTCATCATCACCGTAATCCGCATCCGGTGGGGTGTCGACGATCTGCAGCACCAGGCTGTCAGATGCGCTGAGCGGTTCGCTGGCATCATCGGTTACGGTTACACCGATCGAGATATTTCCGGGTTCGAGCGTCGAGGGGTCGAACATGACCGAAGGACCCGTCTGTCCGGTAATTCCCGCCGGGCCTGTCCACTGATAGCTCAGGGTATCGCCCGGGTTGGGGTCGGTGGCATCCACAGTGACCGTCACCATGCCATCGCCGCGAGGAACGATCCGGGTCGAACTGAAGTTGATATTGCTGGCATTCATGCCGTTGATGACCGGTGCGTCATTGAGTACGGTCGGTGTGTCTTCCGTGGTGATAACGCCTTCCAGCAGGAAGCGAGCGTTGTTGCCATCGAATTTGGCGGTAGGGTCTTCCGCCAGGGTAATAATATGCGACCAGGCGATCCTGTACTGGAACTCCAGCGTGCCCGGGATTGCAGGCGGCCCGGCGACAGGATTCACCTCGATAATGTTCAGCGTGCCCTGGTCCGGGGGCAGGTAGAAATCGTTCGGAGTTAGCGAAGTGTATCTTCCGGAGAACGGGAAACTGTTGAATTTCACCAAGTGACCTGATCCGGTATCGATCACAAAGCCTTCGGGCACTGTGGCCGTCGTGGACGGCGGATCGAACGTGAACGGTACAAAGGGAGAGCCCGCGAACAGGAAACCGGGGGTTATTTGGCCCGGATTCTGGAATTCGCCGAACTTGATGCCGATAGGGTTGTCATTTTGATCAAGATCAGTTCCCTTGCCGGCAATGGTCGCATTGGTTGTCCCCGCGAATGGATCGTCCACAATGCCGTCTGATGAGAAGCGGTTTGCGCCGGTACAGGTGTTTGGGTTGATATCACTGAACGCAAAACATCCCGCCAGCCCATCGCCGTTAAAATCGCTCACCGTCATGGACAGGATACGGAAATTCTGGCCTGCCGCGACATCGAATGTGCGTATGACCTGGGTTGCGTTGTTGCCGGCAGCATCGGTGCAGGAATAGGTGACCTGTGTGCTGCCCACGACGCTTGTATCGACACTGGTCGGATTTAATGCAAGATTGGGAGTGATATCGGTCACACTGCCTGGGCCGTCAACCTGGTTGGTGTCCGTACAGTTTATTCCCTGGGCAAGATTTGGTGGAGTGCTGTCGAGTCCGAGGACAACATGGGGTAACTGCGAACCCAGGTCGATCACGGGGGCAATGTTGTCCGCGACCACATTGACGGTACGTGATACCGTGGTCTCATTGCTTGCGGTGTCACGGCAGGTGAAGTCGATTGTGGCGCTCGTCGGGGTACTGGTATCGAATGGCGGATTGTTGGGATCGGCCGGGTTCGAGAAAAACGTCGGGTCTGTCGCGCCCGGGCCGGTACCACTCAGAAGGATGTCGCCGTCGCGATCATCGTTACAGGTTCCGAGTGCATCGACATAGTTCGCACCCACCAGTACGTCGACCGTATTGCTGTTGGCGGAACCGTCCTGGGAACAGTTGATGCCCGCTGCGGTCGTGCAGCCGTTCAGAGTGACTACAGGCGGTATTACATCCGGTAGGGAAGAGACAGTAATCGCGCGCGCTACCTCATCCGCGTCATGGCCAGTGGAGTCCTGGCAATTGTAAAGCACATTGAAGTCCGCCTGCGGATTGTTCGGATCGGTCGTCAGTGGATCATAGGCGGTCATGATATTGCCGCTGATCAAGCCGTCGACAACGTCGGCGCAGACCGCTCCGGGATCGACGTACGGTGTACCAGCATCGATTACCGATACGCCACTGTTCTTGTAGATGGTGGGTTTGTCATCGACCACATTGGCGGTCCCTTCCAGCACCCACTGGGCCGTGAACGCGGTAAAGGCAAGTGAAGGATCCTCGGCACTGTTTATGTCATGCCCCCAGCGGAAGGCCGCATCGAAGTCTCCGTTACCTGTGGCCTTGAGCCATAACACCTCTACAGGAAAGTTAGAATCCGGTGGCAAATTGAAGTTGGCACCGCTGTTGTAGTTGCCACCAAAGTCGAGCGAGGTGATGGCCATCGAATAATTGCCAGCCATATCAATGTCGATCACTCCCTGGAAACCGCTGCCGTAGGTATACGGCACGAAGGGCGAACCAGAGAACAGGAAACCGGTACTGAAGCTGCCCGTAGCATTGGCGCTGCCGCCTCCAAGCATGTCACCCACATCACCTGTCCAAGGGGTAGCTCCATTGTAGCTACTAACATTGATATAATTATTTTTGAACTGGAAGGCACCACTGATGCCGTCAAGTGCGCCGGTGTAGGCGCCGGCACCGTTGGCCGTGTTGGAACCGACGTCCTCGATTTTTATCTTCGCGATGGGATCCGCGGTCGCAGAACCACCTGCGAGACCCAGTGTGGCTAATATGGCGCAGCTGATTATGGTTTTGCTGAATTTCGCTTCGTTCATGTTGTCACCTTTCTGAATTCTTTAAGATTTCGATGCGTCAGTCATTTACATCTTGTAGGTGAATGACACTTCAATGGAGTCCTGGACCATTTCCAGTTCAACGGCACCCGGTTCATTAGAATTGGGATCTGTGTCGGGGAAAAATTGGTTGTATGAGCCGCCGGTATCCGCCAGTCCGCTTGCCTTTTTCTTGAAGGCATGGACATAGGCGAGCGTCCATTCGATGGCCTTGTCGGGCTTGTAGGTGGTGCCCATCGTCAGGTGATGCTGAGTTACGGCAGGGGCCAGCGTACTGAAAAGCAACTGGTCCTTGGGAATCTGGTTTTCACCGTAATTCCAGCCGAGCATGAAGTCCCATTCATCGTTATAGCGGTATTTCATCCCTAGCTTGTAAATGTTCTGGTCTTCCCAACCGAAGCCGGCGCCATCGGGCAGGCCGAGTTTCCCGATGTAGTTTCCGGATTCGTCCTGAGTTGAGATCGCTTGCACCGGATCGTTGATGGATGCAATGTCGCTGTAATACACACGTTGCCAGTCGAAGGCCAGGGTCAGGTCATCCGTCAGGTTTAGGGACAGGCCTACGCCAAAATTTGCAGGTGTATCGAAATCGCCGCTTTCAGCGAACAGTCCCTTGTACTTGTCGAACTCCGTCATATAGAGTCTCGATGAGTACGTGGCGCCCACCGTCAGACTCTTGAGCATGGCGCTTGTCTTGAATCCACCGAAGGGCCTGCCTTGCCAACCAAAGCGCACCCCGCCTCCATAGGACCAGTCATTACCATTATTGGAGACAGAGTCACCATAATTAGATTCGGCCTGGAACAGGTCCAGGCCGTAGGCGCGGAAGGTCTGAATGGCGAAAACGGGCGAGACGGCCACTGTATGCTGTTTATTGATTCGGTATGCCAGGGTAGGCGACATCTGTGCTTGCGCCAGATTTACGCCGAGCGTGTCCCCGACAGTATCATTGCCAGTTACATTCAGGAAATTGTAGCCCTTGGGCGAGAGTTTGGTGTAGCGCGTGTTGCCGCCTCCTGAGCCGACGAAGCTGAAGCCGATGAACAGTTTACGGTTGAACTTGTAGACACCGCCCATGCTTGGAATAACAAACAGGTTGGAACCGCTCTTGTATGTGATTGGTGTGCCTGTCACTTCGGGTGGGTCATTGCGACCGTCAGGTAGGGTGGCCGATCGTCTGGGGTAGAACAGCATCGCGCTGACGTCCATGCGGGCTCCACCGATGTCAAGCGATGTGATCCCGGCCGGATTCATGTGATTGCCGATGCTGTCCTGGGTGTAGCCGATGCCCACGCCGCCCATCGACCGGGATTTGGCCCCGTAGCCGATCAGGAACATGCCATTCGTTGCGTCAGCTGATATGGGAATCAGTACGAGGGTGGCTGCGCAAAGTGCTGATAAACTACGGAAAAATCTCATCTGAATTCCTCCCGGCTTTTAGATGGTATGGTTTGATTGTTCTGGCTGTCCTGGCGAGCTGTCTGATTGTACGGCAGATACCCGTATGTGATGCGGGTGTGGTCCAGTGATTGGCGGCAGACGAGGTGCCGGTACGTGGATTGGGGTATTTTGGCCGGATAGACTGCTGACTTAATAACGATTTCGGCAGAATACCGTTGATCAGCATCATGCCATTTATGTCTGGCCCGATTACACCTAATAACACGTATGCCGCTGATAATCTTTGCGCCCCTTTATTCTTGGCCCGCATGCCACGGACCCTTTTCTTTGAAATAGCGTCAGATTCTGTGTTCAAAGGGGTGTCTTGTCAAGATGAACTGCACAGGGCCGGCAAATCACTGTGGCACGATACCGGTGTCCTAGCCTCAGTTTCCGGTTGCACGTTCGTTGCCCGTGAGACCGGGGATTGAGATCCCTCATGCAGTACAATAATCAGAGCAGTTGCGAGACCTGCTAAGGTGATGTACCTGACAAGGCAGATTGCCACATTTCCTCGTATGCTTGTTCCAGGTTTTGGACGAACCAGGGAGTGTCAAATAGTCGGCTGCTCGCCAGGTTAGTGGATAATTTATTCTTGATGGCAAGGTAATACAGGATATCTGTGGATAATCTGATTGAAATGTTTGTATACTCAGTGATGCTGGTGGTAATGAGATCACTCATATCAACCGCTTCCAGAAGGCTTGCCGCAACCCGGGAGGCAAAGGTGTTGCCTGCCAGGGTGACAATCGGTACCCCGGCCCGCAGGGCGTCGCTTGCCGTAGTGTGTGCGTTGTAATAGAGAGTATCCAGGAATAGATTTGCGTGGCGGTGGCGTGCCAGGTGCGCCTCTTTGGCCAGTTTTGGCGCAAATACCAGCCGATCCCGATCCACATCGCGCCGTTGCGCCTCACGTCGCAGGTTTGTATTGGTCGGCTCGCCGTGGTCGAGCAGCCAGAGCACACTGCCGGGCGCCTGCTCAAGGATCCGCATCCAGACATCGAAGATGCGGGGCTCGATTTTGTAGGAATTGTTGAACGAGCAAAATACGAACCCCGTAGGCGGCAGGCCGTAGCGTGTTCGGTCGGGATCGGGTTCCGGAATCACGAGTTCGTGGTCATTGACCTGGTAACATCCGGGCAGGTAGGCAAATGTTTCCGAATACCACACCTGCTGATCGGGCGGTGTGACGATCCGGTCGGTAAGGATGTAATCATAGAAATCGGCCCCGGAGGTTCCGGGAAAGCCGAGATAGTTCACCTGCACGGGTGCGGGACGAAGAGCAAATATCCCGGTCGCGGGATGTTTGTTGTATACAGCCAGGTCCACGAGGATGTGAATTCCGTCCGCCAGAATTCGTCCGGCGATTTCCCGGTCGGATTCCCGTTGGACATCGATGAAGTGTTCGCAACCTTGCCTGATTCGCTGCCGGTAACTGCTGCCATCGTCATGGCCGGTCGAATAGGCAAACACTTCATAGCGCCTGCGGTCATGCAGTCCGAAGAGACTTGCCGTAAGGTGCGCTTCCGCATGATTGTTGAAGTTGGCGGAAACGTAACCGATTCTCAATCGTTCGCCGCGATCGAGAGCTGTGACGGTCGGTGCGGGTTGCAGGCGCTTTGTTCTAGAGGAAATCTCGCGCGCTTGCGATGCGGCGATATCCCTTTGCTCCCTTGCCGATAACGGCAGCGAAAGTGCATCGAAGGGATAGATCGGGCTTTGTCCTCCTTTCGCAAGGCTGGCCTGATTCAGCCGCAACAGTCGTTCCAGGTCCGGATCGTATGAATCCCATGCGCACAGGGTCTGTCTGATTCTGAAGATTTCGGCGAATGCCTTGATCATACCGGGGTCCCGTTGCAGGGCTGCTTCAAAGCTGGTAGCGGCGGCTGCTTCCCTCCCGACCGTTTCCTTCATTGCCGTACCCAGGTTGAAATGCAGTTTCGGGTCTTCCGGTGTCAGGCGGAGGGCCTCTCTGAACAGTTCCACGGCAGAATCGTAATCACCGCACTGCATCAGGATATTTCCCAGGGTGTTGAGCACTTCCGGATTTTCGGGTTTGAGCGCGAGCGCCTGCTTCAGCGACGTGAGTGCATTCCGGTAATCGCCGAGAAGATAGTGGACAATGCCCAGATGTTGGTGCCCTTCGGCGAAGCCCGGATTGCTGTCAATGATTTGTCTGAAGCAGGCGGCCGCCTCTTCAAGCCTGCCGCTGTCCCGGAGCAGGATGCCAAGGTTGAATCTCGCCTCCAGCAGGTCCGGATTGATTAGCAACGCATCCCGGTAAGATGCTTCCGCTTCCATTTGCCGTTGGGCCGCTTGCTGGGCGGCGCCCAGACTGTAGCGGAGCCGGTCATTGTCCGGGTAGATGTCGACAGCCCTGTGAAAACACTCGATTGCCGCATCCAGCTGGCCGTCTGCATGGAGCACCGTGCCCAGGTTGCCCAGAGCTTCCAGGAAATCAGGCTTGATTTGCAACAACTGCCGGTAGGTTGCGGCGGCTTCGACAAGGCGTCCTGACTGGTGATGTTGCAGTGCGGTGCTGTACAGTTGCCGGCACTGCGCGGACAACTCCTGTGAATCGTGCATAATCTTGTTCAGCTAAAGCCTTTGCCAGGCATACATCCTGTTTTTCTCATGTTAACCTTTGGCGGATGCTTATCCGAATCGGTGGTCCTGTTCCTGCGCTGAGTAGTAAGGTCAGCAGCTTGATAACAAATATGTTGCTGTGTCAGATCAATCATGAAAAAGCGTGATAACAGGCTGCAGGCAAAACATGCAGCGGCATGGGCGGCCTACCGGGCAGGCCGGCTCGACGAAGCGCAAAAAATATATACTGCACTGTGCCACAAGTATCAGCGCGATGACAACGCCTGGATGATGATGGGCATCATCGATGGACAATACGGGAATTTCGCGAGTGCCGAGCAGCACTTGCGGCGCGCCATGCAGATCAACAGTAAGAATTCGGATGCCTGTATGAACCACGGGCTTGCACTCCTCAACCTGGGAAATGCGAATGAAGCTGTTTCCAGCCTTCTTCGTGCACTGGAAATCGTTCCGGGGCACGTCCATGCGCTATTGTTGCTCGGTAACGCCTATGCCAGGCTCGATCAGCTGAAGCTGGCCGAGAATGCATACAGACGCCTGCTCCGGATCGATCCGTCGAATGTGGCCGCCTACGGCAATCTTGCCAATATACTTGCGTATCAGGGTAGGCAGGAAACCGCGGTGGAATGTTACCGTCAGGCGCTGCGGTTGGACCCCCGGCAAACCGGCGTTAACTCCAATCTCCTGCTATGCCTGCATTACAGTGACATTCTGCCACCGGACATGATATTTGCAGAACATTTGAAGTGGGCTGACAGGCATTGCTCTGCAATCAGGCCCTATACAGATTATCTTGTTGCGGTGCAACCGGATAGGGTGCTGCGTATAGGCTATGTGACTCCGGACCTGCGGGGGCACTCAGTCGCCTACTTTCTCGAACCTTTACTGCGCTACCATGATCGCGAGCATTTTCAGGTTTATTGCTACGTTGAGGTAAGAATACAGGATGAGATGACAAAACGGCTATGGGCTTGCGTCGACGTAGTACGGGACACGACCCGGCTGGATGATGCCGCTGTAGCGCACTTGATCCACGATGACCGTATCGACATCCTTATCGATCTGGCGGGGCACACAGAGAACAACAGGCTCCCGGTATTCGCCTATAAGCCTGCTCCAGTGCAGATGACCTATCTCGGCTATCCGGATACCACAGGTCTCGATACAGTGGATTACAGGATCACCGATGGCTGGGCGGACCCTCCGGGAACGACCGAGCATCTGCACAGCGAAGAGCTGCTACGGCTGGAGAACGGTTTTCTGTGCTTCTCCCCGCCGACTGAGTCGCCACCTGTGAGTTCGCTGCCTGCGCTGGAGCGCGGATACATTACCTTCGGCTCTTTCAATGTGCAGACCAAGATAACACCGGTGATGTTGGATGCCTGGGCGAACATTATGAGCCGATTGCCGACTGCACGGTTGCTGATCAAGAACAGACAGCTTAGCGAACCGGCGATGCAGGAATACCTGCTTGCGGAACTGGCGGGGCGGGGTATCGCAGGGGAGCGTGTTGCACTGCTGGGTACAACCAGCAAGGAGAGACACATGGCGACATACGGGGAAGTGGACATCGCACTCGATTCATATCCCTATAACGGTACGACAACAACCTGCGATACTCTCTGGATGGGCATTCCCGTGATAACGCTGGCGGGTTCCACGCATGTCTCTCGTGTGGGCGCCAGCCTGCTGGCGCGTGTCGGGCTGGATGATCTGGTGTGCCCGGATACCGAAAGCTATGTCACGAAGGCTGTGGCGTTATCCGGAGATCCTGCATGGCTGGCTGAGACCAGGCGTAGCCTGCGTTCCAGGATGCAGGCTTCTTCTCTCTGTGATGCGGCGGCTTTTATCGGCGAATACGAGGATCTGCTCAGGTCCGCCTGGCGGCAATGGTGTGAACATCGCTCCAGTGATTAGGAGGCTGCCGGATTTGGGACTGATCTACTGCCCCGGCGGGAGAGCGGCCCGTTTTTCCGATCCTTTTCGTCAAATAGCTACGGCTATTCTCCTCAAACGATCGAAAAAATGCCTTCACCCTCCCACCTTGCTCGCTACGATCGCCGATATCCGACAGCCTCCTGGCCAAAGCGATCCGCAAGGCAATGCCGATCGAAGGCGGATTTGCCGGGAGGCGGCATATGCAGCAGTTCCATGCTCCATCATCGGGATCAATCGGAACGAAGGCTCGTGTCGTGGTCCGCGGTTCGATACGCCGCACTGGCAGTCCGTGGCTGACGACAGGGGTGATCAATGAAGGGAAATCCCCGGACGATGGAATTGGGCGCATTTGCGCGGCGATTCGATCGTGTCTTCTGTATCAGCCTGTGCAGGAGCACGGAAAGGCGAGCGTACATTTCGGGCTATTTCCGCGAGATCGGTTTAGACCGCCATGAATTTTTCGATGCAACCGACCACACCGACGAAATCGTTTCGGATTATTACGCGCGCGGGCAGGTCGCTACCTATCCACCCTGCTTTCGGTGCCACCAGCTCAGCTGCGGCAGTGATGACTGTAACAATGTTCTGATCCGTCCGCAGGTCGCGACTTTTATTACCTACCTGAGGCTGTGGCGGGAGATTGTCGATTCGAATACCGGCACGGCGCTCGTTGTCGAGGATGATGTGCGTTTCACCGATTATGCCGCAAAGGTGACTGCGGTAACCGGTGATCTGTTCACGCAAACTGGCTTTTCCGCGGACAATCCGGTGCTGCTGCGGTTCGGATGGGCCTGGTGCAATGAACATGGCAATCCCGTTCAGCCAGGCATGGTAAAGGGCGTAGTGCGGATGTCCAACCCCTGTCATGCAATCACCCGGGCCTTTGCGCAGCGCCTTCTTTCCGAATTCAGAAAGATAGACACAACCGTCGATGTCTACCAGCACCAGCAGGTCGGAGAGAAGGCGACGGCATTTACATTGTTTCCGCCGTTGGCCTACGAGCTTTCCTGGAGCGTCGGTGCCGTGGATTCACTGATACATCCCAAACCGGTCCGGGTGCAGTACCTGCAGCGCCATCATCCCGACAGGGTCGTGCAGATCGAATCGGCCGCGCAGGCGGTGCAGGCGCACTTCAGCCACGTCCTGTACCGGCCGCTGCTGGTCGTCGGCCATCCGCGCTGCGGCTCCGGCTATATGAGCGGGCTGTTACAGGCGAGCGGCCTCGATGTGGGTCATGAGAAAATGGGCCGGCACGGCATTTCCTCCTGGATGTTCGCCACCGACGACGACAAGATGCCCTTTGCGCAGGACAAGTACTCGGTGTCGCGCAAGACCAGTTACTTTCAGTATTGCATTCACCACGTCAGGGATCCCAGGGTGGCCGTGCCGAGCATCATGCGCGACAACAAGTACTCCGCACCGTCGTTTCAGTTCAGGCGCAGACACATCAGAAAAAGATTCGGAATAGACCTGCAGGATTATACGTCGGAAATCGAGCGGGCGGTGTTAAGCTATGTCTACTGGAATCGAATGATTGCTGCGGGCGGTATCGACCTGGTGGTCAGGGTGGAGGACGGACAGGACCAGTTCCTCGGCTGGCTGCTGGACCGGGGCCTCATCACCGTAATGCCGGGTCAAACGAGTCTGCCACCGAAAAACGTCAACAGCGATAAGCCCTACAAGGGTGTGGTGTACGAGAAACCGGCACTCGAAGAGAGTGACTGGCTGAGCATCGAATCTGGCATACTGTCGGAATTGAATGCGCAGTGCCGGCAGTACGGCTATGCGGAATTTTCCGAAGGCCTCGCGCCGGCGCGAGGGAATACGAAAAAACCAGCGAACAATGAATGAGTCCAATAAGCTGAATCAGGGTCTGTCACGCTATATCGGAGAGACCCTGCATCCGATGGGCTGGATTGCGTCGTTTCAATCTGGTCTTCCCGTGGATACCGGCATGCAACCGTTGCCCTGGTGGACGTATCCTGCGATTGATTTTATGGCCACAGTGGTAAGACCTGATTTCCAGGTGTTCGAATACGGCGGGGGCCATTCCACGCTGTGGTGGTCCACGCGCGTGGCCAGAGTCATAACGGTCGATCATGATCAGGCATGGGTCGAAAAGATTGCGCCATCGCTCAAGGCGCCGCACGAAATGCGATACATCGGCGCCGGACCGCCAGTCTCGGAAGCAGCCAGGCATACGGCGGATACGTATTTCCAGGCCTCGCCGCGCAGCGACTTCCCCTATGAGACGTCGCGGATAACCGTCAGGGGGTTGAATGATGCGGATTATGTTGCCTATGCCGCCAGCATTCGCGAGTATGGGCACAAGTTCGACTGCATTGTCATCGACGGCATGGCCAGGCGCCTGTGCGCGCATTTCGCGGTCGACAGTCTGGAAGACGGCGGCATTATTCTTTTCGATAATTCGAATCGCAGCGATTACCTGGAGGGGTACCAGTTTCTCGTCGAGCGGGGATTCTTCCAGATACGACTCTGGGGCGGTGTGGCCGGTGCGACATTCCCTTCGTGCACATCGGTATTCGTGCGCAGCCTCGATGCGCTGCCCAGAATCGACTGGCAACCGTCGGTTTTCGGATTCCCGGAATATTAGCGTGCCGGCGAAGCGCCGGAGCGCGGTGGTCTGCGAAGCCGGCGGGGTGTCTTGCCGAGGATGACAAAATATCAGGGCTGCGCTGTTTCTGCCTGGCCGCGTCGCCGTCGGCCTCTGCCGTTTCGGAAATGTCACGTTGCAGCGCCGGTCGCTGAACACCTTGTGCGGACGGACGGAACTGCTGCGTGAATCCCCGGCCGGCCCCGAATGACCGGCACACAACCGCTCTGCGGGAAGGTTCAATATTCGTAGTTCAGGGTTTCCAGGATCGACAGGTAGTCGCTGTTGTTCTCCAGCACGCGAAGTAAACTGTAGAACTCGGGTCTGCGTTCCGGGAGCCGGATAACGTCGGATGTGCGTTCACCGACCGGTTCGCCCGTCAGTGTAATGGTGTTCCCCGGGTGATAGCTGTCGCCCGTGATGGTCCAGTACCGGTAAAACCGGTCACGGTATTCGGGGTCATAGTTGACGTCGAGTCTGTCGCAGATGGTCTTCAGGCTGATGTCCGGGCTGCGACAAAAATCCTCATAACGCATATATCCAATGTCAGTCGCCGCCTCGGCATAGGCGCGGGCGCCATACAGGTACTGCTTGATGCCCAGACGTCCCCGATAGTCCTGTAGCCTTGCCAGGCTCAGGTAGGTGTCCAGGGGATGCCGGGTCAGGGCGATGTGCCGGACATCGAATTCCGTCTGCAGCGTTTCCAGCTGGGATAGTCTCAGTACCGGCTTTACGGGATACGGGCCCGGCGTGAAATCAACATGTGTCCAGTCGCGGATGATGAGGTGCATGCCCTGCTCATTGCATCGCCTGTGTATCAGGCGGATGGAGCTCAGGTAATCATATTTTCCGGTATCCTTGAGATCCTGTATGTCCCGGAAGCTGATGAGGTTGAACCACTGTAATGCCTGCTCCAGGGGGTTGAAAAAGGCGTGCCGCGGATTTACCTCGCTGAGCAGCACGTTGCCGGCAATGGAACCCAAACACCTGGAAACCAGCGTGCCGCCGGATCTGGCAAGGGAATAGAGTACGGCTATCTTGCTCATCGGCCCGGCCCGGCCCGTGGCAGTCGCGCTGGCTTACGATCAGATAATCCGTTTTTCCCGCAGCGGACTTTATGGCTGGAAACGGCTGTTCTGCCAGGGCGGTGCGGTATCGTTGCCCGGCGATCCGGTTGGGATGGAAGCATGTTTGTGCTCCGGCAGTGGCATTCGACGGATATACGTGAAGTATGCACAATGCCTGAAAATATGTATCTGTATTGTGATGGCGGCATGAGAGTGCCAGGAGCATTACGAGACGTCAGAACAGAGGGGAGTTGTTTGCACGGTGTTTGCCGGGGCAAAGTATGACCGGTGAGCCCGTGCCGCCCGGCAGGCCGGGATCGGCCTTTGCCGGGACCGTGTCTGCTGCAAGGTTCAGTCACTGCTGGTGCCGGGCGCATCCGCAATGCCCGTATTCAGTATCCCGATCAGTTCGCCGAGGTGAGCTTCATGGTTGCGCCAGCGTCCGACTGAACTGGTGTAGATCGGCTTTTTTACCTGTTCCGCACTGAGGGTCGGTACCTTGCGCCTGCTGGTGTAAAATTCGAGACACTGCTCTTCCCATTCCAGAGCGCAGAATTCAAGCAATCTGCGGGATTCCGTCCCGGGGTCAGCCACCAGATCTTCATACCTGACGGTGATCAGCGGGATGGTCAATACCTCTGACCAGTGCTGCATGAGGCGTTGGTAATCGAGATAGTGTGTACCCAGGTCCCGGAGTGTTCGGGTGTAGGCATGAGCCGCACTGAATTCCTGGAAATAGCAGGACAGGCAGGTATCCAGCGGGTCACGTTGCACGTGGATAATCCGGGACTGCGGGAACAACTGCTGGACAAGTCCCAGAAAACGGAAGTTGTGCGGCATCTTGTCGGTGATACGCAGCGCCGTGCCGGGAGCTATTTCAGCAAGCATGCTGACGTAGCGAGAGGCATATTCATCGCACTGCCGCCGTGTCAGTTCTGCGGCGGCTTCGGGGTAACCCTTGCCTGAAGCCGTCAACCGGGCAAGCGCATTCGCGATCCATGACAGGTGCGGAAGTTCGCCGGCGCCATGGACGGCGCTGTGGCTTGCGAGTATCTGTTCGACCAGGCTGGTGCCGGATCTGGGCATGCCGACGATAAAAACAGGTCGAGTCGTGTCTACCGTGGACGTTTCCGCCCTGCCAAGGAATTCACGTGTATATTGCGCCATGATGCGGTCAACGAAGCCGCTGTGTACCCGGGCATCATAACTCCCCGTCGATCCGGGTTTGGCAAGGGTGTGATGATGGAAGGCCAAGTCGTGATCATTTGCCGATTCGTACAGCGTGCCCAGCGCCCAGTGCAGGCGGGCCTGCACGTCGGGGGGTAAACTCGTGTTGCGCAGGTGCGTTTCGGCGAGATCTATGGCCTGTTGCCGGCGGTTGAAACGAGGTGCGATCGAGGCGATTGTCGGTATCAGCAGCGGGTCGCGACGGCCGGCCTGCATCAAGGGGTCAATCAGCCTGTCCAGCTCGTCTGCGTTATCCAGCTGGGCATGGATTCTCACCAGACCGCCGAGCGCGGCCGTGAACTCTGGTGACTTTTCCCTGGCCTTGTTGAAGAAGACGAGTGCTTTTTCCAGTTCACCAAGTGCCTGCAGAACACAGGCGTACTTATAGCAAAAAGTCGCATTGCCGGGTTCCAGGCACACTGCACGTTCATGGGCGTGTCTGGATTCGAACAGATTACCCTGGATCTGCAATGCGGTCCCCATCAGGCTGCAGGCGGCAGCGTCGGTATCCGACAGTTGCAGCAACCGGCGACAGGTGTTGATGCAGGGTTGCGGCTGACCTGCATTCAGCTGCAGTTCGGCAAGGAATCTCAGCGTGGCTGCATTACCGGGTTGCGCGTTGCTTGCCTGGTGGGCGGCGTTCATGGCCTTGCCGGTATTTCCGGTTTGTCGATACAGATTGGCCAGAATCAGCCAGGTGCCCGCGTCCGCCGGTTGCCGGTTGCAGGCCTGTTCGTAGAGCCGGATGGCCGCGGGGAGGTCATTACAGGCGAGATGCCCTGCCGCCTCCGCTTTCAGTTCATGAATGCTGGTTTCCGACATATCCGCTGTTGTCAGCAAATCGCAGTGAAACCTGTCGCTGTTGAACCCGGTGAAGAATGACGACACGTCGGCCTGGCACAGGAGGAAGCCCGTTGGTTGGGGAGCCCGGGAGGCGATCCTGGAGACTTGATGATTCCACTTCGCGGTTTCGGTTCGGCAGCTTGTTCGTCATCGGTGCGGGATTCAAAGCCATTCCGGCTTGGGAGAAAGACATCCGGTTTCCCTTTATCTTACATATTGTTCCGTGCGTGTATAGTGCTGATGACATGAACAGCTAACGCCGGGTCATCGTCCTCCACACCAGGGGGCAGCTGCCTGTTGGTATCGTGGCCGCAGTGCGATTTCCGGGAATCCACCTGAATTTGACATTCCTGTGCCATAATTCTATCTTCTACTCAACTTATTGATAATAAAAGAGCATTTGAATGCAAGCATCTTCGGCAGGACGGGGCCCCGGGAAGTGACAGGGAGCGTTGCAGCCCTGATGACACAAGTCAGGGAGTTGTTGGTACGCGGCAGGAAGTCGGATGCGCTGCAGGTTTGTGCAGGCGCACTGGGTTCATACCCGGACAATACGGATCTGCTCGGCCTGTATGGCGATTTGTTGTTGCAATTATCAAGGCCGGCTGAGGCGGAGGCTTGTTTTCACCGGCTGCTTGCGGCTTCACCGGCTAATGCGGCAGTCATGAACCGGCTCGCGGCGGTCCTGTTCTCTCAGGGAAAGCAGGGCGAAGCGGAGCGGATTTGCCGGCAGGCGGTATCACTGGCGCCCGGCAATGCCGAGATTCACGCCAATCTGGGTAATATTCTGGCAGCCCAACGGAATGTAGATGCCGCTGAAAGGAGTTTTCGGCGCGCCCTGGAAATTACACCAGGGTTTCAGGGTGCGTGGCTGAACCTGGGCAATCTCTACAAGGCACAGCAGAAGTATACCGCAGCGGAAGAATGTTACCTGAAGGTTTTGCAGGTTAATCCCGGATTTATCGCTATATACATTGGCCTGGCTGAGTGCTGTCTGGGTCTGGGTGAACCCGCACGGGCATTGGAGTACTACGATCGGGCATTGTCGGCGAATCCAGCCTTTATACAGGCTCATCTGAACAAGGCCGCGGCCTGTGCGCTGCTGGGGCGCAACGAAGAGGCTCTCGCCTGCCTTGACCGTGTCCTGCAACTGGAGCCGCGGCATGCGGATGCACTCTACAGTCGCGGGTTGATTCACAAGCAGCTTGGCGATTTTGCGCGGGCGTCGGCGGATTATCGCAAGGCGCTTTCAATCAGGCCGGACAACGACGATGCCCGGATGAGCCTGGCTCTCCTCGAGTTGCTGTATGGTCACTATGCGCAGGGCTGGCGCCTCTATACAGCCAGAAGGAGCATGCGCCAGAAGACTGCAGCCCATCCGGATATCCTTCCCGCTGACCTGACAGGACGCCGGATACTGGTGCTCAAGGACCAGGGGCTCGGGGACGAAATCTTTTTTCTGCGCTTTGCACCGGAACTGCACAAGCGGGGTGCATGGGTTGCATACCAGGCCGACCCGAAGATCAGATCGATTGTCAGCCGTCTGAGCTGTCTGGATAGCATTCTGGTGGATGGCGAACAGGTGGGTGATGTCGATACGACTGTATCCGTAGGCGATCTGCCATTTGTGCTGGGTTATGATGACCGGAAGCGCATCCCGCCGCCTGCCAGGTTGACGGTGCAGCAGGAGCGTCTTGCCACTATACGTGAGATGCTCCGTGCAGCCGGACCCGGACCATGGATCGGCATTACCTGGTGGGCAGGTACCCGGAATCCGGAAATGATGCCGAGCGACAGGTTCGCCTACCGTGAAATACCCCTTGATCTGCTTGCCGGGGCGATACGATCCATCTGCGGGACTGCGGTTGTGCTGCAACGGGGGGGTGAAGGCAGGGATATCGAACGACTGTCAACAAGTCTTGACTGTCCCGTCCTGGATGCCGGTCATCTGAATGATGATCTCGAGGGCATGTTGTGCATGCTTGACCTGCTCGATGATTATGCAGGTGTGGACAATACCAATATGCATCTGAGCGCGGGCATCGGCAAGCCATGCCGTATCCTGGTGCCGCATCCTCCGGAGTGGCGGATACAGATCGGGGTGGAGCAGACGCCGTGGTTTCCCGGCTTCCGGTTATACCGTCAGGATGCCGGGGGTGACTGGGGCAGTGCCCTGGCAAGGCTTCGCTCGGATCTCTTGCAGGCGCATGCCAAAGTGCGAAAATCGTAACATTCATTTGGGCGGGAACCTTCAGGCCTCTCAGGCATTATATGATGGATACTCAACAACTCGATGAGATCTCCAGGCAAATCCAGCTCTCTCTAAGAGAGAATCGCTTGCGTGATGCGGAGTCCTTGTTGACGCGGTATTGTCACCTGCATGACAGCAGCGCAGGTGCATGGGGAACACTGGCTGCAATCCACAAGCGCTTCAACGAGCTTGGCAGGGCGAAGGAATGCCTTGAACATGCGGTCCGGCTGGATTCAGGCAATCAGACGTTGTTGCTGGAACTCGCAGATATCTGCATGAGGCAATCCGGGTTTGCCGAGGCCCTCTCCAGCTGCAGGCGGGTGCTTGAAGGCGGATCCGAATCCGTTGCGGCCTGTGTTATCGGCGGGCAGGCCTGCATGCGCATGGGTGATCTGGAGCAGGCTGCGACCATGTTTCGCCGGGGAATCGCGGGGGACCAGAAGGTATTTGCGGCACACACCGGGCTGGCTGCGTGCCTGCAGCATAGCGGTGATATCCGGGGGGCCGCGATGCATTATCGGCAGGCGACCGCTATCGATCCCGGGCCCGTCGAACCCTGGTGGGAGCTGGGGAATCTGTCCGCGCAGCTGGAGGATTTCCCGACGGTGGAACGCTGTTGCCGCGAGGTCATTCTGCGCAACCCGTCGGCGGCCCCTGCTTATCTTTATCTGGGAATCGCCCTGCAAAGGCAGGGAAAATATGCGGAGGCGGAGCAGAGCCTGCATGAGGCGCTGCTGCGTGTGCCCGATTCTGCCGAGGCATGCTTCAACCTGGGTCTGGTGCAGGATTCGCAGGGCAAGGCGGATGCGGCAATGCAAAGCTTCCGCCGGGCACTCGACTCAGGCATGGAGCCAGGCCGGACATACCATAACATGAGTATGCTGCACTCCAGGGAAGGTAGATGGAACGAAGCCCTGGAGTGCGGTTTCAAGGCATTGCGCCACGCCCCGAACAGCCTCAAATATCGCCAGAATTTCGTGCATTCCCTGCGAGCTGCGCTGCCGTCTGGAGTGGACGGGGATATGATGTCCGAGATCCTGCGTTCGTTCGAGACCACCGGCATCGACAGCAAATATCTCATGAAGCCCTGCATGATGCTGATGCTCCAGAATGGGCAGCTGCAGGAGCTTGCGAACCTGGCGGCAGCCGGCGAGAGAGAACGGATCGGGACCCTGGTCCGGGACGGCCATTTCGCGGACTTGTTCTCGATACGGCTGCTCAAGGCACTGTTGCAGCATACCGTCGTGGCAAGCGTGACGTTCGAGCAGGTGCTGCGCGTATTGCGTTCTGTCGCGCTCGAGCTGATCTCAACGGCACCTCCGGGCCGGACGGTCCGCTTGTTCGATGCGGATGACAGTTTTGCCGTGGCGCTCGCCTGCCAGTTTTTCAATCGGGAATATGCCGTGGCCGGGCATGCAGATGAAGAATTGCGGGTGAATGCCCTGGCAGAATCGTCAGGCGCAGCACTGCAAAACGGCATGATTGATGACAGCTTCCGGCAACGGCTCATTGTGCTCTGTATGTACCATCCGCTCCACGAACAGGAATGGGTGCATCGCATGCAGGCTGTATATGCACCCGGGGCCAATGACCTGATCGACCGTCTCGTCAAGTTACAATGGCTCGATTTCCGGGAAGAGTCCGAATATCTGCAACAGACAGAGCAATTGACGCCGGTTATGGATACGGTCTCGCTTGCTGTGCGTGAGCAGTATGAGGAGTCACCCTATCCGCGCTGGAACAGCGTAGAGATCAGACAGCCGCTATCGAGGCAAAGCCTTTTCCGGACCTTGTTTCCCGCGTTTGAGCCGCCCGTCACGACCGCGGAAAAGCTCGACGTGCTGATCGCCGGCTGCGGTACCGGGCGCCATGCCATCATGGCGGCCAGCCACTATGGTGGAGCTGAGGTGTTGGCGCTGGATCTGAGCGCCCGCAGCCTGGCATTCGCCCGGCGCAAGGCCGCGGAACTTGCGATTACCAATATCCGCTTCGCACAAGCGGATATTCTCGAACTTGCGCAACTGGATCGTAAATTCCAGATTATCGAATCGGTCGGTGTGTTGCATCATATGCAGGATCCGGAAGCCGGCTTGCATGTCCTGGTTGATCTGTTACCGGAAAACGGCTTCATCAGGCTGGGTTTGTACAGTGAGGCCGGCAGGCGCGATGTCCTGGCCGCCAGGGAATATATTGCAAAACGGAATATCGGTACGACGCCGGACGGCATCCGCCTGGCACGTTCAGAGATCATGCTGCTGCCCGATGGCAGGCCCGAGAAGAGGGTGACCCGCTTCCGTGATTTCTATTCCATGAGCGAGTGCCGCGATTTGCTGTTCCACGTTCAGGAGTTGCGCTTTGATCTGGGAAAAGTATGTGATTTGCTGGCAACCGCCGGTTTGCGATTCGCCGGATTCGAGTTCAATGACTCGCGGACGGAGAGGCTCTATGCGGAACGGTTTCCCGGTGATCCGGCAATGCTCGATCTCGATAACTGGCGGATATTCGAAGCAGGTAATCCGGACACCTTTTCCGAAATGTACAAGTTCTGGTGCCAGAAGATTCCTTATGGAAAGTAACTACCCCGCATGGCTCACCACAGGAAGAGAATAAGGCTGTTTTTCATGGCATAACACTTGTGCGACCAGGAAGTTATAGGCAAGGAGAAAAACAGCCTTATGAAGGCAGAGTGTACGCCGGCGCAGGTGGGATTTCACGCCTTTGGAAGACGTGGGTTGCTGGGCAAGTTCGATGGGGCCTGATCAGTTCTGATGGTGGCGCGGTACTGTTGCGAGAGACGGAGAAGCGTTGCGGGATTTTGTTGCGGCTGGCCGGACAGTTTACCGATTATCGAATGTGCGGCGCATCGAGCACAGTGTGAGCGAGCTGGCGGACAGGGGGTGCTGGGCATTGCGCCGGGCTACGAAGATCTCAACGACCATGGCATTCTGAATGCGGGTAACTATTCAGCAAACAAACTGAAAATAGTGCTAGACAAGGTTTTTCCGAGTATTTTCCGATTTCACTAGGATCCGCATACCTGCCTCGGTAGTCGTTCACATATGCCGCAAGAAACCTGCTATGGGCTTGTTGCAGGCGTCGCGACCACGGTGTTGAATCATGATTTAAACGTCGCAGATTCGCTCACAGGGGCTGGAATTTCGCGCTGAAAACCCGTGTGATAACAATCCCACTCAAGATCAATCGAATAACCCTGAACAGCAAGAACAGCAGCATGCCGCCATCGACGGATCCCAACCGGCCTTTCCAATTCAAGTGATTTTAGTCATGTTGCCGACTATGGCTCATTCTCCAACTAACGTATGACCACCGCTGCCTGCTTGGAAAACAGGCTGAACAGCAGGTATTCATATTTCAGTTTTTTCTCCTTGACCAGTTCCTGGAATGCCTTGTATTCGTCATTTTGCCAGTCAGGATTGAACAGATATTCATCGAAAATGATGACGGTGCCGGGAATGATCTGTTCCTCGAAACATTCGAATATCGTGTGCGTCGAACTGTAGATATCACAGTCAACATTCATGAAACGGATCTGCTCCCGATTGTTACGGGCAAACACAGGCAGCGTATCCTCGAACCAGCCCTTGTGTAGTTCCACGTTTGAACTGACGCGAGGAAGAATCGAGCCCGTTGAATAAAGTCCTTTCTTCTCACCCAGCCAGTCCGCCGGCAACCCTTCGAAAGAATCGAAACCATGGATCCTGTTCCTTGTAAGGCGGGATATAAAATTGATCGAGGTTCCGTTACGGACTCCGAATTCGAGAATCAGGCCATTGTTCTGTGCATGTGAGAATGCAAATCGCAGAGAATCAAAAGACAGCGTGAATAGCCTGGTGATGGAACTAGTATGCTGCTTCACATAATCCCAGCTGTCGAGCAGGTAAACCATCTGCCCTGACGCGTTTCCGATATCCTTGAAAATCGCTCCCGCCTCGTGCTTGTTGCCAGAGATATCCAGCAGCATGGCGAGATGGCATAGTACATAGGTATTGTCGTTTGCCAGCTCGGCAGCCTTTTTCAGAACTACTATGGCATCTTCCGGGTGGTCCTGTTGAAATAGTGCCGGGTACATGTGGTAATAGGCGGTGGCGAAACCGGGATTCGTTTTCGTCGCTTCACGGTAAGCGGACAGGGCCGTTTTTTTGCGCCCCAGATCAAGCAGCGCATTCCCGAGATTACTCAGGACGAAGGTATCATTCGGCCTGATTTCCAGCGCCTTGCGATAGCATTTGATTGCATCCCAGGGTTTGCCCAGCGCAAAATAGCAGTGTCCCAGGTCATTGTAGATCGCTACAGTTCCAGGCTGTTTACCCAGTATTTCCAGGAAATAACCAATTGCCTGGTTGAACTCGCCAACAGCCAGCAATTCATCGGCAGCAACCTTGGTAAAGGTAACATTGGAAACATCGGCATCAGCCGCCTTTTTGAAGTATTCGCAGGCCGCCAATCTGTTACCGGCGGCTCTCAAAGACACTCCAAGCAGGAACATCGCTTCCGGGTTGTTCGGTGCAATGGACAACAATTCCCTGCATGGAGTTTCAAGGCCAAGCAGGTTTCCGGACCTGTATAGTTCTAACACCTTCTTGTGCAAGAAGGCGGCTTTCATTGTACTAGCCAAACCTGTACCGACATGCTTTGTGTGTCTGAATGAGACATCTATACATTGGGTGAGTACATTAACATGCATATGGCCTTAACCCAAAATCATTATTTTATTACGTCTTGCATCCTTTCATTAAATTGCAACACTGGAATCCTGATCTTAACTTTCATGTAACTGAGTTACCCTACCTTCGTCATCGACAAGTTTGGATAAACAGCCATGACGGCCCATGACGATATTCATGCCCACCGGATCCTGATCCTGGATTTCGGCTCCCAGCACAACCGGCTGATCGCGCGCCGGATCCGCGAGATCGGCGTGTACTGCGAGATCCATCCCTGGGATGTCGAACCGGAATCGATCCGGGAGTTCCAACCGCGGGGAGTCATCCTGTCCGGCGGGCCGGAAACGGTCACCGGGGACACCTCCGATCTTTCCCGCGCACTCGTCTCTCAATTGGCGCAGTACGCTTCCAGTAAAGAGGGGGCTATCTTCCTGTTGTGGCTTAACCTTACCGCAAGTGAACTCAAGCCACACGTCGTTCTGTCCAGAAAGTTAAGCTTTTTGTAACATGAAATCGCTCTCAGACAGATCATTTATGCAACTGACAGGTACAGGAAACTGGGGCTCAAGATCATACAGAACCTGAATTCGCAGGCAGTGTACATAACTCATTGTTTGTCTTAAACGTACTGGAAATTGACCTTCATTAGACAACATCTGTTTGGTGGTGCAGCAGTTGACGAATTATATTGACCTGCTTTTGACCGTTAGTTTGCTTATGTTATGCTGAAATGCCTAAAACTCAGGAAATACTGATGAACTTCAGTAAAGTCGATTCAAACCTGCCCAGTGCCTGCAGGATTCGCGTCCCTCTTATCACAAACACTCGCGATCTATTGGGTGATTTGAAAGATCTGGAGAACTGGTCAGATCTCAGCGGTGCCCGCAAAACTTGGGGCATTGTCCCGTTTTCGACACCTACCGGAACAATCGGAAAGGCAGATCCGCAAATGGCGAGGCTTCTTCTAGAGAGGCGCCCTGAGCTAAAGTCTTATTTCGAGTCTTTCCCCGGCGAAATCAAACATGCCGTTTTTAGTTTTATAGAGCCACGCAATAGTATTCCGCCGCATCGGGATACATATACATCATCAGGGGAAGAGCGCCCAAAGTTCCTGCTTTTCAATACAACCCTTCGCTTTCATATTCCGCTCATAACTAATGAGCGGGCATTTTTCTATGTTTCGGATCACTTTTATCGGATGGAGGAAGGGGAGCTTTGGATGGTGAATAATCACGAGATCCATTCTGCGTTTAATTATCATTCTTCTGAAGGCCGCTACCATCTGATATTTGATGTTGCGCCTGATTCACGAACGATGATGCTTTTGGATGGAGCAGATACCAACTGTGGATTTCAGGATGAGAGGTTACGGGAGTGGCTGGAAGCAAAGTATCCGAATGCGCTCTAGGTGCGTGGTAAATATTCATGGTTGAGATTAATAGTGGCGACTACGCTGCCAGCAACAAATTACCCGGGCAAGCATTAAAGCAGGAACCTGACTTTCTCATTTTAGGTGCCATGAAGGCGGGAACGACAGCGCTCTTCAATTACCTCGGACAACACCCACAGATAGTAATGCCATCGGTAAAAGAGCTGCATTACTATGACCAGCGTCGTTATACAGGTTGGAACGTTCATGATTACATATGCCGATTCCCCAGGCGTAATCAGGACGTACTGTCTGGCGAGTCAACTCCGTTTTACCTGCGACATCCGCATGCCCCGAAATGGGTTCGCCATGACTTCCCTGATATTCGGCTTATCGTGATTCTCAGGAACCCTACAGAGAGAGCCTATTCGCACTACCAACAACGTATTCGTAATGGGAAAACGGTCGAATCATTACAAAATCTGGTCTCACTCGAACAGAAGATAATGGAGGGAAGATGGCGGTCATTCTTTATGGACGAGACCGACCAATACCGTGATGTGATTGAACTTTCGTATCTGTCGCGCGGCAGATATCTCGAACAACTCGAGCATTGGCTGGAGTATTTCCCGCGAACTAGATTTCTGATTATATTTTCTGAGGAGTTGTACACCAATCAGGTCAGGGAACTAAATAGAGTGGCGAAGTTCCTGGATATTTCAGCCTTTCCAAACAATTTCTCCTGCCCACCAGTCAAAGTAGGTAAGTACGATTCAATAGATAAACATAGCAAAACAATTCTGGATGACTATTTTGCGCCATATAACGAGAAGTTGTTCGAGTTTCTGGGTATGAAGTCGATTTGGACCTAAGGAAATGGGATGTACTCCACTACCGAATACTCCACTGGATGTGCCAGATTGGAAGTCGGTGCCAACCGATCATAAGAGAAAGGGTGAACCCTGATAATAGGTAATCGAATCGGTCTTGATTTGTCAAAGAACATATTCGAGTTCCACGGCGAGGACGAGAGCGAGCAAGGGGCGCTGGGCCATATTTGCCTGCCAAAGTGCTCGATACACAACTGCTTCGACCATTGGACACTTTCGCAGACTTGACCATCCACCACTCCACCGGATACATGGCCAGAAATATGTGAGCGGCAGCTACTGTTAAGGGTTGTGAGATGCCTGCCCCCGCATGCAACCCTGTCAGGGTGCAACCGACCTCAACGGGCAAGCGCCTGACAAGCCTCAAGGGAGGATGCCTCGGGAGACAACCGCCGCGCAAAGGGGATTTGAGTGGTGAGAGTGCGGCAGCTGCAGAGAATCCACTTAACGGACTGTTCGGATTACCGGGACCACTTCTCACTTCCGTTCCCTGATCGATATGCTCGGGCAGTGACCAGGACCGGGCTCGGTACCCGGGCGCAGGGCTGCGCTGGCCCGGACTCGGCGCCTCAGTGTGTGTTGCGGTCGATATTGGGACCTGTGCGGCCTGTCGTGGCCGGATCGCGAGGATTAAGCGGCAAACCGCCCGGGTGACCGCGGGTTCCCGGGTGGGTTCTTTCGGAATGTGTGGGTTATGCTTCCAGCACATCATGAGACTTTACCAATCGGCCGAGATGCGCACGGGACAGGGGGCGCCGAGCGAGAATATTCCCGAGTCGTCATTTTCTGTGGCCGGGTTCGCGCGGTCGGTATCCGGATAACGTCCTGCTCCGTCCAGCAACCGGTCGGACTGGCCGAAACCGGCGCGATCCGGCGGAGCAAGCCCCGGTGCGCCGATACGATAGTCAGCTGTCGCGCAGCCTCTGTATAATTCTTTGTCATGCAGAACTCGGATCAGAATGGCACGACAGGACCCATGCGGGACAGGATTCTGGCTTTATTCCGGGCCGGCAGCTTGAACGAAGCCGAGCAACTCGCCCGGGAGTGCCGCGATGCGTGCCCTGATGATTTCGACCTTCTGGAATTACTGGCGGTCATCTATCAACAGTTGGGCGAGTTCGAGGCACTGGCAGGAATATGCAGTCAGCTCGTCAAACTACACCCGGCGTCCGCACAGTACCATTTCAACCTGGCACTGGCGCTCGACATGGCCGGCAAGGCGCAGGAAGCGGCAACGAGCTATCGTGACGTGCTGGTCATTGAACCGGACAATTTCAGTGCCCGGTACAATCTCGCGCGCCAGCTTTACGCCCTGGACCAGCCACGTGCCGCTGTCGGTCAGTTTCGTGAGGCGTTGCGGCTGCAACCGGACTGGCCAGAGGCACAGAACAATCTAGCCATTTCCCTGAGAGCGGTGGGTGAATGCCAGGCCGCGATCGAGCTGTTGGAGCAGGCGCTTGCGGCCCAACCCGGATCGGCCAGGCTTCTGCACACACTCGGTGATACCTTCGATCAGGATGGTCAGTATGGCAAAGCACTTGCCGCCTACCAGCGCGCGCTGGCGTCGGCCCCCGAGGATGTATCGTTGCTTGCTGCGGTAGGCAGGGTCCTGCTGCGAGCAGGCCGGCCTGTTGAAGCGGCCGAACACTACCGGCGTGTCTTGGAACAACACGGGGGAGACAGGGAGCTGACACTGGGCATGGTCAACCTGTATGAGGCCATGGGCGATTACAAGCAAGCCTGCGCCATGCTGTTACCTCTGTTGAAGGACAGCGCGGAGGATGCCGGGATCGCCCTTAAATTTGCCGATCTGTGCAAGTACACGGGGCATTGCGCAGAAGCGATCCAGACACTGGAGAAGTTGATCGAGTCCGGCGGACACCAACCGGAGACGGCAAGATCACTGCGGTTCGCGCTGGGCCGGCTACTCGATGACGCCGCCAGCTATGACAGGGCATTCATGCACTTTAAAGAAGCCAACATGCGAAAACATGCGCGCTACGACAGCGGGCGGTTCGACGCCATCGTCGACACGATCATCGACGCATACCCGGTGGAACATGAAAATGCCTGTGCGCAAATCGGCGCAGGCGACGCCGGTCCCGGGATGATTTTCATCGTGGGCATGCCGCGCTCCGGTACTTCGTTGGTGGAACAGATCCTCGATTGTCACAGCAGCTGCCAGGGTGCGGGGGAACTCGACATACTTCCCCGGCTCGTCGCAGCGCTGGCCAATCCCGCGGCCGGAGAAGGGCTTCCCTATCCGATGTGCATGAAAACGATCACGCGCGAACGCTTGACTGAATACCGCGCTCACTATCTGTCCCGTGTCAGGCAGCTTGTCGACATCAGGGCATCCCTGGTCAGCGACAAGATGCCGGAAAATTTTTTACATCTGGGATTGATTGAACTGTTGTTCCCGGATGCAAAAATACTGCACTGCGTACGCGATCAGTTGGATACCTGCCTGTCCTGCTATTTCCAGGAGTTCAGTGGCACGCATGAATATGCATATGACCTGGCAAGTCTCGGCGCCCGCTACACCCAGTACCAGAAACTGATGGCCCAATGGCGGCGGAGGCTTCGGATACCGATCCACGATGTGAGCTATGAAGCCCTGGTGACGAATACCAGGGTCACCTGCCTGGCAATGTTCGATTACCTGGGGCTGTCCTGGGAGGAACAGTGCCTGCAGTTCCACAAATCAGCGCGCCTGGCTACAACGGCAAGTCAGCAGCAGGTGAAACAGCCTATATACGACCGCTCTATTGGCAGGTGGAAGCATTATGACAGGCACATCGGGGATCTGCGGCGAGCGCTCGGCCGGGAAATGTCGCAGGAGGGGCAGGACGACAGGCACTTACGAGGTGACGGTACGGTGCCATGATCGGGGCGGTACGATCCAGGGACAGGATCAAGCGGATGAGTCAGTGACGCATTCAGTGACGTACAAGACCCGGGCAGGCAGGCCCCCAGCCAGTTTTCCACTTTCAATCCGGGTACCCGGGAAAATTCATGGCGTATAGATTCTTTCCTTAGTATGTTCTTGGAATTTTACCAACGGAACTATGCGTAGGCACTGGCGTACACATCGGTGAAGACCTGCTCTCTGAGCCGAATGGTGCTGCTGACTACGCGCAGCCCTTTGTTGGACATCCGCCACCTTCTCGAGCGGGGAACCTTGGTAATGAGGCCATAGAGGTGGAGACAGTGAAATAGCCGAGAGACCTTGGCCGATAGTTGCTCAGGGGTGACATCGTGTGATCGATAAATTTATACTATACCTGTGGCTTCCACATGCTGCTGCGGTATGATGTCATACCGCATGTATAGTCAGGGATGTATAATGAGAATTGTGCCAATATCAATAATCTACTGATCAAGTGATAATGCAATGAATGAAGATATACACCAAAACCAGAAGCGAGGTAGATTGATCTGTGTCGGCACAGGGATAAATCATGAGCAGCAAATAAGCATTGCCGCAAAAACCTATCTACAACGTGCGGATGTCGTGTATGGCGTCATGCCAAACTCGGCAGGTGATGCCTGGATTATGCAAAACAATCCTAATTACGTCAGCATGCAAAAGTATTACGGGGCAGGCAAACCCCGACAACAGTCCTATATGGAAATGGCAAGCGCGATGCTCGAAGAACTACGATCCGGGAAGGATGTTTGTTGCGTATTGTATGGACATCCCGGGGTTATGGCGAACATAGCACATCTTGCTATCGGGTTGGCTAAACAAGAAGGGTTTGCGGCAAAGATGGAGCCAGCAATATCGGCTGAAGACTGTCTGTTTGCAGATCTTGGACTGGATCCCTGTTACCATGGATGCGCGAGCTTTGAAGCCACCCAACTGCTATTTACCAAGCATACAGTAGATCCTGCAGCAGTTCTTATTATGTGGCAAATCAGCCTGGTAGGCGAATATACACTAAAGAAATTCCGTACTACACGTGAGAATTTACAAATTACCGTAGATTTTCTGAATCAGTGGTATGAACTGGACCATAATGTGATTATTTACGAGGCGGCATTTTTTTCCGGACAGAAACCACGAATTGAACAGATCGTGCTTAGAAGTCTACCTGACGCAAAATTAAATCCAGAATCAACGCTGGTAATTCTTCCGAAGAAAAGGGCAGAATACAATAATGAAATGCTGGCAAAGTATGGATTGAGCGAAAATGATATGGTCGCTCTCCTGGGTGATACGTAGCTGCTACGAGCCATGACGTGTTTTCTGGTGTATGACAGAAAGTAACCGGTCAATCCAAGGCGTTACCCCCCCCCCAACCCCTCCAGAATTTAAGGATTGTTCGCGAACAGTTCTTTCCAGCGACGCGGAGTGAGTTCCTGGACATCGCGGGCCGGATGCAGACTCACGCGCTGTAACCGGTCAGTCCAGGCCGTTATCCCGTAATCCAGGATATGGCGTTACCGCCGGTTTTCTGTTCACTACACGGGAGACCGACGATGTTGGAAACAGCCAGCAAGAAACCTGACCGTGCTGATTGGGATGCGCTGATGGCGCGTTATGAAATCAGCGATCTCACCTAGCACGAATTCTGTGTCCAACAGGGACTGGTCTATAGCAGTTTTTGCTATTGGCGTAAGCGCATGCGCACCATTGAGGCGGTTGCGAACAAGGCTCCCCCGCTGGTTGAACTCCCGTCATTACCAGCAAGCGAACTGCGGACGTGGCGCATCGAGCGCGACCTGGGCCAGAGCATTGTATTGCGGATGAGATAAGCAGCGTGTTTTTTTTCCGAAGCCCATGTCCGGGTTTTGCTGTACACGCGGTCCACTGACATGAGGAAGTCGTACGCTGGTTTGTCGGCGCTGGTAAAGATGGTGCTGCACGAAGATCTGACCAGCGGCCATCTGTTCGTGTTCATTAACCGCAAACGGGAGCGAGAAACATTCTGCATACCGTTCCGCGTTCGAAACTGTTGAATACCGCCGGCATCCCCTACATGGTAAGCATCTGGCGGTATTCGGACAGGCAGGACACCGTGGGCATGAAGTCTTGCACGTTGATGCCGGCGAGGGCTTTTCCCGAGAGCTGCCTGCATGGATGTGTGCTGAAGACCCCTTATCGTGATGGCGCCACGCACGTCATATTCGATCCGCTGGACTTCATTGCAAGATTGGCTGCCCGAGTTGCGTACCAGGGGCCTAACGTAACACTTGGCCGCCTGCCGGTACTCTCCCGGCGCCCGCCGTGTCTCGTACAGGCGGTTCATCGACGCAAGCGCGGCGCCGCCGGCCTGGGCGTGCAGCACACCGCTCATCGCCGGAGCCTCGGCAGCGAGCCCCGCTTCCGGGTGTGTCCAGGCCGCATCGCCCGGTTCTTCGTCGCGCGACGTGATCGCCGCCCTCTGGGACGAAGACGCACGACACCGCCGGTACGCCTGGCACGCGACCTTCAGGCTTCGAGGATATTTCGCAACGATTCAATGTGTTTTTCATATTTACGCCAGCGCTCGACCGAGCCGGTGTACATAGGCGTGCGCACCTGCCCGTAACTGGCGGTGCGCACGACACGCCTGGTCTCGTGGAAACTGAAACAGGCCGGCTCCACCTCCAGCCCGCAGAATTCGAGGATCCTGGGGATTTCTTCCTCCGGGCGCAACGCCAGTTCTTCGTAGGTCACTTCGAGCGCAGGGGTGTCGAGCACCTGCTTCCAGTGCGCCATGAGCCGCCTGTAATCGTTGTAGTACTTTCCTATGGAATCTAGATCGAAAGCCTCCGGGTGCATCGCCCCGAAATTCTGAAAATAGCAGGACAGGCAGGTATCCAGCGGGTTTCTTTTGCAGTGGATGATCCTGGCGTTCGGAAACAGCAGCGAGATGACGCCCAGGTACAGAAAATTGTACGGCATCTTGTCGACCACCCGTTTCGACGCGCTATCCAGGCCGTCGATGGTATTCAGGTAACGCTCCGCGTGCGCGTTCAACTGCTGCGGCGTCAGACGGGTTATGTCGTGCACGACCGCGGTGGTGAGCGAGGCCGCGATATGTTGGATGTCGGGCAGCTCGCCGGCGCCGTACACGGCGCTGTGACTGGACAGAATCTGTTCGACCAGGCTGGTTCCCGACCGCATCATGCCCACGACGAACACCGGTCGTTCGGTTGTGCAGTCCGAGCGCCGGGCCGCGTCCAGCCGTTGTCTGCTGAAATTGCCGATAATGGCGTCGACTTTGTTGCTGAATCCCAGGCTGTCGAAATAGATGCCCTTGAGTGCGTTGCCCTGCCTGTAGTGGTCGAATGCCCTGTCGTAGTCGCCGGATTTGTCATAGAGACCGCCCAGCGCGAAATGCAGCAGCATGATGTGTTCGGCCGGTGGCGAAGCCGTTTCCAGATAACGTTCGAGCATTGGCGGCGCGGCGCTTGCATCGCCGGTGGCCAGCGCCACCCGGGCGTAGACGAGCGCCAGCATGGAGTTGTTCAGTTCCGCTGTTTCCACGTATGGCTGGATCAGGTTCCAGGCGGCGTCGAACTCGCCGCGCTTTTCGAACACCGACGCTTCGCCGCCGAGTGCATCCAGATAACCGGGGCGCAACGACTGCGCGGTTCGATACTCCGTCAACGCGCGCTCGTAATCGCCGTTCCACTCCAGCGCCGAGCCCAGCGCACAGTGCGTTTCGGCATCGGAGGGATTTCGCGCCAGAATGGATTCCAGCGCCTGGACGGTCTCTTCGATTCTGCCGAGCTGCTTGGTGGCCAGTGCGAGGTTGGCATATGCAGTAAGGTAGTCCGGATCCAGTTCGATCGCGCGCCGGCTGTACTCCGCGGACTTCTTGAACTGATTCAACTGTCCGTAGATAACACCCATCAGACAGAAAATCATGGGGTCGCTGTCCCCCAGGGCGTGGACCTGTTCGCAGGCCTGCAACGCTTCGACGAGACGTCCATCGTTATAGAACTGTACCGCCTTGCGCTTGGTTTCCGCCGAATGCCCGGGTGAAATCGTCATGCCGCAGACCAGAGTCGTAGTTTCATACAAATAACCCATTATTTACTATTGTGGGATTATGGACAACACTTCGACCGGAAGCCGCGCGGGCGCGCACGGCGTTTCCCCCGGCCGCACGCGACGCAACGAGAGTCCGACAACGGGCGGGAGTCTATTTACAAGACACTGATAAGACTGAACATACAGAGGCTGTCGGCACCGGTGCGTCGGTGACGGCGCCGGTAGACCCGTTGATGAAAATACAACCTCCCGTGTCATCCGCAGGATTCGATTGAACTCTGATGCAGGCCGAATCGTGCCGCAATCCGCATGAAGAAGCCGAAGCACTGCTCGATCGCAGCGACATCGCCAACCACGGAACACTTTGAAAATACAGTTGGTGAAGATTTCTCACCTGCGTTCGAAATGACAGAATACGAATTACCCAGAGGTTCCCTAGGTAAAGGTGCTCAGTAGGCGGAAAACCTATCCGTGATGGGTATGCATGGGTATACTGTCCCCAATTACTCATTCCGGTGCCGGCCGCTCATGCAGTAAACCGTTACACAATGAATTCGCAGAAAGAAGTCGGCAAACTACTGGAACAGGCACGGTCGCTCCTCGAATACTGGCAACCTGCCCAGGTCAAAGCCGTTTGTAAGGAATTTCTGCAGACGGATTCAGCACTCATGCCCGACGCTTTCGAAATGATACTCCGGTTGGCGCACCGGCTTCAGAGAGACGGCAACACTACTGACAGCGACGCCCTGTACAACAAGGTGCTCGAACAATACCCCGATCACCCGCGGGCATTGACAGGCCTGGGGTTATCTGCGTTATTGCGCGGTGCCTTTGCCCAGGCCGTCGGTTATTTCCACCGGGTCCTGGCACAGGAAAGCGCCAATGTCGAGGCACTCTACGGTATGGGTGTATGCCTGGCGCAACTGGGCAAACCGGACCAGGCCCTGTCGAGCCTGCGTGAAGCCGTTCGTCTTTTCCCCGACCATCTTGCGGCGCAGCTGGCGATTCTCAGCCTGCTGGCGGGCCAACCAGACGGCAAAGCGGTATTGCATGCCTGCGATGAGGTGTTGCGCATACAGCCTGGCAATACCGAAGCGCTGGCAGTTTCAGCCTGGTATCTGGCGCGGATGCGAAAGCACGAACAGGCAGCGCTACGCATGCGCCCGGTGCTGGGGCTGGCCGGCGATAACCTGTACGTCGGGCTGGCGTTTGCGGCACTCGCAGAATATCTGCACCAGTACAAGGAAGCCGCCGAGTCGCTCGAACAACTGCTTGCAAAGGGCATGGACATGCGCCCTGACGAGCGCAGGGAAGTGCTGTTCGCGTTGGGCCACTTGTGCGACGCGCAGGGCGATTACGACAAAGCTTTCGTCTGTTACCGGCAGGCAAACGACCTGGTCATCGATGAAATTTCACGTCGATTCATCGACGAGCGCACCCGCCTTGGAGAAACAAAGATTGCCGGCATCCTGGAGGCGCACAGCCGGGAAATGCACCCGCACCGGCCGCGCGCGTCGACTGTAAGCGGGTTGCCGGTATTTATCGTGGGTATGCCCCGCTCCGGCACCACCCTGGTCGAACAGATACTCGTCAGTCATCCCCAGGTGGAAAGCGTGGGCGAGATGAACCTGGTCGCAAAACTGGCGGACGGGATAGCGGAACGAATCGGCAGTACTGAACCCTATCCATGGAACATCGAACGGCTTGACGAAGCGCTGCTGAACGAACTCACCGCACAATATCTGCGGCGCCTGAAAGAACGCGCGCCGTGTGCCACCCGGGTGTTAAACAAGATGCCGGGCAACTATCACCTCCTGGGATTGATCGACATGCTGTTTCCCGGTGCGCGGGTCATACACTGTGCTCGCAATCCGCTGGATACCTGTCTTTCCATTTATTTCCACCCGTTCCGCAACCGCAAGGTCTATTCCGGAGAACTCACCGACGTGGGCAGAATTTACCGGCAATACCGGCGGCTGATGGACCACTGGCACGAAGTGGTATCGATACCGCTAATGAAGCTGTGCTATGAAGACCTGGTGGAGCAACCGGAAGCCATGTCGCACAAACTGGTCGAGTTCTGCGGACTGCCATGGGACGAACGTTGTCTGCGCTTTTATGAAGGCGATCGTTACATCAGCACCGCGAGTCATAACCAGGCCAGCAAGGCGATTTACCGGCATGCTCGCGACCGGTGGCGAAATTATGCTTCGCATCTTGAGCCGTTGCGGTCATTGTTGGGTGAGGATGCAGAGACCTGGTGAATCTGGAATGCCTGGTGCGCGTCATCAGCGAACGGATCGGGCGCTCCCTGGCGCTGGAGCCGGCGTAGGCGACCGGCCTGGAAGGGGTGCTGGGCAGTTCTGTCACCCCGGCAACGGCTCCTGCGTTGCTCTACCTCCTGCATCCATGCAGTCATACCGCATTGTGACCCGCCCGGCCATTGCCGGGCGGCGCCTGTTTCCGACACCTGCGGGGGGATGTGCGTTATGACGTGAAGGGATTCACAAATGCCGCGGGCGCAGGGATGCACAGGAGCTGCCCGGTTGAAGACGCCGTACCGGGACGACACCACGCATGTCATCTTTGAACCCCTGGATTTCACGGCCTGTCTGGCGGTGCTGGCACCCGATACACTCGCGTTGCTCGCCGGGCAGGCTCTCGCCAGCATCGAGGATTCGGTGGTGATCCGGAAGATTCTGGCGCAGGTAGGGGAGGCGGCGCTGGTCCATGATCTGATCCACAGCCCGTGTATAGCAGCTATATCGAAAATCCAAACTCTTCCACCGCCGCGAGCTGCTCTTCAGTGAAAATATCCAGTTCTTGGCATTTATAACGCATGATACTCTTGGGGCGATGGACAGCGGCCGCCATGCGTCTTAATTCAGTGGATTCCACTCGCCGGCCAAGAAAGGCGGCCAGTCTGCCGATCTGCTCTTCAGGAGAGGCACAGAGGTCCTCGAATCTGAGCAACATGAACCTGTCACCGTAGAACTGCTCTCCGGAGGCAATGGCACGCCTGTTCGCCCGAATCCAGTATTCAAGAACCGCTCGCGGAAACATGGCTGCAGGACCGGACCTTGGCAAACCGAACAACTCCCCCCACGACAGGAACTGGAACTGGTTCCTGCTGAAGACCATGTCGAGACCGTGCCGAATCACATGCACGTATTTAATACCATCGAAATAGTCATTGATGTGCTCCAGATACATATGGGTATTGGGTTCCTTCCAGCCCCAGTCTCGCTCCGCCTGCTCGTCAGCCAGTACCGCGTTGATCAGGCTGTCCGCCCACTGCAATGGTCGTGTATAGTTCCTTTGGATACTGGCAACCTCTTCGAACGCGCCAATCACAAGGCGGTAATCATTTTCATCAAATTTACCCGAGCCCCGCATTGCCCTGTCGAAAATTGACAGTGCCTTGCCGACTTCTTGTCCGTGGTTGGCATGATGGGCCCGATACCAGTCGGGTCTTCTGAACAGCAGAGTAAACCAAAGATTATCGGATGCAGTATTAAGCTCAGACCCCATATACAGACCGAATGCCCGCAATACCTCGGCAACGACGCGCGTACCGCTGCCCCCAACACCTCCGACAGCCACCGGAGCCGCTTGCGTGGATGAATATCGAGACGACCGATCAGCTGCGCGCAGCATGAGAGATCACTGAAAACGGCATTTCAGCCTGCCGGTAAAGACGTGCATCGAAAAGATGCCGCCTGACATCGTTACCGGCCGAACAGGAAATCATCACATTATGCCAGCGCAACATCTGCGTAGCCGAATTTCCGGACCAAATAATCTTCCGTGAGGCTTTCGTGTAGGGAAACCAGAAGTGGGTCATCGATGAAAGCGTAGCGTCTGCGGGAGTCGAGCATTTGCTCCGCTTCAAGATACCGTCCTTCGTCCGGTGTCAGGCCCGAGAAACCGGCCATGCTTCGCAAGACATTACCCGGATCACTCAACAGCTCTTCATACTGGACATGCAGGAAGGGGCCGGTATAGTGCTCGGAAATATGTACGGCTTGCGCAAGGTATTCGCGCCAGAGCTTGATGCCTTCTTCAATATTTTCCGTGCGCACGGAAGTCTGGATCTTCAACCTCCTGCGCAGCAATTCCTCCACGCCATGCTCGTTGACGATCCTGTTGATTATCAACTGGCGGCGCTTCTCCCGATTTCTGAGGCTTGCGGCAACATCGACGGGGTTGCGATAAACATGCAGTACACGAGCCTCTGGGAAAAGCTCCTTCCATATTTCAAATGTAAAGATATTCCGTGGATCTTTCCATCCCCATGGTATGTCGAGATCCCTGATGTCCGCATACTCGTCCTCGCGCCCTGGCCCGAGAAATTCCGACCGCCCCGTCCCGCAGAGCATATTGTGCAGCAGAGGTACGATGTGGGTTATGAAATGGCTGTTAATGAAGCGAAAACAGTATGGATTGTCCCAGGAAGCATTGGACTCCGACATGATCCATTCGTTCAGGCGCAGGAAAAACGTCGACTCACTGTTACTCTCCCGTGAATAGCCTGTGAATAAACCCAGGAATTCAAGCAACCTGGCCACGACGGATGTTCCCGACCGGTGCATGCCGAGGATAATAACAGGAGGTTTACCCATATGTTGAAGCGGCAGGTGGCGCAATCAGCAGAGTCACAAGCGCACAGCGGTCGTGTTCAACTTCCGGCAAGCAGTAGCATTCAACACGAACTCGTGGGTGGCACAACACCCAGTCACCCGGGAGTCCTGAACCGTGTTCACAACATAAGCGATACGGCCCGGAAGAGATACACGGAAGCGGAACCATTATCTGCAATCCGTACAATCAAGAAACAAGCGTCAGCCTTTCCAAATCCCGGCAACCACGGATGTTTTCATTACATTCTCCAGAGTGACCCGAATCCCACATCTGCACGACACCAACATGATGATTTATATAAATATTTCGCGTCCCATTCATGAAACTGGTATATCGGCAACAGCTGGGGCAGTTCTCATCTCGCGGCAAGGGGAGTCGCATTTCATTGAAACAACAGACTCCATGAAACATATCTTTCTTTTGTCCGGATAATATACACGAGAACATCATGCATACTCCAGCAATACAAACCAAAGCAGACACGATGTCATGCACCGAACCGGCCGCCGCCAGCCACAGTCACGGGAAAGGGCTGCGTTTGTTATTGCCGAAAACATATAGGACAATCAACCGGCACTTGCATAAAACATCATTGATTGGGAATTTCGAGCCGATTCAGGCACATGGCGAATACAAACGAAGATATCCACATGAACGCAGCACCTGTTGCGATCGCAAGGCCAGGCCAGTCTCCCTTCAATCGTTCTATCTGGCAGGGCTTTGTAAGGGGTTTCGCGCAACTCGGGTTTCCTGTCATCCAGGTCGAGGCAAAAAAAGTGCCCGATCCGTCCGCTTTCCCGGTGCATCCCTGTTTATTCTTTGCAATACATGGCGCGGCCATACCGCCCGACGTCATCATGCAATATCGGAATCACGGTATACCGACTGCGGTTTATCTTCTCGATGAACCCTACGAAGTTGACCGCTCGACGCTCTGGGCAAGGTATTATGACTGGGTATTTTCAGTCGACCGCACCACGGTCCCTGTACATTCGCGGTATTCACATTCAGAATATCTTCCATTGGGTTTTGATGCACATGTGTTTCACCCTGAAGGACCGAGCATCCGGTCGGAAATTCTGGTGCTCGGCTCTTGTTACGGCACCCGGGCAAACCTGCTCGCTCCGCTCGTGAAAAAATGGGGCCGGCGCATCACCTGGGTGGGACCGCGCTGGAAACAACTCTGCCCCTATGGCACCCATATCGATCATTACGTCACTCCAGAACAATGCGCACAACTCTATCGAGGTGCGAATATCGTACTGAACATCCATCGTGACTCATACTGGAGTCATTTCGGGGAACTGAATTCCCGCAAAATCGGCGCAACACACCTAAACCCGAGATTCTGGGAGGCCGCTGCCTGCCGCTCCTGCCAGTTGATTACGCCTCGCGAAGATCTTCAGCTGTATGCACCCGACGCCAACACGTTCAGCACACCGGAAGAACTGGGCCATCAGCTGGAAATGTTCACGGCAAACGTTAAAGCGCGGAACCAGTGTGCTGAATACATTTTCGACCGGATCAGTGGCGGTAGTTATACGGATCGATCGCGGCATATCGTGCATGTCACGGGAATATCATCCCGACCATCATAGCAGACCGGCCGTCTGAAACCTGTATTACGGAACTGTTCATATGCATACACTTCTGGAAACACCTTCACTGCACTACAGGCAGCGGGAAACGCTGCCGGAACGAACAGAGAAAGCTTCCTGCAATCTTGCCGGCACTGATCGCAAACACAATGTCCATGACCAGCCGCACACCCGTTAAAGCCGGATTTTTTGTTGTAGGTGCGCAAAAATCAGGCACGACAGCACTGGACGATTATCTGCGCCAGCACCCCGAAATCTGCATGGCCTCCAGGAAAGAGGTACATTTTTTCGACAACGATTATCTGTTCGCGGGCGGCCACCGGGATTACAGCGCCTATCATTCGTTTTTTAATCCGCAACCTCCTCAAAGAATCTGCGGGGAAACGACACCCTCCTACATGTACTGGCTGACCGCACCCATGCGTATCTGGGAGTACAACCCGGAGGCCAGGCTGATCCTGATCCTCAGGAATCCGATCGAGCGCGCATACTCCCACTGGAACATGAAGAAACAACTCGGCATAGACCCGCGCTCCTTCTGGCAGGCCCTCCACAGCGAGCAGGCACAGTTCAGGAAATCCCTGCCCAGGCAGAACAAACAATTTGCCTATATTGACCGGGGCTTCTATTCCGAGCAGGTCAGAAGACTCAGATATTACTTCCCTGAGTCAAACATGCTGATATTGAAATACGAGGAGTTACGGGAACAGCCCAAAGCACTGTTGGACAAGATATGGCGCTTTCTCGGATTATCCGGACTGAACGGTATCGAGCCCATCATCAGGCGGGCTAATCCATACGACGCCCCCATGACCGTCAGGGAGCGGGATCACCTTATGTGGATTTTCGAGTACGAAATACGGCAACTAGAACGCATGCTGGGTTGGGACTGCTCGGACTGGCTGGAATAGCCAGTTCATGGCAATCCGGCGTACTGGCTTGAATTCAGAACGGAGACCTCACATAAAGGGTTCTCAGTTGAATTCTCGATTGAAAGTCAACACGAACGCCACCCTAAATGTTAATGCATGCCCAATGTCCCTGACCCGGAGAGAACCCCTAGGAGGCTGTTGAAAAGCGCGCTTCTTCCGCCCTCATCATTCGACATTCGAACAAATCGGGTCCCTTTCTTCGGGCAAACGCGCCTGTTTCGTGAAGCCGTCCGGAAACAACCGGATTCCAGGCGTTCCACCCCCGCAACGTCTGCACCATCAACACGACACCGCCCCCGGATTGCGCATCCGGATCAGGTTGTAGGTCGCAAACGTCATCATGAACCGGAAATCGGGTTTCTCGCGGCCAATGAGCCGGCTCTTGCGCAAACCGCCAATGGTCTTGGCCCAGACAAAGCATTTCCCGATCCGTTTGCGGATCGCCTGGCTGGTGGCATAATCCGGGTGGCGGGTGGTGCGCCCATCGATGGCCGATGAGTGCTTGGTGTCGTTCTGGGCAACGTGGGGTGTGACCGTCATCCCGCGCAGTTCTTCCACGAAGCCCCGGGTGCCGTAGTTCTTGTCTGCGCCCGGCGTGATCCGTTGGCTCCCGCCGAGCGCATCCACAAGTTGGGCGGCGGTCTCCCGCCCGGCCGTGCCCGCCGCCTGCGCAAGTACTCGCGCAAAAAACGATGTGCCACTTCGCCTTCCAGCAGGCGGTCCCGATTCCTGGTGAACGTCGAGTGGTTCCACACCGCGTCGTCCCTCGACAAACCCACGAACCGGCGAAACAGTAGGTTGTAATCGATCTGCTCCATCAGTTGCCGTTCACTGCGGATCGTATAGAACGCCATCAGCAGTTGTGCCCTGAGCAAATTCTCCGGTGGAATCGAGTCCCGGCCCATGTCCGAGTCAGAACATTGAAATCGGCGTCCAATTCCTTCAGCACAGCATTGACCATCTCACGGATCGGGCGCAAGGGGTGATCCTTCGGCACCCTCTCTTCGGGGTTCACCGTGCCGACCAGGGCGTATTTCTGAATTTATCGATGTTGTGATCTCGAAAACTACTGAAATAGAACTATCTGCAAGAATTAATCAGACCTTCCATAAATGCAGGCAATCGGTACAAACGCTACTGCCGAATGACGGGGCATGCGCGCATGTTTGCTGGAATCTGTCGCAAAATAACGGGATCGAACATTTCCGGATTCTGTAACGATGATGCAGATGGAGGCGGGATCCGCGCCACGCCGGGAAACCGCCGGTGTTACGTCTCCTCATCTGCTCCCCGCGGGGCGAGGGAACTACATACGAGGGCGCAGCATCGGAATAATGAATTTTGGGATAGGTTATGTAGGTGATAACATCTGGTCTCCTGCGGGAAATCTGGTTATATTGTCTGACAATCCATAAGGCATCTCTGGCATTTTTCCTGTATAAAGATTCGTGCAGCATCTCAAGCTGAGCAGATACAAAATCAATTACCACAGCTCTACGCAAGATTACAGGTATCCAAATGGAGCCAACGCCGTTAGTCAAGGCACTAACCTTACTTCAGAACAACCAACTTGCTGATGCGCGTAATGCATGCCAGGAAGTGCTGTCTGCCGCACCGGACCACCAGCAGGCACTCTACATTCTGGCCGTGATTGCATTCAGGACAGGAGATTATCGGGCGGCTGAAGAGCTTATCCAGAGGGTGATCGGCATCAAAGCAGGCGATGCAAATATGTACAACATGCTCGGGGCAATTCAGTTCGCCCAGGGCAAGGCTAGCGATGCCATGCACAGCTACCAGCGCGCACTGCAACTGTCACCGGATAATCCGTCTGCACTTTTCGGTATTGGAAACATCAACCGCGACTGCGGAGATTTCACTGCAGCAGGTGAAAATTTTCTGCGTATTGTAATAACCAATCCGGACAATGAATCCGCCTGGTCCCACCTGGGCAGTGTGTACTGGCAGACAGGACGCTATCAAGAAGCCATCAATGCATTCCGCAAAGCCGTCGAACTCAAACCTGGACTGGCACACACACACGGGAATCTTGGCAACGCGTTGCTCGAGCAGGGCGATGCGCGAGAGGCCGTAGACTGCCTGCAGCGTGCCGCTGAAATCAGCCAGACCGCAGGTGCCCGGATTTGCGCGAGCACGGCAATCCCGCCGATTATGGAATCGTCAGGGCAAATCAGAGAATTCCGACAGCAATTGCTGAGCAATCTGCAACAACTGATCGACGGCAAACCGGCAGTTTCCGATCCGTTGCGTGAAATCGGAAAAACCAGTTTCTTCCTCGCGTATCATGGTGAGAACGACCGGGTGCTGCAGGCGAAATTTGCCGAACTCTACATCAGTTGCTGTCCGGATCTGCAGTGGACCGCCCCGCACTGCAATGGAAGATCAGAACATGTCCCTGGCGACAAGATACGTATCGGGTTCCTGTCGCGCCACTTCAGAAATCACAGCATCGCACGCACTTCAACCGGAATTATCGCCTTGCTGCCCCGCGACCGGTTTCATGTCATAGCCATCTTCCTCGATCCGCCATCTGACGAGATGGGGAGAAAGATCGCCCAGGTGGCCGATGAAGTGGTGATACTTCCGGGCAGCCTGCAGGTCGCGCGTTCTATGCTGTCCGCCAGAACGCTGGATATCCTCTACTATCAGGATATCGGTATGGATGTCTTTTCCTATTTCCTGGCATTTTCCAGGCTGGCACCGGTACAGTGCACCTCTTTCGGCCACCCGGAAACCTCCGGCATACCCAATATCGACTACTATATCTCCACCCGTGCGTGGGAGCCTGAAGATGGTTCCGAACACTACAGCGAGAAACTCGTCATGCTGGAACACGCGGTTGCGGTTACTAGCTACGATAAGCCCGTTATGCCGGAAATTCTCAAGACACATGAGCAGTTCGGACTGGATATGGACAGGAATATCTATACCTGCCCACAGGCGTTGTTCAAATTCTCTCCGGAATTCGACCGTATCCTGGCCGGCATACTTCAGCGCGACCCGAAGGGTGTACTGGTCCTGTTCGAAGGCAGGTTCCCCCGCTGGACGCAGATCATCATGGAACGACTTGCAAAAGTGATCCCCGACAGTGCGCATCGTGTCCTGATCCTGCCACAACAGCGCAGCATCGACTTCATCAATCTGCTCGCCCTGTCAGACGTGGTACTGGACACCATCCATTTCTGCGGCTTCAACACTACTCTAGAGGCCTTCACAGCTGGTACGCCGGTGGTCACTATGCCGGGGAAATTCATGCGCAGCCGGCACACGGCGGCATACTACCATGCCATGGACATCGATGAATGCATCGCAAGCAACCCGGAGGAATATATCGATATCGCGCTGAGGTTGGCTACAGATCCGGAATACCGCGCGGATATCAGCAACAGGATAAATAATTCAGTCTCGAAGCTCTGGAATGACCATACGGTAATTGACGACCTCGCCGCCGCATTCACGGCCATGGCCAGAGAGCGCATACCCGGCATGCCGGGTACCGTATGAGGATTTCAGAAGCGGTAGCCGAACAACGCAATATCGACGGCGTAAACCCTGGCAACCGTTTCCCGTGTTCGGTCTGAATAATAATGCCGGTATTCCTCCCTTGCTGATGCATTGACATGGGGAATCTCCCTGCGCCCATCTCCCAGCCTGTCGCACAAGCGGGTGAAATCTCCGGCCAGCGTTTCATATCTCAACATCATATCAACCATGGACTCAAAACCGCGTTCGGTCTGGCGCGCAATCCACAGATGCTGCGGATACCAAGACTCGTGTTGCAGACTGGCACGGTCATGCAGCAGGATTTCGCAACACTCCTCGAAGGTTCTGCCGGACAATAGCTTATAGTCCGGATGCAACCCCATGCTTTCTCCATGCCAGTAACTTTCCTTCGTGGTCGCATATACGTAGGCGGAAACGGCGCGATCCCAGGGGTTTCGTACCACAGTGAATTTCAGATATTCCCGCCACCGGGAAGGACAATTGGCTGCAAACCAGTTCCACGGCGGATGGCCGCGGCCAGGTAACTCCAGTGACTGCTTGATGCTGGTGCCGGCCACCTTTGGTATGTGCAGGAAAATGCACCGGTAGCGGTCAGAAACATTGATTAGCTCTGTCATCTGACATTCTCCGGCAGACATGGAAGTGATATCGTAAAATGAACCGGGCACCATCCTGCCGCGCTGTCTTACGGGTTGTTGAAAAATGCCTGCTGCCCGGCAAGATAGCAGCAATTCAACCGGGACGGAACAGATGACAATATGCGGAGCCTGTTTTTCGGCGAAATGCACTGTTCAGCGTTGAGACGCCTGAGAGGCCGTTGCCAGATATTGAATTGTTAAGAACTTGCTGTGATTATGTCGCTGATACATTCATGCTTGAATAAGAATATCTGTCTGATGCAGCCGTGTGACATGGGCCGGGCGATCGAACCAATTACACATTAAATATGATGATGTTTTTGTATATTTGCAATGATTATTATCAACGTTAGCGGCGGACGGGAGTTATGAAAAAAATCTTGCAAAACGGATCACTGGTGTTGGCAAGCCTTGTATTGATATTCGTGATACTGGAAATCGGTACACGTGTTTACACCGGAAATTACGAATTCAACAATGTGCTGGAGGACTACCTGCATATAACAATGTCCGCATATCCTACGCAATTTGATGAACGTCTTGGCTGGGTATCCAAGAAGAGCAAATCCGTGCATGATGTGGCCAACTCCACGATTACAATCAACGAGGGTGGAATTCGCTCAAACGGCACCAACAAAATCAGTGCTGCCACGGATAATCAGCGGCCGATACTTGCGGTTGGCGATTCATATACTTTCGGGTACGAGGTGTCGGATGACCAGACATGGCCGGCGATTCTTGAACGCCTGACGGGAAGAAAGGTAATCAATGCCGGCGTGATCGCATACGGTATGGATCAATCGCTGTTGAGGGCGCGTCAACTGGTGGATATATATAAGCCGGAGATACTGATATACAGCTTTATCCCGGATGATATCTGGCGTTGCCAGATATCAGCCAGATCGGGGGTGAAGAAACCCTATTTTGATATACAAGACGACAAGCTGGTATTGAGAAATAATCCTGTACCAAGACCATCGCTGACCGATTATGGTGATCCAGGCATTCGACGCATTCTGGGCTACAGCGTTTTCATTCATAATTTAATGATGAAATACGGGAACGGAATATGGTGGCTAAGGGGGGACAGGTGGAAAGACAAACAGGTACACCAGGATTCAACAGGAGACGCAATAGCCTGCCTGATCGTCAAGGATCTTGCCAGGCTTGGGAAGCAGGACAACATCAAGGTCTACCTGCTGGCACAATACGGTAAAAACAGGAAGTCGAAACGGGTCGACAGGGCGAAAAAGGCACTTGCATGCGCCGATCCAGAATTGATCACGGTGATCGATTTACATGAGCCGCTGCTGGAAGTCCTGAATCGGGACAGGCAGGAGTATCGCAGTTTCTACACGAAGAAGCAGCATATGACGTTCAAGGGAAATATGTTCGTGGCGAAGAAGGTTGAAACAGTACTTGAAAGCGCGCAGACCAAAGCCTCTGAATGAGATTATTACAGCTGTTGCTTTCGCCGCATTGTGAAATCCGTTTTTGGACGGCACCTAAAACATCAATCAGAAACTGCTGCGTGGCGTTTCAACAGGATTGAATCGGATGTGACGGGATTGCTGAAATGGTCAGATCTCGCTACGTCTTTGTGTTGTGTTTCATACTCACCTGAGGACAATTCGTTGTTAGACTGGCTGCTTTTCGTGCATGGCATGGTAATCCACCGGAAAATCGCAGGCCTCAAACGGGAAATCTTCTCGTAAAATGACAAGATTCTTTGTGAATACAAGATGTTACAGAGGCAGTCTGAATCCAACGATTCGCAATTACATGAGGCTTTGCTACCGGCATCTGAACCATTGCGGTTGCGCGGCATGCGCGAATGAACCTTTACGAGTGACGAGCCGGAAGTGGCGGGATGGCGGCCATCACTGCTGCAGCACCTGAAGGAACCGGAAGGCGAGCGCCGGAGGCTGAAGAAGATGTATGGCGAACAACATCCCAAGGCAGAGGTGGTACAGGATGTACTTGTAATAATATGGTGAAACCGTTTCCATATTGCGTGATGGTGCAGCACGCGATCATGACGGGGGCTGGAATAAGGACTTCCGCAAACGGCGGTATTGAGGATCGTTTAGGTATCTTCAGCGAAGACAAGTAAAATTGAGAAAGGAGCAGAAGATAAAGAGAATGCACGGGAACCTTCGCCTGGTTTCAGGGAAATGTGGCTCTTGCGACCCTGCGGGTCGACAAGGCAATAGTGGAACTTGCCGGGCAGTTTAATGGCATGCAAACCGGACCCATGAGTGGCAGTTGGAAACTGCTGTGCCAGGCGGGCCGGATCATTGGATGAGGCGGAAGGCACTACTGGATGCCTCCAGGGAATGGATACCATCACCGGTTAGCAGACAACGGGACGGATTTTGCTGCCGTTTACTCACATGTTGCAGGGGATGGCCCGGTTTACAGGTGCTGTAATAGCTTCTCATCAATAACAAGGCTGATGCCAATGCCGAATAAATTCAACCAGGAGTAATAGTAAGACATGAATAACCAAGTCGGACTGCAATATGAACTTTATCCTTATCCTTTCCGTGATCCTGAAGCTGAAAAACCGGGGAAAACCAAGACGATCGCGAATGCCTTGCCTTTGATCGGGCACTATCTGTTCAATGGTTCTTCACGTAGATTTCAAACCTTCCGGGTACTTGTGGCGGGTGGAGGAACCGGCGATGCTACCGTACACCTGGCTGAGCAATTGGCTGCCGGCAAGTCCGCAGGAGAAGTCATACATCTGGATATTTCAGCAGCGTCAAATGATATTGCGCAAAGACGGATAGAAAAATTGGGACTTAAAAATGTCAGGTTTGTTCAGGGCTCCCTTCTCGATCTTGCAGAGATGGGGCTGGGGGATTTCGACTACATCGATTGTACAGGCGTCCTGCACCACCTGGAAGAACCGCTTGCCGGGGTAAAGGTATTGCGATCGGTGCTAAAACATGATGGCGGCATGTCCATAATGCTGTATGGGGAGTTGGGACGTATCGGTGTATATCATCTTCAGGAAATGATACGGATGTTGAGGTTACCTGAAAATTCTCTGGAGGACCTGATTGGTATTGCACGTGATTTGGTGGGTAAACTGCCACGTTCCAACTGGCTGTTACGTTCCAGGTGGATTCAGCTTTCTGATCGCCTTGATGATAATGAAATCGTTGACCTGTTGCTGCATGTCCGAGACAGGGCCTACCGGGTTTCAGAGGTTTTTGATCTGATGGAAGCAGCAGGATTTCGGATAGTCTCGTTTTTACCGCCATTCGCATACGATTCACGTTGGTGGATGCCCCCGGGAGACAAATTACGCACTAGATTCAATGCATTTTCACCTCGTGAAAATGCAGTGTTCGCAGAATTACTCACAGGTGGGCCAAACAGGCATATCTTTTTTGCGGTCCCCGGGGAGCGTAAGGAAAACACGGTCGTCAATAATGCAGGAAGCGAGAAAAATATACCTGTATTGATCAATCCGGATATGAAACCACCCGAACCCGGTAAGGCCGGAACTCTTAACGTTATCGGGAGCACAATGCCATTTACAGAGCTTGAAGGTAGCTTGCTATATTATATCGATGGTAAACGATCCCTGTCAGATATCTTCATCTCCCTGCAAGCCAATCCGCAAATCCAGGGAGATACTGAACGTTACCAGCAGGCATGGAACAAAATATTTCAGGTACTGAATGCGGCCAGTCTGCTGGTATTGAAGACAGACTAGTTCTACTTTGTCAGATTCCCTCACCCGCTAACCAACTGTCCCGTGCCTGTTTTCGATATTGAGCGTCGATCGCCGCTTGCCGTTTAATGCTTGCCTTTTTTGGCAAAGCCACTCTCATCGATCAACAGGCAGCTGTCTGCTGTACCACCCAACCAGTGATCGGCTTCCTGGGCCACCTGATCCAGGACCGCACGATGATCCCACTGGGACTC